>Ga0315273_10013929_pt1 | contig 10353 bp, 18 predicted proteins | sample YL17G02_0_MG_FD_205753 | JGI IMG/M metagenome (GOLD analysis project Ga0315273, IMG submission 205753) | Sediment microbial communities from Yellowstone Lake, YNP, Wyoming, USA - YL17G02_0 | ecosystem: Environmental > Aquatic > Freshwater > Lake > Sediment | place: USA: Wyoming | collected... | reverse complement strand
CGAGGTCGCGCAGCTGCTCGATCCGGGTGGGTCCGATCCCGGGCACCGCGTCCAGATCGTCAACCGATCTGAACGGGCCGTGCTCGGCCCGGTAGTCGAGGATCTTCTATGGAAAATGGCTCAACCGAGCGGTTGGGCTGTTCTTTCTACCCGAAATTTCTACCCCTTCGCGCGAAAGCGCGTGCGGTGCTCCAACGGTCTTAGGGGGAGCTCGGGGCCCACACAAACGGCCGCACTGTGATAATCCGCAGCGTGACCCTGCTCGTAGCGCTTCTGGGTTCGGACGGCGTAGTCCTGGCCGCCGACAGTAGGGGAACGTTCGGCGATCCAAGCCAAACCACGGCCCAGAACGACTCTCAGAAGAAAGCGCACATCCTCGCGCCGCACGTTGCGGCGATAACCTCGGGCAACGGCGAGGTTGCGGCACTGCTCGCTTACGAGGCTAAACGGGCGATGGAAGATGTGGGGCTTGATGGTGTGACGCCCGTTATGGAGATGCTCCGCGAGACCTGCCGCGAGAAGTTCAATGAGTGGTTTCCGACCGTCCCAGCGATCCAGGCACCCGCGCTCGCAGCGATGGGACAGGCGCCGACACGCCCTGTCGTCAACTTCGTAGTCGGGGGCTATGAGCTCGGTGCGAACGGCCCTCACGACCCGAAGCTCTTCCACCTCTTGAGCCACATGGACTTCGCACCGATGCTCAGCGACTATGGCTGGGCCGTTGAAGGAATTGCGCAGTACGCTCTGTATTTGCTGAACAGGCTTTACCAGCAGGATCGAGGCGTCCAGGAGTTAACGGCCCTCGCGACTTACACGATCACGGAGACCGCAAGCCAGGATGGCAAGGTCGGAGGACCGGTTAAGGTGATCACGATCACGCCCACGAAAGGGTGTGTCCTCCTTGACGAAGAGGCGATAGGTGGGATCATGAGTCAGAATGCAGCACGTTCCGCAGCGCTGCAGAACAGCTTCTACGAGAGCGGGGAAGCATGAATTACCAGCAGATCACGTTCCAGGTCACTCTGCCTAGTGGCGCGGTCGCCACGAATCCTGTTGAACTCGCGTATCTCTCGAAGCTCGCCGAAGTCCGTGAACGCCCGATCGTCACAACCGACGGTCGCGTCATCGTCCCGCCAGCGGCGCCGCCGTCGCACGAAGACAACGCGGCGTAGCCGCCGAACACTTCGAGCGCCTGGTTGATCGCTCGAAAAGTCCGCATTGCTCGCGGCAGCTCGCGCCCGAGCTCGAGCAGACGATCTGCGAGTGTCGACGGCCGACGAGCGCCGGCGATGTGTGTCGTTTAGCCATTGTCAGCAGCTCCGCAGACGTTTGGCTGCCTCGATCGCGTCTGTGCTGAGCTCGTCGCTCTCAGGCCCCGTGCCCGAGTTACAGAACTATCCGGACCCGCCTCTATGGTCATGTGGAACAGGTTCTCGTGGCGCGCAACCGGACATTGGTTTCGAAACGAATCACCGTGCTCTTAGTCGGCGCGGCGATTCTTGGTGTCACGGGGCTGTTCGTCCAGACGTCACGTGCGGCGGGATCGATCGTCAGGCTGAAGGTTTGTGTACAAACGATCGGTTCGCGTGAGAACAACGGCGATCTAAACATCCACAGGGCGTTCTGCAAGAAGGGCGCTCGGACGTTCGCGCTGCCGACAGGAACGATCAGCGGCCAAAGAGGGGCTCAGGGCCGAAAAGGGAATCGAGGTCCTGCCGGTCCGAAGGGATCGAGAGGCGAGTCCACGGCGCACGGGATACACGACCTGACATTCATCAAGCTCCTCGCAACGGCGCTAGAGATCGCTGGCCTGTTCCTCTTGGCGCGAGAGGTCTACCTCGGCCAAAGAGCAGAGAATATGGAGAGGGAGCTCCTGCTAACACGACAGTACCACTGGCTCTACGCAATTCGTGCGTGGCGTGAGTTTCGCGTTGCCGAGTTGCTCTACGATGCTTACGGGCCGACCGGCGAGAGGCTTAACCTTACTCCGGAACAGGCGTACACTTTTGCGAATACCCAGACCCTCAAGGACTTGGAGTCGCACGCGCGAAAGAAGTGGGGATTTATGATGAAAAGCGCGACGGAAGTTCTCAACGGGTGGGACGGTCCGACCAGGATAAAAATAATGAAGAAGCGTAAGGCACGACTCATCATTGGTTCTACGATGCTTGGCGTCGCTGCCGTATTGCACCTGGTCGCGTAACAGAGCGCACTTAGCGAGTGACGCGAACGCCGCGAAGCCGACGTCGCCAAGCGAATCGATGTCGCCGCCGCGGCCATCTTCCGCGCATCGATCGTCGAGGGGCCGAGCTCGTTGAAGGCGTCTTCCCACACACAGCCAGTTGACCGGCACCCCGTTCGTCGGTCCGCTCGTTATGAGAGTCGGGCTGTCTTATGTCCTCCATCCCGCCGCGTACGCGGCGGGAGTCTTCCACTTCAGGCTCGAGTGTGGTCTCACGGTGTAGTAGGTGTTTCTCCAATCCTCTATCACGGTCTTCGCTTCGAGCAGCGAGTCGAAGGCTTCCACGGCGAGCACCTCGTCTCTGACTTTGCCGCCGAAGGATTCCACGAACGGGTTCTGCCAGGGGGGAGCCGGCGGCGAGTTCCATACGACGCTTTGGCGGTAACGAGGGACATAGGGTTAGAAGTGATCGGCTGCTGAGAACCGAATCACACCAGTGACGAAGGCCCCGCGAACGCGGGGCCTTCACGTCTACCTAGCTCCCGCTCCCAGCACTCCGCGCGCACATCGGCCGTGTCCCGCGAAGCCATCTCGACGGCATGCCCCGAGTCCGTCATCGTCTCGGGCGTGCTCGTCTACGCGATCATCGACCTCCGCTCCAGCCCCGATCACCCGCTCGGTGACGCAGTCGAGACGTTCATCCGCCGCGAGGACGCCGAGCGCTTCGTCGAGGAAGTTCGAGGCGACGATCCTGACCTCGCGAGCTACCTGCGGATCGAGGAGCGGGAGCTCGGGGCGGGCGGGCTGAACTAGCGCGAAGGCGCGTGGATGTCTAACTTGTTGCCGGTGAAGCGAGTGTTTGCACTGGTCTTGTTGGCCTTGCTCGTCTTTCCATCGTCAACGGCAGCGCTCATCGTGCCGGACTCGTGCATCGGTGGCATCGGGCTCTGGGACAGCTCGACGCACGTACTCCGACAATGGGGAAAGCCGATCCGCAAGACGAAGGACGGGCCGGACGCGTGGTGGCACTACCGCAGAGGCTCTGTGCTCCTCGCGCGATGGGGTTATGCGCCCTCACCGAACAAGCTCATCGTGCTTGTAGTTACGACGATCGATCGGAGCCAGCAAACCCCGTCTGGGATCGGCGTGGGCTCCACGCTGGCGGAGGTCCGTGCCGCGTACCGGGACTCGGCATGCCGGAGGCAGGGATGGTGTGAAATCGGGAAGCGTCCCGGCCGTTTCACCACTCTCCAACTCAAGAACGGTCGGGTGACGGAGGTCAGCATCTCCCTCGAGTCCAGTTACGACGATGGGGGGAGACTCCAAGCGCCCGACCCGCGCTGCCGAAGCAGTAGCTAGTCACTTTGGCTCGCGTGCGTGTTAGCGCGCCATCGAGCTACCTGCGGATCGAGGAGCGGGAGCTAGAGGCGGGCGGGCAGAACTAGCGGTGGCCAGGTCGCGTCTTGCGGATCACGGTGGCCGTACTGCGCCAGCTGCCCAACAGGTTGCGCATCTCCGGGCTCAACGTCTGCTTCTCCGGGCTCGACGTCTTCTTCTCCGGGCTCTTCTTGCGCAGCAGGTAACGAATAGAACGGTTGGCCATGCCCGCTTCATCGGCAAGATCGACGACGATCGTGACCTCGCGAGCTACCTGCGGATCGAGGAGCGGGAGTTGGAGGCGGGCGAGCGGAACTAGTCGCGATGGACTACTCACCAGTCGAGGCCAGCTACGGCAGGACTGCCCGTCGTGACGCGGCGTACACCGGTGCCGTCGGAGTTCATCACGTGGATCTTCTGCTGCCTGATGAATGCAATGCTCTGACCGTTCGGAGACCAGTCGGGGTCGGATACGCGCAGCGCGAGCCTGGTCGTGTTGCGCCCATCGGGACGCGTCACCCAGAGGCCGTTCGGTCGCTCAAACAGGATCCGTTGCCCAACAGGTGACCACTCATTCGTGCTATTGGCCGTGGCGACTTGGCGCAGTCGGCGTCCATCGATACCGACGACATAGAGGCCGTCCTCAGAGAGGCCGAGGAAGCTGACTTGCCGTCCATCAGGGGCCCACGCGGGGCTGTCACCTTCCACGGACTTTCCCTTGACGAGGCGTCGAAGTCCCGTCCCGTCCGGGTGAATGAGCCACACCTCGACGAAGTTCTTGGCGTACCAGCTAAATGCGATCCAGTTCCCGTCGGGCGACCAGGCCGAGTCCTCCACGTCGCTCTTGACCAACTGGCGCTCGCCAGACCCGTCTACACGCACGGTCCAGAGATTGAAGTCCCCCCGGACGAATGCGATCGACTGACCATCGCGCGACCAGGTTGGGTACGCAGCAGCCCGAGTGAGAAGCCGGACGCCCGATCCGTCGGGCCGCACGCTGTACAGGTCCGCGCGGTAGATCGTGTCACCGCGAAAGTCTTCGCCAATGGGAAAGTGCCTGCTGAAGACGAGCCGGCTTCGATCGGGTGACCAGATCGCCCCGCTGGCGTTCGAGACGAGTTTGCGCAGGCCACTCCCATCAGGGTTGACAGTGAAGATGCTCCCCTCACTCCCCATTGCAGTAAAGGCGATCCGTTCGGCGGGAGATCCAGTTGTCGCTGAACTCTCCCCCGCCGGCAAGGCGATCAAGCCAAGGCTCGCGACTGCGACTGTCAGCGGGGTGCGCACACGCATCGTGACGAGATGATGGAGCACAAGCCTCAAGAACGCCTCAAGACGGCAGGCTTGGTGGGAACATACGTTCGTGACTGCGGAAGCTCACGCCTACGTTCGCTTCCACCGAGCGATCGAGCGCCGAGCCCTCTGGATGGCCGAGGATGCGGCTCGTGAGCTTCCGGACCTGCCGCTCGAGGACGCACTCCAGCTCGTCCACCTGTACGCCGAGCGTGGATCACCGCAGTACGAGAAGGCGGCGATGCGCTGGCTCGAGCGGTACCTGACAGAAGGTTCGCCAAGGCTGCAGCACTTTGCGGAGATCACGACGAGCCTCGCAGGGCACGAGTCCGATTCTGGCGAGCGCGACTAGCGGCGAGTCCCGGCCGTCACTCGCATCCGTATCCGTCACCGTCCCCATCGAGCCGGTGCGGGTCGCTCCCAACCACCCTCACGGGAAGCTTGAGACCCAGGGCACGGAGATCCGCGCAGTCCAGATCGGGTGGATACGGCGGGACGCAAGCGCCCGCGTAGTTCGAGTCGCACTTTCCTGTTGGGGGCGGCCCTGTTGGGGGTGGCGTCGCCGACGGAGACTGGCCGACGCAAACCCCGGTCTGCTTCTTCGTCGAGGCTGACCACCACGGTACTTTGGTGGCGCTCGCACTCCAAGTGAGCTTCCCAGACGTGGACATCGAGAGGGTTGTGCTCCCGTTCACGTCGGTACACCAGATCGTCGCCGGGACGTCCCGGAGACGGGAGATCGTCTCAACGGTCGGGTGCCCGTAGCTGTTCGACCCGACTGAAAGGACGGCGAAGCGAGGGCGCGTCAGATCGAGGAGTTCCTTCGGCGAGGCGTACTTCGAGCCGTGGTGCGTGACGAGGAAGACCTCCAAGCGCCCGTCGAGCTTGGGTAGGCGCGAGGCGACGCCGACACTGACCGTCTCCTCGATGTCGCCCGTGAAGAGCGCCTCGACTCCGTTCACGCGCAGGAGGTAGGCGACCGAGGAGTTGCCCGCGTCACCCGAGCCTCCGGTGAACTGGCCTTGGGGCGGGTTGACGATCTGCCAGGACGCTCCGCCCCAGGTGAACTTCTGCCCGGCGTGGACGTAGGTCGGGGTCAGCCCCTCGTTCTTGATCGCGGCCATGACAGCGCGATTCGTCTGCGTTCCCTGCCAGTACGCCGAGCGGCTCATGACGGCCTTCTTCACCTGCCACTGAGCGAAGAGGTCGATGAAGTTCTTGACGTGATCTTCGTGCGGGTGGCTCAGGATCGCAACATCGATCCGCTTCGCCCCGAGCGCCTTCATGGCAGCGTTGACATTCCCAAGCTCGTACTCCCCGGCGTCAGAGACGATGATCTTCGTGCCGATCTTCATAACGACCCCGTCGCCTTGTCCGACGTCAACGAAAACGATCTTCGCGGTCGAGGCGTCGGCGGTCGCGTGAGTGCGAACACCCGCATTTGCAGAGCCGCCGACGGCAAGGACGAGCGCGAAGACAGCGCCTGCGGAAAGGATCCGCCTGACAGTCAACCTAAACGACGATCTCATCCGTAGGTCTCGCACCCGTAGCCGTCTCCATCACGGTCGAACCCGTGAACATCCTCAGCGATCACTTCGACGGAGTGGCCAATGTTGGCAAACGCACCGGCCACATTGCTTGGTGTCCGCCCAGGTGCGTTAGCGTCGCGGTCGCAGGTCAAGGCTTTGCGTCGAGGTCGGGGAGAGAAAGGGGGGGAATCGCGCTCGAGCCGCACGGGCGGTGGCACGCGCACGCGCGAACAGGCAGAGCCGTGCCGCGAACTTCACATCTGTTCCTAGGTCTTCACCCGCTCGACAGTGAGGTGCCAGTTGCTGAAGGACAAGAACCCAGATGCGTACTGCACCCCGGCTTGCACTTGCATCGCATAGGTACCCGGTGGCAGCGGGCCTGCCGACCAATCCATAGCGTGCGCGCTTGGACCGTCGACATCTCCGTATGTAGGCGTCCTCGCCCAGACGACCTCGCCCGGTGATGCATCGGCACCGTTGATTCGGGCGCGCACAAGGCACGATCCTCCCAACTGGATATTGCAGAAGCTCGAAGCCGTGAACCGAATGACTACGAGCGCCGTGGTGCCTTTCGGCACGGCCACTGTCGCCGTCGCGCCCGGCACGTCGACGAAGGCCGTCGAGTTCGTGGAGAACGGAACCGACTCGCTTGCAGTCTGGACGGCCGTAATCGACCGGCCCTCAGCTGACGTCGCTCCCGCCAGTTTTGCTCCTCCGATCGCTGAACCAACTGCGATCGCCATGGCGCCCACGCCGAGAAAGAGGACAAGCACGCGGCGCCGCACCCCAAATCCGCCCATCATCAGACCTCCCCAGGACCTTGGATAGCTCGCCTCGCGAGCATGTCACCGCGTTGATCAAGATGCAAGCCCTTTGGCCGTCACTTCTGTTCGGCGCTCCCTGGCTTGCGGCTGCGTTCAGTCGGCGGGACGGAGGCCAGCGCTCACACTTTCTCGCAGGCGATCCCGTCCTTGTCCCGATCAAGACTGCGGTTGTACGACATCGCGAGGTTGTAGAGCTTCGTGCTGCGCTTGAAGTTCGTCACGGGCGTGCCGCTCGTCCTGTCTCTCGCGCCCATCTTCCCGATGCCGTGCGCATACCTCTTGTTCAGGTTGGTGCAGTTCTTGTAGAGCGCAGGCATGGCAGCGCTATCGGCGAGCGCAGCCCCTGGAACCGCGCTCAGCGCAGCCGCAATGACGACGACCGTGAGTCGTCGGCTCATTGGCCTCGGATTATCCCACGTAACCGAGGTCATAGAGCGCAACGATCACACCCGCCGCGAGGTGACCACCGAGTCCTCTTGCATATCCGATGGGCAGATAGTTGTGGTAGGCGTTCCACCGCGAACCGTATGACTGGCGAACGTAGCCGACCGGGAGGTAGCTGACGTACACGCTCCACCGGCCGGAGTAGCTCTGGCGCATGTAGCCAACATTGCGATAGCCGAGGTAGATGTTCCACTTCGTTGAGTACGACTGCCGCAGGTAACCGACCTGCTGGTAGTCCATGTAGATGTTCCAGCGCCCGCTGTAGGACGGCTCGATCCATCCGATCGGCAGGTAGCCGACGTACATCGTCGTACGTGCTTGCGTCCCCGATCGGGCGGCTGTCGATTCGGGCAGGGCGGCGCCGCTACTTACGGCGAGCAAAGTCACGGTCACCGCAGCCGCAGCGACTGCCAACAGCCGCTTGACCATGTTTTCTCCTTCCCGTGCTGGAATTCTCAGCCTTGCGCTTATGAGCGTTCGCGACATCCGGATAAAGCCACACACCGACTGTTGGACAGGATCTCCGTTGCGTCCTGTTCACAGCCGCGCCTGGCTTGCGGGGGTCGTATCGGTTGTCGCGGTGCTCGCCGATTCCGAAAGGGGACAGCTCATGCGCAACCTGAGGGTGGGGTTCGTTGTCCCGCTGCTTGTGAGTGTCGGCACCGTCAACCGGGTTCGTCTCGACGAGCTCCTCGCGCTTCGCCGATACGAACACGTCGTGTAGTGCGACATCCGCCTCCGATCCGCGGGGGCGACCGCCGCTGTCCGATAGGCGGAACGATGCCGAAGATTTCCGCCGTCGTTCCCGACGAGCTCAGCACCGCACTCGAGGAGCGCGCCCGCGCCGAAGATCGCTCCGCAAGTGCAGTCGTGAGGCGCGCGCTCGTCGAGCACCTGATTTCTCCCTCCCTCACAGGTAGTCGCGTTCCCACCGAGACGCGCACCCTTTCTTCTCAGACCGGAGCCGGGGGAACCCACTCCGAAGCTGAGGAAAGGGCAGTCGAGGCGCGTGCTCGGCGGGACAACGAGGGAAAGACATGAAGGTGGAGGCGCGCCGGAGGCCGGGTAGTGCTTCTGCCTGGGGCCTGGTTGCGGAGGCGTCGGGCACTGTCGAGGTCGACGGCGAGACGATCGAGATCAGCGCGGGCGAGTGGGTCGCAAGGGAACACCCCGTCATCAAGGCGGCACCGCACCTGTTCGGCCTAGCCCGCTCCGAACCCCGAGTCGCGCACACAAGGTCGGCTTCGCTCGCGCCGAAAGCCCGTGCGAGGGACGTGATCGAGCTTCGTGCTTCCGCGGTGTCCCCGATCTCGGTCGTGCTCGAGGAGGGCGCGAGGCAAACGATCATCAATGAGTTCTGCGAGTGGACGAGCAATCACGAAGGCGAGAGTCGTGAGACAGGCGGCTACGTGTTTGGTAAGCGCTCAGTCCGCAACAAAGGCGACTGGCTCGCGCGGCCAACCCAGCTCGTCGAGCTCACGTTCGCTGCCTACGCGGGCGAGGAGACGAAGCGCGGCCTCGGAAAGGTCTCCCTCGACGTTGACGCAGGTCTCTCTGTAGAGAGGTCTCTGCAACGGCGCCACAGACGCGAACGTCTCATCGGCGACTACCACTCGCACCCCGACAGCGACGGTGTGCCTTCGCAGGCCGATTGTCGCGCCTGGATGCGCAGCATTCAGATGTTGATGAGCGATGACTCGGCGGCGGGTTATCTCGGCGACGAGATCCTGCTCGACTGCTGGGCAGGAATCATCGTCACTCGCTCCGCCGGAGGTAGCTGGATGTACCCGCAGCTGCACGCATGGATCACGCGCTGGGATTACGCCGGCTTCATCTGCGAGCCGGCCGCCATTCAAGAGAGGTAAGGGGTCGTGCCCGGCGTCCTGAGTCGTGAGCCCGATCTTTCGAGTATGTAGACGTCACCGACTCCTGTACCCGGCCGGCGAGCGCTGCCCGGAGTGTCGTGAGCGCGACCGCACTCGCGATACCTCCCACTGGCGGCGGCTGCGCGTGCAACGGCTGCAGTTGGACGGCTGGCGCTGTCAGCTGAAGCTCAAGGGCTGCACGGGGCATGCGACGACGGTGCATCTGGCGCCAGAGGCTGAGGGAAATCACCGGCTCGCCACGCTCGACAACACGCTCAGCGCGTGTCGGCGCTGTCATGGCTCGATACACGGAGGGTAGGGGGCGGGGGATGGATCGTGAATGTGCAAGCGCGGTTTGCGACCCCGCTCCTTTTTCGCGAGAAACACTCGCAGAACCGCAGGGTTGAGCCAAACCGTTTGAGGAGCTGAGCTAGATGGCCCCGCCGGCCGAGCACTCGTCGCCGGGCGGCCTGACGCCCGACGGCCACCCACGACTCGCCGCTCATCTCGCACATCACGTCCACGCCACGAGCGGCACGCGCTCGGGCTCGTCCTCGATCAACGCGGCTCGGCCGAAGGCGATTCACAGCCCCCCGACCGACCGCGAGGTCGATCTTCTTCGCGAACCGGCGGTAGAGCTCCTGAGTCGGGGATGTTCGGTGGGCGAGGCCGAGCGGATTCTGGTCTAGCTGCGGTTACTTCCCCGAAATCGTGGAGACCTGGACAGCGTTCTTGACGAGCACCGGGACGCCGCTGTCTAGGGCGTTGAGGAAAGTGATCCTGACCCTGATCTTGCTCGCCGACACCCGCTGCATGGTCGTCTGGATTCTCTCCTGTGT
>Ga0315273_10013928_pt1 | contig 10353 bp, 7 predicted proteins | sample YL17G02_0_MG_FD_205753 | JGI IMG/M metagenome (GOLD analysis project Ga0315273, IMG submission 205753) | Sediment microbial communities from Yellowstone Lake, YNP, Wyoming, USA - YL17G02_0 | ecosystem: Environmental > Aquatic > Freshwater > Lake > Sediment | place: USA: Wyoming | collected... | reverse complement strand
ACGAAAGATGGGGTGCCGGGCAGCTTCGGCATCGGTATCACCGACGACGCGGTGTACGTGGGCAGCTGGGACCGAGATGTGAAGCGGATCACGAAAATGGTGTTCGTCCGGAAACACCACCATTAGGAGCTTGATGTGACGCGGCGAGTCTCGGCGCGCTGAGCGATGGCGCGGGGCCGCGCGGGCGGATTCTCGCCGCTGGGCCCAGGGGCAGCCGAGACAGCCGCCGCGCCGGTGCGCGACTTGTCGAAGGGCTTGCCGGCACGAATCGTCTCTTCCACCGCAGGTCGTGAGATCCTCGAGCGAATCGCCAGATTACGCTCTTTTGCAGGCGATTCCATGCGCCCGAGAGGATTCGAAACCTCCCGATCCGCGGATTGGAAGTCCGCCGCTTTATTTACGAAAACGCCGGTTCAGCCGCATGTTCAAGCCAAGTCTCGGTGGCGAGTGCGAGATCTTCTTATCCGAGAATTCGCGGCACACGTTGCTTACAGAGAGAACGCTCGGCGACCATCCGCTCGATACCCGGATCAGTAACGCCGAGGAGGCGGACCTTCTTCGCAGCGACCTCGGCGCGTGCGGCGATGCGCCGATCGATTGTCCCATCAAGGTCCTTTACACGACGAGCGGAGGCGCTACTGTGCGACGTGCGCGAAGTGTCCAGGGGCGGACGGGTTTCGACGCGTCCGCCCGGCGCAATGGGGGGGGTTTGTGGGGAGCGGAGTTACGACAGCCAGGATGCTTCTGGCACCAGAGGTCGCGCGCCATGCCTCGGTAAGCGAACCTGACCAGGCGACTTCACGCCCCAAGGCGCGCGGGAAGTTTCTCTATCGCGGAAAGGAGAAGCTCTACGTGCGGGGCGTCACCTACGGGACGTTCCGTCCGAACGACGTGGGCCAGGACTTTCACGAACGCCAGGTGGTCGAGAGCGACTTCGCGGCCATGGCGGAGAACGGTGTCAACTCGGTCCGGACGTACACCGTTCCGCCCCGCTGGCTCCTCGACCTCGCGGGAGAGCAGGGGCTCAGCGTCCTCGTTGGCATCCCCTGGGAGCAGCACGTCGCGTTTCTCGACGACCGGGGTCGTGCTCGCTCGATCGTTCGGCGCGTGCAAGAAGGCGTCGCCGGTTGCGCAGGACACCCTGCGGTGCTCGGCTACGCGGTCGGCAACGAGATTCCCGCACCCATCGTCCGCTGGCACGGTCGGCAGCAGATCGAGCGGTTCGTCGAGCGACTGTACGACGCAGCGAAGGATGCGGATCCCGAAGGCCTGGTCACCTACGTCAACTATCCGTCGACGGAGTACCTCGAGCTCCCGTTTCTCGACGTCTGTGCCGTGAACGTCTACCTCGAAAGCCGCGACCGGCTCGACGCGTACCTCGCCCGTCTTCAGAACCTGGCGGGCGACCGGCCGCTCCTGCTCGCGGAGGCGGGCCTCGACAGTCGCCGGAACGGAGAGGAACGGCAAGCAGCAACTCTCGAGTGGCAGATCGGGGCGGCGTTCGAGGCGGGCTGCGCCGGCGCGTTCGTGTTCTCGTGGACGGACGAGTGGCACCGTGGCGGTCACGAGATCGAGGACTGGGACTTTGGCGTTACCGACCGCTCGCGCAACGCGAAGCCTGCGCTGGCCGCCGTGTCCCGAGCTTTCGACGAAGTGCCTTTCTCGGATGCTCGCGACTGGCCGGGCATCTCGGTGGTCGTCTGCTCTCACAACGGATCGCGAACCATGAGGGATACCTGCGAGGGTCTTCTCGAGCTCGACTACCCCGACGTGGAGGTGATCGTCGTCGACGACGGCTCGACCGACGGGACGGGGGACATCGCACGCGAGTACGGCTTTAGGGTGATCGCCACCGAGAACCAGGGCCTGAGCGCCGCGCGGAACACAGGCTGGCAGGCGGCACGCGGCGAGATCGTCGCGTACATCGACGATGACGCGCGCCCGGACCCGCAGTGGCTCCAGTACCTGGCGCACACTTTCATGACGACCGGACACGCCGCGGTAGGCGGCCCGAATGTCCCGCCATCGGAGATGGGCGGTGTTGAGGCTTGCGTCGCAGCGGCACCGGGCGGCCCGATCCATGTGCTGATGTCGGACATCGAGGCCGAGCACATCCCCGGGTGCAACCTCGCGGTACGACGCGACGTGCTCGCGAGACTCCGCGGTTTCGATCCTCGCTTCCGGGTGGCCGGCGACGACGTCGACATCTGCTGGCGAATGCTCGAGGACGGCTGGACGATCGGTTACAGCCCTGCAGCCCTCGTCTGGCACCGTCGCCGGGACACTGTTCGTGGCTACCTGCGACAACAGCGAGGATACGGGCGAGCGGAGGCGTTGCTCGAACGCAAGTGGCCCGGGAAGTACAACCTGAGTGGCCATCGAACATGGAGCGGCACGATCTACGGCTCGAGCAGTCCGCTCACTCTGGGGCGTCGCTTGTGGCGCGTGTACTACGGGAGTTGGGGCACCGGGCTCTTCCAGCGGCTCTACCAGCCAGGGCCGTCCGTAGTTGGGTCAATGCCCCTCATGCCCGAGTGGTGGCTGCTGCTCACTGTGCTCGGGTTGGTCGGGCTCCTCGGTCTGTCGTGGTCGCCACTGCTGTTCGCTCTGCCGCTCCTCGTCCTTGCGCTGGCGGTCACCGTCACCGAGGCGGGACTAAGTGCCGGACTATCCTGGCGTGGACAGAGATGCGGTCTGCGAGTACGAGCGCTCACAACCTTGCTCTACTTGCTTCAGCCTCTAGCACGTCTCGTGGGTCGGCTCGGCGACGGGCTGACTCCATGGCGGCGGCCCGGCGGCTCCGGCTTCCTCATCCCCCGCTCGCGGAACCTCGAGGTGTGGAGCGAGCAGTGGCACTCATGTGAAGACCGGCTCGAGGCGATCGTGAAATCGATTCAGGCGAACTGCATCGTGCCGATTCGAGGTGGTGACTACGATCGGTGGGACGTCGAATGCCGCGGCGGCATGCTGGGCAGTGCACGCCTCCGCCATACGATCGAGGAGCACGGCGCCGGACGCCAACTCGTCAGGTACCGCGTGTGGCCGCGCGTTTCCTGGCTCGGGCTCGGGCTGCCGCTTCTGCTCGGCCTGCTCGCGACACTGGCGCTTCACGACGGAGCGCGGCCGGTTGCGGTCGGGCTCGGCTTGTTCGCAACGGCCCTTGGCGCCCACACGCTGTGGGAGTGCGGCTGCGCGTCCGGGGCGATCGTGCGCGCAGCCGACACTCGCCCGGTCGAGGATTTCGAGCAGGCACTTATCGACAGGGTGCGCGAGACGCAGATGCCGGAGTCCGAGTCCGTCGGGGTGCAGTCGTGAATGAGCGCCACTACAGCGATCGCCAGATCTACCGGCGCGTCTTGCGCGAGGCGCGACCCTACTGGGTGAACATTGGAGTGATCTTCCTGCTCAGCCTGCTCGCCACGCCGCTGGCGCTCTTGCTGCCTGTGCCACTGAAGATCGCAGTCGATAACGTCGTCGGCGACAAGCCACTCCCGGGCTGGCTCGATGCGCTCATGCCCGACTCCCTTCAAGGGACGAACGGTGTCCTGGTGTTCGCCGTTCTGATGCTTGTAGCCGTCGAGCTCTTCTCTCAGCTTCAGTCGCTCGGCACGCAGCTCCTGCGCACCTACACGGGCGAACGACTAACGCTCCACTTCCGCTCGCAGATCTTCCGGCACGTCCAACGGTTATCGATCTCCTTCCACGACCGGCAGGGGACCGCCGACTCGAACTACCGCATCCAGGGTGACGCCGCGTCGTTGCAGGCGATTGCGGTGGACGGCGTCATTCCGTTCGTCGGCTCCATCGTCACCCTCGTCGCCATGCTCTACGTCACGGCGCGGATCGACGCAGTGCTGGCGGCGATCGCGCTCGTCGTTGCGCCGGCCATCGCACTGCTCACCTGGGCCTACCGACGCCGGTTGCGCCAGCGGCATCGCGAGGTCAAGCGGCTCGAGAGCTCCGCGTTGTCCGTCGTGCAGGAGGTCCTCACCTCGCTCCGCGTCGTGAAGGCGTTCGGTCAGGAGGATCGAGAGGAGCGACGATTCGTCGGGCGCGCCGGGGAGGGCATGCGCGCGCGCGTGAGAGTCGCGGCGATCGACAACTCATTCTTGGTGGCTATCGCGCTCGTTACGACGCTCGGGACCGCGGCGGTCCTCTACGCGGGCATCCGGCGCGTCGAGTCGGGGGTGATCACGCTGGGCTCCCTGCTACTCGTGATGAGCTACCTGACCCAGCTCTACGGGCCGCTCAGCACGATCAGCCGTCGCGTCACGAGCCTGCAATCGGCGTTCGCGAGCGCCGAGCGATCGTTCACGCTCTTGGACGAGGAGCAGGACGTTCCCGAGCGGGCTGACGCGAAGCCGCTCGGTCGAGCTGCCGGCGCCGTCGAGTTCCGGGACGTGTCGTTCGCCTACAGCGACGGAAGGCCGATCGTCGAGTGCATCTCCTTCTGCGTCGAGCCTGGCATGCGAGTCGGCATCGCCGGCCGGACGGGCGCCGGGAAGACGACGCTGGTCAGCCTTCTTACCCGCTTCTACGACCCGACGACTGGCGTGATCCTGCTCGACGGAGTGGACCTCCGCGTCTATCGCCTCGACGACCTCCGCAACCAGTTCGCGATCGTGCTGCAGGAGCCCGTGCTCTTCTCGACGACGATCGCCGAGAACATCGCCTACGGGCGGCCCGGAGCGACGCATGACGACATCGTCGCGGCGGCGAAGGCAGCCGACGTGCACGACTTCATCGAGACGCTCGCGGAGGGCTACGACACTCCCGTGGGCGAGCGCGGCATGACGCTGTCAGGCGGTGAGCGCCAGCGCATCTCTCTTGCCCGCGCATTTCTGAAGGACGCGCCGATCCTCATCCTCGACGAGCCAACTAGTTCGGTTGATCTCAGGACGGAGGCGACGATCATCGATGCCATGGAGCGGTTGATGAGCGGACGGACGACGTTCATGATCGCCCACCGGCTGAGCACGCTCGAGAACTGCACGCTTCGGCTCGAGATCGAGGGTGGCCGCCTGCAACAGCCTGCGCAAGCCCGGCAGAGGAAACGGCGCCGCGCGACGGCCTCGCCGGCTCTGGACTCCGCGAGTCTTCCGGGACCCGATCGCTGACCGAGACTGCGTGACGGAGAGCAGACTTTTGGAGGCGGTAGGCACAGGTGACCGATCGGCACGTGGCGTCGATTTGACAAGGCGTCAACGTGAGGTCGCGACGGTCATCCGGGAGTTGCTCGGATGCCCGGAGAACGGGGTGAGGGTCGGTGAGCGGTTGGCCCATGCCGTCACCCGCGTGTACCTGGAGAACGCCTCGGTGATTGTGAAGCGGCTCAAGCCTGCGGCGGGGAGGATGAACGAACTGGTGGCGACACGGTGGCTTCCTGCCGTTGGTCTGGAGCGGCTGGCAGTGAAGCCTCTCGCGAGCAAGGTCGACCCGGATGGCACTCGCGCCTGGCTCGTCTACGAAGACCTCGGCGATTCCACGCTGGCTACATGCCCCGAGCAGGCCGAGGCGGCGGTCGAAGCCGTCGCGCAGCTTCACGCGCGACTTGCCGGCCACTATCTCCTCGCGGAGTGTCGTCTGGCCGGCCAAAGCAGGGGAGGTGACTTCCACGCGTCGAGCTTCAAGGACGCCGTCACGGCCTTATGCGCGCTCCGCCCCGAGACACGTGAACGATCCATTCTGCGGCAGTGGCTGCTCGAGTGCCTGGCTGCACCCGTCAGCGCGGTCGACGCCCCGGAAACACTCCTCCACGGAGACCTCTGGACGACCAACATCCTTCCCGGCCCGAGGCTGATCGACTGGGACAAGGCCGGAGTGGGTCCGCTGACCTACGACCTCGGGACGCTCCTATCGAAATTCCCGACCGCGCGGCGGGAGCGACTGCTCGCCCTCTATCTCGACGGCATCTCGGCGCTCGCCTGGGCGCCGCCTTCGGGGGGCGAACTCAACCGTATCTTCGAAGCCTCGCAGCGGGCCCGGCTCGCCCAGGACGTGATTTGGATCACCCTCGGCCTGCTCAAGGGCGACGACGTCGACTGGCACTGGTCGGAGCTCGCCCGGAGGCGCGAGTGGCTCGAAGAGCTGGAGCCGGTCATACCTTGACGCGGCGAGTTCGGGAACCACAGATCATCGACGAGAGCCTCGGCTCGCATCCGGTTGTGCAAGCCTGGAACCGGCTCAACGGGGCTTCGAGCAAGCCTGACCGAATCGAGGTGCTCCAGAACGGCAGGAAGTCAGGCATCTATCGGCTCGTCGGGGTCGGCCCGTCTGGAGCGTCTGTCATTGCGAAACAGTGCGAGCGCGACAGGCTCGCACCGGACGTGGTCGTCCATCTGCACGTCCACCCACGACTTTCGCTCCGGATCGTCGAGTGCTACGGCTTCGTCGAGCCGGAGGAGAACGAGCTGTCGACGCTCTTCCTCGAAGATGCGGGGTCGGTGAGGTATTCACCGGGCTCGTGGCATGCGCGCGTTCTCGCCGCCCGCTGGCTCGCGGCTCTGCACCGTGCCGTCGCCTCGGCGACGCTCGATCAGAACGAGCTTCGGCGTCTCCCCGACCGCGGACCAGACCATTACCGCGATTTGCTCGACCTGGTCAGGGGAGTCATCTCGCACTGGCGCAGTCCGCCCGCCGGCCACGACGCGGTCGGGCTGCCGCGGCTCCTCCTGTCCCAGTGCGACGAGATCGAGGCCCGCTGGTCTGCGATCGCCGAGATCTGTGCCTCCGCGCCGAAAACGCTCGTACATGGCGATCTCTGCGACAAGAACATGTACCTCGCATCGGGCCTGAACGAAGAGCCTGTCCTGCTGCCGGTCGACTGGGAGGAGGTGGGTTTCGGACCGCCCGCCGTGGATCTCGCGCAGCTACTCCCCGGGCACGTGCAGTTCGTGCATTTCGCCGCGGGCGCGGACCTCGCCACCTACGCAGAGGCGACACAGGATCTGTGGCCGTCCCTCGATCTCTCCGCCGTGCAGAGGCTCTCGACGGCGGGAACCATCTTCCGCGCGATCGCGGCGATCTGTTGGGCAACCGAGTCGGTTACGGAGCAATGGTGGCAAGACGGAGAAGTCGATGAGCTCCGCGTCTACAGCTCAATGGTTGCGCAGGCTCTCGCAAGGCTTGATTCGCCGTCGTGAAGCGCCTCATCGTCAACGGTGACGACTTCGGCGCAAGCTCTGGCATCAACCGGGGCATCATCGAGGCGCACGAGCGCGGAATCCTCACGAGCGCGAGTCTGATGGTTGACCTGCCCGGAGCCGAGGAAGCCGCTGAGCTCGCCCAGAACCGCCCCGGCCTCAGCGTCGGCCTCCACGTCGTGCTGACACATGAGGACGGTGAACGCTCGGTTCCGCCAGGAGGTGCCAGCGAAGAGATCGAACGGCAGTTCGAGCGTTTCTGCGCGTCGCTGGGCAGGCCGCCAACACACCTCGACTCGCATCACAACATCCATCTCGAGCCTGCGTACGAGCCGTTCTTCCTAGACGCAGCCCGACGCCAGTCGCGCCCGCTTCGTGGCTACGCGGAAGCCCGCTACGTCGGTCGCTTCTATGGACAGTGGAACGACGGCTCAACGCATCTCGAGCTCGTCTCTATCGAGGGTCTGATCCAGGTTCTCGAGTCAGAGGTCGACGAAGGTGTCACCGAAATCGGGTGTCATCCCGGCTACATCGATCCGGGCTTTCAGTCGAGCTATTCCACGGAGCGGGAAGCAGAGGTGCGAACACTCTGCGCGCCCGCTGCCCGAGCGGCCGCGGAGCAACTGGCGATCCGCCTCGTCAATTTCACCGCGCTATGACCCTCGTCGTCCTCGCATCGCAGAAGCTGCTCGAGTTCCCAAGTGCCAGCGGACACTTCTGGGTTTACATGCAGTACGCCCAGGGGCTGCGGTCACTCGGCTGCGATGTCTGGTGGCTCGAAGAGGAAACCGAAGACAACGAAGCGCTCGAGACTCTGCGCCTGCGCCTTGAACGCTACGGATTGCCGGAGCGCCTGCTGCTCGAGGGACAACCCGAGACACAGGATGTCCTCGACGCCGCCGACCTCCTGCTCAACTTCAACTACGGACTGGAAGCGTCTGCGCGGATGAAGGCACTCGTCGACATCGACCCCGGCCTGCTGCAATTCTGGATCAAGCGGAGACAACTCGACGTGCTTCCGCACGACGTGTATTTCACAACCGCGGAGCGGATCGGCGAGCCGTGGATTCACATCCATCCCCCGGTCTCTCTCGAGCTCTGGCCCTTCGCGTACGACCGAGACGCCCAAGCCTTCACCACCGTCTCGTCGTGGTGGGGCGACGAGTGGGTCGATGAGGGCGACGAGCGGTATTACGAGAACAACAAGCGGGTCTCGTTTCTCGAGCTTGCGGAGCTGCCGACGAAGGTGGATCAGACCCTGGAGCTTGCGCTCATGCTTGGTAATGGCGACGAGGAAGATCGGCGTCAACTCGACAGGTTCGGCTGGCGTGTGCGCCACTCGCTCTCGGTCACGAGCACGCCGGAGGACTATCAGGCCTACATCCAGGGATCCCGGGGCGAGTTCAGCTGCGTCAAGCCATCGTGCCTTCGCTTCCTCAACTCGTGGATCAGCGACCGGAGCCTCTGCTACCTGGCGAGTGGAAAACCCGTCGTCGTTCAGGACACGGGTCCGAGCGACTACTTGCCGTTGGGGCGTGGCCTTCTCCGTTTCACGACTCTCGCTGAGGCCGCCGAGGCGCTCGCTGCGGTGGACGCCGATTACGAAGGGCACTGTCTAGCGGCGCGCGAGCTCGCCGAGACGTACTTCGACGCAAGGCAGACAGCCCAGCGGATCCTCGACGTCGCGCTCGGCTGAGCGGGAATCGGAGCACCATGCGCCGTACCGGTCAGGACGTCGCCCATGTGATTCGAACCTTCGACCCGCGGATTGGAAGTCCGCCGCTTTATTTACGAAAACGCCGGTTGAACTGCTTGTTCAAGCCAAATCTAGGCGGCGAGTGCGAGATCTTCTTATCCGAGAATTCGCGCCACACGTTGCTTACGGAGAGAACGCTCGGCGACCATCCGCTCGATACCCGGGATCAGTAACGCCGAGGAGGCGCCCGCGCGGAACACGACGAAGAACGCGTCGCCCTCGGTTCCGATCTCGATGCCGCCGGCCTCGGCGAACGCCAGCCGGAGCAGGACGTGGTGCCTGTCCAGCAGATCGGGGAACCGCGGGCCCCAGGGTGGAGTCGAGACGGGTGGAGCCCTCGACGTCGGAGAAGAGGAACGTCACGGTCCCGATCGGCAGCGCAGGCGATGCTCGCCGGTCCACGCTACTGGTCATGGGACGCCGACCGGGCGAGCCGGTCTGCCGCTCCGATCAGGCAGCCATCCTTGGACGTGCACGGCTACGACCTCTCGCCGATGCAGGGCGCCCCGCCTCCGACGATCTTCACCTTGGAAGTAGTCCACCCACCAGCGGTCGTGCGGGGAGTCAGTGAACCCCGTTCGGGCCTTGGTCGGATCAGCGACCTCCATGGAGTAGACGGCGACATCCCCCTGCGGACCCGATTGCAGCGTGACGTTGTAGAACCGGAAGGTGCCTTCGCGGCACAGCCGGTCCCACTCGTCGCGGTGCGGCGCTGGCTCGCGCTCGAAGTTGGTGACCCCCGACTTTCCCTCAAGAATCGGGAAAGCGCCTGCGAACATGTATCCCATGACGGTCAAGGGTATGGAGACGGTCAAGGGTATGGCTTCACTCCCGCGAAATCGACTCATGACCCTCCAGGCGGAGGAGCGAGGCCGCACGTGATATCGCCGTGATCTCGCGGCTTGGAAGCGTCGGGGCGAGTACGAGGTGTTCGATGAGGTCTTCCGGTCAACAGCCAGATCGGCAATCTAAGGACGAGCCACAGGCAGCGAGAGGCGTGCAGCCCCTGACCCCCACCTACCCGGAACGAAGGAGGGTGGCGGTCACCGCAGTTGCCCGAGCACCGAGTCGGCGAGCGGCAGTGAGGCGGTCAGCCCGGGCGATTCGATGCCGAACAGGTTCACCAGGCCCGGCACACCGTGCGCGCGCGGGCCCTGCACGAGGAAGTCTGCCGCGGGCGCATCCTTGCCCGAGATCTTGGGCCGGATGCCGGCGAAGTCCGGCTCGAGCGCGCCATCGGGCAGTCCAGGCCAGTAGCGCCGGATCGCCGCATAGAAGCGCTCGGCGCGCCGCGGATCCACCGTGTAGTCGATCCTGTCCACCCATTCCACGTCCGGGCCGAAGCGCACGCCCCCGCCGAGGTCGAGCGTCACGTGCACGCCCAGGCCTCCCGGCTCGGGCACCGGGTAGACGAGGCGCGAGAACGGCGGGCGCTTCGCAAGTGAGTAGTAGTTG
>Ga0315273_10013926_pt1 | contig 10354 bp, 7 predicted proteins | sample YL17G02_0_MG_FD_205753 | JGI IMG/M metagenome (GOLD analysis project Ga0315273, IMG submission 205753) | Sediment microbial communities from Yellowstone Lake, YNP, Wyoming, USA - YL17G02_0 | ecosystem: Environmental > Aquatic > Freshwater > Lake > Sediment | place: USA: Wyoming | collected... | reverse complement strand
CGCGCCATCAGGAATCCAGAGGTTGTGAATGCTGGGGGATCCCTGTACCTTCCCCATCGCGGCAGCGATGATCCGGCAGCGGCGAACATGTTCGATCCAGAATTCCCGCGTCCCTCCGTCCGTGCTGCTGAGCGTGTACCCGCTGTCGGCGCGCGGATGGGCAAAACAGGAGGCGTTGAAGTCGAGTCCAAGATGCTGCTCGCCCGCCCAATCCATCCAACCCTGGAAATGCGTCACTTCAATCCGGTCACGGTCGATCGATTTCCCCCCGAATTCGCCGTACATAGCGTGCAGATTCAACCGGTGACGGCCGGGAATCAGGCGGTAGGCTTGTATCAGATCGGCACGGAGCTCGTCCGGCGTACGCGCCCGCCCGGGGTAGGCACCTGTGACTTGTATCCCTCCCCCGGAGGCCGCATCGGCATGGCCTTCAAAGCCCCGGACATCGTCACCCTGCCAGCAATGCAACGACAGTGGGATGCCCGTCAAGGTCGCCAGCGCCTGGTCCGTTTCGACGCCGAATCCGGCATAGAGGTCCGCCGCTTGCTTGTATGCCGCTTCAATCCGCTGTTCTTCTGTCATGGTTGTCCTGACTTTGCATGTTAGAGGCCATTGTGGTCCCCCCCCGGAGGCGCGTGGTCTCAGCCGAAGCCGCAGGGTCACCCCGCCCCCGCGAAGGCCCATTGTTGTTCCGGGGATGCCGGAGCCCCACCGGGTCTTCGAATTCTACACGCTCGTGATCTCCGGTATTGTAGCAAAGCCAATCGACAATTGCAAAAGGAAGACCTGTTGATTCTCCAGGCGGAAGTCCGTACAATGGACCCACGTTCAACTCACAAGGATCCCCCTCATGTCTATCTTCCGGTTCGTCTCCATACTCCCGGTACTCGGCATCCTGGCCCAGGCCCTTCCTGCGCAGGAAGTCGTAAAAGAGTCATCCACCGGGAAGAGCTTCCCCGTCCAGGTTTCCGTCACCCACGAAGGGAAAACCTATTCCCTGACGCTCACCGGCACAACGGTGCGCAAGAAGTTGATTGTGAAAGTGTACGGCCTCGGCCACTACATGCAGGATCCACCCCGTGGATCAGAGAAGGATGTTGTGGCGGCAGTGCTCACCGACGGCAAGGCGAAACAACTGACGATGGAATTCGTGCGGGATGTTGATGCGGAAAAGATTCAGGGCGCATACCGTGACGGTTTCGCGGAAAACGCCACCGCCGAAGAATTGAAAGCTATCACCCCTCTTGTGGACCAGTTCCTGGGGTATTTCACGACCCCGGTGAAGGAAAACGACCGCTATATACTGCGCTGGCTTCCGGGCGGGACTATCCTCGCGACCGTGGCGGGGGTGGATAAGCCCGCCATCAAGAACCCGACCTTCGCACGGGCGCTCTGGTCCATCTGGCTGGGGGAGGATTCTATTGTGGACCGCGAAGAACTGGTGGAGCTGCTGCTCACGCCGTAGTCACCACGCCGGTCCCACACTCTTCGAGCAACAGATACCTCTGGCAGCACGACCCGGCACACTGAAGGTCAAACGCCGACTCCTACTATGCCCCTTTCACGCCCGGACATTTTGGCACCGCTGCAGCCACAGGCGCGGCATCCGTCAAACAACGGGCGCACGGTCAACCGCCGCCTCTCGCTCGCAGTGGCCTGCGCGGGTCTCGTCCTTGCCGGGTGCGGCGGCACGGGAACATGGACAAGCGGAAGTGTCCTGAGCGACGCCGGGTTGAGTGCGCTGCCGGATACCTCCAGCTACCCCGATGCCGGTGCAGTGGTCCTGCTGGATGAAGGGTCAATGGAGATCTTTGGCGGCGGAGATGTTGGTTTTAGCGCGTTGGAGCGCCACCGGATCGTCCGCATACTCAACAGCCGGGGACACCGTTACGCCAACGTGATGATCCCCTTCGGGTCCACAAGCACGGTGGAGAATATCCAGGCCCGCACACTGACGCGCGACGGCCGGACCGCTCTCCTGAAGCAGGAAGACATTTTCGACGTCAGCCTCTATCCCGGATTCGTCTTCTTCTCTGATCAGCGCGCGCGCATCTTCACCCTCCCCGCAGTGGAAGACGGTGCGGTCATCGAATACAGCTACCGGATTCAGGTGCGCGACCGGACATTCTGGCATTCGTGGGTGTTTCAGGATGATGAGCCGGTGCTGCTCTCACGCTTCACGCTCGTCAAACCCGGCGAATGGAACCTGGTCTCCCGTTCGTATGGTATACCCGTTGAACCCACCCTTACCAAAGCTCCGGCGGGATTTAAATCGCGGCACGTCTGGGAACTCCGGAACATCCCTCCCCTCCATGCCGAGCCGGCGATGCCCCCGGGCCCGGAACTCGCCGCGCGTATCGCACTGGCGCCGATCGGATTTGTCACCTGGACGGATATCAGCACCTGGTACAATGAGATCGCCGCGCCGCGCTTGAAAGGCGGCGCGCTGGTCCGTATGCTGGCCGACAGCCTGACACGCCACACCAGGGACCCTGCGGCACGACTGCGTGCACTTGTTGAATGGGTACGGGATGACGTCCGGTACATCGCGGTGGAAGTCGGCATCGGAGGCTTTCAGCCGCATTTTGCCGAGGATGTCGCCGCAAAACGATACGGCGACTGCAAAGACATGGTCACCCTGCTCTGCGCCCTCGCCCGGGAAGTGGCTATCGAGGCCGTGCCCGTCCTCATCAGCACACGCCAGAACGGCATCCCGGATACATCACTCCCCTCCCCGCTCCAGTTCAATCATCTCATCGCCTTCGCCCCCGGCGTCGGAACGCACGGAACCTGGATAGACGCAACCGACAAGGCCTGCCCGTTCGGTACACTGCCGTGGTATGACCAGGGAGTGCCGGTGATTCTCGCCAGGCCACGGGGCGAAAACGCCATAGCCCGAACACCGGCCTGGGAAGCCGCGCGTAACCGCTCACGCCTGACCTGGGATGTCCGGCTGGCATCCGACGGCTCGTCCACCGTACGGGGAAAAAGTGTCCTCTCCGGTGCCGTCGCCAATGAGATGAGACATGAGTTGAGCATGTGTGACAACCGGGAACGCAGAACCTGGGTCGAGGCCTTCCTCGCACAACGCATCCCGGGCTTGGAACTCGATACGTTTTCCGTCGAAGGGATGAAACCCGTCGAAGACCCCCTCACTCTTTCCTATACCTTCCATGCTCCGGCGTTTGCGCAGATACGGGATTCAGGTCTCGTTGTCCGCCCCGGAAGTATCGCCGGCTTCCTTCTGGATGAGTACTTCCGGTCCACCGATCGGACATACCCCGTTCGTTTCCGCTTCGGTACGTCAACGGATGTCGAGCTCACGCTCCGCCTTCCGGCGGGCTGGGGATTGATGCGCAACCGTGCCGACTCCCTGAACACTCCCTACGGAAGCGGCGCCTGGTCCATGCACAATTCCGCGGCAGGGGTCATCCTCGTCATCCGGCACGAACTACAGGGCAGGGATGTGCCTCCCGGGAAGTACCGGGACTTCAGGGCATTTCTGGATGGGGTGCGCCTGAGAGACGAGCAGGAGGTTCTTCTTTGTAATTCCTGCCTGAATTCGGTACCTTAATAAAATATGGAGCCATGGCGTAAGAACCTCTACATCCTCTGGGGTACCCAGTTCCTCGCGATGGTCGGGATGAACCTGGTCGTCCCCTTCCTCCCCTTCTTCATTCGTTATCTTGGCGTCACCGAACCCGATGAACTTGCCCGCTGGAGCGGCCTGGTGTTTGCCGGGCCGTTTGTGCTCTCATTCATCGCAACGCCGATCTGGGGCACGCTGGGGGACCGCTACGGGCGCAAGACGATGGTGGTGCGGGCAATCTTCGGCCTGGCCCTCTCGCAACTTTTGATTGGCTTTTCCCAGAACGTCTACCAGCTGTTCCTGTTCCGGATCGTGCAGGGCGCCATCAGCGGCTTCATTGCCTCCTCACTCGCGCTGGTCTCCACAAACACCCCCCGGGAGAAAATGGGCTATGCGATGGGACTCATGCAGTCCGCCTCCGCAGGAGGCATGGTCCTGGGCCCGTTTATCGGCGGGCTGCTGGCCGATCTGGTCGGCTACCGCCACATCTTCTTCATCACGGCATCGCTCTGCACCATCGGTGGATTCGTGGTTGTCTTCTGGGTGACCGAACTGAAACGGACGGATGGGGATGGTAAAACCTTCACCGTGACACAGAATCTCCGCTTGATGCTCAGTGACCGCCGGTTGCGTGTCGTTGCGGCAACGCTCGTGGTCGGGCAAATGTCCGTGCTGATGATCGAACCGATTTTTGCCCTCTTTATAGAAAGCTTCAAGAGCGATACGAAGTATATTTCCACCATTGCCGGGGGTATCTTTTCGATATCCGGTTTGTTCATGGTCATCTCGGCGCCCTGGTGGGGAAAACGAAACGATCGCACGGGGTACCGCCGGAACCTGACAATCGCCATGGCTGTGGTTGGGGTGGCATACGCCGGCCATATTCTCGTTGCCGATCTGGTGCAACTCGCGGCCCTTCGTGCGTTCCTCGGTTTCGCCCGCGGTGGTATTCTCCCGACACTGTACGCGCTGACAAGCATTTATTCGCCCGCCGACCGCCAGGGGGGAATGATGGCGATCGCCTCCAGCATGACATTGCTGGGTAACCTTCTCGGTCCGGTGATCGGGGGCGTGATCGCGGGGACATTCGGGATCACCACCTCGTTTGTCGCCAATAGCTGCATGCTGTTGTTCATGAGCCTTATGATCTGGAAGTACCTCGGGCCGGACACAACGCATGCGCCCGCGTCCGTCACGGGAGCGGATCCCGTCTCCCCGACGGAATAACCTTCACTCATCAGGAAACCCATGGCCGCACTGGAACGGCTCTATCTCCTCGACGGGATGGCTCTCGCCTACCGCGCCTATTTTTCCTTTATCGCGCATCCGCTTCTCAACAGCCGCGGTGAGAACACCAGCGCGATATACGGATTCGTGACCGCGCTGATGAAGATCCTTGATGAGCGTCCGGACCACATTGCCGTCGTGTTTGATACACGCGAACCGACCTTCCGCCACAAACTGTATCCCGCGTACAAGGCCACACGGGAAAAGATGCCCGAAGACATGGCGGCGCAACTCGACAAGCTGAAGGAAGTCGTGCGGGCATTTAATACGCCGCTCCTCGAAAAGCCGGGGTATGAAGCTGATGACATCATGGGCACCCTCGCACGCCGTGCGGAACGGGAAAACGTGCTTACGTACCTCGTGACCGGCGACAAGGATTTTATGCAACTGATCTCGCCCCTCATCAAGATGTACCGCCCGGGCAAGGGGGGGAGCGAGATGGATATTGTTGAGGAAAAGGGCGTCTTCGAGAAATTCGGCGTCACCCCCGAGCGCGTCATCGACGTCCTCGCCCTCATCGGCGATAAATCCGATAATGTGCCCGGTGTCCCCGGAATCGGCGAAAAGACGGCCATCCCGTTGATCCAGAAATATGCATCACTTGAGAACCTGTACAGCCATATCGATGAGATCCCCCAGAAAGGGGTGCGGGAAAAACTCTTGACCCACCGCGAGCTGGCCTTCCTGTCGAAACGGCTTGTGACGATCGAAACAGCGGTCCCTGTCGCCATCGACTTCCATTCATTACGGGCCAGACCGGCCGATGTCCGGCAACTTCTTGCGCTATTCACGGACCTCGAATTCAAGTCCCTGGCGGCGCGAGTTCGATCGGGTGCTCTGACCCCCCAACCCCAGGGAACATCGGACGGCGACCCCGGCACAGGGGGAAAAAGTGGCGAGGGGGGCGCAAAGCTCACAGATGGAAACGCGGGGCAATTGGAGGACAGGGACGCCGCGACACCGCGGGACAGGGACGCCGCGACATCGCAGGAAGCGGAGGCCACACAAGCGGACGCGACGGAAGACATCACCACGGACCGCCACACATATTATTGTGTGAACACGCGCGAAGCGCTGGAGGCGATGTGCGCACGGCTCGCGGCTGCCGATACGATAGTGCTCGACACGGAAACAACCTCGACCGATGCGCTTGGCGCAACCCTTGTCGGCTGTTCTTTCGCGGTGCAGCCGGGCGAAGCATGGTATGTCCCCGTGCAGGTTACGGGACCGGGCGAACGGACAGGCCTGTTCGCCGACGGGAATGCCGGCGGGGGAATCTCCAACACTCGAGATGCGCTCCCGCTGACAACCGTGATCGACCACCTCCGGCCTATCCTGGAAGACCCCGACCGGCGAAAAGTCGGTCAGAACATCAAATATGACATGCTGGTCCTGCACCGGCACGGACTCCATGTCAGGGGCGTGGCGTTCGACACCATGGTTGCCGGATATATCCTCCGCGCCGATACATCACACACGCTGGATGCCATGGTCCTCGAAGGCTTCCGCTACCGGATGGTATCCTACGACGATCTGACCGGCGCCGGGAAAAACAGGAAACTGATCACCGAAGTCCCCCTGGAACAGCTTGCCGATTATGCGGCAGAGGATGCAGACTGGACGTTGCGCCTGCACCTCCGGCAGGAGCACCGCCTGCGTGAGGCCGGACTGCTTGATCTGTGCACAACCATGGAATTCCCGCTGATCGAGGTGCTGGCCGCCATGGAAGAGGCCGGGGTCAGACTCGATACCGCCTACCTCGCCCTTATGTCCAAAGATATCGAACGGCAACTGCTGCACCTGGTGGCAGCAATCCATCAGGCCGCGGGAGCTCCGTTCAATATCAACTCCACCCAGCAGCTCGGGGAAGTCCTGTTCAAAAGACTCGGATTGCCGGCGCTCAAGAAGACCAAGACGGGGTTCTCAACCGACGTCACCGTACTCGAGGCATTGTCGGGGCAACACCCCATCATCGACTCTCTGCTGGAGTACCGCCAGCTGACGAAACTGAAGTCGACGTACGTGGATGCCCTCCCCGCATTGATCAATCCGGAAACAGGACGCGTGCACACGTCGTTTAACCAGACGGTGACGGCGACAGGCCGGCTCTCGTCCAGCGATCCCAATTTCCAGAACATTCCCATTCGCTCGGACATTGGCCGCGCGATCCGCAAGGCGTTTCTTCCGAGCCGGGATGGCATGGTGATTCTTGCCGCCGACTATTCGCAGATCGAATTGCGGGTGATGGCGCATGTCTCGGGTGATGCAGGGCTGACGGAAGCGTTCGTCCGCGATGAAGACATTCACGCCACCACCGCGGCAAAAGTGTTCGGCGTGGAGGCGGAAGCTGTCACCAGGGACATGCGCCGCAAAGCGAAGGAAGTGAATTTCGGGATCATGTACGGTATCGGGCCGTTCGGCCTTGCCAACAGGCTGGGTATCACGCAGGGTGAGGCGCGCGACATCATCGGCCGCTATTTCGAACGGTTCCCCGGCGTGAAGCGCTACATCAGCGACACACTGGAGCGGGCGCGAAAGACCGGCTATGTGGAAACACTGCTCGGACGGAGGCGCTACATCCCCGACATCGCCAGCAAGAACCAGAACGTGCGCGGCAACGCCGAGCGCCAGGCCATCAACATGCCCATCCAGGGAACCGCGGCCGACATGATTAAACGCGCCATGATCGCCGTGCACCGTGAACTCGCCGTCCGCCGCCTGGGCGCGCGTCTGCTCCTCCAGGTTCACGATGAACTGGTGCTGGAAGTGCCGGAGGGGGAGCAGGAGGAGGTCACACAGATCGTCGTCGAACGGATGCGCGATGCGCTACCGCTGAACGTGCCGGTGAAGGTGGATGCGGGAACCGGAACAAACTGGCTGGAGGCTCATTGAGCAGCAACGCCGCTGACTACGATCTCCCCGAGCGGCCCCGCCAGTTGAGCAGCAAGGCCGCGCCGAAGGCAATCAGGGCAAAGGGCCAGTAGTTCTTGACAAACGCACGCGCGTCGGTCTCAACCATCACGCCGAGTTCTGACAGCAGCATGATCGTGCCAAACCCGCCGAGCGCCACGGCGGGGATCAGCAGGTGCCAGTTTCTGGGTACGGCAATAAACATCACAAGGAAGCCGATCCCCGCCATCAGGAGTACCGCCGGCAGGCCGATGGATTCAGGAGGGATCCAGATGCCAAAACCGCGCAGGAGTTTGTAGACGGAGAACAGCAGAAGCACCGTCCACCAGAACACCGCTCCATCCCCCCCTTTGAAGTGCCGCACGAGCATCACTCCCGCCAGCACCGCAACCCCCGTCCAGAGGAAGGCCGGCCACCTGAACGACAACAGGTTGAAGCGGTCGAACAAGAGAAGCGCACCAACGATAATAAGGGCAGAACCGAACCAGACCGAGCCGCGTTTCACGGGATCATGCTCCTTGGTGAATGAGTATTACACTGCCCCTACCGCCGCCGGTTTCTGCGGCACAACAATGCCCAGAACGATGTACGCGATCACCACGATGCCAAACGATGCGAGTCCGGCCATCACAAACACCAGCCGGACAATAACCGGATCGAGCTGCATGTAGTCCGCGAGTCCGCCGCAGACGCCCAGCAGCTTTTTTTCTGTTCGCGAGCGGTACAGCTTTGACGGTTCCGCTTGGAGTGCCGCTGCCGCGGCCCCGGATGGACCATCCTGTCCCGCACCAGCGGGATCCCCGCCAGCAGCCGCGGGCTCAGCGGTCGTAGAAGGGGACGTAAGGTATGCCCGCCCGCCGAAGAGAAACGCCACGCCGGCCAGGATCAACACCAGCGGGAGGGCGATATCCCACGAAAACCCCCACCAGTGGTGCCAGATGCTGAAACCAAAGTTGCTCGCGAGCCAGGCCAGGCCAAGCACCACCAGAAGAATACCCCAGAACCGGCTGTTGTTTCTTCCGTTCGCGGAGGCAGCTGATGCCGGAGGTGCCTCACGCGCATCGGCGGCGGCCACCGCATCCTCCTTCGGCATGATAATCATTGCTGCAATGTAGAGCACGATGCCGGATCCGCCGAACAGGGTCAGCAGAACCCAGGCAATCCGGACGAGGGTGGCATCGAGCCCGAAATATCCGGCTATTCCACCGCACACACCGTCGATCATTCTGTCGGTGCGGGATTTGCGGAGCCGTCGTTGCGCGAGGGTGGTCATGGTCGCCTCTGTTGTTGGTCAGTGCCGTACAGTCTCCCTTCTGTGTACGACCCTGACGCCGGATGGTTTCGGGCCACACAAAAAAAGCCGGCCCATCGGGACCGGCTTTGCCGAACAGGACCGGGCGGAGGGACTTCAGACCTCCATAATTTCCTTCTCCTTCATTGCCAGGAGCGTTTCGATGTCTTTGATCGATTTGTCGGTCATTTTCTGGACTTCCGTCTCGCCGCGTTTTCGCTCGTCCTCGGAGAAGTGTTCGGCTTTTTCAGATTTCTTGAGCTGTTCCATCGTATCCCGCCGGATATTGCGGACGGCGATCTTTCCTTCTTCGCCGAATTTTTTCGTCAGTTTCACCAATTCGCGCCGGCGTTCCTCATTCAGCGCGGGAATAGGCACACGAATGATGTCGGAGTCCTTGATGGGATTCAACCCGATGTTGGCTGTCTGGATGGCCTTGCTGATCGGTTCCAGCGCCCCCTTGTCGAATGGCTGTATCGTGAGCGTGTGGATATCCATCACGCTGACGTTGGCGATATGGCTCAGCGCCATCGAAGAGCCGTAGTATTCCACTTTAATGGCATCCAGAAGCGCCGTTGTGGCCTTGCCGGTGCGGATTTTTGCCAGTTCCAGACGAACCACTTCGCTGGCCTTGTGCATCCGGTCTTCTGCGTCTTTCAGAATGGTTTTAATCATCGTCGTCCTCCGCTGTATCGTCGCGTTGCTTCTTACAAGGTCTCTGTGACGCGCGTCCCGACCGGTTCGCCGAGGATAAGGCGCTTAAAATTGCCCGGCCGGTTCATGTTGAAGACCAGAATGGGAAGTTTGTTTTCCCGGCACAGGGTGATGGCGGTCATGTCCATCACCTTCAGATCCTTCTTGAGCACATCCAGGTACGTGATCTGTTCGAAGCGAAAGGCGGCGGGATTTCGTTCGGGGTCGGCGTCATACACGCCGTCCACCCGGGTTCCTTTGATGATCACGTCCGCTTCGATTTCGACAGCGCGCAGCGCGGCTGCCGTGTCGGTGGTAAAATACGGATTGCCGGTGCCTGCCCCGAAGAGCACGACACGATCCTTTTCGAGATGGCGTACCGCCCGCCGGCGGATGAAGGGTTCCGCAATGACATCCATGCGGATGGCGGACATCAACCGTGTGCTCATCCCCATATTTTCCAGCGTCGCTTGCAGTGCCAGCGCGTTAATCAGCGTGGCAAGCATGCCCATGTAGTCACCGGTCACCTTGTGGATACCGCTCGTGGAATTGGAAACACCGCGGAAGATATTGCCGCCGCCGAT
>Ga0315273_10013925_pt1 | contig 10354 bp, 5 predicted proteins | sample YL17G02_0_MG_FD_205753 | JGI IMG/M metagenome (GOLD analysis project Ga0315273, IMG submission 205753) | Sediment microbial communities from Yellowstone Lake, YNP, Wyoming, USA - YL17G02_0 | ecosystem: Environmental > Aquatic > Freshwater > Lake > Sediment | place: USA: Wyoming | collected... | reverse complement strand
GAGCGCTACCAGTCCTGGAACGAGCAGTATCTGCTCCAGGCGTACCTCATGCACAACCGCGCGACCGAGATCTTGATCGCGAACCGATGGCTCTGGCGGCGCGAGCCCGAGCTGCTCGATCGGCTGTACCGCGGCGTGCAGCCGCCGTGGGGCTGCAGCTTCTGGTTCCGGAAGGTCGAGCCGCGTTGAGGGTGGTGCTGGCCACCATGCAGCTCGGGGGATCGTACCGCCACGGCACCGAGCACTACGTCGGCTCCCTGCTGAAGGCGCTCCCCGCCCTCGGGCACACCGCCGCGTGTCTCGCTGGGGATCCGCGCGGCGAGCGCGGTTGGCTGCCGGCGGGTGCCGCGATTGGCGCCGACGCCAGCATCCGCCACTACCCGACACGCGGGTGGACGGCGGTAGAGGGCCTCGCGCCGGCGGCGCTGGAGGCGCTCCTCCGCGAACTGGATCCTGATGTGGTTCATCTCGCGAGCCCGGCCCACATCGGCGTCGGCGTCGCAATCGCGTGTCGAAACATCGGCATCCCGTTCGTCGTCACGATGATGGACTATTGGTGGATCTGCCCGCGCGGCACGCTGCTGCGCGACGGCCGCGAGCCGTGTGACGCGGTGCCCCGCGGCCGAGCCTGCCTTCGCTGCGTGCTAGGAGCACACCCCACCCGCTCGCTGCGCGGCCTCGCACGGCGCGTCTCGCCCGCGCTTCCGCTCGACGTGGCGCTCCTGCTCGCCAGCGTCGCGGCGCACGGCGGATCGCCCCGCGAGCTCCCGCGTTGGCTGCGGCGGCGCGCGTACCTCGTCGCACTGCTCGAAGACGCGGCGCGGGTGATCTTTCCGTCCCCCGCCACCCGGGACCGGATCGTTCCGTTCCTTCGGCACGACCGGTGGGAGGAGATTCCGTACGGGCTCGAGACGGACTGGTTCGGGGAGCCTCGCCCCGCGCCGCGGACGCTCGACCCCGCCGCGTTTACGGTCGGCTTCGCGGGTAGTCTCCAGCCGCACAAGGGAGCGGACCTCTTGCTGACGGCGATCCGCCAGCTCGGCTGGACGCGCACCCGCGTCCGCATCGCCGGAACGCCCGACGACCCCGCGTACTTCGAACGCCTTCAGCGGCTCGCCGAGGGACTCACGGTCGAGTTCACCGGACCACTCGGCACCGCCGAGATGCGCTCCTTCCTCGCCGGCCTCGATCTTGCCGTCGTCGCGAGTCGCTGGCCGGAGAACCTGCCGTACGTGCTGCTCGAAGCGCAGGCCGGGGGCGTGCCGGTGATCGCGAGTGACGTCGCAGGGATGTCGCATCGTATTCCCGATTCCCGTATGTTATTTGCGCCCGGATCCTCCGAGGATCTCGCCCGGGCGTTGAGCGAGTTCCAGGCGTGTCCGAGCACGCTGCCACCGCCGCCCGTCAGCACGCTCCACGACATGGCGCGGGCGACCGAGGCGGCATATTGCACGGCGCTCAGGCACCGACCGTCGCCCGCGAGCCTTCCATGATCGACCCGCACAAAGCCAACTACGGCGGCACGCCCGTGTCCTCTTGGCGGCTCAAGTTGGCGTACGCGCCAGCGGATCCGCACGCGCGACCCGCCCTGTCGATCGTCACCCCGTTCTACGACGCGGGGCCGCTATTCCGCGAGACCGTGCAGTCCGTGATGGGTCAATCCCTGCAGCAGTGGGAGTGGATCCTGGTGGACGACGGCTCGACAGACGCGGAGTCGCGCGCGTGCCTCGAGGGCATCGCCCGCGAGGACCCGCGCCTGCGCGTAATCCGCCATTCCGAGAACCGCGGACGCAGCGCCGCCCGCAACACCGGCGTCAGTGCGGCGCGAACCGCGTTCGTCTTCACGCTCGACCAGGACGACCTTCTCGAGCCGACGGCGCTCGAGAAGAGCCTGTGGTGCCTCGCGACGCACCCGGAGTATTCGTTCGTGAACGGCTGGTGCGTCGGCTTCGGCGCCCAGAGCTATCTCTGGAACCGCGGCTTCGAGCGCGAGGACGAGTTCCTCGTCGAGAACCAGGTTTCGGGGCGCACCCTGATCCGACGCTCGGTGTTCGACGTCGTCGGCGGCTACGACGAGTCCTTCCGAGACGGTTTCGAGGACTGGGACTTCTGGCTGCGCTGCGCGGATCGCGGGCTGTGGGGCGTCACGATCCCCGAATCGCTCGAGTGGTTCCGCCGCAAGGCGCCGCCCGCGAGCTGGGAAGACCCGGCGCGGGTTGCGGCCTGCCGGGAGCTGCTGGCCGCGCGCTACCCGCGTCTCGCGGAGGGCGCATTCCCGCGGCTCCCGCGTCGGGCCGAGAGCGCCGTACCACCGCCCCAGGCACCGCCCTTCGACGCCCGCCTCGCGCCGCGGCTCCGGCGGCTGCTCCTCGTCGCAACCGACGTCGATGCGCACGCGAACGGCGCGCTGCTGCTGTCCTTCGCCGAGCTCCTCTTCAAGCAGAATTGGCAGCTCAGCGTCGCCGTAGCCGGCGCCAGCGACGCCGCCTGGGAACTCGCGCTCGGCCGCTACACGGCCGACGTGCACGTCATGGACCGGTTCCTTGCGCCGAGCGAGCAGCCGCGCTTCCTGCACCATCTCGTACGGTCGCGCTGCCCCTCCTTTGTCCTGTTCGAAGCCGGCGAGTACGGACGCGTAATGGCGCGCCATCTGAGGTCGCGCTGCCCGAACCCCGCCTACATCGAGATCGCGCACGACGATCCGAACCAGCCCGGGCTCGCCCCGGATCGGGTGGGATCCAACGGCGGACCTACCGCGTTCGATCTCACGCTTTGCACCACCGGTACGCTCGCGACGGCGCTCGGTTCGCCGCGCGCCGGCCGCCGGGTCGAACTCGTTCCTCCGGGTGTCGACACCACGGTGTGGAAGCCGCGCCGCGAGCCGCGCCGATGGCTGCGACCGCACTGGGGCGCCGGTCTGGATGATACCGTGGTGCTGATCCCTGGCTTGCTCTGCCAGCGCAATCGACCGCGCGTCCTCGCGAGGACGCTGCGCGAGCTGGCGCGGCGCGACGTGCCATTCCGGGCCGTGATCCAGGGCGAAGGCGAGGAGATCGACTGGCTCCGCGCCTTCCTGCGCCGTCACGACCTCGAAGCGCGCGTGCTGATCGAGGATACGCCGTCCCCGGACTGGCTGCTCAAGTCGATGGCGGCGGCCGACATCCTGTTCGCACCGGCGGGCGGCGGCCTGCCGATGCACGTGCTGCGCGCGATGGCGATGTGCCTGCCGATTGTCGCGCTCGCAACCGACGAGCTTGCCGCAATCGTGCCGCCCGGCGGCGGGATCCTGACCGAGCCCGGCGACGAGGACGACGAAGTGCGGCGCCACGCAGACGCCATTCAACGCCTCGCAGGCGATGCTGATCTGCGTCGACGAATGGGCCAGTGCGCGCGCCGGCGAACGCTCGGTCGCTGCGGGACCGACCGGACGGCCGCGCGCCTGCTCGAAGTGCTCGCGCGCACCGAGCCCACGTCGCGCCCGGCCGCGAAGAGCCGGCTCGCGTACGCGCGCGCGGTCGAGTACGCGACGCTCCGCGCGCGCGCCGACGCAATCGCGCGCGAGCGCAGCACCCTCGCGCGCGAGGCGGCGCGGCGGGCGGACCGGATCCGCGAACTCGAGGCCTGGAGCGAGCCGCAGGCGAAGGCACGGAGCTGGCTCGAAGAGCAGGTCCGGAGCTGGAAGGAAATGGCGGAGCAGAACAAGCAGGTCGCTGCAGGCCTCGAACGCGCTGCCGCAGAGCACAGCCGCGTCGCGGCGGAGCGCGAGCGCTGGATCCAGCAGCTCGAGAAGGCGCGCGTGTGGCTCGACGAGCAACGGCTGCACTGGCATGGCATCGCGCAACACAACGGGCTTCGCCTTGCGGACGCGGAGGAGCGCGTACGTCGCTCGCAGAAGCTCGCCGAGGATCGCGCCGCGAGCATCGCAGTGACACAAGAGCAATGCAACGCGTGGCAGGCGCGCACCGAAGAGCACGCGGCCCGCATCGCAGTGACACAAGAGCAATGCGAAGCGTGGCAGGCGCGCGCCGAAGAGCACGCGGCCCGCATCGCCGTGACACAAGAGCAGTGCGAAGCGTGGCAGGCGCGCGCCGAAGAGCACGCGGCCCGCATCGCCGTGCTCGAGGGGGAGATCGCGCGGCTCTGCGCCGAGCAGGCCTCCGCGGCGGAGCGTCTCGCAGCGCTGTCGCAGCGGTGGTGGCCCGGAGCACTCCGCCAGGGCACCGCTGAAGCCGGCCGTGCGCTGCGACCCGCGGAGCGCCGGCCGCAATGATCGATCCGCGCGACCCCGACTTCGAGAACACGCCGGCCTCGCCGAAGCGACCGCGCACGTGGTACGCGCCGGAGGATCCGGGAGCGCAGCCGGTGGTGAGCATCGTGACGCCCTTCCACAGCGGCGGTTCGCTGTTCCACGAGACCGCGCGCTCGGTCTTCGCCCAGTCGCTCCAGCAGTGGGAGTGGATCCTGGTCGACGACGCCGCGCCCAGCCCCGAGGCGCGCGCGATCCTGGACGCGTACGGGCGCCATCCCGACCCGCGCATCCGCGTGGTGACGCACGACCGCCAGCGCGGCCCGGGAGCAGCGCGGAACACGGGCTTCGCCGCGGCGCGCGCGGAGTTCGTCTACCAGCTCGACGACGACGACCTCATCGAGCCGACCGCGCTCGAAGAAACGGTCTGGATGCTGCTCTCGCATCCCGACTGCAGTTTCGCGAATGGGTGGTCGGTCGGCTTCGGCGAGCAGCGCTACCTGTGGCCGCGGGGGTTCGAGAGCGGCAAGGCATTCCTGCGCGACAACCTCGTCAGCGGCCGGGCGTTGGTGCGCAAGGCCGCGCATGCGGCGGCCGGCGGCTACGACGAGACGATCCTCGACGGTTTCGAGGACTGGGACTTCTGGCTGCGCTGCGCGAGCGAGGGCTGCTGGGGTGCCACGATTCCGGAGTACCTCGACTGGTACCGGCGCCGCGAGAACCACGGCGACCGGTGGACGGAGTGGAGCACTGAGGAGCGCGTCGGAATTTTCCGGGAGCGGCTGCGCGAGCGCTACGGAAAGCTCCTCCATCATCAGTTTCCCACCGTCCGGCGCGACGGCGGCTCGCTGCGGTGCCCCGTCGACGGCGCCATTCCGTTCGCGAATGCGTTGCGCAAGCCCGGCGCTCGCGTGCTGTTCGTGCTGCCGTGGCTCGCGATGGGTGGCTCGGACAAGTTCAACCTCGATCTCGTGGAGCGGCTCGCAAGTCGCGGTTACGACATCTCGATCGCGACGACACTCGAAAGCGACAACGCGTGGGCGCCGGAATTCGCGCGCTTCACCGCGGACGTCTTCCATCTGCCCAACTTCCTGCGCATCACGGACCATCCGCGGTTTCTCGCCTACCTGATCGCCTCGCGCCGCCCGGACGCCGTGGTCGTCAGCCACAGCGAACTCGGCTACCTGCTGCTGCCCTACCTGCGCGCACTTTGCCCCGAGCCCGCCTACCTCGACTACTGTCACATCGAGGAAGAGAACTGGAAGAGCGGCGGCTACCCGCGGCTCTCGGTCGCGACACAGAGGTCACTCGACGTCGCGCTGGTGTCGTCGCAGCACCTGAAGGGCTGGATGGTCGAGCGCGGCGCCGACCCGGATCGCATCGACGTGGTCCACACCAACGTCGACGCCGAACGGTGGCAGCGGAACGACGCGACGCGCGCACGGCTGCGCGCGGAGTGGGAGATCGGCGACGACGAGCCGTTGATCCTGTTCGCCGCGCGTTTGTGCGAGCAGAAACAGCCGCACGTCCTGGTCGGCGTCTTCGCCGAGCTCGACCGGCGCGGGATCCCGTTCCGCGCCGTGATCGCCGGCGACGGCGAGCTGCGCGAGCTGGTCGAGACCTCGCTGCGGCTGAAACGGCTCACCGACCGGGTCCGGCTGATCGGCTCGGTGCGCACGGCCGACATGCGCGACGTCATGTCGGCCTGCGATCTCTTCTTCCTGCCGTCGCGCTGGGAGGGCATCGCCCTTTCGATCTTCGAGGCGATGGCGATGGGCCTCGTCGTGGTGGGCGCCGACGTGGGGGGACAGCGCGAGCTGGTGACGCCCGACTGCGGGATCCTGCTTCCCGTCGCGGACGAGGAGAGCCAGATCAAGGCGTACGCCGATACGCTGACGACGCTGCTGTGCGACGTCGAGAGACGGCGCGCCATGGGCCAACGCGCGCGCGCGCGCGTGCGCGAGGCGTTCGACATCGAAGGCATGGTCGACGCGTTCACCGGTGCGCTCGACCGGGCGCGGCACACACCCGGGCGGAGGACGCGCGGGCGACTCCCCGACGACCTCGCCCACGAGTGGGCGGAGCAGGCGGTCGACTACGTGCGCCTGACTCGCCTTGCCGACTCGCTCTGGCTCGAGCGGGACCAGCTCCGCGCGCGCCTCGCGATCTCGGGTGACGACGCTTCGGCCGCACTCGTGCCGAGGCTGGTGGCCGAGCAGCGCATCACCGACATCGAAGCGTCGCGGAGCTGGCGCACCGTCCAGCGCGTGCGCCGCTCCGTGCTGTATCGCGTCTGGGCGCGGCTCCGACTCGGACCCGGGTGGGACTTGGAGCCGCCCTCCGTGGATCCGCAGCTGCGGCTCGCGCGCATCCAGTCGAGCCGCGGCTTCCGGCTGATCCGGGCGCTGAAGCGCAACCCCGCCTACGGCTGGTACGCCCGCCGGCGCTGGCCGGACTGGGAGCACCCGAGCTGAGCGATTCAGGATTGGACCAGCGCAACGGCGCACCTTCCGTCGCGATCGCGGCACGGCAGTTGTCGAAGGCGTACCGCGTCTACGCGCGCCCCCAGGACCGCCTCAAGCAGATGCTGTGGCCCAGCGGCCGGCGTTTCTACACCGAGTTCTGGGCGGTGCGCGGCGTGGACCTCGACGTGTATCGCGGCGAGACGGTCGGCGTCGTGGGCCGCAACGGCTCGGGCAAGTCGACGCTGCTGAGGATGATCTGCGGCACGCTGGCGATGACGTCGGGCGACCTCCAGGTCGCGGGCCGCGTCGCGACGGTTCTCGCGCTCGGGACTGGCTTCAACCCCGAGTTCACCGGTCGCGAGAACGCACAACTCAACTCGACGCTGCTCGGGCGCTCGGACGCCCAGATCCGGGATCGGATGGACGCGATCGTCGCGTTCGCCGACATCGGACCCTTCTTCGACCGGGCGGTGAAGTCCTACTCGAGCGGAATGTACGCGCGGCTCGCATTCTCGGTCGCGATCCACACCGATCCGGACATCCTCGTCGTGGACGAGACGCTCGCGGTGGGCGACGAGGCGTTCAACCGCAAGTGCTTCTCGCGCATCGAAGCGATCAAGCGCGGCGGTGGCACGATCCTGTTCGCATCGCACTCCGCGAATCTCGTGGTCGAGCTGTGCGACCGCGCGATCCTCATGGACGGTGGCGAGCGACTTCTCACCGGCGAGCCCAAGGAGGTGATCGGTCGCTATCACCGGTTGCTCTATGCGAAGTCGTCCGAAGTCCCTGAGATCCGGGAGGAGATCCGGCGCTTCGACGAAGGGGAGGAGACGGACACCGTTGACGCCGCGCCGCTCGAGCACGCGGCGGCGAGTGTGGGAGGTTCGCCCGGGGCGGCGACTCGTGTCGGCTTGCACGGCCGCTTCGATCCGAAGCTGCGCTCCGAGAGCACGGTCGAATATCCGACCCGAGGCGCGCGCATCAGCGTCCCGCAGATCCTCGATCGCAGCGGCCAGGTCGTGAACGTGCTGCTTCCCGGACGGACCTACGTCTACGCGTACGACGTCGCGTTCGAAGAGGACGCGTTCGAGGTGCGCTTCGGCATGATGATTCGGATGGTGAGCGGGGTGGAACTCGGCGGGCAGAGTTCGCATCCGCCGCGCCGGGGTCTCGCGCACATCGAGGCGGGCTCGGTGGCGCGGGTCCGGTTCTCGTTCCAGACGTTGCTCCAGCCAGGCCTCTACTTCCTCAACGCCGGCGTGCTCGGCATCCGCGACGGCGCCCAGATGTATCTGCACCGGCTGCTCGACGCCGCCGTCTTTCGCATCGACCCCGAGCGACCAGGCCTCGTGACCGGCGTCGTGGATCTTTCGACCGGCGCGCCGGCGAGCATCGAGATCGAGCGCGGCCACTCGTGAGTTCGGCGCTGCGGATGGCCGTCGCGGCCCTGCTGCTGGCGGCGCTGGCTTGCGGCGATGCGGGCGACGAGCCGTGGCGCCCGCCCGACGTGATCGTCATCAGCGTCGACACACTACGAGCGGACCATCTCCCGACCTACGGCTATCCGCGGCCGACGGCGCCGCACATCGACGCGCTTGCACGCACCGCGCTCGTCTTCGAGCGCGCCTACAGCGAGGCGCCGCACACGCTGCCGTCGCATACGTCGCTCTTCACCGGCCTCTACCCGGGTCGCCACGGCGTCCTCGACCGCGGCGACACACTCGCGCCGGAAGTGCCGACGCTCGCCGAGCTGCTGGCGGCCCAGGGCTACCAGACGGCGGCCTTCACGAGCTGCTACTTCCTCACGCCCGAGTTCCGCCTCGAGCGCGGCTTTGCGCACTACGAGTTCGCCAACGACATCGAGAGCCCGCGGAGCGCGGACGTGACCAACCAGGCGATCCTCGCGTGGATCGACACGCTGCGCGATGGGCCGTTCTTCCTGTTCGCCCACTATTTCGACGTTCACTCGGACTGGGACCGCTTGCCGTACGACGCGCCGGAGGAATACCGGCGGCGCTTCGCGGGCGATCCGCCGGCCGGCTTTCGAACCGGCAACGGAACCGTGGCCGCGACGCGCTGGCTGACGCTGCAGAACCGGGACGGCTCGAGCCTCCGCGCGGAGGAGTTGCGCTACATCGAGCATCTCTACGATGCGGGCATCGCCTTTACCGACGCGCAGATCGGCGTGCTGCTCGACGCGCTCGCCAAACGCGGGCGGCTCGATCGGGCGATCATCGTTCTCGTGGCGGATCACGGCGAGGAGTTCCAGGAGCACGGCAAGCTGCTTCACACACAGGTGTACAACGAGGAGCTGCGGATTCCGCTGCTGATCTCGCTGCCCGAGATGCGCGACGGACGCGGGCCCGCGTGCCGTCCGCGCCCTGCCCTGCCGCCGGCTGCGGCCGGCCGGACGCGAGCCCTGGCGCAGCACGTCGATCTGCTGCCGACACTCGCCGACTGCCTCGGCATCGACATCCCGCCCGGCGTGCAGGGTCGCAGTCTCCTCCCGGTTTTCGGGGGCGCCGCACCGACACGCAACGCCGCCTACTTCGACACGCCACGGGGAAATCAAATCGGCATCCTGCGAGACGACTGGAAGCTGATCGAAATGCCGGCATCGGGAAAGCGGCGGCTCTACCAGATCGATCAGGATCCGCGCGAGCAGCAAGACGTATCCGCCCGAGAGCCGGCGCGCGTCGAGGCGCTCGCGGCCGACCTCGCAGCACACCGACTCGAGAACGAGGCCGGTCGTGTCGAGGGCGCAAGCGTCGCGGTGCCCGAGTCGGTTCACAAGGCGCTCGAGTCGCTCGGTTACGTCCGCGAGGGGGCGGCGCCGTGAGAGCCAGGACGAGCGTCGGATCGCCGCTGCTGATCGCGCTCTTGGCGCTTGCAGTTGCGGGGTGCAAGTCGACTCCTGCGCGCCCGCCGAACGCAATCTGCATCGTCGTCGACGATCTCGGCTATGCCGACCTCGGCGCCCAGGGTTCGCACGACGTCGTCACGCCGCACATCGATGCGCTCGCTCGCGACGGAGTGCGGTTCACCGCCGGCTACGTGACGTCGCCCCAGTGCAGCCCCTCGCGCGCGGGCCTGCTGACCGGCCGCTATCCAAACCGGTATGGCTTCGAGTACAACTTCATGGGCCAGTGGGACAAGGGTCTCGATCCCGCCGAGCGCACGCTCGCGGACCTGCTCGGCGGCGCCAGCTACGCGACAGGGATGGTGGGGAAGTGGCATCTCGGAAAGACCGAGGCGCTGCGCCCGGGGAGTCGCGGCTTCGCCGAGACGCTCTGGCATCCGAATGGCGGCGTGCACCTTCCCGACCCCGCGACGGGAACGCTGCCTGGGATGTTCCGCGGCTCCGAGCCGGCCGAAGTCCGCGGCTACTCGACGGATGCGTTCACGGATGAGGCGATCGCGTTCATCGGACGGCACCGGTCCGAGCCGTTCTTCCTCTATCTGGCGTACGAGGCTCCGCATTGGCCGATGGAAGCCAAGCCCGAGCATCTAGCCCGGTTCGCGCACGTCGAGGATCTCCACCGCCGCGCGTTTCTCGCGATGATGGCGTCGCTGGACGAGAATGTCGGCCGGCTGATGCAAGCGCTCCGCGATGCGGGCCTCGAAGAGCACACCCTCGTGGCTT
>Ga0315273_10013923_pt1 | contig 10354 bp, 7 predicted proteins | sample YL17G02_0_MG_FD_205753 | JGI IMG/M metagenome (GOLD analysis project Ga0315273, IMG submission 205753) | Sediment microbial communities from Yellowstone Lake, YNP, Wyoming, USA - YL17G02_0 | ecosystem: Environmental > Aquatic > Freshwater > Lake > Sediment | place: USA: Wyoming | collected... | reverse complement strand
TCAGTGGCTTCGTCGCGCCGCGGGTCAGGAGACCCGCCGCGCACAATCTCTGGGGGTGGTGTTACCGGGTCCAGGAACGTTAGGAGGTAAGGTATGAGCGATTTGACGCGACGGCAGTTTCTGGGAGCCACGGCGGCCGCGGGCGCCGGGATGCTGATGACCGGGTGCTTGGCGCAGGAGACGCGGCCGGTCGGCGCGGCGGCGGCCGAACTTGCCGGCTTCCCCGCGCTTCCGCCCGCGAAGATCTACAAGGTCTTCGCCGGCCGCACCGGCGACTCCTACCTCACGCGTCCCACCGAGGAGATCGGCAAGTTCGACGCGTACCTGGCGGACCTCGAGAAGCGGCTGGGCGACGTGAAGTTCGTCGGCGGCGACCTTGTCCCGCCGGCCAACGTCGCCGAGGTGGCCGCCAAGATCGCCGACGCCGACGGCCTCCTCATCATCCACCTGTCGGGCCACGGCGGCGACGCCCCGGTCCTCACGAAGCTGATCGACGTCGGCCTGCCGACGGCCCTGTTCTCGCAGCCCTTCAGCGGCCACGGCTGGATGTACTTCCCCCAGTGGCGCAAGCAGGGCAAGAAGGTCGTGCTCATGCCCTCCAGCAACTGGGCGGACTTGGACCAGGTGGTCGGCCTGATGCGCGTGCCCGCGCGGATGAAGCAGACGCGGATCCTCGCGATCAACGGGCCCAACGGGACGGCCGCCGCCTGCTCGCCCGAGGAGGTCAAGAAGAAGCTCGGCGCGGACCTCGTCATCGTTCCCAACGCCCGCGTCATGGAGATCTTCAAATCCATAGATGACAAGGCCGCCGAGGCCGAGGCCCAGGAGTACTGGCTCGGCCCCACGCGCGAGATCCTCGAGCCCAAGCGCCCCGAGATCGTCGACTCGGCCCGGCTGTTCCTGGCCACCAAGAAACTGATGATCGAGGAGAAGGCCCAGGCCGTTTGCAGCCGGGCCTGCATGGGCACGCCGCGCGGCTGCTTCACGTTCAGCAAGCTCAACGACCTCGGCCTCGTGGGGGCGTGCGAGGGCGACATCGACTCCACGCTCACCATGCTCATCTTCGCCTACGCCTTCCGCGTGCCGGGCTTCATCACCGACCCCGTGATCGACACCGCCAAGAACGCCATGATCCACTTCCACTGCACGTCGGCCACCCGGATGGACGGGCCGGGCGGCAAGCGCCTGCCGTTCCGCATCCGCAGCCAGACCGACAGCAAGGGCGGCGTGGCGGTCGAGGTCGAGAACCGCGTCGGCCAGCCGGTGACCTGCGCGAAGCTCGTGAACCTCGACACCATGCTGATGGTCACGGGCAAGATCATCGAGACGAGCCGGAGCCCCCTGGCCTGCCGCACGCAGTTCACCCAGAGCGTGCCCGACGCCCGGCGGCTCTTCCTTAACTGGGGCGCCGACGTGATCAAGGGCGACACGATGACCCTGCTGCATCGCGCGGTCTTCTACGGCGACTACGGACAGCCGATGCAGACCCTCCGCGAGCTGATGGGCTTCAAGGTCATCGAAGAGGGCGGCGCGGCGTAACACCGGGGCGTCAGGTTGCGGATGGGCGCCGCGGCGTCACAGGCGACGCCCATGCGCGGCGGGTCTCCCGACCCGCCGCGCCGTCGCCGTTCACGTGCCACGGGTTGCTTGGCAACCCGTGATGACTATAGTCCTCTCACCTTGTGGTGTTGCCGTGCCTTGCCTTGGACGTTGGACATTGAGTGTTCAATGCGGGACATTCGCCGTGTCTTTTGGAGACTGTAGCACCGTTACAGAGTCATTCTATCCGGATTCGCGGCGTTGCTGATGGAGCACGGAGGTGGTCCGTTGGCGAGCGGGAGCGTGCAGATCACGTTGCATGTCCAGGGCGATGCGGCGGCTGATCGTCTGACGGGTGCGAACCCGATAGACCGTTTTCTGCATTTTGCGGTGACGGCGGTTGCCGCGTTCGACGGCGTTGGAGGTGGCCGGCAGCAACGAATCGTCCAGGAACGTCAGAGCCTTCTCCAGGTTGGGGGAGAAGAGTTTACGGAGGGTCTGGCGGAGGCCCTTGAAGCGAGTCACGCGCCGCCGCAATCGAGCCAGTTTGGCCAGGGCGGTGTCGGTCCGGCAGCGGCGGTCAAACAGGCGGTAAACTTCGTCCATGATCTGGCGCAAGGTTCGCAGGGTGGGCAGGCCGCGGGTGATCCGCCGCAAGGTTTTCCACTCGCCGGCCGTCAGGTGATGTTGGACGAACAGATGGCGACGATCAAACAGGTCGGCGATCTTCTTTTCAGTGCGTTTCTTGCGGGCCGCCAGCTTACGGTTGGCCTGGGAGGGCCGACCGCGGCCGAACGTGGGCAACGTGCCTTTGAGTTGCCGACGGACCTGAGTGACGGCCTTCAGGACGGCTTTCGTGAGTTCGGCCAGGACGTGGAACTGGCAGAGTTGGTGTTCGACCGGGCCGAACACCGCCCCGACGGTCTTGGGATACAACGGCGAGCCGTCGGTCGTGACGCCCCGCAGGGTCAGCCCACGGGCGGTCAGGGCCTGTTGGAAACGCTCGAAGAATCGGGTGATGTCCTCTTCGGTCGGGTTGTGGTCAAGGACCTCGTAAAGGAGCCGCTTGAAGCGGCGGTTGTCGACGATCGACAGGATGCAGTACGGCCCGTCGTACAGTTCGTCGGCGGCGATGTAGCCGGAGAAATCGGCCAGGGCGGCGTCGAGATAATCAGTGGTGATACGCTCTTCGGCCCTTTTTTCCCCCCGCTTCCACCCAGTTCTGGATCGTGGCAAAGGGGACGAAGACGCGGTGGTCTCGCCAGAGGTGCCAGGAGGCCGCCCGGTACGGCAGGCCGTCTTCGACCACCAGGCGGACCGCCGTGTGCATCACGCGGAGGGTGTAGTGGGCGTTGGGCAAGGCGAGGTCGAGCATGTCGGCGTTGAAATAGCATCCGCAGGCGGGACAGTGATGTTGCGAGTAGGTGACGTGAAGTTTTCGCGGCCGCCCGGACATCGGATCGCCCAGATCGTGCAGCATCCGCTGGGCCGTCCGAAGCCGATACGCCCGGCGTCCGCAGCGTGGACAGGGCTGTCGTCGAGCATTGCGCGACCGCTTCACGATCTGGGGCGGGGGAAGATCCTCGACGCGCGTGACGCCTTCGGTGGGATCCGCCACATAGCTGCCAGGGCCATCCATGACCATTTCTCCGAGAGATCGTTCTCTCGGAGATATCGGCGGTTTCGCTGCCGTGGCGTGAGAATATCCTCTGTAACGGTGCTACAGTCTCGTCTTCTGCGCATTTACGCAATCGTGCCGTCGGCGCGCCGTCTGTGCCAAGCCCTCATTTGATGCGAAGCTATGTGTTTACGCCCAGGGCCGCGGCGATCTGGTTGAGTTTCTCCTCGACCTCTGGGGCGATCTCTTCCTTTGTCATCTGCTCGGCGACCAGGTAGTATTCGTCCTTGGTGATGGGGTCCTCCGCGGCCTTGAAGGTTCCCGGCAGGAGCGTCTTGCTGGCAGGGGTCCTATTGAGGTAGTCGTGGTCTCCCAGCGGATCGCGCAGCACCGTGTTTGGCAGTTCGTCTTGGAGGTAGTCCATCCCCTTTGATGCGAGAAGCTCGCCCGCGCGTGGCTTCAGAAAACGGAAAATGGCGTCGGGATGGACGAGGTAGCTTTCGGCTTCGTATCGCCGCCATCGCCCGACCACCAGTCCTTCCGCGTCGACTTTATGACCAGGCAGGTCTCTGTTGTCGCCGTCCAGCAAGAGGTAAGCCTTTATACTTGGCTTGATGGCCCTGAGCGCAAAGAAATGCGCCCTTGCTTCCTGGGGATTGCGGCCGCGGTTACAGTGCCAGAAGGGCGACTTGGCGAACCACTTCTCGTAAAGCGGATGATTCAGAACCTTGGCCCACGTACGCAAGAGGTTGAAGTCATCCTCGCCTTCCACGTACAAGATACCCGTGCTGTCGTCCGCGTTGAGGATGTCCATTGCCGTCAGGCGCTTCAGGGCTTCGCGCACCTGATCGCGCTCGGCGTCCTCAACCAGTGGGTGCGGGGCCTGATAGAAGGACATGATCCGCTCTGGGCTGGTATCATCCAGCAGTACCTCGGAATGTGTTGCTATGATGAGTTGACATCCCCGCTTGGCGGCGATGCTGCGGAGCATGTCATATATCTGCTTTTGAAGAATCGCGTGCAAATGGGCGTCGGGTTCGTCGAGGAGCAGAATAGAGGCCGGGCGCGCGTAGAAGAAGGCCAGCAGCATGAGGACTTGGTGGAACCCGCTTCCTGCGCAGGAGATGTCGAAAGCCGTGCGTCCGTCCTTTCCTTTGTCCTTGGACTTGCCGTGCACGTACTCGCACAGAATAAAGGGAAGGCCTTGGTATTGCGGAGGAAGAAGGTGGTAGCCAAAAACGTCTGCAATCTCGTGAACTAGGGTGTCCCAGTCCGACTTGTCCTCTTTCTGGTGGATCTCAAGGAGAAGGTTGCGAAGGATGTCGCCGGGCTTGCCTTGGCCTATGAGGAGATCCTGGTAGGGCTGATCATACCGGGTTTCCTGAACTCCAATCCCCGAGAACGGCGGCACATGGACGATGTGGAACTCGGATACTCCAGGCGGAAGACTGTCAATGTGCTTGTCTGCGGGCTTGGCGTAGATTTGTTTCGTGTTTTGATACCGGAACTCAAACGTGAGATTCCACGCTTGCCCGGTTGCCCGGTTGCTGGCGGAGAGTTCGATCTCCATGACGCGCGGGAATCCCGCCTTACCTTGTGGCGCATCTGCCTTGCCCAGGGCCGTTAAGGTGTCTGTCCATAGCTGGTTCATCTCGCGAAGAGGGATAGCCGTGAAGTCTTCCCGGGTAAGGGGAAGCCCGGTTCGGCGTTTTCCTTTGCCCTTCCGGTCGGCCTGCCATCGCTGAAGCGCCAAGTTCCAGACAACGATAGCCTGAAGCAGCGTGGTCTTGCCGGAGTTGTTCGGCCCAGCCAGGACGATGTGGTCAGAAAGAGGGAAAGTCTGATCGTCGAAACGCTTAAAGTAGCGAGTCCTGACTTGGGTTATCATGATTTTGTCCCGTGCGCTACAACGTCCACCCCGCCCGGTACGGCGGGTTGAGGAAGGCGTTGGCCTCGGGGCAGTTGGTGAACTTCATGTTCACCGTATCCCACATCAATTTGCGCGGAGACATCTTGATGGCGATGACGCCGAGCATGGCGATCTCGGTCAGCGGGCCGCCGTAGGTGGGCATGTCCGAGCCCGCCTTCGTGCCCTCGCGGATCGCCCGGATCCAGTCCTGGTGATGGCCGCGCGCCCGCGGGATCGTCTTCTCGGGCAGCTTGTACGCCTTCATCGCCGTCTCGGGGATGATGCGGACGCCGCCCGCCCCGTGCGAGCCGTACGTGATCGTGCCCTTGTCGCCCAGGACCACCGCCCCGGTGTCGACGGGCTTGCGGTCCTCTTCGAGGTCCTTCGGCCGCGGAATCTTCTCCGTGCCGCTGTACCAGTGCAGCACGATCGGGCCGCGCTTGGCGGTGGCGGCGAACTCGTAGGTGATGATGTCGCCCTTCGGGTAGGCGTCGCCCTGGGTCCGGAAGTCCCAGCCCTTGACCTCGGCCTGGATGGTCTTGGGGGCGCCCAGGTCGAGGGCCCAGAAGACCGGGTCGATGACGTGGCAGGTCCAGTCGCCGATCGTGCCGTTGCCGAAGGGCACCCAGCCGCGCCACTGGTACGGCGCGTAGGCGGGATGGTACGGCCGCTGCTGGGCCGGGCCGAGCCAGAGGTCCCAGTCGAGGTTGGCGGGAACCGCGGGCGTCTCAGAGCGGATCTTCTGGAGGCTGTCGACGCCGGAGTTCACGGCGCTGCACCCGCAGTGGATGGTGTGGACCTTGCCGATGGCGCCGTCCCAGACCCACTCGCAGAACAGGCGGATGGAGTCCGACGAGTGGCCCTGGTTGCCGAGCTGGGTGACGCACTTGTTGGCCGTGGCGGCCTTCATGATCTGGCGGACTTCCCAGACCGAGTGGGCCAGCGGCTTCTCGCAGTACACGTGCTTGCCGCGCTTGAGCGACGCCATGACGGCGACGGCGTGCGTGTGGTCGGGGGTGGCGATGCAGACGGCGTCGATGTTCTTCTCCATCGCGTCGAACATCTTGCGGAAGTCCTTGAAGGTCTTCGCGTCGGGGAACTTCTTGAGGGAATCGGCGGCGCGGTTCTGGTCGACGTCGCAGAGGGCGACGATGTTCTCGGCGCCGAACTGGGCGATGTCTCCGGCGCCCTGGCCGCCGACGCCGATGCCGGCGACGTTGAGCTTCTCGCTCGGCGGCTTGACGGCCGCCCCGCCCAGCACGCTCCGCGGCACCACCAGGAAGGTGGCCGCCGTGGCCCCGACGCCGCCCAGGAACTGCCGCCGCGACAGGCCCGACTTCTTGCTCGACATGGAAACCTCCTCGTTCATGGAACCGCTCGGTCAGGGGTTCGGCACGGCCGGACAAGACCGGCCGTGGCACCCGACTCACGAGCAGGCTAGCCTGGGGGCGGAGGGAAGTCAAGGATTCCTGCCTCCCGCCGCGCCAGAAGGAAGGAGAAACGGCGAATGTCCAACATTGAACACTCAATGTCCAAGGCCGAGGAAACGGCACGGCAACGCCATAAGGAGAGAGGACTATGGTCATCACGGGTTGGCAAGCAACCGAACGTGTTTAACCTGGGTGGCACGGTCACGCGCCGTTGCGTGGCCGTGCTTGCCTCCCCATGTGACCGTGCACGGCCACGCAACGGCGCGTGACCGTGCCACCCGGCTTCCGGGGCAACACGCTCAACATGTACAAGCAACCCGTGGCACGTGAACCGCAAGACAAGACGGGCGCCGCTACTTCTTCTCAATGCGGTACAGGTGCGTGTCGGTGCGGATGAAGAGGGCGTGGCCGACGGCGGCCGGCGAGGCCATCAGGCGGCCGTCGAGGCGGCTCGTGGCCAGGACCTTCGGCTCGCGGCCGGTCGCCATCACCGTGCCGCCGGCGCTCTGGCTGAAGAAGTAGAGGCGGCCGTCGGCGAAGAGCGGCGAGGCCGCGAACTCGCCGCCGAGCGACTGCTTCCACACCGCCTGCCCCGTTTTCGCCTCGATGCACTGGGCCACGCCCTTGTCGTTGACGAGGTACAGAAGGTCCTCGACCAGGAGGAGCGAGGGCTTCTGCGGCATCGCCTTCGCGATCTTCCAGGCCACGGCGCTCTCGGCCAGGTCGCCGCGGCCGCCGGGCCGCACCGCCCAGAGCTCCGGGTTATCGTAATCCATGATGATATAGAGAAGTCCGTGTCCGAAGAGGGGGCGCGGCGTGACCGACCAGCCGCGGTAGGGCAGCTTCCACAGCTCCTCGCCCGTGGCCGGGTCGTACGCCATCATGGCCTTCGAGCCGAGGCTGACGAGCTGCGGCCGCCCGTCGGCCTCGATGACGATGGGCGTGCAGAACGCCTTGCGGCAGAACTTATGCACCTTGCTGTAATCGACGGACCGGTTGGTCTTCCAGACGGTCTTGCCGGTGGCCTTGTCGAGCGCCACGACGTACTGCACGTCGCACCCGTCGACGTCGAAAACCAGCAGGTTGCCGACCAGGATCGGCGACGCGCCGGGGCCCTCGTGGTGGTCGCAGTTCAAGTCGTCGCGGGCCCACAGGACCTTGCCCGTTGCGGTGTCGAGGCAGGCGGTGCCGTAGGTGCCGTAGTGGACGTACACGCGGCCCGCCTCGATGGCCGGCGTGGGCGAGGCGTAACTGTTGATCGCGGCGATGTGCTGCGGGCTCTTGACGTCGAAGACCTTGACGTCGTGCACGATCTTGCCGGTCGGGCGGTCGATGCACACGGCGAACAGCCGCGTGCCGTCCTCGGTGGCGGCGGTCACCCAGACCTGGTCGCCCCAGAGGACCGGCGAGGACCAGCCGCGGTCGTGGATGGCGGTCTTCCAGGCGACGTTCTCGGTCTCGCTCCACGTGAGGGGCAGGTGGGTGGCGTCGGCGTGCCCGTTGTCGTGCGGCCCGCGGAACTGCGGCCAGTTCTCGCCGGCCGGGGCCAGGGTCGCCAGCAGGGCCAGGGCGAGGATCGACGTCAACACGCGCATGGAGGACCTCCGTTGCACTTCCGCCTGCAGGCGTTTGCGTTCGCGTGCCGCGGCTTGGCAAATATCTGGATAGCGTGCCCACGATGCACGAAGAAGCGCGCACCGGCCACAAGTGGCATGCGCGGCAGGTGAGCAAAGCCCGCCGCGCAGGGCGGCATCACCTTTGCCGCCGTACCCTACCATGCGGGGCGGGGGGAGTCAACTCGCGCGGGGACCGCGCAAGACTCGGAAACTCGGGGGGTCGGGCGTTGACAGACGACCGGGCTGTGGTAAAATGCTTGTCTTGTTCGCGCCACTAGCTCAGTTGGTAGAGCAGCTGACTCTTAATCAGCGGGTCCGGGGTTCGAGTCCCTGGTGGCGCACCAGCCGGTTCACCGGCGGTTTGTTGTGACAGGCGGCGACCTGACACGACTAACCGCCGGTTTTTCTTGCGCTTACAGCTCTTGAGGCCCTCTCGACCTCAAGGAAGGCCGCTGGTAAACTGGCGATGCCCAGAGTTCCGGGGAGGGTCTTGAGCATGCGGAAACGGATAGCGGCGGCGCTGGGCGGTGTTCTGCTCGCGCTGGCGGCGGCGCTGCCCGCGGCAGGCGTTGAACCGTCCGGCACGCTGCTCGTCAAGAACGGCGGCTTTGAGTCGGGCCAGGGCGATAAGCCCGAAGGCTGGGCGCCGCACGCCGGTTCGCGGAATCGCTCCGTGCTCACGTGGGAACCCTCCGGCGGCATCGGCGGGTCGCGGTGCCTCAGCATCACCACGTCCGGCGAGGGAAACGATGCGGCGTGGGTCCAGAAAGTGAGCCTCGAGCCGCGCTCTGCGTACCTCCTGCGCGGCATGATCCGCGGGGAGAAGATCGAGGTCACGCAGCGCGGGGGCCAGATCGGCGCCAACGTTTGCATGACCGGCATGTGGTACTGCTCGTCGGACCCGAAGAAGTCGACGGGAACGTTCGACTGGACGCCGCTGGAGGTCGATTTCGCGAGCGGCGAATCCGGCGAGGTCGAGATCGCCTGCCGCCTCGGGCACTGGGGCAGCACCGCCAAGGGCACGGCTTGGTTCGACAACGTCGAGGTCGTCAAGAACCCGGCGATGCAGCGCTACGAGGGGGAGCACGTTTACCTGCTGCTGGCCGATGAGGACGTCAAGGCCATCACGCCGGAGCACCTGAAGCGGTGGGTCGCCCACCTCGACGCGGCCTACGCCGCCATGGCCGATCTCGTGGGCCACAGACCTTTCAACGGGGCGAAGGTGGGCTACTATACGTCCACCTGGTACCCGGGAGGCTACGCGGTCGCGGGCAATCCGATCTACTGGATGCGCCGCTACGTCAAGGAGCAACTGGCGGCGGCCGACGCCACGGACGACTGGGGCTTCGGCATCCTGCACGAGATGGGGCACAACTTCGACGAGGACGGCGCGTGGAATTTCAACGGCGAGTTCTGGGCCAACGTGAAACTCCACTATGCCGTCGAGATGCTGGGCGGACGCGTGGGCCACGACGACGAGCCGTTCGTCGGCGCCGGCCTCGGCCGGTACTGGAAATCCTGCTACGAGAAGCTGTGGCGGAACCCGGACCCGGCCAAACGCAGCGTGGCCCACGACGGCCTCCAGCACCTGACGATCCAGATGAAGGAGAAGACGGGCTGGGAACCGTTCAGGAAGACCTTCCGCTACTTCCACGCCTTGCCGAAAGACCGGCGCCCGCGGACGCCGTGGCAGCAATTCCGGCTCTTCTACGACAAGCTCAAGGAACTCTCCGGCGTGGACACGTGGTCGTATTTCACGCCCGAAGATATCGAGAACTTAAAGAAGCAGTACCCGGACAAGTAGCCGCGGAAACGCCATGGGGGACACGCTCATGAGAAGGCTGAGCCTCGGCCTGCTGGCTCTCGCGGTCGCCGCGGCGGGGCGGTCACGCTGCTGGGCAGCGCCACGCTCCAGAACAACTCTTCCGAGGCCCTCATCATGCTCGGCGACATCACCGACTCCGGCGCCGGGTACGGTCTGACGCTGAGCGGCAGCCAGCGGTTCCACCTGTTCAACAGCGTGTCTACGCGGGACCTGGTGGTGCAGGGCAAGGCGAGCGTCGAGTCCGGCGCGGTGCTCCGCTCGGGAACGTTGGACTCGCTTCTGTCGCTCATGCGCTAGCCCCCTCCACAATGGCGATTTCGTCTTTCGTCAGGCCGTACAGGGCGTAAACCAGCCGGTCGATTTCCGCGTCGGTCGCGTCAATCTGGCGCTGGATCGCCCCGCGCTGGGCCTCGGACT
>Ga0315273_10013922_pt1 | contig 10355 bp, 8 predicted proteins | sample YL17G02_0_MG_FD_205753 | JGI IMG/M metagenome (GOLD analysis project Ga0315273, IMG submission 205753) | Sediment microbial communities from Yellowstone Lake, YNP, Wyoming, USA - YL17G02_0 | ecosystem: Environmental > Aquatic > Freshwater > Lake > Sediment | place: USA: Wyoming | collected... | reverse complement strand
GAAGCGCTCCAGCCGCTCGCTCAGTTCCTCGCGGATCGCCTGGACCCCCTCCTTGAGCCGCGCCGGATGCGTCATGAAGTGCTTGGCGGGGTAGATGGCCGCGATCCGGATGATCTGCTGGGTCTTCCCAGTGAGGGGGTCGATGATGGCGATCCGCTCCACCTGGTCCCCGAAGAGTTCGATCCGGAGCGCCGTCTCCTCGTACGCGGGCTGCACCTCGATGACGTCGCCGCGGGCTCGGAAGGTGCCGCGTTTCAGCTCCACGTCGTTCCGCGAGTACTGGCTATGGACCAGCCGCTCGAGAATCGACTCGCGTGTGTGGGTCTCCCCCGTTTGCAGGAGGATCATCTCGCGTCGGAAGTCCTCCGGGGCGCCGAGGCCGTAGATGCAGGAGACGGAGGCAACGATCACGACGTCGCGGCGCTCGAGGAGCGCGCTGGTGGCCGCCAGCCGCAGGCGGTCGATGTCGTCGTTGATGGAGGCGTCCTTCTCGATGTAGGTGTTCGTCGACGGGACGTACGCTTCGGGCTGGTAGTAATCGTAGTAGGAGACGAAGTAGCCGACGGCGTTCTCGGGGAAGAACTGCCTGAACTCCCCATAGAGCTGCGCGGCAAGCGTCTTGTTGTGCGAGATGACGAGGGTGGGACGCCCGACCGCCGCGATGACGTTCGCAATCGTGAAGGTCTTGCCCGAGCCGGTGACCCCGAGGAGCGTCTGGTAGCGGTCGCCGCGCTCCAGGCCCTCCGTCAATTCGCGGATCGCCTGCGGCTGGTCGCCCTCGGGTTCGTAGGGAGCCCGTAGGACGAACTTCGCCGGCGGCGTGTCGGGCCCGTCGCGCACGAGGAGCGCGCGCGGACGGACCGGCTCCGGCCCGCCGGCGCGATCGATCACGACTTGGTCCGCAGCGTGTACGTCACGGTGACCGGCTTTTCCGGGGCGCATCGGACGACGAACTCGAAGGTCGTGGCGTCCTTCTTCGTGAACGGATGGCTCGACTTGACGATCTCCCAGTCGCCGCCCGCGTGCTCGGCGATCGTGACGTCCACGGCGTCGTTCTTGTGATTGCGGAGCGTGATCTCGAACGACTGCTCGAGGAGCCTCGGCGTCACCTGCTTGTAGTCGGTCTGCTTCCGCTCCACGCCGATGTCGAAGGCATTCCCTACACTCAGGCGCACGCGCTCGTTCTTCGGCGTGTGCTTGATCCGATCCTCTCCCGCCAGTTCGAGCGAGCCGTCGGTGTCGCGCTTGAAGATGCGGACCACGCCCTCCGGGAGCGGCATGCCGAGCCCGGAGGCCTGCGCGTTCTCGAACTCCACGGTCACCATCACGTTGTCGTTATCGCGCGTCGGGTCGTAGGTGTAACGCTTCACGGCCTTCACGCCCGAGGCGTGGAGGAGCCCCAGCTGCTTCACTTCGTTGTTCGCGAGCGTCGCCCGGAGCGGCACCTCGTAGATGTGGTACTCGAAGAAGGCGCGCTCCACCATCGCCACCTCGCTCGCTCTCGCCTTCATCATCCCGTCGGCGTACATCGGCCGAGGCTGCTGCGCCCGGTGGATGCTCCCCGCGACGAGCTTCACCTTCGCGTCGTCGTAGGTGGCGCCCGAGTGGTTCTCCACGGAGGCCCAGCCTTGGAGATCCAGGCTCGTCTCCGATTCGTCGAGCACGGTCACGTACTCCGCGTGCCAGGCCATGCCGCCCGCCATGTACGAGACCTCGAGCGGCTGCTCGCCCGCGGCGTCGGTCCGGAGCCGCCAGACGAGAGTCGGCCGCGTGATGAGCCCCTTCGGGAGTTCCTTCAAGCCGACCTGGCGCACCTCGCCCCGGTTCAGGAGAGTGAGCCCGCCGCTCGCGTCCTGCAGGACCAGCGAGCCGGGATCGTAGGAGAGGAGCGTGCCGCGCTTCACCTGGTCGTCCTTCGTCGCGACGTCGATCGGCTGGTCGACGTAGCGCTCGAGGAGCTTGTCGGTGCTGACGAGGTCGTAGCGGTAGTCCTGCCAGAGGATCTCGATGGGAGAGCGCCCCAGCGCGCGCAGATGGACCGACGTCGGATCGATCGACGCGGCGACGTCGGTGAATTGGAGATCCGAGACACCCGACGTGAGCGTGAAGGGACGCCTGTCCTTCACGACTCCGAGATTGTCGTTGTAGACCGTAACGGCGACATCGCGGCCCGAGGCGCCCTTGGCGCCCGACGCCGCCGGCGCGTTCTTGCCTTTGGATTGCGCCGCGGCGCTCGGGGCGGAGAACGCCGCCAGTGCGACCGCCAGCGCCAGCGCCGCCCGGAGCATCATGAATCGTCTCGTCGTCATCCCAGCACCTCCAGGTTCCGCTGCAGCTTCTCCTTCGTTTCTCCGAGGGACTCGAACTTCTCGCGCTCCCGCTCCACGACCTCCTTCTTGGCCTTGGCCAGGAAGTCGTCGTTCTGGAGCTTCCGGTGCGACGATTCGAACTCCCGAACCACGCGCTCGTATTCCTTCCGAAGCCTCTGGCGTTCCAGCTCGACGTCGATGAGCCCCTCGAGCGGCAGGAAGATCTCGTGCTGCCGGACCACCGCCGACGCGGTGATCTTCGGCTTCGCCACGTCCGGCCCCACCTCGAGCGACTCCCCCTTCCCGAGGAGAAGGATGAGGTTGTGCTGGTGGCGGAGCGTCGTGGCGTCCGGCTCGGCGGCGCGAATGAGAATGGCCGCCTTCCGCGCCGGCGAGACGTTCATCTCCGAGCGGAGGTTTCGGACCGATCCGACGATCTCCTTGAGAAGCGCGATCCGTGCCTCGGCCTCGGGATGCGAGGAGCCGCGCGCGGGGGCCGGCCATTCGGTCGTCACCACGTCGCCCTCGGTCCCCGGCAGCGCGTGCCAGAGTTCCTCCGTCATGTACGGCATGAAGGGATGGAGGAGCCGGAGCACGTGGCTGAACACCGTGTGGATCGTGGTTCGCACCGCGATCGCGTCGGGGGTCCCGGCCTCGGCGTAGAGGCGCGGCTTCGCCATCTCGAGATACCAGTCGCAGAGTTCACGCCAGACGAAGTCGTAGATGTCCTTCGCGGCGTCGCCGATCCGGTAGGCGCGCATGTTCCGCGTCACGGAGCGGACCGTCGTCGCCATCGTGCTCAGGATCCAGAGATCCTCGTCGGTGTAGTGCCCCTTCGAATTCGCCTCGTCCGGGGCGAACCCGTCCAGGTGCGGCTGCACCAGCCGGAACGCGTTCCAGAGCTTGTTCGCGAAGTGGCGCCCGAGGTCCACCTTCTCGTCGGAGAAGCCGTGGATGTCGGCCCCCTGCGGCGAGAGGAGCACGAGCGTGAAGCGGAGCGAGTCGGCGCCAAAGCGGTCCATCAGTTCGATCGGGTCGCTCGAGTTGCCGAGCGACTTCGAGAGCTTTCGGCCCTGGGCGTCGCGCACGATTCCGTGGAGGAAGACGACCGGGAAGGGGCACTTCCCCATGAACTCGTACCCCGCCATCACCATGCGAGCCACCCAGAAGAAGATGATGTCGGGTCCGGTCACCATCACGCTCGACGGATAGAAGCGCTTCAGATCCTCGGTCTCCTCGGGCCAGCCGAGCGTGGAGAAGGGCCATAACCACGACGAGAACCAGGTGTCGAGCACGTCGGGGTCCTGCACGAGCTCGGCGCCGCCGCACTTCGGACAGGCGCGCGGCGTCTCCACCGCAACGATCTCCTCCTTGCAGCCGGCGCAGATCCAGACCGGGATGCGGTGGCCCCACCAGAGCTGGCGCGAGATGCACCAGTCGCGGATTCCCTCCAGCCAGCGGAGGTAGACCTTCTCCCATCTGCGCGGCAGGATCGTCAGCTCGCCCTTCTCGATCGCCGCGTACGCAGGCTCGGCGAGGGGCTTCATCTTCACGAACCACTGGAGCGAGAGATACGGCTCCACGACGGTGTCGCAGCGGTCGCAGTGTCCCACCGAGTGGCGGTGCGGCTCCACGCGCGCCAGGAGCCCGCGATCCTTGAGCGCGTCGACGATGCGCGTGCGCGCCTCCTCGCGGGAGAGCCCCTGGAAGCCGCCGGAGTTCTCGTTCATGACGGCCCCTTCGTCCATCACCGTCACGAAGGGGAGGTCGTGCCGCTTCCCCATCTCGAAGTCGTTCGGGTCGTGGGCGGGCGTCACCTTCACCGCGCCGGTGCCGAACTTGGGATCCACGGAGTCGTCGAGGATGACCGGGATCTCCCGGCCCAGGAACGGCAGGACGAGCGTCTTCCCGTGGAGCGGCGCGTAGCGCTGATCGGCGGGATGGACCGCCACGGCCGTGTCGCCGAGCATCGTCTCGGGCCGGGTCGTCGCCACGGTCACGCTCTTCTTCGAATCCTTGATCGGGTACTGGATGTAATAGAGCTTCCCGTCGGTCTCGACGTGGTTCACTTCCTCGTCGGAGAGGGCCGTGCGGCAGCGCGGGCACCAGTTGATGATGCGGTTTCCGCGGTAGATGAGCCCCTTCTGGTGGAGCCGCACGAAGACCTCGCGCACCGCGCGCGAGAGTCCCTCGTCCATGGTGAAGCGCTCGCGCGACCAGTCGACCGAGTCGCCGAGACGCCGCATCTGCTCGGTGATGCGGGCGTGGTAGGTCGACTTCCAGCGCCAGACCTCCTCCACGAACCCCTCGCGCCCCACGTCGTGGCGCGTCTGCCCCTTCTCCGCCAGCCGCTTCTCCACCACGTTTTGCGTGGCGATACCGGCGTGGTCGGTACCCGGGAGCCAGAGCGTCGGCTCCCCCATCATCCGGTGCCAGCGCGTCAGGAGGTCCTGGATGGTGTGATCGAACGTGTGGCCGAAGTGAAGGCTTCCGGTCACGTTCGGCGGCGGGATGAGAATCACGAAGGGAGTCCCCTCGCCGTCGCGCGGGGCGAAATAGCCGCGCTCCTGCCAGTGGGCGTACCAGCGGCGCTCCACCTCGGTCGGCTCGTAGTTCTTGGAGAGTTCGGTGCGGCTCATCGTCCCTCGGCGCGTGGTCTGGGTCGGACGCGGGAACGCGCGTCCGTCGGCGCTAACTTCCGCCGTTCCAAGAGAATGAGGGATGGTAGCACAGGGGGTCGGGAGGGTCAAACGGGCCCGCCGCCGCCCGGGCAGGCGGGCGGGATGCGCGAAAGGGGGGATCGGGCGCCTCGCCCCGGTCCCCCCCCGTCGCGGCCAGTGGCCTCAGCGGGCCCGGCGGTGATCCGTCAGCAGGACTTCGCAGACCACGTTTCCGGCATCGAAGGGAATCGCCTGGCGGCTCTTCGCCGACGGATTCTTCACCTCGCGGATCTGGATCGAGATCCCCTGCGCGTGCGCCATGGCGTCGGTCTTGAGGTCGGCCTCCTTCACGGGCCGGAATTCGCCTCCTTCGATCATCACCGCGGCCGACCCGAAGGCGAGCTGCTCTCCCCCGGAAGGGGGCTGCTTCTGGCTCAGCCAGTAGAGCCCGTTCCACTTCTTCGAGTAATAGGCGCGAATCGCCTCTTGAGAGCTGGGCACCCAGTAGGCGCGGACCCGCGCGCTCGCGTCGTCGAGGCCGCTCGCCGCCATCCACTGCGCGATCCCCGCCGATTCGCGCGGCGAATAGACCGCCCCCTCGGGGCGCGGGAACCTCTCCCAGTCCGAAAGGATGAGGAGCGTGGCATTGGTGGAGTCCTTCCCCGCACGGAGCGTCTTCAGCGCCGCCGCGTCGTCGCCCGCGATCATCTGGTAGCTGGCGAGCACCGTGCGGTAGTTCGCGGAGTCGGGCGCGAGAGCCAGAGCCTTATCGGCCGCCTCGATCGCCTGCGGCAACCTCGATCGCTTCGGATCGATCGCCTGCTTGTCGAAGATCGGCTCCCATAGTCCGAGGACGAGCGCCTTCCAGTAGTAGATCTCGGCGTTCTTCGGCTGGAGCGTGATGGCGTGGTCGAGACGCTCGACGCAATCGGTCAGCCTCAACTTCGCGTGCGCCGCCCGCGCGAAGTGATCGGGCGGGGCGCCGGTCGAGTCAGGGGGCGGAGCCTCCTGCGGCGTGAGGGCCTCCTCGGCGAGGCGGAGCTTCACGTAGAGGATCGCCGCCGGCACGTCGTCCTTGTGGTTCACCAGGAACTTCTTCGTCTTCTCTCGCGCCGCGATCACGATCTTGGCCAGCGAATCGGGATTGCTCGGCGCGAAGCCCTTCTCCAGCGAGTCGGCCAGCGCCCGCTCGGCCTTCAACGCCTTGAGCGACGCCGGTTCGCGCGAGCAGGCGGCAAGACTCAGAAGTAGGAGCAAACCGGCGGCCAGCGCTCCGGCCGCGACACCATTCCAGGAACGACGCACGAAACCTCCCGCGTTGCGGTTCGACGAAGACTCCCCTAGGATGGGGAGCCTATGAACTCACACGAACTTACCGGCACGACACCCAGCGGCGGGGCGGCCGACCTGCTCGACCGCGACCGCGTCCTGGCGCTCCTCCACGAGTACACCGAGGGGCCGGGCCTCCGCAAGCACGCTTACGGAGTAGAGGCGGCTATGCGTGCGTATGCTGCCCGTCACGGCGAGGACGAGGCGCTATGGGGCGCGGCCGGCCTCCTCCACGACATGGACTACGAGAAGCATCCGACGCCCGAGGAACACCCGCGCGTCGGCTGCATGGCCCTCGAGGAACGGGGCTATTCCGCCGCCCTGATCGAGGCCATTATGGGCCATGCGGCCTACACGGGGGTGCCGCGCGTGAGCCCGATGGCGAAGGCGCTCTTCGCGGTGGACGAACTGGTCGGCCTCATCACCGCGACGGCCCTCGTGATGCCGAGCAAGCGCCTCGCCGACGTGACGGCCGAGTCGGTGATCAAGAAGATGAGGACCAAGGGATTCGCGAGGTCGGTGAATCGCGACGAAATCGAACAGGGGGCCGCCGAACTCGGCGTGCCGCTGGAGGACCACGTGACCTTCGTCTTGACGGCCATGCAGGGCGCCGCGGATCGGCTGGGACTGTGAGCCCCGCGCGGAAGAGGAAGTCCCCGAAGAGTTCCAAGGCGTCTCCGAAGAGCCCCAAGGCTCCCCGGAAGCGCGCCGTCCGTCGCCCGGGCACGCCCGACGTGGCCGCGCTGACCCGCTTCCTCCACTCGCTCGGGGTCGACCCCGAGCACGACGAGGAATACTTCATGACGGCGACCCTCCTCTCCGAACTCCTCGCCGAGCGGACGGCGGGACTGCGCGAGGACCCGCCCAGCCTCCGGCCTCTCTTCTACCGGGGCCACCCCGGAGAGACCGTGGCCATCGAGGGAATGTACTTCTACGGCCTCTGCCCGCATCACCTCGTCCCCTACTTCGGCGAGGTGACCGTCCGCTTCATCCCACGACAGCGCCTCTGCGGCGCCGGGGCCCTGGTGCGCGCCGTGCGGGCGCTCGCAACCGTGCCGCGGCTCCAGGAGGACCTGACGCAGGAGATCGCGGATCTCGTGGAACGATCGCTCCAACCTCGCGGCGTCTACGTCCACGTCGCGGCGCGCCACCTTTGCATGGAGCTGCGAGGCGCCGAGGGGCAGTCGAAGCTCGTCACCGAGGCTCGGCGCGGCGAAACGACGCCCATGGCGAGCGGAGCCGGGCGCGGCGTGGCGGACCGGCGCCGCCGATAGCCTCGTGTCATCGGTCTCGATCCTCCTGCCGACCCGGGACCGCCCCGACTTTCTTCTCGAGGCCCTCTCCTCCGTCGCGCGGCAGACGCACCCCGAGCTGGAGCTGATTCTGGTCCGCGACGGCGGCGCGCCGTTCGACGACGCCGTACGCGCGGCCGTGAGCGGCCTTCCATTCCCCACCGTCTGGGTCGAGCACGACGGAGATCCCGAGGGCGCCGCCGTGACGCGCAATCGTGGGCTGGAACGGGCCCGCGGCGACGCCGTCGCCTTCCTCGACGACGACGATCTCTGGGAGCCAGACCACGCCGCGGCGCTCGCCCGCGCGCTCGACGACGATCCCGACGACGACGTGGTCTACTCCGACGCGCTCATCGAGCGCATGGACACCAGCGAGACGCGGCGTCTCGGCCGCGACTTCAACCCCGGCGTCTTCGTGCGCGACGGCTTCATCCCGCCGAGCGCGATGGCGGCGCGGCGTTCGGCGTTCGAGCGGTTCGGCACCTTCGATCCAGACTTCAACCTGTCCGAGGACTGGGAGTGGCTCATTCGCGTCGCTCGCGCGGGGGGGCGCCTGAAGCGCGTGCGGGGCGAGAGCGCTACGATCCGCATTCACGCCGGCGGGATTTCGGCGCTCACGCCGGAGCGCCTCGCCGCGCGGCGCGCGGTTCTCGCGCGCCTGGCCGAGCGCTACTCGCTTCCCCCGATCGAGCCGAAGACGTTCTGGGAAGTGGCGGCCTCGGTATGACGAAGTCCGCCCGCGCGCGCTCTCCAAGGGGGAGCGCGTCGACACGCGCTCCCATTCAGCGCGTCGACACGCTGATCGTGGGCGCCGGCGCCGCGGGGCTCTCCGCCGCTCTCTGGCTCCGCGATTTCGGGCTCGACGCGCTCCTCATCGAGGAGTCGCCCCGCCCCGGCGGACAATTGCACGAGATTCACGCCCCAATTCCGAACTACCTCGCGACGCACGGCTGGGACGGGGCGCGGCTCGCCGGCGCGGCGTTGTCCGACGCGCGCCTCGCCGGGCTTTCCATCCTGGTCGGCGCGCGCGTGACGCGAATTTCCGCCCGTGGCCGCTGGATCGATCGCGAGGAGGACGACGCGGGGGGAGAGGCGCGGCTCCATGCGCGCGCGCTCGTCCTCGCCACCGGCCTTCGCCGCCGCTCGCTCGGCGTGCCGGGCGAGGCCGAGTTGACGGGACGCGGCGTCTCGCATTCGGCCAACCGCGATCGCGAGCGATTCGCCGAGCGACCGGTCGTCGTCGTCGGAGGCGGCACCGCGGCCGTGGAGGACGCGCTCCTCTGCGCCGAGGTCGGATCGGAGGTGACGCTCCTCCACCGATCGGGGACGTTTCGCGCGCGGGCCGATTTCCTGGAGCGCGCGAGGGCGCACCCCGCGATTCGGATCGTGCAGAACGCGGTCGTCACCGGGGTCGAAGGAAGCGACGCGGTCGAGGGGGTGACGTATCGGGCGAGGCGCGGGCGAGCGGAGTCGCGGGTGGCGTGCTCTGGCGTCTTCGTGCGAATCGGCTGGGAGCCGCGAACGGAATTGGTGCGCGACCAGCTCCGCTGCGATCGCGCCGGCTATCTCCGCGTGGGCGCTTCGGGCGTGACGAGCGCGCCGTGGGTCTTCGCGGCGGGCGACGTCTGCGCGCCGAATTGTCCCTCGATCGCGAACGCGGTCGGCCAGGGGGCCGCGGTGGCGTGGGAGATCGCGCGTCGACTGGGACGAGTGCGCGGGTAGCGGTTAGGACGGCGCTAGACTCGCTCGACGAACGATCCGTCGCGCGTATCGATCTTGACGCGGTCGCCGACGGACATATGCTGCGGGACCTTCGTCATGTGGCCGGTCGAGAGCTTGGCCGGCTTGGGCGAGGACGACACGGTGGCCCCCTTCATCACGGGGTCGGTCTCCACGATCTCGAGTTCGACGAAGATCGGCACTTCCACGCCGACCGGCTTCCCCTCGAAGTAGGAGATCTCCACCATCATCGCTTCCACCATGTAACTCACCGCGTCGCCGAGGACGTCGGCGCCGAGGTTCACCATCTCGAAGGTTTCGGTGTTCATGAACGTGAAGTCATCCCCGCTCCGGTAGAGGTACTGGAGGGGGTGGTGATCCAGCTCGGCCCGGTTCACCTTGTCTTCCGAGCGGAACCGGAACTCCACGTTCGAGCCGGTCACGAGATTGACCATCTTCGTCTGCACCATGCCGCGCCAGTTGCCCGGCGTGACGTGGATGACGTTCATCACGCGGCACGGCTTTCCGTCGTGCAGGATGACCATTCCAACCTTGATTTGCGTGGCAGGGATCACGGCGAATCTCTCCTCGGTTGACGATTTCGTGGCAGCCCATAATTATAGAGGAGAGTCCCTGCCGGCGCAACGGGCGCCGATCAGGCCGGAGCCGCGCCGTTCCGGAGGAGGCGGGTCCACGCCGCGAGCGCCTCGACCAGCGCGCCCACCAAGCCGCGGGTCTTCTCGTCGGTCAAGTTCCCTTCCGCGTCGAACTTGTCCCGCGCCTGCGAGACCAGGAGCTCCGGCTTCACGAGGACGCTCGCGCCCGGGAAGAGCAACACCTGCCTGAGGGCCATCTGGGCCCGAACGGTCCCGAGGCCGCCCGGCGTCGCCCCCATCAGCGCGATCGGCTTCTGCTTCAAGATCGACCCGGGCGCTCGCGTGGCCCAGTCGATCGCGTTCTTGAGGGCCGCCGTAACGGAGAAGTTGTGCTCCGGCGAGGCGATGAGAAGCGCGTCGGCGGCGCGCACGCGATCCCACCATTCGGAC
>Ga0315273_10013921_pt1 | contig 10355 bp, 4 predicted proteins | sample YL17G02_0_MG_FD_205753 | JGI IMG/M metagenome (GOLD analysis project Ga0315273, IMG submission 205753) | Sediment microbial communities from Yellowstone Lake, YNP, Wyoming, USA - YL17G02_0 | ecosystem: Environmental > Aquatic > Freshwater > Lake > Sediment | place: USA: Wyoming | collected... | reverse complement strand
GCACTACTGCTGGTGATTTTGATCGTCATTGCCTTTTCGTGGCGCGCAGGCCCGCTGAGGCGCCAGCTCAGGGCCAGCATTGCCCAGCAGCTCACCCGTCAGACCGATCGTGCCGTCTCGATCGGTGATGTGAGCGTCAGCCCGACCGGCCAGGTCGTCATTCGCGAGCTGGCCATCCATAACAAAGACGGCTCGGCACTGCTGATCGCTCCGGAGGCAGCGGTGCGGCTGGGGCGGCCGCTCAGCCTGCTATCACCTTCGACGGCAGCTTCCTCGCTGCGCGCGATTACACTGCGCAAACCGGAGATCACGGTTATCCGCGATATCTCCAATAGGTGGAGCATCGAGGATTTGCTGAGGAAGCGTCCGAGGGGGCCGTCGCGGTTCACGGGTGACATCATCATCGACAAGGGCCGTGTCACGGTTATCGATCAGGCCCGCGGCGCGACCACCATCATTGAAGACGTGGATTTGAGCGTCCAGCAGCCGGGCCCGGGTCAGGTCAACTTCACGGTGCACGCGAGGGGAGCGGGCAATTCCTTCGACTCACTGGACGCCTCCGGGACGGCCGATTCAAATGCGAAGACGGCAGATATGTCGGGGAAAGTCTCGGACCTCGACATCGGCTACGCGTTCGCCCGTCTGCCCGAAGTCAGATTCATGAAGATATCGGCGGGGCGAGCGAACATCACGGGCAAGCTGAAGCTCACCCCTGAGACGCCCCGGAAACTGGGCTCGGGCGCGTCGGGAGACGCGGAAGTCACGGCCGCTCAGGTCGAGTTCCCATGGCTGAAAAGGCCCCTGAAGGACGTCAAAGGGACGGTGCAGTTCGCCGACGGCGATGTCAAGCTCGGGACGATGTCGGGTACGTGCGCAGGCGCGCCGTTCGAGGCGGGAGGGACGGTTTCAGATATCCAGAGTCCACAGCTCGATGTCACCTTCAAGACCTGGGATCTGCGGTACCCTGAGCTGAAGAAGATGATGCCGTCGCTGCTGCTTCCGGCCACGCTCGCGCTGCCGTCACCCCTCACGATCGAAGGACATGCGACCGGCCCAGCGTCTGATCCGACGGTCAAGGGGAGCGGGCGGATCAAAGTGCTCAAATTCCACCTCGTTCCATGGCACGATGCAGTCTCGGATTTCACGTACACGAAAGGGAAGCTGCGGCTCGAAAACCTGCGCGCTCACGGAAGTCCTCGGCAACTCAACGCCAACATCAACGTCCAGTGGGAGAAGGGCGCAAAGCCAGTGACGACTGCGAGCTTCAGTCTTGTCGATGTCCCGGTCGCGGATCTGGTGAAGATGGTTGGCATCGAGGGGCTGGCGCTCGAGGGGACGGCCTCTTTCACAGGAACCGCCAACCTGGCACACGGGCAGGCGGTGCGCGGGCGGTTTACGGTGAAGAACGCCGTCATGCGCGGGCTGCATCTGGGTGGGATGACGGGGGAAATCGATTACTCGGATCGGAGCGCGCTCATCCGGAACGGGCGGATCAAAGGGCCATTGGGCGAAGGCAAGTTCTCAGCGAGCGTCAAGCTTCCGGACAGGTATACGCTCGACGCGGATTTCGCGAGCTTCGATCTCTCTGCGCTGTCCGGAGTGCTTGGGCAGTCGCAACTCAGCGGGCGGTTTCCGCTCACGATACGAGCGTCGGGGCCGATTCGGGGAGTTCGCTCCTCGGGCACGGTGAAGCTGGGGCCTGGCCTGATACAAGGCCGGGCCTTTGAGTTTGTGGATGCCGCGTTCGACATCACACTGCAACACGTGATGGTGAACGGGATCACTGCGCGGTTCAAACAGGGCGCCGCGAGCGGCGCGTTGGAGATACGAGACTGGCAGCGACGAAAGCAGGGGGCGCCGGTCTCAGGGCGCTTCACGTTTGAGAATGTGGCGGCTGCCGCGTGGCTGCCGGCCCAATACGCGCTCTTCCTGGCTAGCGGCTCGGCCAGCGGTTCGGTGGGGTTATCGGGCACGGCCGGGGACCCGGCGATGGTGATAGGACTGACCAACGTGTCGGCTGTGACGCCACGCATCACCATTCCCTCCGGCACCGGCCGGATCCGATACCGAGCGGGCCGGTTCGCGATCGAGAGATTGGACGTCACCGAAGCGCTCACCCACCTCAGGCTGTCGGCGCAGGAGACGCCGACAGGCGCCGTCTACACGGTGGCGGGGGATCAGGTCGAGCTATATGACCTGGCCGGGCAGCTCAGGAAGCGATATGGGCTGGATATCGCGGGGAAGGCGAAGGTTCAAGCGACGCTGTGGGGGGAGCTAAGCGCGCCGCACGCAGATTTCGCTGTGACCGCGGATGATATCACCGTCAACGGCCTTTCGTTCAGCGACATCAGCGTGTCCGGCCACTACTCGAATGGGGCGCTGCAGATAGATAAGCCGAGCGGTGGAGCGACGCTGTGGCAGGGCGGCAGCAGCATTGTCGTTTACGGAGGCATCGGCATCCAGTCGGACGTGGCGAACGACCTCACCGTTGACCTGCGGAAGGTCGACGTCTTGACGATTCAGTCGCTGGTGGATCGAGCTGACTGGCGTCTGTCGCGAGAGGGTGCACGGATCCCGTGGCGGTCTCCCTACTTCCTCATGCCGCGGCCGTTCGGAGGCCTACTGGATGCGACCATCACGGTCACCGGGACGGGGGGCGAGCCCTATGCGGCGGCATCCGTTTCGGTGGCCCAGCTCGCATTCGGCAACCAGCAGATCGAGGAGATCACGGGAACGGTAAGCGCGGCGTTGCGGCTGCAGGATCACAGAACAGCATTACTGCAGAACTTGCACCTGGGGCTGCGGGCGAGCCAGGGGCCGGCGTACGCGTCGCTCTCCGGTGATTTACCAGCGGAGGCGCCGATCTCGCTCAGGTTCGAATCAGGCAACGTTGATCTGACGCTGCTGCGCCCGTGGCTACAGTACGTGGCCGACCTCAACGGACTGGCGCTGGCAGGCACGGCAACTGTGAACTTCGACGTCGGCGGCACGATAGACAACCCCGAACTGAGGGGCGACGTCTTAGTTGAGAACCTGACGCTGGGGCCCCTCCATTTCGAGAATGCGCTGGCGTATCCCATCACTCTGCGCGATCGAGTGATAACCATCGATAGCGTGACGTTTAGCGATTTCCCGATGGCGGCAACCGGCACGGCCCGCATTCCGCTCGACTCGCCCTGGAATGCCACGGCGGATCTGGCGATTCAGCGGGGGAGATTCGCGCCTGTACAGGGCATGCCGCAGCCACTGTACTTCGACGCGAATCTCTATCTGCGCGGGAACAAGCTCATTCTGAGCAGAGAGCCGCCGGCACCCGGAGCACTGCCGAGCGGCGGGCTGCGCGACAGCCCGGCGATGGGCAAGCTGGCGATCCAGGGCGAGGCCGAGTTCACGCATTTCTCACTTGCCGACTTGCAGCAGAACCGCTTCGATTTCACGGCCGATCTGAACGGCCTCGAGCTGAGCATTCCAGGGATGATACAGGGCAAGCTCACGGGCAAGCTTGCCCTTCGCAATGCCCCAATGACGGGCAGGCTCGTACTCGCCACACCGGAACTGGCCTCCGCTCCGGCGGTCGCCGGCGAGGAGACGGCGCCTGCCGGCTCCGGAGCGGTAAGCGTTCAGGTGCGGAATGTGAGCGTCGCCGACGCGGTGGCGGAGATCACGGCGAAATCCGGCGCGGACATCGTGGTCGAGGGGGATGTCACAGGGACGGTGAGCCTGTCCCGCGACGCAGAAACAGTGGACGGGCTCCTCGAGGATATTTACGACGAAACCGGCGTTTTCTGGTGGCGGTCAGATGACGGCACATATCATGTCTCGGCCAGCCCTCCACCGGAGAGCCAGCCGATCATCCTGTCCGGATCGACGCTTGCGATACCGGCATCTCTGCCGATGGCGGGGAACGGCATACCCTTGGCGCCCGACCTGCGCATCCGGGTAGAGGTGGGGGAAGGCGTTGAGTTTCGCTACGGCGCGGGGTCGAGGCCGACCAAGGCCAGAGTCGACCCGGGAGGCTACCTGTACATTGGCGGCCCAGCTACTCCGGAGGGGATCATCATCGAGGGCGAAGCCCATAGTCACGATGGTACGCTTTCGTTCCCGAACGGCACACTCACGCTCCGCAGCGGTGTAGCGAAGATCGCGCTGACGCATCAACAGGAGCTCAGGGAAGTGGTGCTGCCGACTGCGAGCATGGGCGCAACCGGCCGGCTGATAGCCCTGCGCCCGGGCATAGGATGGCGCGGAGAAGGGAGGCCGGCGGCGGTGAGGCTGCCGCATGTGTGGATTAGCGCGGAAGCTGATGGCCGAATCGGCGATTACTACGTGTCTCTGAACCCGATCGGGCAGGTTTTCCCGCCTCCGCCGGAAGCGAACCTGCCTGGAACGCTGGGGAGCCAGCTAGGGTACTCGCTGAACGCGGTTTCCATCCCGCCGCTCGACGAGGCGTACGTGATGGCGCTGCTTGCAGGACCGGTGATCTCACCGGCCATCGGCGCCCAATCGCAAGACATCGCTCGCCTGCTCTCCTACCCCGGTTCCTCCAGCACTCTTGGGAGTCAGGTCACGGGATTCGCTCTTCCGACGCTCGGAAGCCTGTCACCGGCAAGCCCTCAGCTTTCCCTCGCGGTCGGGTTCCAAGGCCCGGTGCGATTGCGGGTGGGTGAGCGAGTCTTCCGCCGAGTGCTGATCTCGTACCTAAGCCCGCTGGGTGGCGTGGAGAGCCGGTCGCTGACGATCACGTATGAGGTCACGCCCCGGTGGTCATTCGGCTGGGGATTCAACGCGATTGACAAGGTGCTGTGGGAGGCACAGGGGTTCTTCCCGTTCTAGCGCTCGCGGGTTGCGGCTGCTGGCTGCTTGGTTTCATTGTCGCCGGCAGGCAAATGTGCTAGACTCAGCGAGAAACTATGCGCCTGCCCGCGTGTCGAACTGGAGGCGGCGGGAAAACCGTGCTGCATGGCGGCTACCTGGGCCACGTTGGATGGCGACGCCCGCTGGGCAGGAGACTCTGTGGAGACGCGATTCCCAGCACGGGTAGCGCGCTTGGCGCGCGAAGAGTCGCAGAGCACGACGGCTGCGATTCCCTTGGAAGCGCAAGACAGGTGGCCTTCAGTGGACGAGCGTCCAGCGCAGGACGGTGAGCGCAATGGCCATCCGGTGACCGAGGCTTTCGATGATCTCTTCCAGGCCTACGAGCAGAAGATCTTCAACCTCGTGTACCGGCTCGTTGGCGACTACGAGGATGCCACCGATCTGACCGCCGACACCTTCGTGCGGGCACTGCGCGCATACGATAGCTTCCGAGGAGACGCCCACCCCTACACCTGGCTGTATCGCATCGCACTCAACCTATGCAAGAACTACTTCCGTCAACAGCAGCACCGCAGCCGAGTGCACTCGTTCTCCCTGGACAGCCCAATAGATCCAGACGGCGGCTCGCCTTCCCGGGAGATCGAAGACACGAGCCAGGAGCCTCATCAGCGGGTGGAGGCCAAGGAACTCCAGGGCCAGGTGGAGAAGTGTCTCCTCTCGCTTCGGCCGGACCTTCGCGAGCTCATAGTGCTGCGGGACATGCAGGGACTGTCCTACCAAGAAATCGGGCAGGTGCTTGGCTGCTCGGAAAAGGCAGTCAAGTCACGCCTGTTCAGGGCCCGCACCCAGTTGCGGGATGCGCTTGCGCCGTATCTGTCATCATGATAGGCGCTAAGCCGGTTAGCGACTCGAGCGGCCACGCGAGGGGTCGCTCCACATCAACCATGTCGGACCCCCGGGCCATCATTTGGAGGGAGCAAGAACGTTGAGGAAACTGTTTGTGGTGGGGGCGCGTATGGCGCCGTCTATCGATAGCTGGGGCCCATCCGGCCGCAGCAAGGACGCGGCTCGGTCCCTGATGCCGTTGCTTTGCCTCTGTCTGCTCTTCGCGCTGGCATGCTGCGCGTTCGGCGCTGAGGGGGTAGTACCGGGCGCTTCCCAGGTTCAGCCGCAGGCGTCGCCGTCTCCCTCGACCCCTGCAGCCGCGCCTGTCGCACCAGCAGCTCAGCCTGCGGCACCGATCGAGACGACTCCCGCGCAGCCAACGCTGGCGCCGGAAACCACGCCGACCCAAGCCACGGCTGCGCCGGAGGTCAAACCCGCGCCCGCGGAGAAGCCCGCCGCCCTGCCGATACCGATTGTCGACATTCAGATCGCCGGGAACGAGCACGTCCAGACCGAAGACATCCGGGCGGCGATCACCAGCAAGGTTGGTGGGTTCTACACAGAGGAGCAGCTAACCCGCGACCGGGAGGCGGTGCTGCGGCTGGGATGGTTCCAGACGGTATCTGCGGAGCGCGAAGTCGTCGAGAACGGCGTACGGTTGGTCTTCCGGGTGCGGGAGAACCCGGTCATCAAGGACGTTCAGTTCCAGGGCATCAGCGTACTGACGCGGGATCAACTGCTGGCGGTGATGCGGACGAAGCCCGGAACCATCTACAACATTCAGCTGCTTGCGCTGGACGGGCAGGCCATCGAGGAACTGTACCGGTCCAGTGGGTACTCGCTGGCATTTGTGCTCGACCAGAGCATCACGGACCAGGGAGTGCTGGTACTCGGCATTGCCGAAGGCATGATCGAGTCCATTCGCATCACCGGCAACACGCACACGAAAACGTACGTGATCCAGCGGTACGTCCACACGAAGCCCGGTGAGGTCTACAACGCGAGGAAGGTCCAGACAGACGTCGCGCGCTTGAGTCAGCACGGCTGGTTCGAGAGCGTGCGAACCGACGCGGAAGTCGGCGAGCAGCCCGGCAAGGTGATACTGATTTTCGTCATTGTGGAGAAGCAGCGCACGGGCCAGGCGGTGGTCGGAGGCGCGTATACATCGGTGCAGGGCATCATCGGGTTTGTCGATTTGAGCAAGACGAATCTGAAAGGAACGGGGCAATCGCTCTCGCTGAGAGGCGAGTTCGGAGGGGTGAGGAGTTACGAGCTGGGCTATCGCAATCCGTGGATCATGTCCCCGGAGACGCGGCTGAACCTCGGCATCTACGACCGGTTTATTCTGCGTCAGGCATTCGTGACGGCTCCGGACGGCAGCAGGCGAGACATCCTCTATCGGGAGCGGCGGACGGGCGGCAATGTGCTCTTCGGCCGTCCCGTCTCGGATCACACAACGTACTACCTGGGCGTGCGCCGAGACGATGTGTCGCTGTCAGATGTGGCGGCGGCCGACCAGCCATTCCTTACCGGCGTTGCGTTCCGACCCAGCAAGGTGCGCAGCCTCAGTCTGAGCTCGGTCACTGACACGAGAGATAATCCGAGCAACCCGGTGGGCGGCGCGTTTCACCAGTTCGCCACCGAGTTCGCCGGCGTCTTCGGTGGATCGAAGTTCAACAAGTACACAACCGATAATCGGCGCTATTTCAGGGTGGGCACGCGGACGGGATTGCCCAAGGTATTCGCGGTGCGGCTGATCGGAGGGATGGTGTCGGGAAGCGCGCCGTATCTCGAGCAGTTCCTTATCGGCGGGCCTGACTCGCTGCGGGGGTACCGCGTCGACCGCTTCGCTGGCTCGCACATGGTGGTGCTCAATGCTGAGTACCGATTCCCGCTGACCAAGAATCTGGTTGGCGTGGGGTTCGTCGATGCCGGCGATGCGTGGGGCGGCGCGATCGGAAGCGATCCGTTCTTCCAGAGCGATAAGACGTTCAAGATCCGTCTGGGCTACGGCGTCGGGGTCCGAGTTCAGACTCCGGTCGGGCCGCTGCGGCTCGATCTCGGTTTCAGCAGCGAGGGGGCGGAGACTCACTTTGGCGTCGCCCAGATGTTCTAGCGCAGTGACAGCGTGCCGCGGGCCGCTGTAGCAAGAGGAGAATCGAATGAGGCAGGTCTTACTGTTCGTCATCATTGTTGGCTGCGTGGCAGCGCTGACGGCGGGTCCGGCAGGGGCCGCGGCCTCTCCGCCCCCTGGTCCGACCATCGGGGTGGTTGACACCGAGCGCGTGCAGGCGGAGTTCAAGGCCATGCAGGCCCTCAATCAGCAGTTCATGGAGTTCCAGAAACAGCAGGAGGCCCAGCTCGTTCGACGTCAGAAGAGCCGGATGCTGTTCGACGATGAGCAGCGCGAGTATCTGGACCGCTCTGCGCCAACGGCTGCGCCGACGAGCGAGAGAGATAAGCGGCTGGCCGATCTCGAGAAGCTATCGGACGACCGCAGCAAACGGCTGCTCGACCTCGGCCAGAAGAAAGATCGGACTGCCGAGGAAGAGCAGGAATACCAGAAGCTGGACGCGACGTACAAGCAGAGAACGCAGGAGTTGAACGACCTTCGGACCGACGTCGAGCACACCGTACAAGGCAAGTCCGATGAGCTGATGAAGCTCATCATGGACAGTTTCAATGCGGCGGTGAAGGCGGTCGCGGAGGACAAGAAGCTGCCTCTCGTGCTGCGGCGATCGGTTGTCTACGACTCGACGGGTGTTCCGGTCGTGCTCTACGGCGGCACCGACATCACCGAGGACGTGATCACGAAGCTGAACCAGTCACCGGCGCCTCAGGTGAATCTGACCGTGTCGCCGGCCCCCGCCGCGGCAGCACCTTCAGTGACCCCTTTGGGGAGCGCGCCTGTGACGGCGAAGCCAGTCGCGCCGGCTGCGAAACCTAAGTAGCGACAAAGCGACAAGCGACGGGACAGCGGGATGTCGGTTGCGGTTCGGCTCACGCCATCGCGCCGGCCACGCCGCACAGGCAGGTTCGGCCGATGGCGGCAAGAGGCAAGTTCCTTTCGTGTCAGGCGGATTAGGAAGTGGCAGTATGACTCTGCGCGAGTTGGCGCAAGCGCTCGGTGCCGAGCTAATAGGCGGGGACCCGACTACCGAGGTCGTCGGTGTCTCGGGGCTGGACAACGCTGCGCCGGGATGTGTGGCCTATGTCGAGAACGGCCGCCGGCAGCAGCAGGGCGACAGCACCGAGGCCCTGGCGCTGATCGCGCCACTGGACCTGGCGCCCGGCGACAAGCCACTGCTACGGGTCGCCAACCCGCGGCTGGCATATGCGCGAGCGCTCGGGCTGCTCTCGCCGCGAATTCGCTTGGCGCCGGGGATACATCCGACCGCCGTGATCGGAAACGGGGTCACGTTTGGCAACGCGCGATTGGGCTCAGCAGCGACCGACGCGATCTCGGCCGGCGTTTCTGTGGGCGCGCATGCAGTGATCGGCGATGGTTGTGCTATCGACCACGGGGTTCAGATCCACCCACTCGTCGCGATTGGGAACGACGTGCGGATTGGCGCCGAGTCCGAGATCCACGCGAATGTGACGGTCTATCACGACGTGACGATCGGCAAGCGCGTGGTGATTTACGCAGGCAGCGTGATCGGCGGCGATGGATTTGGATACGCCCGGGACGGTGACGCGCACGTCCGCATTCCTCATATCGGGACGGTCGTCATCGAGGACGATGTGGAAATGGGGTGCAACGTCACCATCGACCGTTCGACCACCGGCGCGACGATCATAGGGCAGGGATCCAAACTCGATAACCTGGTGCACATCGCGCACAACGTGAAGATCGGCCGCAATACGCTGCTCATGGGGCAGGTCGGCATTTCTGGCAGCGTGACTATCGGTGACAATGTGATGATGGCTGGCCAGTCTGGCGCCAAGGATCACGTTGCTGTCGGCGACAACGTCCAGGCGGGCGCCCGGGCCGCGATCAGAGGCGACATCCCGCCGGGAACGATCGTGTGGGGAGATCCAGCGCGGTCGCACCGCGAGCAACTTCGGATCGACGGCGCGATGCCCAGACTGCCCAAGCTGCTGAGTACGGTGCGAGAGCTCGAGCGGCGCGTGCGGGAGTTGGAGGGGAAGCTGGGCGAGCGCACAGAGCCGTAACCAGCAGCAGGTGGACCGCGCAGATGCCGCCTCCGGCGCGCGCCGCAGTCTGCGATGGCTCTCCCCCGCGAGCCAACGATGGCATACTCCCTACACGACCACGTACTGCACGTGGCCATACCACGAGACTTTCGCGACGGCCCAGGTCGACGTGCCCTCTCCCTGCGCAGTGAAGGTGAAGCGACGATCCTTGCCTGCGTCCAAGCGGAATGCGTAGCAGGCGGGGGTCACTTCCCCAAGAGCGAAGCTGCCGACTCTGGGGCCCCATGACTCGAGCGACGTGATCAGGTGGATTTGACCTTCGACGAAGTCGAGGTTCGGGTTGCCCACGTTGACCACGAAGCCATCGTGCTCGCGAGCGAGCACGACATCGAGGGGACGGATCTCGCCGATGGGGATGATGTCCTGTATGAGCCGGCCGTCGTCGTCCGTGACAGCGCGCAGGAAGCACGGCGTGGCGTCGGGTGGAACCACCACCA
>Ga0315273_10013920_pt1 | contig 10355 bp, 14 predicted proteins | sample YL17G02_0_MG_FD_205753 | JGI IMG/M metagenome (GOLD analysis project Ga0315273, IMG submission 205753) | Sediment microbial communities from Yellowstone Lake, YNP, Wyoming, USA - YL17G02_0 | ecosystem: Environmental > Aquatic > Freshwater > Lake > Sediment | place: USA: Wyoming | collected... | reverse complement strand
CCCAGCATCATAGGCTGCAATCGCCCGTTCCCGTATCTGTTGGGTAGCTATCCATGCCATGCCCCCTCTATCGGCAATACGGCATCTCAAACTTAATACGCTCTAGCCGGCGGCCTTTCCGGCAACACACTTCTTGCCGGCAGCATGGCCCAGCAGGAAGATCACCCCGATTCCGACGACATGAACAATCCACCAGCCCCAGTTGAGGAATTACAGCGGAGCTGCCACCACGGCGGCGAGGATGTGCTCGTCCATTGCATTTCTCCTCCGGGGAGAACCGCTGTTGCCCGTCTTCGGCGAGCTTTCAGGCGAATTATAGACCCAAGAGGCGCCACCTGGCATGGATTCAGCAGAGAATCGCGTGTTGTCCCTCGCCCCGACGGCACCGGGTCTTGCCTGCGTTCATCCTCCCGGTTGGCGCGATCGCCCGTCAACATCTTCTTTGACGTCGCGGGGCGGGCCTGGGACATTATGCCTGACTACCATGGAGAAGACGGATGTGGTCCAGACAGAACAACCAGGAACCAAACCTCGCCGGTAATGTGCCTGCACAGGGCAAGTCAGGTAACGAAGTATTTGTTGCGACACTGGCCATGGGCCTGATTGTGACCTTGTGGGCGCTGGTAGCCGGGCCGGGTGGACCGGCATCCAAGTGGTTCGTCGGGATACCGCTGATCGTTCCCTTCTTGGCGATGGTCCTTGGAATGCTGACAATCCTGGCGGCCTTGTGGGTCCACGCCGTGAAAGCGAAGTCCACGGTTCTACGACTCGCCACGATTGCCGTTACGCTGGTTAGCCTGGCGGTGGCGGCACACGACGTTTACAAACTCGTCCGTTGGGATGGCATCCTATGGATCGGAGACTATCTCTGCCGGACGGCGGAATTGCCCGACAAGACCCGCCCGGTAGATGTGTGTTTCTGCTTTGTCGACCATTTCGAGCCGGAGTATGCCTTTCGACAGACCAGCCAACCCAGTGGCCCACAACAGGTTGAACTGGTCGAACAATGGGAGGCGGCCTATCGCAGGGCGATCGACGGCCATGCCGATTCGGACGGCCGCCCGCCGCGCCATACTTGGTTTTTCCCCATCGCCCTTTCCTCGCCACAGGTTCGACCCGTCTTGGCAACTTGGCCGGGGCTGGGCTGGGGGGAAATCGAATACCACCTGCATCACCCGATTGAATTCGATGACACACAGGTTCGCCGACAAATCGTCGATGACCTGGCGCAACTTCGCCAGACGGGAGCCGTCACGTCGGGATACGGGTTCGTCCACGGCATGTATGGACTGGCAGGGGGAAACCGCGCGTGTCGGTCCTGCTATGAACTGGACTCATTGTCGGAGACCGGCTGCTACGCGGACTTTACTTTCCCATCAATCGGCTCTTCGGCCCAGCCTGCCCAGGCCAACAGTGTCTACTACGCGCAGTCCACCGGTAAGCCCAAGCCCTATGATCGCGGCATTCCCGCCGAGGCCGGCAAGACGTCCCCCGGCCTGCTGATCGTCCAGGGGCCTTTGTGGGCGCGTTGGCCGTGGATCACCATGGACGACGCCGATCTTCGGGCCGACAATCCGCCGGCCCCTCGGCGGATCGACCGATGGCTAGCGGCCGACATCCATGTCAAGGGCAGACCTAACTGGATCTTCATCGTCGTCCATTCCCACACGGCGCCGGAACAGAACCGCAAGGCGATTTTCGGCGGGGCCATGCAGCGGACCTGGCAGGCGCTGGAGGAGCGGTTCAAACGCCCCGGCTGGCGGCTGCACTACGTCACCACGCGGGAAGTCTGCAATATCATCAAGGCCGCCGAGACCGGCAAGGACGGCAACCCCGGCGACTACCGCGACTTCCTGATCGCCCCGCCCCAAAACGCCAAGACCCCCGGCCGGCCTGGGACGGGGAGTTGGGGATACTAGGAAACCACCATTGCTGTGAGGGACAGCAACAATCCCGTCGAGGGGACATAGACGCCACGCTGATTACGGCCGATTGGGCGCACCGCCTCGCCTTCCTGATGGAGATCGATCCCCTCTACGCGGACACCATAGTTCAGAGGTTCGAGAGCTTCACCGGCAAGAAGGCCGAGCGAGCTGTCCATCAGAAGTAGCTTGGGCGTTCGATGGTAAAAGAATGGTTGCACTCAGAACAAGCTGCGGTTTCGCCCACCAGATCATCGGTCAGCCCCTTCAGGAGGGCACTACATTGCGGACACTTTATTTCAAATCTAGGCCCCCTGAAAGGCGGCCAGTTGAATCGTTTGCCACAGGATCGGCAGACATGACTCTTAAAGACCAAGCGGAGAATCCCTAACAGCAGAACTATGAGGCCAATGGCAACTTCTATAACCCAGTCTGCCTTAATGCGTCCGGAGAAAGGGCGCTTCGCCCAGCCATCGGCTGCTGCAATAACGCCCAAAAGTATGAGGACAACAGCCTCGGTGCCAGGGCCGAACGCGAACACCTTGGGAATGCCCAGGAACATCTTTCTGACGTCGTTAGACTTGCAGACAGGGCAATGGGGATGGGAGATGTCCAAAAGTCCGTCGCGCTTCTTCTGCTCGCGCCGCAGGGATCTCCCAGTTATGACCATTCCTGGACCCGCAAGCACGCAGAGAACAAGCAGTGGGCCGGCGACTGTCCAATGGATGCCAGCCCTTTGCCCGCCAAACGCTGCCATGAGGAACTGCACAAGCATAAGGCAACCAAGAATCCCAGCGGCAAAAAGGGCCGTACCGAATACTTTGTGTCGGCGATCCCACCCCCAAAGCGCCGCCCCGGCAACCAATAAGAGTGAGCCGATGACGAATACAGGTATGTATAGCCAAAGACGCGTAAGCGGTTGGCCAGCCGCCAGTGGCAGCGCGATGAGCAAGGGTGAAAGCGCGAAGAGGCCAGGTCCGTATAACGTACCGAGCACCAGTAGCAACCCTCCTCCCGTTCTTCGCAGGATTCCCACTTGTCCTGTCGCCATGGTTCGTCTCCCTTCCCCAAACGAGACGTGTTTGGTTCGACCCAAGAAGCTATCGGTCATGGAACAGCGGGGCAACAACTTTCCTGTTGTGTGTCGTGCCACAGCGATTATGTCACCCCTGACGGGTATGTTGCCTCCCCGAATGGAGGCAACGCGTGATCCCACAGGAGTGTACGTTGACCGTGTCACAATCGCAGAAGTACCAGGTTCTCCAGGCCGCCCTCGACGGCCACGTCACCAACGCTCAGGCCGCCGGGGCCTTGAGCCTGTCGGTTCGCCAAGTGCAGCGGCTCAAGGGCCAGGTGCGTCGCGACGGGCCGGCAGGTCGGATCTGCTGGGCCTGTTCGCAGATGACTTTGAAACAATGATGGCGATCTCTGAGAAGTGCACGGCTATCTGCCCGCAGGTCATGGCGATCTTCGGCCCGCGAGCGGACTATGCAGAAGTGGCCTTCAGCGTGCCTGGAGTGACGCCGCCGCTCTCCAGGACCATAGGCACGAAGGCACGCACGACCATTGGGAAACCCAGCGCCCTGGGCTGCGACACGCTGTTTGTGTCGAGTTTTGTGTCCACCCTGTGCCTCAGTCTGCTCCTGGGGGAAGCCAAGGGCTCTGAACTGCTCCCGTGCTATGCCAACGCTTCGCTCTTCGCAGTCGGGCTGCGAAGGGCCTGGGTCTTTGCCGGTCAACCTCAAGATTTCTTGAGGAGTATCGTGTGTATTGAGACTTCCTCAACCACCATCTGAAGGAGTGTAGAAATGACAACGCGCACTGAACTTCCTAACGTGACAATCCAGCAGGAAGGGACGGCAGAGGTTCCTCCTCCCGCCAAGTTCCGCTTGCCAACGCTGGGGCCCACACGGAGCAAAGAAGGATCCAAGAACGGCCTTGACGACCTGTCGGCCCTGTCCGGGAATCTGGCCAAGACTCGTCCAACCGTGTCAGAGAGGAAGAGACGAAGAGAGACTTCGTCTCACCCAAGGCCCAGCGCTGGGTTTGATTGAGCAGTCCGGGCCACCGCTGGCCCAGCCTGGCCCTCGGTCTCCGGCGTCGCCCTCGCCGTCCTCAAGATCTGTGTCGAACTCCTTGAGGTACTCGGCCAGTTCCTTGTCGGTAAAGCCCAGCAGCTTCAGGTCAACACCGTCGCCCCGAAGCTCGCCCAGTTCGATTGGCAGAAGGTCAACATCCCACTCGGCGGTTTCGGCGGTGCGATTGTCGGCCAGGCGGTAGGCCCGCGCCTGCTGGGGCGACAGGTCCGCGGCTACGTGGACCGGCACGGTCTTGAGGCCCAGCTTCAGCGCCGCCTTGTACCGGGTGTGGCCAACGACGATCACGCCGCCGGAGTCCACCACGATCGGTTGCCGGAAGCCGAACTCGCGGATGGACTTCGCTACGGCCTCGACCGCCTTGTCGTTGCGGCGGGGGTTCTTGTCATAGGGCTTCACACGGTCGATATCCCACTGCTCAATCTTCATGGCTTACGCCTCGTTGCATGAATGAGAAGCTCGAACTCCGAAAGGGAATGGGTGCCGCGATGCCCGTGCAGCACGTTACCAAACAGCCCGCACTTTCTCGTACCGGTTTTTCTTCAGTGAGGCCGGGTTGGAAACGGCCTTGAACTACGACGGGTTGCGTGGTTTGATGCTTAACAAGCGATCTACGCCATCGAGTGCGCAGACCGGTAGCCGATCGGCATTTGGTTGATGTCGCCGGAGATATAGCATGGTCGACATTCTTCTCGTAGTCGGTACGACCGTGGGCGGGCTGATTCTTTACGTCATCATCGCATCGCTTGTCAGAACGCCCGGCAAAGCACTCCAAGGCAAGTTCGTGCGGATTGGGGACGCTCAAGGGTAGAACTCGTGCCGAGATCGTCGCCGCGGTTTGTCCCCCTTCTTCGGTGAGCGGCGCAGCGAATGGAGGACAGCTGCTCCAATGGATGGCGACAGGGTACCACATCGCGCTCTTGTTTGACGCGCAGGGCATCTGCCAAGGAGTGTCCCACGAAGCGGCGGTCTGACCAACTTGGTGCGCGTTCCTGGGTCGGTACAGTCATCTGCGCAAAGCATGGGGGCATTCTTCACTCCTTCAAGGATGTGCGCGCCGTCGAACGAAACAAACCTGCTTCGGAACCGTTCCCGCCCCGGTCGCAGGAACAACATCCGCCGGAAGGACCCACGAACGTCCACGCCTTGGTTGTAGACCGTCCAGATCGTCCGCGTTCAACCGCGGACCGCACGCGAGGCCGGGCGGCTCCTCCTTAGATTGTCTCAAGATCCATGGGGGCACGATGCTGGGGTAGTTCAAAATTGCATCTTGATTTAGCCCAGAACGACCGATAGGCTTAACAGCGTGATCGAACGTGATCTGACAGACAAGCTGAAGGCTGCCGCCAAGTCGTGTCCGGCGGTGACGGTCACCGGGCCCCGCCAAAGCGGGAAGTCCACGCTCTGCCGGGCTGTTTTCCCGAAGCATGCCTATGCCAACCTGGAGACACCGGACGTTCGCTCCTTCGCACTGGGAGACCCCCGGGGCTTCCTGGCCCAATACCCGCATGGTGCAATACTCGATGAGGTTCAGCGATGTCCGGAGCTCCCGTCCTACCTCCAGGGACTCATCGACAAGGCCCCGGCGCCGGGAAGGTGGATACTGACAGGCTCCCAGAACCTGATCCTCCTGGAGTCGGTCAGCCAGTCGCTGGCCGGTCGAACGGCCGTACTGCATCTGCTACCCCTGGCTCGCAACGAGGTACGCCGCTTCAAGGGCTGTCCCAGCGATCTCGACGAGGCCCTGCTGGCCGGCGGCTATCCCCGCATTTTTGATAAGAAACTGTCTCCCGCCGACTGGCTTGGCTCCTACATCGGAACGTACCTGGAGCGCGACGTTCGCACCATCACCAAGGTCGGTGATTTGGTGACCTTCCAGAGATTCGTCGAACTCTGCGCCGGCCGAACCGGCCAGTTGCTCAATCTCTCGGCACTGGCCGCCGATGCCGGAATCTCCCAGCCGACGGCAAAGGCATGGCTGAGCGTGCTGGAGACCAGCTTCGTCGTTTTTCGATTGCCGCCCCTGCATGCCAACATCCGCAAGAGGCTGGTGAAAATGCCCAAGCTGCATTTCTACGACACGGGGCTTGTGTGCTGGCTGCTGGGCATCCGCAACGCCAACCAGCTCCGAAGGCATCCGCTCCGCGGGGCCATATTCGAGACGTGGGTGGTCTCTGAGATCCTCAAACATCGCACCAACCAGGGTGAACGGGGCGGCGTCTTCTTCTACCGCGACCAGCACGGGACCGAAGCCGACTTGGTGGTCGAGTCCGGCAACCAGCGCATCCTCGTTGAGGCCAAAGCGGGGCAGACGGCCTCGGACGACATGCTGAGTGCCGCCCGGCGGATCAAGGCCGGCCTCGATGACACCTCGTGTCAGGCCATGGTGGTTTATGGCGGGCAGGCCCGACAGACACGGCAAGATGTTCTGCTGCTGCCTTGGGACGAAATCGATCGGGAACCTTGGATGTGATGACTCTAGGCTTTCCAGAAGCCCAATCGCCGGGCCAGGCTTGTATTCCATTTCGGCCTAATCGCCTACGAAGCGATTTGCCGGAAATGTCATGCAGGAGCAGGCGATTTGCGCAGAGGGACAGAATTTGTCCCTCTCGGCAGACGGCCTTGATCCATTCGTGATCTGGCAGGGACGGTGACCTTCCACCGTCGGGCAGCACCCTAATGGCATTATTGACCTTCGCGTTGATAAAGAGACACGCCGGCTGGGTTCGACCTGCGAAAACGGCCTTTCCGGGCCACGGTCAAGTCGCATTGGCAATACGAAGGTCAATAATGCCATTAGGTCAGTAGGCCGGCGGTCTGACCGCCGGGTCGGCAAGCAGGGATGGAGGCGGAGCACGCGAGGCGGCACGTCTCCATCAGATGCGCCGCACCGGCACTGGCTGATCGTGAACCGGGTCGCGCACTGCTCAAGCTGCGTCTTGGAAGCGTAGCCGGCCTCAGAGACTACGATCATCGGAAGCTCAATGACATGCTTCCGTCGGTCAACGAACTTCCTGAGGTCGTCTAAGGCGCCGCCGTCGATGCCGCCCTTTTCGGCTTCGATCGGAATGGGCACAGCCAGCTTCACTGGCCGGCTGAAAATCTCAAACTCCAACTCCACCCACAGGAGGAAGTCGGGGCTATCGCCCGCGTGATTGTCCAGCGGGCGAAGACGCAGTTGCACGGAAGCGTGCTCCGAGGTAACGCGGCCGTCAAGCCGATACTTCAGGAGTTCGGTAAAGACCTTTTGTTCATCCACCTTCTTAGGCATCCGGGACTCCTGTTCTTGACGAGATCACAATCAGGGGCCGGATTCGAACCTTTGATCCGCCGGTTATCGGGATAGCCCAAACGTAAATAGTTCGCTGCCGGTTTCACCGCCTCCAGTTTCTGGCTCAGCCGGAAACCGTCTCTCTCGCAATGCAGGCCGCTGGACACAACCAGCGGCCTGCGGCGTTATCCGCATGCGGGCAAAGGCTTTCGGCGCAGTCGCCCGCCTCGTTGTCGCCCAACCTTATCGGACTCACTTGCCTGTTTCCGGCCCGGTTTTTGCCGTTTTCCTCTCTATTTGGCCGGAGAATCTCGGATTCGTCGGACTCACCCCAAGTGAGTCCGATGAGCCGGAAACCGTTGGTGGAAAGCATGTTGCGGAACCGGCATCGCAGGACTCGGTACGAGGTTCGATACGGTAGGTTGAAGTAGCAAGTGTTCCATCGAAACAGGCCGCTGGTGGATAAAGGCGGCTGGCGAGCCAGAAAGATCGTTTCTGCGAGTATAGCCGCTTTGTTGGGGTTCCCGTTGTCATCTCGAGGGAATGGCACAGATATGACGTTGTGTCGACACACTCGCTCCCGTACACTCATGCGATCTCCGGCCGGCAAGCTGCAAGAAGAGGTATGTTCACTGAAGGTAATTGGCCGACGCGTGAGTACCTCCCGCCGTACACGACAGAGCAGCTTCTCCAGATCGCCGAGCGGAGCACAGCCCGCTACGACCCGGCCGACCAAGGAGGACGCCGCGCAGGAATTCGTGATGGGGGCGCTGCTGGCGGCCAAGCGGTCCAAGCCCGGCATGCTTACTCGCTCCTACCAGTGGGCCTGCGGCATGGGGCGGGCGAAGCATTTCCTGACGGCCAAGACCCGCCGCAGGGCCAAGGTGCGCGTCTGTCTGGACGCGCCGGTCGGCGACGGCAGCAGCGGGCTGACCAAGGGCGACCTCGTGCCCGATCCAAAGGCCGTCGATCCGTGGGCGTTTTCGGACGCCGCCGACCTTCGCCATGAACTCCGGGCGCTAGTGGACACCCTGCCCGACGAGCGGATGCGATACATCATCCGCCAGCGGTTCTGGTCAGGTCGGGGTATGGAGGCTATCGGGGCAGAACTGGGCATCACAGGAGAGCGGGCAAGGCAGCTGCTTTCCGAGGGGCTCGCGGGGATTCGGATGATGATCGTGGCGGCCGAGGCAGTTTGAGGACCGGAAGAAGAAGCGGCAGCGTGCCGTAATACAGACGTTCCGACTAAGAACCCATTCCGGTCAATGGCTATTCCTAAAGGCCGGAGCGAAGACTTCCGATAAGAAGCGCAGTTAAGGGTCGGGGTTTGGGTTTGCCCGTCTGGTATCTTGACGGGCATTCCCTCTTTTCTGAAGAGACTGACGCGACAGCCAATGGTGCTGCTCAGTTTCTATCGTCTGTTCCTGAATGTGCTTCCTTGTAGACAACCTGCCTGGCGGCGTGGCTTGTTTGCCAGGCGGCCAAGACGGGCCCCGTCGCCGCTAGGCCCGTGACTTTGGGATTAGGGCATGGGATATGTCTGAAGCTGAGGACACGGTGGAATGTGCTCGCCAAATCATTCTCGTTCCCATCCTCCATTCTCCGGCCGACATGGGGACGATGGCGGAAAATTTGGAAGCGGCTTACGTTGAGCGTCTGGGTCGCCGGCATTGGGATGAATACCTCGCCCTGATCGAGAACTTCTGGCAGGAGGTCCGCGCGGAGATTGAACGACTCAGTCTGGACTATCGCCGGGTTGATCTTTACCAGGACGGACTGCCTGTCTGCGGCAGGGAACTTGGGATCGTTGAGAAGGCCGCTGCCGCGGGCAGTGAAAACCATCAGTTGCTCCTGGACTTGGTGGCCCGGGGAGCGGCGTTAATGGGCACGGAAGACCCGAAGCTGCTCTTGGAGGAGTACCACAACGTCAAGGCGGCCCTTACGCAGGGTGTGGGCAAGGCCGGCTCGGTTCAACCGATCAACCCGCCGTCGCCACAGGGGCAGACTATGGCCAGACGAGACGCCTACATCGGCCAGCGGATCGGTCAATCGCTACGTCCGGGACGAACAGGGGCTCTGTTTCTTGGAATGATGCACAACGTCGAATCGTTTTTGCCGGCGGACATGGTGGTGAGGCGCCTTGTCCCGCCTATGCTGGGAGCAAAGGACAAGGCCCGATAACACCTCAGGGCCGGCATGCCCGGCCGCCTGAAATTGAAGGATAAGACCATGACCCCAACCAAATCCAAACCCACCGATGGACCGAAAAAGGCTGTCGAGATCGTTCTCAAGGTGGCCGAGGCAGGGCCCAAAGATGTGGGGCGTGGCATCGCTCGCATTGATCCGGAGGACATGTCTAGGCTGGGGGCGGCGGTGGGCGACATCGTTGAGATCCGGGGCAAGCGAACTACCGCAGCCAAGTTGATGCCCACCTTCCAAGGCGACCGCGGGAAGGGCGTCGTCCAGATCGACGGCCTAGTGAGGGCGAACTGCCAGGCCGGGCTGGATGAGAAAGTGACGATATCGAAGGTTCCGGCAAGGCCTGCGGACCGGATCGTACTGTCGCCGGGGGAAGAACTGACATCCTTGACCGCCAAGGGGGACACGAAATACCTCGGTCGATTGTTGGAAGGCCTGCCGTTGGTGGCCGGCGACCGGGTGCGCGCGACGCTGTTTGGGGCGCGGTCGCACGACTTCACGGTCTTGAACGCCACGCCGTCGGGCCCGGTCCTGGTGCATGCCGCCACTATCATCACGGTCAAGGAGGACAAGGCCGGCGAATCCAAAGGGCTGCGGATTTCCTACGAGGACATCGGCGGCCTGTCGCGGGAGATCCGCCGAATCCGGGAGATGGTGGAACTGCCGCTGAGGTACCCGCAGGTCTTTCAGCGTCTGGGCATTGACGCTCCCAAGGGGGTCCTACTGTATGGGCCGCCTGGAACTGGCAAGACGTTAATAGCCAGGGCCGTCGCCAACGAGACGGATGCGTATTTCGTCCATATCAGCGGGCCGGAGATCATGGCCAAGTTCTACGGCGAGAGCGAGGGCAAGCTTCGGGCCATTTTC
>Ga0315273_10013919_pt1 | contig 10355 bp, 9 predicted proteins | sample YL17G02_0_MG_FD_205753 | JGI IMG/M metagenome (GOLD analysis project Ga0315273, IMG submission 205753) | Sediment microbial communities from Yellowstone Lake, YNP, Wyoming, USA - YL17G02_0 | ecosystem: Environmental > Aquatic > Freshwater > Lake > Sediment | place: USA: Wyoming | collected... | reverse complement strand
GGAAAGATATGACTGGTCTTTCAGGGGCTTTGTGGCACTGAACCAAAGCTATTTTCTGAATAATGCACTAAAAGATAAAACCGTCATCATGGGAAGAGGAGGGAATTTCCTGTTGAAGGGTATCCCCTATGTACTCAGAGTTCGCGTAATAGCACCGATAGAAAAAAGGATAGAAAAGGTTATGGAAAAGGAAGGAGTCAATAGCGAAAATGCGCGATGGATGATAGAAAAGGCCGACCATGAAATGTCGGGCGCGATCTATTTAATATACGGTAAAGATTGGGATAACCCGGCAGAGTATGATAGGGTATTCGATACCAGCGTTCAACCATTTGATGAAATAATATCTTCTATTAAAAATGCCCTTATTGAGAAAGAAAAGTATAATACAGAAAAAGCAAGAAGGATTCTCCAGTTGAGAGCACTCGCGGCAAAGGTCAAAGTAGAGATTACAACAAATCCCAGATTTTGTCTATCCATGCTGGACGTTGGTCCTAAAGAAGAGGGTCTTATAGAGAAAGGCCTTATTCTCCGTGGAATCATCCATAATCAAAGAGATATCAAACAGATTGAAGATATCGCTAAGAAAGTAGCTGGAGATGTCCCTATAGAGTGTGAACTCCAGTATCGATGGTTCCCCCGGTTTGGGCCGTCGCAATTTAAATAGCTCAAGTTTGTGCCTGATCTGATTCAAATAGTCTCAAAGCCTCGTTTGTATAATGTGTCCTAATTTATTTAGGATTACACCACCTAATACCGTGTCAGGGTACTCACTTTCAGTTGGATATCTTAAGTTTTCTAATTGTTCTCAACCCGAAGATTTGTGAAAGCGATAACCAAAGGGACGATGCGGAACTCCTTTTTTAGGAAAGCGCACTATCTGCTATCCATGGGGTGTTTCTAAAGACCCAAAAAGTTGCGTTCTGAAAACCATATCTTCAATAAATTCTTCGATAAACCGGGTTTCTGTTCTGGCAAGAAATCCTCGGTTTTAGAGTTAGGGCAAAATCCATTTCTGCGATGGCTTCGACTTAGCTTTCCAAGCTTGGTGCTGGTGCTCGAATAGGTGAGGGGGCACCGCCATATCTTGTGGCCGATTCTCATTGACATACTACTCCCTTTTTTTGTATATTCAACCCGTCCCGAAGCGAGTTCTTATTATTTCATCATCATCGTTGCCCAACACCACAAGGTGGTTTCCAGCGGTCCCTATGGCATGGTCCGGCATCTCCTGTATTTTGGCGGTATTGATTTTATATAACGGGAGTCTTTTGTGTATAGCGTTCTCTCAATCTTTTCAAAACATTTAATGACATTCGAGAAATAAAAAGAATACCTACGAAGGAGGACGTGCTTCAATGTCAAATTCACACCCGAATCTAATCTGGCATTCCCTCGAAGTCGCTGAGGTTTTGAAGGAACTGAAATCAGACATTCATCAGGGGTTGGCCGAGGGGGAGGTAAAGCAAAGGATTGAAACCTATGGCACCAATGAATTGAAGAAGGAGGAAGGCATTTCTCCATTCACCCTTTTTATCAACCAGTTCAAAAACATCCTCATCATCATTCTCTTGATAGCAACTGTCCTCTCAGCTCTGGTGGGTGAAACATTTGATGCAGCACTCATTCTGGTAATCGTCGTCTTTTGTGCAGCTCTCGGATTTGTTCAGGAGTACAGGGCGGAGCGCGCACTTGAGGCATTAAAAAAGATGCTTTCCCCGACAATCACTGTGCTGAGAGGGGGGAAAGAAGAAGAGGTTCCATCCAAAGACCTTGTGCCAGGAGACATTCTGCTTCTTGAAGCAGGGGATAAGATCCCTGCGGATGGGAGATTGATTGAAACCCATTCCTTGCGGTGTGATGAAGCGCCTCTCACCGGGGAATCCGTTCCAGTTGGAAAGAATATCATGCCTTTACCCAAGGGATTGCGGGTCAATGATCGAAAAAATATGGTCTTAACAGGCACTACGGTGACCTTCGGCAGGGGTAAGGCTGTGGTCACATCCACTGGAATGAATACGGAGTTTGGTAAGATTGCCGAGGAGGTAACAGCCGTCAAGACAGAAAAGACCCCTCTTGAGAAGCGAACGGACGAGATAGGCAAGTGGCTTGGTATCATTTCCTTCGGTATCTGTTTCCTTGTTGCAGCAGTGAGTGTGCTAAGGGAAATTCTGGGTGGAGGGAAGATTGACTTTGCGTTCATAGTGACCATGGTGATGTTTGCGGTCTCCCTTGCGGTAGCAGCAGTTCCTGAGGCATTAGCAGCTATTGTGACGGGAGCCCTTGCCATTGGGATGCATCAGATGGCGAAGCAAAATGCCCTGGTGAGAAAGATGCCTGCCGTGGAGACCCTGGGATGCACCACCGTGATCTGCTCAGATAAAACAGGCACCCTCACCAAAGGGGAGATGACCGTTAGAAAAATATATGCGGACGGTAAGGTAATAGAGGTGACGGGTGTTGGGTACGAACCAAAAGGAGAGCTCAGAGGAACTGACATCCCAGACTTCATGCAAAGCCAGTCCCTGTCCATGTTTTTTAAAAGTGGGGTTCTTTGCAACGATTCCGTCCTCGAAGAAAAAGAGGGCAAATGGATCATCAAGGGAGATCCGACAGAGGGAGCTCTTGTTGTGGCAGCCGTCAAAGCAGGGTTTCATCAGAAGGAAATGAGGCTTGAAAACACGAGGATCGAAGAAATCCCTTTCAGTTCTGAGAGAAAGCGCATGACCACCATCCATCAAATGGCAGATGGAAAAAGAACAGCCTTTATGAAAGGGGCTCCTGAAGTGGTTTTGGAAAAGAGTTCTCATATCTTAATGGATGGTGAGATAAGAGAACTGGGAGGGAGAGAAAAGGGTGAAATCTTAAAAGCGAACGAAGAAATGGCACAGGCCGCATTGAGGGTGCTTGGATTTGCCTATAGAGAATGTACCGAACAGGTTGAATGCTCAGAGGAACATCTCGAACACCATATGGTTTTCATAGGCCTTGCAGGGATGATGGACCCGCCCAGGGAGGAGGCTGTAGAAGCGATTAAAGTATGTAAACAGGTTGGGATTAAACCCATCATGATTACAGGAGACCACAAACTGACTGCCGTCGCCATTGCCAGAGAGATTGGCATCTATAAGGATGACGACAGGGTATTGACCGGTGAAGAATTGGAGAAGATGCCGGATGAAGAGTTCGAGAAGATCGTAAATAAAGTCACTGTCTATGCCAGGGTATCCCCAATGGATAAGTTAAAAATTGTCAAGGCATGGAAGAATACAGGTGAAGTGGTGGCGATGACTGGAGATGGGGTTAATGATGCGCCTGCCTTGAAGCAAGCTGATATCGGAGTGGCCATGGGGATATCCGGTACCGATGTAGCCAAAGAGGCTTCGGATATGGTTTTAAATGATGACAACTTTGCAACCATCGTGAAAGCCATCGAGCTCGGCAGATGGATATACGACAATATAAAGAAATATCTCACCTTTCTCCTCAGGTGTAATATTACAGAGGTGGTGGTCATTGGGGGAGTGGTTCTCATCTCGGGTCCTGAATATTTACCTCTTCTACCTGCAGCCATTTTGTATATCAATTTGGTAACCGATGGACTCCCTGCTCTCGCCTTAGGTATTGCTCCTCCTGATCCGGATATTATGAAGAGACCGCCGAGAGATCCCAAGGAGAGTGTCTTTTCATGGGATGTGAGGGCATTCATTCTACTGGCACTGTTTATTGAGATCCCCTTCTTTTTCTTTTTATTCTATAACCAACTTTCGGATATAACCCATGCGAGGACAGAGCAGTTATTCCTGTTTATCATCATCGAACTTATCATCGCTCTCAACTTTCGCTCAATGCGATACAGCGTGTTTAAGTCACCCCCACATATGTGGCTTGTCATTGCTATTATTTCGCAGGTCATATTGACCGCATTGCTCATCCAGATTCCATCCATCCGTGATGCCTTTGGGATAACCAAACCCTCGTTCTCTGATCTCGGGATGATATTGGGTTTTGGCATTGTTGTATTTATCTCCATGGAGGTTGTTAAAGCTGTGTTGAGGAAGAAGATGGCTAAAATGGCTGCAAGGAGGATGCCCATTTAATTAAAAGACGCTAAGCGCTTAGCCTGCCCTCCGCAAGGCTTCTGCAGGCGGGCGCTATGCGCATAGCGATCATCCATCTGATAAAAAGCCCTCTTTGCTGAATTGGAGAGGGCTTTTTATTCTCTTGTGAAATGCTCGTTAATTTTTTAAAATAGTGTCTAAAAGAAGAAATTTGAAACCCGAAGCACGAAAAAATAAACAAATTTCAATTACCAAATTTAAAATGTCCCCCCATTCCTCTCCCCTCGGGGGAGAGGGGAAGGGTGAGGGGCGAGGGGGTGGTTTATGAAAAAGCCTTTGGTTGGAATTCTGATGGGTAGTGACAGTGATTTACCGGTTATGGAAAAGGGGGCAGAGGTTTTAAAGGAGATGGGGGTTCCCTATGAGATCGATATCAGCTCTGCCCATCGCCTGCCTGAGAAGACCGCCGATTATGCAAAGACAGCAAGAGAACGGGGTATCGAAGTCCTGATTGCAGGAGCGGGAATGGCAGCCCATCTCGCTGGAGTTCTGGCCGCTCACACCACCCTACCCGTCATCGGGGTTCCCCTGAAGTCAGGCGCCCTCAATGGGGTGGATGCCCTTTACTCCACCGTCCAGATGCCGCCGGGTGTTCCCGTTGCTACCGTGGGGATTGATGGGGCGAAGAATGCGGCTTATTTAGCCTGCGAGATTCTCTCAATCAAGTATCCTGAGATTGTTAAGAAGTTAGAGGATTTCAGAGAGAGGATGAGAAAGGATTTGGAGAAAAAATCGAAAGCTCTCAAAAGACCTTCCTCACCCTAACCCTCTCCCGCCAAGGGAGAGGGATTTTCTCTTGTCTCTCCTTTTTTCATAATCCCCTCCCTTGATGGGAGGGGATGAAGGGGAGGGTGAAACAGTTTTATATGAAAGACAATGAAGCCATTCATCAAGCTGCAAAGATCATCAGAAGGGGAGGGATCGTTGCCTTTCCAACGGAGACCGTTTATGGATTGGGGGCGGATGCTTTTAACCCCCTTGCGGTTGCCCGGATCTTTGAGATCAAGGAAAGGCCCTATTTTGACCCCTTGATTGTCCATGTGGCGCATCATGGCGATCTGGACAGGTTGGTAATCGAGATTCCATCTCAGGCTAAAACATTGATGGAACGATTCTGGCCCGGGCCGCTGACGGTTGTTCTCTCAAAGAGAGAAGATGTTCTGGATATTGTCACCGCTGGACTACCAACCGTTGCGGTGCGGATGCCCAAACACCCCATGGCATCCCTGTTAATTGAGGAGTCCGGTTGTCCCATCGCTGCGCCGAGTGCCAATCCCTTCGGCTATCTGAGCCCGACCACTGCTCAACATGTTCGAGAACAATTGGGAGATAAGGTTGATCTCATATTGGACGGGGGACCATGTGAAGTGGGAGTGGAATCCACCATCCTCTCTTTTTTAGAAAAAAGGCCCAGGCTTTTGAGACCAGGTGGAGTCTTGCTCGAGGAGGTCGAATCGATTATTGGAAAGGTGGAGATTGACCCGGTTAAAGAAGAGAGGCCTTCTGCCCCCGGGATGTTGGCCAGACACTACGCGCCGCGAACACCGATCGTCCTGGATTGGAGTGACAAAGACCTCCGTTCCTATGAAGGCAAAAAGATTGGACTGCTTGCCTTTCAGGAGCCTGTCAATTGTTTGAAGTTTGATTACGTAGAGGTGCTTTCGAAGAAGGGGGATTTCAGAGAAGCGGCAGCAAACCTGTTTGCAGCGATTCGTCGATTGGACGCCGTCAAGTTGGATCTGATTCTGGCGGAACCTGTTCCCGAGGTCGGTCTGGGAAGGGCGATCATGGACCGCCTCCGCCGTGCCAGTCACAGAGGGAGATAAAATCAATGAAGAAAGTTATCTTTGCTCTTTTATTTCTTTTTCCATTTTCCACCTTCTACGCTCCACATTCCTTTGGTCTTCCAGCCGAGGATATCCAGCCGGTGACCGATGCCCAGTATTTTCAGGTGGCAAAGAAGATGATTCAAGAGGCGAAGACTTCCATTCAGGTGATGATGTTTGAGATGGGATATTACGAAAAGCATCCCAATACCCCATCCAATCTTTTGATCAAAGAGTTGATAGAGGCAAAAAAGCGCGGGGTTAAGGTTGAGGTGATCCTGGAGACAAGAGAGGGCGATGATAGGACCACCAAACGCAACCACCAGACCGGAAAAATCTTATCGGATGGGGGGGTGAAAGTGATCTACGATCCCCCCTTGAAGACCATGCATGCAAAATTGATGGTTGCGGACGGAGAGCTTATCCTGTTAGGAAGTACCAATTGGGTCTTTTCCTCCCTGACCAATAACAATGAGGTTTCTGTCCTCATAAGGTCAAAAGAGTTGGTAAAAGCGTTGATCGACTATTTCAATCAGGTCAAAGCCACCAGTACTAAATCTCAAAAGAAGGAATGATGGAATGTTGGAATAATGGCTTAAACCCAAAACTTATCTAAAATGAGATTTACCCCAATATTCCAGTTTTCCATTATTCCAGTATTCCGATCTTTGGTTATGCTCATCGATTCTCATGCCCATCTGGAGATGCCTGAGTTCAGGAAGGACTTAAGTGAAGTTCTTCAGAGGGCGAAGGATTCAGGCATCGAATATATCTTCACCGTTGGAACAGAAAAGAAGGACTGGAAGAGGGCGCTCGAAATTGCCAGTTTATATCCCAACATTTATGCCATCCTCGGCGTCCACCCTCATAATGCGAAAGAGATCGATCATGAGACCTATCCGGCCTTAAGAAAGCTCTGCCAGAATGAGAAGGTTAAAGCCTATGGAGAGATTGGCTTAGACTTTTATAGAAACCACTCTCCCAGGGATATCCAGTTGAACCGATTCCGGGAGCAGATCGGTTTGGCAAAGGAACTGAAACTTCCCATCGTGGTCCATGATCGGGAGGCCCATCAGGAGACCCTCGAAATCCTGAAATCTGAAAAGGCATGGGAAAATGGAGGGATCATCCACTGCTTTTCAGGGGATGAGAAGATGGCGAAAGCTTGTATCGATATGGGTTTTTACATTTCAATCCCCGGAAGCATCACCTATAAAAACGCAGGCCCATTTCACGAAATTGTTAAAAAGCTTCCCTTGGGGTCCCTTCTCATCGAGACCGATGCCCCCTTCTTAACCCCTGTACCCTTCCGGGGAAAAAGGAATGAGCCGGCTTTTGTTCGATATACAGCCGAAAAGATATCGGAGGTCAAAGGGATTGAATTTGAAAAAGTAGCGGAGGTAACGACCCAAAATGCTTTAAGCGTTTTTAGATTGAAATTGGCCAAGGATTAAGAAGTTGGTTTTGTAAGTGGATTAATGAATTACCACTAAAAATGCGATCGCATTTTTAGTGGTAATATTGGTTACAAAAGGGGAATATATCTCCTCCCTTTGGCAAAGTCGGTATGACTCGCAACCGAGGGAGGTCGGGAGGGATTTTAGGAAAATCGTCTATGAAGCCAGCCATTATCATCGTCGATATGGTGAAGGATAATTTAAAAGTGGGATCCAGCCATCCTATCACCCAGGAAGCAAGGGTGATCCTTCCTCAACTACAGCGGTTATTGAAAGAGAGCCGGAAGAGGAAAATCCCCATTATTTTTGCCTGCGATAGTTTCATGGAAGGAGACTTCATCTTCAAGGGAAAGATGAAGGTTCACTCCCTCCGGGGGACGAAAGGTTCAGAGGTGGCAGACGAATTAAAACCCGAGCCGACCGATATCATCTTGCCGAAGAGGCGGTTTAGCGCCTTCAACAAGACCGACCTCGATATGACCCTTCGGCTTCTCGGTGCGGATACGATTGTCGTGGCAGGGATTACAACTGAGGTTTGCGTATTGATGACGGCGATGGATGGCCTCTGCCACGATTTTTCAGTTATCATTTTAGAAGATTGCTGTGCCAGCAGAAACAGGGAGACACATCAAGGGTGCCTTAACCTATATCGGGATTTCGCCCTATATCCTCTGTTGAGGATAATGGGTCTGAATGAGTTTTTAAAAGAGGCTTAAATATATTGTAGCGCCCTCATTTACTGAGGGCGAACAAAAACCGTTCCGGTAAATATCGGAACACTACATTTTGAAATGAAACCCTGTAAAAAAGATTTTGTCGATGAGATCATAAAGATGCTCACCTTGAGGGAGAGGAAAGCGATTGAACATCCTTCCTTCGCCCATGCGGCTGTTCTCGTTCCCCTCTTTAACAAGGAAGGTAGTTGTCATCTTCTCCTCACCAAGAGAACCGATCAGGTAAAATATCACAAAGGGGAGATCTCTTTTCCCGGAGGCATGGTGGATGAAGAAGATTTGAGCCTCGAGAGAACCGCCATTCGGGAGGCATTTGAGGAGGTCGGGCTGCAAGAGAGCGATGTCCAGATCATCGGGGCTCTGGATGATATCATCACGATTACGGAATTTATCGTCACCCCTTTTGTTGGCCTCTTTCCTTATCCTTACCCATTCGAAACGAGTCCCGTCGAAATTGCCGAATTGATTGAAGTTCCTCTCTCCTTTTTACTCACCGAAGAGAATTTCAATGAGCAGGAAATCACCCGGATGGGTCGAAGAGAGATCATCTATGCCTATCAATACGGGGAACATACCATCTGGGGAGCCACCGCCCGCATTCTGAAACAATTCTTAGACTTAATTGCTTCCTCAAAGGGCACCTAAAACTCCCATCTCATTTGTTCTTGCCTATCCGAACGAATGCGATGTTATAATTTTATAAAGTGAGAAGCCAGATGAATAGATTCAAGAAGTGGGCAGAGCATAAATATAGCAAAAAACAACGGATATTCGCTGTCATTTTTTTGGGGATAGTTTTTTGGATGGCTATTCCATTGTTTATCCTCGCGGGATCCTTCTATATGGACACATGGTTTCACCTCCCCAGATATCGGTATGGGTCAATCAATCCCTGGGTAGGTCTGTTATGCATGATCCTCGGTTGGCTATTTGCGAACTGGACGGTGAGCGTCCAATATTCATTGGGAAAAGGAACGCCCATTCCTCTGATGGCCACGCAGAAGCTTATAATCACAGGACCCTACACCTACTGCCGTAATCCGATGACTCTGGGAACAGCCGTCTTTTATCTCGGGGTTGCTATTTGGATAGGATCGCTTTATGCCTTTGGATTTGGGCTGATCTATCCAGTGGGGATTTTAATATACATTAAGCTGATAGAAGAGAAGGAGTTAGAGGAACGATTTGGATTCGAATATTTGGAGTATAAGAGGAAAACCCCGTTTCTCATTCCCCGCCTGTGGGAAAAAGGATGTATGAAATGAAATCCACCGATAGATTGAAACTGGCCGCGAGTCTGATCGTCTGTCAATTGGCAGGTCTCCTTGGGTCTCTTTTTACGACCCCGGCCATTTCGACCTGGTATCAAACATTAAATAAACCTTCTTTTACGCCTCCCAATTGGATATTCAGTCCAGTTTGGATCAGTCTATTTTTGCTCATGGGAATATCTCTATTCCTTGTCTGGCGGAGGACAGATCATCCTAAATTCAAAATCGCCTTCTTTTTCTTCTTTGTTCAATTAATTTTCAACGTACTTTGGTCCATAGCTTTTTTTGGACTTAAATCACCACTTCTTGGGCTCATTGACATCATTCTCCTCTGGATTGCCATCTTGTTGACGATTCAAAATTTCTTAAAAATTTCTAAATTTGCTGGAGTGCTCCTCATCCCCTATCTTTTATGGGTCAGTTTTGCTGCCTTATTGAACTTTTCTCTGTGGCTTTTAAACCGTTAAAAGATATGATCCAAAAGGAAAGAATCAAGGCACTCAATAAAAAAGAAGTGAAAAAAGGAGCCTATGTCCTTTACTGGATGCAGGCTTCTCAAAGAGTGGAATATAATCATGCCCTCGAATACGCCATCCTCAAGGCAAATGAATTAGGGCAACCTCTCCTCGTCTTTTTTGGAATTACAGACACTTTCCCTGAAGCCAATGAAAGACATTATACCTTTATGCTGGAAGGTCTTCGAGAGGTGCAGGAGTCTCTTGAAAAGAGAGGCATCCAGATGGTTACCAGGCATAAATCTCCTGAAATGGGCGCAACCCGGTTGGCTAACAAGGCTTCTCTGGCTGTCGTGGATCGGGGCTATCTGAAAATACAAAGACAATGGAGAAACGATGCCGCGAACCAAATGGATTGTCCGTTGATTCAGGTTGAAAGTGACGTGATCGTCCCGGTTGAAGAAGCCTCACCTAAGGAGGAATATGCCGCA
>Ga0315273_10013918_pt1 | contig 10355 bp, 8 predicted proteins | sample YL17G02_0_MG_FD_205753 | JGI IMG/M metagenome (GOLD analysis project Ga0315273, IMG submission 205753) | Sediment microbial communities from Yellowstone Lake, YNP, Wyoming, USA - YL17G02_0 | ecosystem: Environmental > Aquatic > Freshwater > Lake > Sediment | place: USA: Wyoming | collected... | reverse complement strand
AACGTGTCTACAATTGATGACGAAATGTCCTCAAACGCTCTCGCTAGCGCCTTGTTTCCGAAGACGCGCAGTGCGATTCTTCGCGAACTCTACAGGGAGCCCGATGGGCTCCACCTGCGCGAGTTGGAGCGGCGGACGGGTGTCAACAGTCGCCACGTCGCCCGGGAGCTGCACGCTCTCGCAGAGGTAGGCATTCTCAAGTCCAAGCGCGTCGGCCGCCAGATCATCTACAGCCTCGATCCACAATGCCCGATCTACAACGAACTGCGCTCGATCGTGCGCAAGACCGTGGGCATAGCCGACGTCCTTCGCGAAACGCTCGCGTCGGTCGCCGACCGGATCGAGCTTGCGTATGTGTACGGCAGCCATGCTCGTGGGGAAGAGCGCAGCGACAGTGACATCGATCTCATGATCGTCGGGCGCGCCTCGCTTCGCGACCTGAGCTCGCCCCTGCGGGAAGCAGCTGGAATTCTGCACCGGGAGATCAACCCCACGGCATACAGGCCAGTCGAGTACGACGAAGCACGGCAGGATGCTGAATCGTTCGTGCGACGCATTCACGACGGACCTCGGATCCCCGTAGTCGGAGGTGCGGTGTGAGCCTCGAAGAAATGATCCTCCGCGGCGAGTTGAGACGAGAACCGACCGTGCCGGAGGAGATCCGACAACTTCTGGCTGGAATCGCGCGTCGCCTCGACGATGCCCGGCGCGTAGAGAACCACCCCGAGACGCGAATCGAGCAGGCGTATCACGCCATTCTCGGTTGCGCCCTGGCGGCCCTACGCACCGAGGGACTCCGCTCGACCAACGTTCTGGGCAAGCACCAGTTCGTGCTCGAGTCGCTCGTAGACACCCTCGCGATCGAGCGCACGCGCATCGACTACTACCAACGATTGCGGGGATTGCGCAACAAGGAGATCTACGAAGGTGCCGTCCACGTTTCCCCTCATGATGTCGCCGAGGCGATTGAGGAGGCCGTCTGGCTCTCCGGGCGCCTCGTGCGCTGGCTAGAGCGAAGCCCCTCCCCGCAGTCCGGCGGTCGCGCGTCGTAGCGTTGCGCCTTCCGCGCCCCTCCGCTCGTGAGAAGCCACCCGAGTGGCCAGCGACATCGACAACCAATGTCGTCGAGTAGCCCTTCTCTCCTAAGTGCGGGCAGTAGAGAGCGCCCGGCAGCCACGGACACACGCGCCGCGAACTCGCTTCGCCGACCCAACGGACTCAATGAACTCAACGAACTCAACAGACCCAACGAATCGGCCTACGCGCTACATGCCACAAGCCCTCTTCTGCCTCTCGCCCGCTTCCCGCGTCTTGGAATGACGCATCGGCTTCGTTAGACTCACGTAGATCCGTTTGGAGGAGTGCCGCCGCACCGCTAGACCCAAGCGACGATTCGCGCCAGGAGACGAAGCCGGAAGATGACAACTCCAGAGGAACGCGCCCGCGAAGTGATTGACCGGAAACTCGCCGAGTCCGGCTGGGTCGTGCAGGACCGTCCAGACACGAATCTCTCCGCCGGGCCGGGCGTGGCGATTCGCGAGTTCGTTCTGGAAGAAGGCCACGGCCACGCGGACTACCTCCTGTTCGTTGACGGCAAGGCGGTCGGCGCGCTCGAGGCGAAGGCCGAGGGCTATCCCTTGACGAGCGTCGAGGGGCAGGGCGCGAAGTACACGGCCGGGCTTCCGTACTCGATCAGCGGTTCTGCGCCCGTCTCCCCGTTGCCCTTCGTGTACCTGAGCACCGGAACCGAAACGAAGTTCGCGAACGGTCTCGATCCCGAGCCGCGCTCGCGAACCGTCTTCCAGTTCCACCGGCCCGAGACCCTGCGCGCCTGGCTCGAAGCAGAGACTCTGCCCCAGTGGGTGCACGACTGGCACCCCGAGACGGGCGAGTACGCCCTCGACTCGAAGCGCCCATCCTCCCTGCGCTCGCGCCTGCAGGCCATGCCGCCCGTCCTGCGCGGCTCGCTCTACGACAACCAGTTCCGCGCCGTCGAGAACCTGGAGACGTCGCTGCGCGAAGACCGGCCGCGCTCGCTCATCCAGATGGCGACCGGCTCCGGCAAGACGATCATGGCGATCACGTCGATCTACCGCTTGATCAAGTACGCCGGCGCATCGCGCGTCCTCTTCCTCGTCGATCGCAAGAACCTTGGCGAGCAGGCCGAGAAGGAGTTCGGGAACTACCGCACGCCCGACGACCACCGCAAGTTCACCGAGCTCTACAACGTCCAGCGCCTCCAATCGAACACGATCGGCGCGTCGAGCAAGGTCGTCATCTCGACCATCCAGCGCCTCTACTCGATGCTCCAGGGAGAAGCCGAGCTCGATCCCGCGCTTGAGGAAGAGTCGCTCTACGAGAAGGACGGCGCGCTGCCCAAGGAGCCGCTGCCCGTCGTCTACAACCCGGCCATTCCGCCCGAGCACTTCGACGTCATCTTCGTCGACGAGTGCCACCGCTCGATCTACTCCCTGTGGCGCCAGGTGCTCGACTACTTCGACGCCTACCTCGTCGGCCTCACCGCCACGCCCGCCGCGCACACCTACGGCTTCTTCCAGCGGAACCTCGTGATGGAGTACAGCCACGAAGAGGCCGTCGCCGACAACGTCAACGTCGACTTCGAGGTCTACAACATCCGCACGCGGATCACGAAAGAAGGCGCGACGATCCGGCCCGGCGACTACCAGCTCGGCATCCGCGACCGCCAGACGCGCCGCGTGCGCTGGGAGCGGCCCGACGAGGAAGTGACGTACGGCGCCAACGACCTCGACCGGGCCGTCGTCGCCGAGGACCAGATTCGGACGATCATCAAGACCTTCCGCGACAAGCTCCCAACCGAGATCTTCCCCGGCCGCCGCGAGGTGCCGAAGACGCTCATCTTCGCCAAGGACGACTCGCACGCCGAGGACATCGTCAAGATCGTGCGCGAGGAGTTCGGCCATGGGAACGAGTTCTGCCAGAAGATCACGTACAAGTCGACCGACAAGAAGCCGTCCGACCTCATCCAGGAGTTCCGCGTGAGCTACAACCCGCGCATTGCCGTGACCGTCGACATGATCGCGACCGGCACCGACATCAAGCCGATCGAAATCGTCATGTTCATGCGCAGCGTCCAGAGCCGCGTCCACTTCGAGCAGATGAAGGGCCGCGGCGTGCGCGTCGTCGATCCGACGACGCTCCAGGGCGTGACGCCCGAGGCGCAGGCGAAGACCCACTTCGTCATCGTCGACTGCGTCGGCGTTACCGAAGGGCCCTTGTCCGACACCCAGCCCCTCGAACGCAAGAAGACGATCTCGTTCGACGCCTTGCTCGAGCACGTCGCCCTCGGCGGAACCGATCCCGACTATCTCTCGTCGCTCGCCGCCCGCCTCGCGCGTCTCGATCGCCAGTGCGGCGATGAAGAGAAAGAGCGGATCCGTGATGCGGCCGGCGGCACGAGGCTGGCCGACATCGTCCACGGCATCGTCCGCGCCCTCGATCCCGACGAGCAGACGGCCGTGGCCCGTAGCTCGCGGGGCTTGCCCGAAGACGCCGAGCCGGAGTCTGCTGACGTGGACGCCGCAGCGAAGAAGCTGCTCAAGGAAGCGGCGGCTCCGCTCGCGACGAAGCCCGCGCTACGGCAGCTCCTGATCGCGACGAAACGCTCGTTCGAGCAGATCATAGACGACGTCAGCCTCGACGAGCTTCTCGAAGCCGGCACGTCCGAAGAAGCGCGCGAGAAGGCGAGAGCGCTCGTCCACTCCTTCGAGCAGTTCCTCGCCGAGAAGAAGGACGAGATCGAGGCGTTCGAGTTCTTCTACTCGCAGCCGTACAAGAAGCGGATCTCGTTCGCCGACATCAAGGCGCTGCACGCGGCGATCAAGGCGCCGCCACGCCTGTTGACGCCGGAGCGGCTCTGGGCGGCGTACAAGCTGCTCGAACAGAGCAAGGTGCGCGGCGCGAGCAGCCAGCGGAAGCTGGCCGACATCGTCTCGCTCGTGCGCTTCGCCCTGCACCAAGACGACGAGCTGGTTCCCTACGCGGACGGTGTGCAGCTCCGCTTTGAGCATTGGATGGCGACGCAGGAGTTGGGCGGGCGGTCGTTCACCGTCGAGCAGCGTCGGTGGCTGGAGATGATTCGCGATCACATCGCGCAGAGCCTTGAGATCACGCCCGACGACTTCGGATACGCTCCGTTTGTCGAGGAGGGCGGTCTTGGGAAGGCGCGGCAGGTGTTCGGTCCGAGCCTGAAGACGATGATGGATGAGTTGAATGGGGCGTTGGTGTCGTGACACAAGGCGTTCGCTCTCCTGAGCACTGGGAGTTCTCTTCTCTCGGCGAGTTAGCCTCATACGTTACCAGCGGTTCGCGCAATTGGTCCAAGTACTACTCTGATGATGGCGCGCTGTTCGTCCGCACTGAAGACATCAAGACAAACCAGCTTGATCTCAGCTCGGTCGCGCACGTGACCCTGCCGGAGTCGGTCGAAGGGAAGAGGTCCATCCTTCAGGCCTCGGACCTCCTAATCACCATCACGGGCGCGAATGTTGGCAAGTGCGCAGTAGTGCCGCCGAACATGCCTGAAGCGTACATCAGCCAGTCCATCGCGCTGGTTCGTCTCGTGTCGACTGAGCTGTCCCCGTTCCTGCATCTCGCGATGCAGGTGAAGGGAACAGATGGGAAGTCAGAACTGGAGCGAATGGCGTATGGAGTGGGGCGCCCCGTACTGAACCTGACGAATGTACGCGAGGCGCGTGTTGGATTGCCTCCCCAGAGAGAAAGGCACCTCATCGTCGAGGCGATCGAGTCGTATCTGACGCGGCTCGATGACGCAATCGCCTCGTTGGACCGCGTGCAGAGGAATCTCAAACGCTACCGCTCCTCGGTCCTCAAGGCCGCCGTCGAGGGTCGCCTCGTGCCGACCGAGGCCGAGCTGGCGCGGCACGAGAGCCGCCAGTACGAGCCGGCGAGCGAGCTCCTGAAGTGCATCCTCGCTGAGCGCAAGGCGCGCTGGATCGAAGACGCTGCCGAGAAGGCCAGCGCCAAGGCCGAAGAGAAAGCGCGCAAGGCCGGCCAATCCTGGACCGATAGGGACGACGCCGCGACCCTGGACAAAGAGCGCGCCAAGGCCGCCAAGCAGTACAAGGAACCTGCAACCCCGGACACGACCGATCTTCCCGGCCTCCCCGAAGGCTGGTGTTGGGCGACGGTTGAGCAACTCAGCAGCGAGATACGGTATGGCTACACGGCAAGTGCAGTCCAAGGGGATGCGGGTCCCCGCTTCCTTAGGATCACAGACATCCAAGAAGGCCGCGTCGATTGGGGCTCTGTGCCGACGTGCGACATCGCACCGGTCGATGTGGACTCGTACGAATTGGCTCCGGGCGACCTTGTGTTCGCCAGGACCGGAGCTACAACTGGCAAGAGCTACCTGATTGGCGAAGCACCCAAGGCGGTGTTCGCTTCGTACCTCATACGCATGAGATTCCTTGCCGGCGCAAAGCCTGACTACACGTACCTGTTCTTCCAGAGTGCGGCGTACTGGCGGCAGATCAGTGCAGCGAAGAAGGGGACAGGGCAGCCCGGCGTGAACGCTACCACGCTTTCCGGAGTCTGCGTTCCGCTACCGCCAGAAGTCGAACAGACACGGATCGCGGAGGCGGCCTGGAGCCTGATCACCCGTAGCGAGAATGTCGCCGCAACTGCTGCGGAGCAGATCCGTCGCGCGACCTGTCTGCGCCAGTCACTCCTCAAGTGGGCGTTCGAGGGAAGGCTGGTTGAGCAGGATCCGAAAGACGAGCCGGCGTCGGCCTTGCTCGACCGAATCCGGGCAGAGCGGGCGGTTGCCGGTGCGCCCAAGGCGCGCGGCAGAGGGAAGAGGAGCGCAGAGTGAACGGAGATACGGGCGGGCTCGTCGCGAAACTGTGGAGCTACTGCAACGTCCTGCGCGACGACGGATTGAGCTACCAGGACTATCTTGAGCAGCTCACGTTCCTCCTCTTCCTCAAGATGGCCGACGAGCGCGAGGCGCAGGGGAAGGCGAACCCGGTGCCCGAGGGCTACCGCTGGCGGAACCTGGCGGCGCCGCACATGGAGGGCTCACGGCTCGAGGACCACTACCGCAAGACGCTCGAAGACCTCGGAAAGATGGGCGGCATGCTCGGGCTCGTCTTCCGCAAGGCGCAGAACAAGATTCAGGACCCAGCCAAGCTGCGGCAGCTCATCGTCGAGCTGATCGGCAAGGAAGAATGGCTGTCGCTCACGGCCGACGTGAAGGGCGACGCCTACGAGGGGCTGCTCGAACGAAATGCCCAGGACGTGAAGTCGGGCGCCGGGCAGTACTTCACGCCGCGGCCGCTCATCGACGGGATCATCGACTGCATTCAGCCGCGGATCAGCGAGACGGTCTGCGATCCCGCCTGCGGCACGGGCGGATTCCTCCTTTCGGCCTATCACTACATGGCGCGCCAGAGCCGTGACCTCGATCCCGATCAGAAGAAGCACCTCAAGTACAACGCGCTGCGCGGCGTCGAACTCGTCGACGGCGTGTCGCGCCTGTGCGCGATGAACCTCCTCCTGCACGGCGTTGGGCCGGACGGCGACGAGGCCGAGCCGCCGATTCGCACCGACGACAGCCTGCGCAACGAACCAAGCACGCACTACCCCGCCGTCGTCACTAATCCGCCGTTCGGCAAGAAGTCGAGCATCACGGTCGTGAACGAAGAGGGCGAGGCCGATAAGCACACGATCAGCTACAGCCGCCCCGACTTCTGGACCACGACGACCAACAAGCAGCTCAACTTCGTGCAGCACATCAAGAGCCTGCTCGAACAGAACGGCCGCGCCGCCGTCGTCGTGCCCGACAACGTCCTGTTCGAGGGCGGCGCCGGCGAGACCGTGCGCCGCAAGCTCATGCACGAGTGCGACCTGCACACCGTCCTGCGCCTGCCGACGGGGATCTTCTACGCCCAGGGCGTCAAGGCGAACGTCATCTTCTTCGACCGCAAGCCCGCGAGCGAGACCCCGTGGACAAAGACCGTGTGGTTCTACGACCTGCGCACCAACATGCACTTCACCCTCAAGCAGAATCGCCTTGAGCGAAGCGACCTCGACGAGTTCGTCGCCTGCTACAAGCCCGGCGAGCGCCACAACCGCGCCGCGACCTGGACGCCCGAGGCACCCGAAGGCCGTTGGCGACCGTACACGCACGACGAAATCATCCAGCGCGACAAGGCAAGCCTCGACATCTTCTGGCTCCGCGACGAAAGCCTCGAAGACTCCGCCAACCTCCCCGATCCCGACGTCCTCGCCGCCGAGATCATCGAAGACCTCCAAGCCGCGCTCGAAGAACTGCAAGCCATATCCGACGACCTGGCCCAGACCCCAGGAGCGAGAGAAGGAGAGCGCAATGCGTAATCCGAGTCCCACTGTCCAAGTCGCAACCAAGGTTGTGTATGCAGCGTTCGAGCTCCTGCGCGAGAACGGCGGGCAGATGAAGGTGCGTGACATCTTGGCGGCGGTTGCGAAGCGCGTCCCGCTCGACGACTGGGCGAAGGAGCGGTACGAGTCGGGCTACGTCCGATGGCAGACGTTTCTCCAGTTCTACTCGGGCGACTGCGTCAAAGCCGGGTTCCTGCGCAAGAAGTCGGGCACATGGTTTCTGACCGAGGAAGGCGAGAAGGCGATGGCACTCGGCGCGGAGAAGTTCCTCCAGGCATCTGTCGACGCCTATCGAAAATGGGACGCCGAGAGGAAGAGTCGGGAACCGCAACCCGTCGAAGATCCTGTCGTCGAACCGGGGCCGAACCCGCTTCCGGCAACCATGGATCAGATCCAGGAGCTGGCCAACGAGTCGCTCGAGCGGCACATCGCTGGGAAGAACGCCTACGAGTTCCAGGACTTGGCCGCAGCGTTGCTGCGAGGCATGGCCTACTTCACGCCCTTCGTCGCGCCGCACGGCAAGGACGGCGGCGTGGACGTCGTCGCATACCGTGACCCGCTCGGGACGATGGCGCCGCGGATCAAAGTGCAGGTCAAGCATCGGCAGAGCGCGGCCAGCGTGGATGAGATTCGCCAACTCATGGGGCTTCTACAGCGAGACGGCGACGTCGGGATCTTCATCTCCACTGGTGGATTCACCAGCGACGCCCGCAGCCTTGCTCAGGGCAGTCACGTGCACGTCGAACTCATCGACCTGACACGCTTCATCGAGCTGTGGCAGGGCAACTACCCCAAGCTGAGCGACGAAGACAAGGTCCTAATGCCGCTCGTGCCCGTGTACTTCCTTGCAGAGACCGATTGAGCCGCGGTCACGCGTTCCGGAGCAGCAGGGCTTGGACGATGACGAACGATGATTGGTCTGCCCCTCGCATCAGATGCCTAGCCCAGCAAGCCAGGGTTTGGAGCGTGTGCAGAGGAATCGTCGTCACTATCAGTCCGGAATGTCGCCCACACCGGGCAGTGGTCTGAGACACCTCGAAGACACTCGGAACACCCCGCCCCGTATGAGTTGAGGCTAGGTGTGCCCGCACCTAGCTGGCCCGACAACTCGGACGTTGTGGTACAGGTCGGATCAATCCAGATGTTGTCATACCAGCTGCCGCCTGCCAGTGTCCTTCCGAACGTCGTCCGAGTTCCGCTCGCGGACAGGAGCGGCGTGAGCCCCACTTGCCAAAGCTGATCGAAGGCCGAGTGTGTCGGCCGATCTCGGTTGAAGTCCCCGAGAAGGATCAGATCGTCCTCTGCCTGATCGAGATTCTGTACGTAATCCCAAACGGAGCGAAGACGTCGGCACTCAGCTGTCCGCTGGCTGCCGAACGCGCTCCAGGTTATGTGCACTGTGATCAACGTGAAGTCGAACTCTCCAGCGCGGAATGTTGCGTAGAAGGGCTCGCGTGAGAAGTCGGTCGGAAGGGCCTCAGGATACGTGCCGGAGCTTCCGCTGACATAGGCTACGCGGTCGGTGCGGTAGATGAAGGCATAGTACTCGACGGCCTTCCCGCTCCCCACGAGAAGAGATGGGACGTAGTCCCAGTCACTTCCCGTGAGCGTTTCGACGCATGCCAGTAGGCGGCCGAGCCCTTCCGGGCTCTTGACCTCCTGTAGAGCGACGATATCGAAGTTGCGAATGACTTCCGCTCGCGTCACGACGGACGTGTTGGCTCCGAGATTGCAGACATTCCAGCTGGCAATGGTGACTTGGTTCTCTGTTGTTGACGCCCCTGCAACGAGCGCCTGCAACAACCCCAGCACCGTCGCGCAAGAGACAAGCCGCCACCGATTCACACTCGATCACCTCACTCCAGGCTACTGTCGGATTGCGACAGGAACTAGAAGAATTATGCAGACAGGCAAGGGCATGTCATGAAGGGGTGTGACATGGCACATGAGGACACTGAAGGCCGATGATGGCTAGGGTGACGGGGCCTGGTCTTGGGATTCCGGGGACACAATACCGAACTTCGTCCTTGTCGTAATCCCTCGTGAGAGGCGGCGGGGTCTACCATCGAATTCTGGGGCGTCGAGGTTCGGTCCTGCAATCCAGCACTAGACCCTGCTAGATCCGTGTAGATCCCGTGTCGGTGCCAGGCGCGTTGGCGCGTGCCCGGCGAACGGCGTCGCTGTCCGCTCATCGAGGCAGTGCGGGGCGATGCTTCGGACGTCGGGGTTCGGTGTTGCGTTCCAGCACATCGGATGACGCGGTGGACGAAGTAGACGATCCATGCTAGAGTGGTCGGTTATGCCCACATCGACAGTATCCGCCAAGGTGTCGCAGGAGCTGCGCGAGCAGATTGAAGAGATCGCGAAGGCGGAACGCCGCACGACGAGCAACGTTATCCAACTCGCGATTGAGAACTACGTCCGCCAATACGGCGAACTTCATCCGCAGTTCCGCGCCGACATCCTCGAGGCTCTCGAGCAAATGAAGGCTGGCGACGTCGTGCCGTACGAGTGGGGCTAGCGCTCGTGCCCTATACCCCCGTCTCCGTCCACCATTTCGATCGCATCAAGAAGAAGCTTCCGTCCGTCCTACGAGCCGAAGTGGACCAGCAGGTTCGCGCCATCTGCCAGGATCCCTCGCTTGGCGCGGAGAAGGTAGGCGACCTGCGTGGCGTGTTCGTTCACAAGTTCAGGCTTGCGGATCAGATCTACCTTCTCGCGTATTGGCCCGATGCGCCAGCGAAGACGGTCACCCTTCTTGCACTCGGCGGGCACGAGAACTTCTATCGCGACCTGAAGGCATATCTGGCGACGTAGTCCGTGCGAAATGGCCAGCGTGTCGCCCAGAGAAGCCAACCACAAAGCCAGGCTTCTCACTAGCTACTCGGCAACCAAGACCGCCGAGTGGCCGGAGGCCCCGATAGACTCGACCCCAT
>Ga0315273_10013917_pt1 | contig 10356 bp, 11 predicted proteins | sample YL17G02_0_MG_FD_205753 | JGI IMG/M metagenome (GOLD analysis project Ga0315273, IMG submission 205753) | Sediment microbial communities from Yellowstone Lake, YNP, Wyoming, USA - YL17G02_0 | ecosystem: Environmental > Aquatic > Freshwater > Lake > Sediment | place: USA: Wyoming | collected... | reverse complement strand
CGGCGGGATGCGCCGTGCCGCGCAGATCGTCAGTTACGAGATTCCCGCGGCAGTCGCGATCATGACCGTCGTCATCCTGGTCGGCAGCCTGTCGATGCAGGACATCGTCCGCGCGCAGCTTGGGGGGATCCACCGCTGGTTTCTTTTCCGGAACCCGTTCACTTTTGGCGCTTTCTTCGTTTATTTCATTTGCTCTCTGGCCGAAGTGAACAGAACACCGTTTGACATTCCGGAAGCGGAATCGGAGCTGGTGGCCGGGTATCACACCGAATATTCAGGCATGCGCTTCGCGTTCTTCTATCTCGCGGAATATGTGAACATGATCGTCGTTGCGGGCGTGGCGACCACGCTGTTCCTCGGCGGATGGTCCCAGGTGCTTCCGGCCCGCTGGGGGCCCCAGCTCATACCGGGCCCGGTCATGTTTACGGCGAAGGTGATCGCATTGATCTTTGTCCAGATGTGGCTGCGCTGGGCGCTTCCGCGCCTGCGGGTCGATCAGTTGATGTACGTTTGCTGGAAGGTCATGCTGCCTTTCGCCTTTGTGCTCTTGCTGGGCTCGGGATTCCTGGCCGTGTATTGGAAGTAGTACGAATTTTGCGTGCGTGCCCGCCGGCGGACCGGGCTGCGCGAATGCAGCAAAAAAAAGCCGGTGACTGTTTCGAGGGTCGATATGTCGGAGTACTTCAAGGATATCGGTAGAACGATCGTAACTTCGTACTACTCGATGTGGGTCGCATTCAAGCACCTTTTCACCCGTTCGGTGACGCTCCAATACCCCACGGTGAAAATGGAGATGCCCGAGCGCACGCGGGCCCGCCTGTTCAACAAAATTGAAGACTGCATCGGGTGCGGCCAGTGCGCGCGCGTCTGCCCGACGGATTGCATCGATATCCAGACCGAAAAACGCGGGAAGGAAGAGCCGGAAATTTTCGCTTCGGACGGGACCGCGATCAAGCTGCGCACCTATGTGTTCGACATCGATATGACTCTCTGCTGCTACTGCGCCCTGTGCGTTTTTCCGTGTCCCACTCTCTGTCTTGTCATGACGCCTGCCTACGAGTATTCCGTCTATGACAAGCGGGATCATGTTTATCACTTCGCGGTGGATAAGCCGCTTACTGCGAAGGCAACCAAGGAACCTCAATCAACCAAAGCCTGAACTTACGCCATGGACAAGATGATTCTGAGCCAGGTGGTTTTTTACTTATTCGCGGCGATGACGATCATCGGCGCCTGCGTCGTCGTGTTTGCCAGAAGCCTGATCTATTCGGCCTTCGGGCTGCTCTTTGCCTTCTTCGGAATGGCCGCTCTTTACGTTTTCCTGGGCGCCGATTTTCTCGCCGCGGCGCAGTTGGTGATTTATGTCGGCGGGATCCTGATTCTGCTCCTGTTCGGCGTCATGCTCACCCACAAGCTCTACGACCTGAACCTTCGGACCGAGACCTACCAGTTTTTCCCGTCTCTGCTGGTCGCGCTCGCCGTCTTTCTGACGCTGCTTGGCGTCATGATGAAGACCACCTGGCACAATCCGGGACCGCTGCCGCAGGATCCGACAACTGCGGAAATCGGCGTGCTTTTCATGAAGGACTATATTCTCCCTTTTGAGATTGCTTCCATTTTCCTTCTCGTCGCTCTGATCGGCGCGGCGATGATCGTAAGGAGAAGAGCGTAATGATAGGTCTTGACCACTACCTGGTTATCAGCGCGGCGCTCTTTTCCCTGGGCATCCTGGGGGTGCTGACGCGCAAGAATGCCGTGAACGTGCTTATGGGAATCGAGCTCATTCTTAACTCGGCAAATCTGAACCTGGTCGCCTTTTCGAGATTTTCGGCCGGGAATCTGAACGGGCAGATCTTCGCCGTATTTGTCATTGTCATTGCCGCCGCGGAAGCAGCGGTGGCGCTGGCCATCGTCCTGTCGATGTATCGATTGCTCAAATCGGTCAATCTCGATCAGGCGGATACGTTGAAGGGATAAGCCATGAACCCACAGCTCCTGCCAGACCTGCACAGATTCCTCCCGGAGATGGCGATCACGGCGGCCCTCCTCCTGGTGGTGATCGTCGACATAAGTTTCGAGCGCATGCGGCGCAGCGCGACGTTCTTGGTCACGGTGCTGGGCCTTGTCACCGCATTTGCACTTACTCTGCCCCTCTACTGGGCGCCGGCGGGCACCCTGTTCTACGGCATGATCGCGGTTGACCGGGTGGCCGTTTTCTTCAAGGGATTCCTCATCCTCAGCTCATTCCTTGTGCTCCTTGCCGCTCCGGGATCGCGCGAGCTTGCCCAGCGTCAGCTCGGTGAGTTCTACACGCTCCTGCTCGGAGCCACCCTGGGCATGATGCTCCTGGCTTCGAGCGTCGACATGCTGATGGTGTTTCTCTCCCTGGAAATGGTCAGCGTCTCCAGCTACGTCATGGTCGGCTACCTGCGCAACGATCGCCAGTCGAATGAGGCGGCTCTGAAATATTTCCTCTTCGGCGCGGTTTCCACAGGCGCGATGCTTTATGGGATCACCCTGCTGTTCGGTCTGACCGGAACGACCAAGATGGCCCTGATCCGAGACGTGCTTGCCAGGGGGGCCGGTTCAGGAGACAACTCGCTGTTGCTGCTGGTTTCCACGGCCCTGATTCTCGCCGGCTTCGGATTCAAGACCGCCGCGGTTCCGTTCCACTTCTGGTGCCCCGACGTCTATACCGGGGCGCCCACGCCAGTGACTGCGTTTCTGAGCGTGGCGCCCAAGGCGGCCGGCTTTGCCGCCCTGCTCCGATTTTTCTTTACCGGCATGAGCGAAACCCGAGGCTTGTTCTCGCAATGGTCGACTTTCAGCTCGCTGAACTGGACCCTGCTGATTCTGATCCTGTCGATCATCACGATGACGCTCGGCAACCTCGCGGCGCTGCGCCAGGACAACATGAAGCGCATGCTCGCCTACTCGTCGATCGCGCATGCGGGTTATATTTTCATGGGTGCGGTGGTTCTGAACAGCGAGGGCATTCAGGCGGTGCTGATCTACCTGATTACCTATCTCTTCATGAATCTCGGCGCCTTCCTGGTCGTTATCGAAGTTTTCAACCAGACGGGAAGCTTCGATTTGAAGGACTATCGCGGACTCTGGCGGCGATCTCCGTTCCTGACCATTTCCATGACGGTATTCATGCTCTCGCTCATGGGGATTCCGCCTTGCGCCGGATTCTTCGGGAAATTTTTTCTCTTCGCGGCCGCGGTTAATCACGGTCTGGCCTGGTTCGCGGTGGTCGGCGCGCTCAACAGCGTGGTCGCGGTTTACTATTACGCGCGAGTGATCAAGACCATGATCTTCGAGGGCGGGGAGGACGAAAGCCGCATCCTGGTTCCCATTGCCAGCCAGGCATTGATCTGGATTATGATTCTGCCGACGGCCGGGTTGGCGATCTTCTGGGAATACATTCAGCGCCTGACAAGCGAATCCCTGCGTTTCTTCATGGGCTCCTGAGAGACGGGCCCTTCCCGGGCGGGCTAATCGGGGATATATCGGCCCGTGTGCAGGTAGTTCATCACCACTGTTGTTCCAAGAGCGGCGACCGAGGCAAGCCTGTAGCTCTCATCCTCGGACGCCAGGCACAATCCCAATTCCCGGCACCGCTGAAAGAACTTAATGATCACCGGGGCGACTACCTTCTCCCTTGCTCCGGTCCAGCGGGCGATGGTGCTGATGAGGAATCTGCGATTTTTGCGTATCAGGTCCTTCGCCGGAACGTTCTTCCGGTGGCCGTTCGAGCTCTCCGCAAAGATCTTCTGCAGGTCCTGATCGTAAATCCCCAGGGCCTTGTCCTTGAAGCCGTCCAGATCCTCGCCGTAATACTCGATGAGAGTGTAGGTTTTGCGATCGTAGGGCGAATCCAGCGGGCCTTCAACAACGCGCGGTTTTCTTTTCCTGATTTCCTTCATCACGCGGTCGATGTATTCCAATTTCTTCATCGAGGGCCAGTTTTTATATTCGACGCGCCAGTTGGAGCGGGGCGTCAGCCAGACGGCAAAGGTCTCGGCAAAATCTTCATCCGGATGGGCCTGCGCGTAATATTTGGGTTCTCCCTGGCTCCGCACATATTTGCGGCTGTATGGATTAAACTTGAACTTGAAGTTTGCCGGGTAAGTCCTTCTAAAATCACCGAATAATTCCATCCACTCCGGGTGCTTGAAGAGCAGGTAGGCATAATTGATGGCGTGGCCGGTTTCGTGCCGCAGAAGGAACATCAGGTCGCGCTTATCGTAGGAGGTATACCCCATCTCGCGCTCGATGCGCGTGAGGCGATTGTCGGCGAGATGGAACGGGATTGCAATGATCGGGACCCGATCGGGGCAACCCCATTCATCACCGCCGCAGGTGAAGTAATAGTTCGGCCTGTAATTGAGCCCTTTGCGGGCCAGCTCGAGGTAGAGTTTCTCGAGGCACTGATGGAGAAGGGTCCCTTCAAACTCCAGTTGGAGATCGCAGACACGCGTATTCAGCAATTCATAGCGTTCCGTCTCCCAGTTGTCCGCATATTTCAAAACGGTGTTCATCGCCTCTCCCGGCGCATTCCCGAGCGGGCAACGCCCGGTGACTTAATAGGGTACAAATCGTTTCCAGATTCAAAATCTCGCGTTCGGGACGGCATCTGGCTCTTCAAAGACCCCTGACTTCTTCCCCAAACGGTAACCCTGTCCCGATGAGTCGCACGGACCCCATTAACTCGTATATAATTATTTTTCAATGACTTGCGGCAGACTGTACTGGAGTCGTGCTGCGGAACCCGGCCGGAGCCGGCAGCCGGTGATTGAACCGGTGATCTTGAATTATAGTGTATGGGGAACTGCGGGTGAAAGAGGAATCTTTAGAAATTAATATTGGTGTAAATTATTGAAATATAATATCTTATTTCTTATTTTCCTGGGTGGAGACGCGAATTTCGGAGGCTGCTCCATTCAGTTCGATGCCATCCTTCGCTCCCTTCCGTAGCTCGAATTTAACGTTGATTATGGTGTAATAGTCTAGAGTTTTAAACTCGGCAGGCTTTCCATCCACGGTAATCTTCGCCGCGCCGGCATCTAGGATATATTTTGTCTTGTTTGGGATTTGAGAGACAAGAATGAGCTTGGTTGAATCGGAAACTGAGAGCAGTCGAAACTGGCCGCTTTCGACGGCCAAGATCGCGGCGGCTCCGCCGATAATCAGGAGCAGGCATGCTGCAAATATTCTTCTGGATGGAATCATTGATTTCCCGTCCCTTCGAGTCGATTCACTCCGGATAACCATCGCAAATTTCCATCAATCATGGTTGATTTGATGGTCGCATTTAGATTTTATGCCCACTCTTGCGAGGGTACAACCGGAAATGGACCTCGATGACCGGTTCGAGTCGTGCGGCCGGTTAGATGCTGTGGGGAACAGTGAGGCCTTCATTGATCGAACATTCGGATCCTTAATACCGTAATAGAAATGCAAAGGAGGACGAACTCAGTGGTTATCGAACTTGAAGGCATTTCGGTCCGGCTCGGACCTCAATGTGTTCTCGATCGCGTGAACCTGAGCTTCACCGGGGGATCGATGGGGCTTTTGGGACCCAACGGTGCAGGCAAGAGCACGCTCTTGAAGACCCTCCTGGGATTCATCGCGCCCGATGCCGGCGTGGGCAGGGTACTGGGCCTGGATATCCGCACCGAGCAGATGCAGATACGGAGCAAGATCGGCTACATGCCGGAAAATGATTGCCATATTCCCGGAATGAACGCGGTCTCATTCGTTGCCTATGCCGGAGAACTCGCCGGTATGCCGCCGAAAGATGCGATGCAGCGTGCCCACGAGATACTTTTTTATGTCGGCCTGGGTGAAGCCCGTTACAGGAATGTCGAGACCTACTCCACCGGAATGAAGCAGCGCATCAACCTGGCACAGGCGCTGGTTCACGACCCGGAGCTGATCCTTCTGGATGAACCCACGAACGGTCTGGATCCGAAGGGCAGGATCGAAATGCTGGAGCTGGTCCGGGACATCACCACATCAAAGAATGTTCATGTGCTTCTCTCCTCGCATCTGCTGCCGGATGTGGAGTGGATTTGCCGGGATGCCACGGTAATCCACAGAGGAAAACTGCTGGCGTCGGGAACAATTGCTGAACTGAAAAAAGGCTCCGGAGCGGCATTCGAGTGCCGGATCAAGGGGAATTCCGAGGTATTCACAGATCAGTTGAAGGCCTTGGGCTGTGCCTGCACTTTTCGCGACGACGGGATAATCCGGGTGCAGATGGTCGACGGGTTGGGGAGCCGGAGTCTGCTGCGCGCCGCGCATGAGTGCCGGGTACAGATCCGCCACCTCGTGCCGCTGAAGCAATCCCTTGAAGATGTATTCCTGCAGGTGATAGGAGAATCAGATGCCAATTTATGATCTGGGATACAGGCATTGGAGCGGACGGCGGACTTCGCATCCCTATCGCTGGTGGGCGATCACGAGAAGGGGTGTGGGTATGCTCGCAAAGAACAAGCGCTTCCTCGTACTGATGATCCTCTCGGGGATCCCGTTCCTGGCCCGCTCGGTAATGATCTATGCCTCTACCCTCACAGAAAAAAACATTCCTATGCTGAGGATCGATGCCAGGTTCTTTGAGGATTTCCTGTCTCAACAGATGCAGTTTTTCGGACTCTTCGTCGCGGTTTTTGCGGGTGCCGGTCTCATCTCGAATGACTTGAGGGCGAATGCCCTTCAGATTTATCTGTCCAAACCGATCACGCGCCGGGACTATTTAATCGGGAAGCTGGGCATCCTGGTTTTCTTTCTCGCGCTGCCCACGCTGGTGCCCGGTCTGCTGCTCTTTCTGGTGGCGGTCCTTTTCAAATCGAACCTCGAGTTCCTGCAGGAGTTTTATTGGGTTCCGGGTTCGATCGTGGCTTACTCGCTGGTGATCATGTTCAGCTTTGCACTCATCATGCTTGCGTTCTCTTCCCTGAGCAGGAGCAGCAGGTTTGCCGGTGTGAACTTTATCGCGATATTCTTCTTCAGCAAGATTCTCTACGGGATCCTGAGTTCCATTCTGCGCTCTTCACGTGTGGCCTGGATTTCACTGGGCAATAACCTGACCCAGGTCGGGGATCTGCTGTTCGGACACGATCCCAGGTATCTCAGCCCCGGCTGGGCGTCAATCCTGGCCCTCGCGCTGTTGGGCTGCGGCAGCGTCTGGATCATCCATCGGCGGATACGGGCGGTGGAGGTGGTATCTTGAGCCCAATTCTTGAAGCCAGGAACCTGTCAAAGTGGTACGGCCAGGTGATTGCCGTCAACAAAGTCTCGTTTACCACCGGTGCCGGCGTATTCGGCCTGCTCGGGCCAAACGGCGCGGGCAAGTCGACGCTGATGAAGCTGATCACCGGACAGCTGCGGCCGAGCCAGGGAGAAATCACGCTGCTCGGCGAACGGATCTGGAACAACTATCCCCTGTTCAACCGCATCGGCTTCTGCCCGGAGCAGGATTCCTTTTACGAGCGAATGACCGGCGGGGAGTTTCTTGCCGCGCTGCTCAGGATGCACGGCTATTCGGAAAGCGAGATTGCGCAGCGCGCGCAAGCGGCTCTTGAGACCGTCAAACTCGTCGAGGCCGGAGACAAAAAAATCGGGGGTTACAGCAAGGGGATGCGGCAGCGCATAAAAATGGCCCAGGCGATTGCCCATGATCCCGAAGTCCTCATCCTGGACGAACCGCTGGGCGGCATGGACCCGGTGGCCAGGAGCGAAACCATCCGCCTGGTGCGCGACTGGGGCAGGCAGGGGAAGTGCGTCCTGGTATCCAGCCATATCCTTCACGAAATCGAGGCGATGACCAGGAATATCGTGCTCGTCCACAACGGTCAGATATTGGCCGAAGGCGACGTGCACCAGATTCGCGATCTCATCGACAAGCATCCCCACAACATTTATATCCGGTGCAGCCGGCCGAGACAGCTGGCGGAACTGCTGGTCGCATTTCCGGACGTGGTCGGCGTCCGTTTCCATCCGGATGGCGACGCGCTTACCCTGGAGTCGCGAAAGCCCGATGAATTTTATGACCGTCTGCCGGAGATCCTGCTCCGGAACGAGATCGAGCTCGAAGAGATCACCTCTCCCGACGATAATCTGCAGGCGGTGTTCCACTACCTGGTCAAGTAGGAGCTGACGATGAGCGCAAATGCCAAATTGGCGCATGGATGGCGCAATATAAACACGATTGCGTCCCTGACCCTCGACACGCTTTTCTGGAGCAAAAAGACGCTCTTCGTGGCCGCAATCTCCGTCCTGGTGATGCTGCTTTCGCTGGTCGGGCGCCTGATCATGACTTATCGCTGGATCCGCGCGCCCTTTACTTCGGCCGAGGTGTTTTCCTCCCTCATGTCGACGGCCGTGATCCATTTCCTCGTTGTCTTCGTCACTCTTTTTTATGGCACGGCTCTGATCTCCGAGGAGGTGGAGGGCAAGACCCTGACCTACCTGTTTGTTCGCCCCATTCCCAAACCCACAATCATGGCGGGAAAATACCTGGCGCTGATCTGGATCAGTTCGCTGCTGGTTATTCCGACGATATTCATCAGCTACGCAATCCTGTACATTCGAACAGATATAGGGCCGTTCCTGGAGGATATCGGCACCCTCGGCAAGGACATCGGGATCGTCTTCCTTGCGTTGCTTGCTTACGGGTCTCTGTTCAGCATGCTTGGGGCATGGCTGAAGCATTCAATCCTCGCGGGCCTGGTTTATGCCTTTGGCTGGGAGGGACTCATCTCCTACCTCCCCGGATTCACGCGCAAACTGACTATCACCCATTACGTGCAATCCATTTTCCCGCACGAAAACGCCGGAACGGCGATCGCGATGATGATCGGGGAGCGTTCAGGCCTTCTCGAATCCATTTTGACCCTTATCCTGCTGACAGGGCTTTTCCTGACTACGGCCAGCCTGCTCCTGCGCGAAAAGGAGTATGTCCTCGATCAATAGAAGGGAATCGGGAACTCCCGGATTGCCACCGTTAGAGAATCATTTCAGCTCCACGGGGACCTTGCCTGCCAGCCGGCAACGTGATATCCATAACGCCCTGGAGTTGTCGGATTGCGAAAATCTACCTTCTTTCTTGCACTGGTGCTTTGCTGCGGCGCGATCAACCCGGCGCCTGCTGCCGGCGCCGTCACTTACCTGGTATTTCCACCTGAAAACCTGTCGAACAATCCGGCTCTGGCCTGGGTCGGAGAGGCAATAGCGCTGTCCGTGGGCGAACAATTGCGCATGCCCGGGGTAGAAACCTTCAGCCGCGAGGAAAGACTGAACTTTGTGGAGGGGGCGGACCTACCTCCGAAAGCTTCTCTCAGCCGCGCCAGCATGATTCATGTAGCGCAGCAGGCCGCAGCAGACCGGTTGATCATGGGGTCGTTTGCCGGAACGGAGGATAACCTGCAGATTACTCTGCGGGTCCTCGAGGTCAAATCGATGAAGATGGGAGGGGAAATCTCCGCGGCGGGGCCTCCTGCTGTGCTGCCCCAGATGGAAAATGAACTCGCGTGGATTGTTCTGATGAATGCGGGGTTGAACAAGATCTATTCCCGGGAAAAGTTTCGCGGGCGCATCCGGAACATTCCCAATCAAGCGTACAGCGGCTTCCTTCAGAGCCTCAGCCAGGGGAATCCGGAAGAGCAGGCAAAAACCCTACTCAAAGCAGTCGACATTTCCCCAAATTTCCCCGAAGCCCAAGCCCGCCTGGGGCAGTACTATTTTGAACAGGGAGACTGCGAGAAGAGCATCCGCCACCTGGAAATGGCCGGAGGAATTCGCGGCAGCTACCTGGAAAATCAGTTCAAATTGGGAACCTGCTACCTGAAACAGGGCGGTTTCCAGGACGCAGTGCGCTCGTTTTCAGCAATTCTGTCGTTTGTCCAATCTCCGCAGGTTCTGAACAACCTGGGGGTTGCCTACCTGCGCAAGGGAGATTTCACACTGGCGGCGCAAAATCTCATCGAGGCCAGAAACGCAGCCCGTACAGAGCCGACCATCCTCGTGAATCTGGCAATCGTGCGGCATTTGCAGGGAGACACGGCCGTCGCACATGCACTGCTCGAGGAAATCGCCAAATCGAATCCCGGCAGAGGCATGGTCCAGTTCATGCTGGGAGTGGTGCTGAGAACGCGGGGAGAATCGGAGCGGTCCGATCTGGCTCTGGCTCAGGCAAAACGCCTCGGGTTGGATCCCGAAAAGCTTCTCACCGAGGATCCGAAGACCTGGGCGCGGTTATTTACCACCTGGTCCGGCAGGCCTTGACAAGGCTGAAGCGGATACATAAGATACGCTATCGCCGTGCCGAAGTGGCGGAATTGGCAGACGCGC
>Ga0315273_10013916_pt1 | contig 10356 bp, 14 predicted proteins | sample YL17G02_0_MG_FD_205753 | JGI IMG/M metagenome (GOLD analysis project Ga0315273, IMG submission 205753) | Sediment microbial communities from Yellowstone Lake, YNP, Wyoming, USA - YL17G02_0 | ecosystem: Environmental > Aquatic > Freshwater > Lake > Sediment | place: USA: Wyoming | collected... | reverse complement strand
ACCTTGCACGAGGATTGCCGTAGACGCGTTTTCTCCAGCCTTCTGGTGTTTCTATACCACCCATTTTTCCAATACATCCTTCGCTGCTGGCCTCTTGACGGAGCAATTCATCCTGGGTACGATTTCTGTGTTTCTGCCGACCAGTTCGCGTAACCGTGGATTATGCATCGATCCGTATTCCAGCCGGCTCCGCGAAGACGCGCGAAGCGCTTGCCCAGTACATCGTGCGCCCCCCGGTGTCGCTCGAGAAACTGCTCCTCGACGAGGGGGGAACGGACACCGTGGTCTATCGCGCTGCCTACTCCGACTATTTCCACACCGACACGAAGGTCTTCCCCGCCATCGAGTTTCTGGTCGAAGTCCTCCAGCACTTACCCGAACCGCGGAGCCGACTCATACGCACCTACGGGTTGTACTCCTCTCGGGCTCGCGGCACCTGGTCGCGCAGCCCTCACCTCCTCCGCCTCGCCCCTGAGGGCTGGAAGCGCGACCATCCACCCCAACCATCCCTCCGCATCGGACCTCCCGGGGAGCCGCAGCCCGAGCTCTCGGTGTCGGCCAAGCAGAGCCGCGCCGCATGGGCACGCCTGATCAAGAAGGTCTACGAGGCGGACCCCCTGAGCTGCCCTCGTTGTCACAACCCGATGAAAGTCATCGCCGTGATCACCGACCCCGCGCAGGTCCTCAAGATCCTGCGACACCTCATCAAGACCGGCAAGCCGCCACCCGGCCTGGACCCCGCCTCCCTGAACTGACCTCCTCTCCGTCTCTCCCAGGGGGGTAGTCTGTCCCTCCGCTACCCATGCACGGGGGCACCGTCTGCGTGCGCCCATCGGAACACCCCGAAGTTGCCTATCTCCCCATGATGTCCCTCGTGCACTACGGCTTACGCCACAGTCCGCCTCTTGCCACCCCCGTCCGTGGCCGGCGCGGAGCCCTCGTTCTTGCCGTCAGTCAGAACGGGAGCTATAGTAGTTGCTATCAGTCGGTAATTTTTAAACAGTTGTATGCGGATACTCGTGTGCTCGAGAATGCACAACAACGTGACTATTTCAAGCGTCTTCTTGAATCTGTCAGAGGTGAGCTGCTCAAGGGGGCTTCAGTCACCGAAGCACTGCAGAAAATGGGCGCAATCGTGAAGAGCGGAACGAAGGGAAATGAAGATCAATTATTCTCTTTTTCAAGAGCGGACCAGGCAAAACTCAACACGTTCGGGAAGGAATTCATCGACGCGCTCTTCCGGCTGAAGAAGGGAGAAACGAGCCCGGTCCTGGAATCCCGTATAGGAATGCACATCGTGCAGGTCATCGATAAGGTGCCTCCGCAACTTCTCGGTTTGACGTCGAAGATCCCGCCCGAATACGAAATGACCGTTCAGCAATTCATAGCGAAAACCATGAGGACCATGAAGTCGACCGAGATGATGCTGAAGGCGCAGACCGAGATCGTCAACGAATTGAGAAAAGAAGCGCAGACAGTGATCTACGAGGGGAACCTCTAGGCGAGGGATGGTAAGAGCACTTCACGGCGCGTAGCGCAACCGAATCCGGGCCGGCCGGTCAAACGCTTCTGGTGAAGGGCGAGGTGCTGTTCACTCGGGTTGAGCGTCGGTGACCTGCGCTGGGCTAGCGGGCGAGCTCCAGGATCGCGCGCACGCCCGCCGCCGTGAGCCTCACGAAGTTTCCGAGCGGCCCGCGCTCCGTCGCCTTGCACGCCATCTCGTCGAGCCGGTCGGCGCCGACACCTGTCGCGGCGAGGGTCGAAGGCAGCCCGATCCCCTTCCAGAAGGCCCGAAGCCGGCGCACGCCCTCCCACGCGGTGCACTCGGGCGAGGCGTAGTCGTGCTCCGCGTCGAACACCCGGCTGGCGAACTGCGCGAAGCGGTCCACGTCGTGGCGCATCACGTGCGTCATCCAGGCCGGGAAGAGCACCACGAGACCCGCGCCGTGGGCCACGTCGTAGATGCCGCTCACCTCGTGCTCGATCATGTGCGTGGCCCAGTCGCCGATGCGGCCCGTGGAGAGCAGGTCGTTGTGCGCGATGGTTCCCGCCCACATGATCTCGGCCCGCACGTCGTAGTCGTCGGGGCGGGTGAGGGCGATCGGCACATTGCGGATGATGGTCCGCAGCACGGCCTCGCACATCCGGTCCGTGAGGTCCACCGCCTTCACCCGGGTGAAGTAGCGCTCCATGACGTGGGCCATGATGTCGGCGGCACCGCAGGCGGTCTGGTACGTCGGCAGCGTCATCGTGAGCACCGGGTCCATGATCGCGAACCGGGGCCGCGGGCAGTCGGCGCCCGCGTCCCTCTTGTACCAGCCTTCCTCGTTGGTGATGACGGTACTGGTGCTCGACTCGCTGCCGGCCGCGGGGATGGTGAGCACCACGCCCACGGGCAGGTTCTCTTTCGGCTCGGCCCTTAAAAAATGAGCGCCTGCTTCCGCAAAAGAGTCATCGCGTTCTTCCTGGAGCGCAAGCTCTTGAACGAGCGGCTGGGCAGAAGCATGCTCGAGTGGACCCACAGCGGCTTCAGCGTCGACGCATAGATCTACCTCCCGGCCGGCTCCTCGAAGACTCGCGAAGCGCTCGCACAGTACATCGTTCGCCCCTCGGTCTCCCTCCAGCATCTGCTCCTCGACAAGGGGGGCACGGACACCGTGGTCTATCGCGGTCCCTACTCCGACTATTTCCACACCGACACGAAGCTCTTCACCGCGGTAGAGTTTCTCGTCGAGCTCCTCCAGCACCGGCCCGACTCGCGGCGCCGACTCATTCGCACCTACGGGCTGTACTCCTCTCGGGCTCGCGGCACCTGGTCCCGCCAGCCCCACCTGGTCCGTCTGGCTCCCGAGGGCTGGAAGCGCGACCATCCACCCCCGCCATCCCTCCGCATCGGTCCACCCGAGGAACCGAAGCCCGAGCTGTCCGTATCCGCCAAACAGAGCCGCGCAGCCTGGGCCCGCCTGATCAAGAAGATCTACGAAGCGGATCCCCTGTGCTGCCTTCGATGCCACAAGCCCATGAAGATCAACTGATAGCCCGCATTATAGATCGGGAGGCTGCGCGTCTTCTTCCTCACCCGCCACGTTTCGCTTCGCGGGGCCTGCGAGCTGGTCACCCGGTCCCGCATCGTGGACTGCCTCGAGCGCTGCTCGGCCGCGCTCGCCGGCCTCGGCATCCGCGGCCTGATCGCCGTGGCGGGTCTCAACCCGCACTGCGGGGAGCGCGGGCTGTTCGGCAACGAGGAGGGCCGTGAGATCGAACCGGCCGTCGCGGAAGCCCGCGCCAAGGGCCTGGCGGTGGCAGGACCCATCGGAGCGGACTCGGTCTTCCACCTCGCGCGCACGGGGCGGTACGCGGCGGTGCTGTCCCTCCACCACGACCAGGGACACATCGCCTGCAAGACCCTCGATTTCGAGCGCACCGTCTCGCTCACCCTCGGCCTGCCCTTCCTGCGCACGAGTGTCGATCACGGTACGGCCTTCGACATCGCCTGGAGGGGGAAGGCCAGCGGGGTGAGCATGAGCGAGGCGATAGAGGCGGCAGCGCGTCATGCCAAAGAGTATCGCGCGATCCGCTCCGATCGTCCCGGGTAGGGGAGTACGAATTCGGCTGCCACCGTACCGCAGGAAGCACCTGGCCATGGGGTGTCGTGCTTGGATAGAGCCAGCCCGCGGGTGACGCGGCGCATCACGCCGGCGGGTTCCTCTTTTATCCGACCGCGAATACGGACACGCCGCATTTCCTGCAGGCGGCGCGCAACGGCTTGTCCTGAGTCGCCAAGGGGATGCCGCTGCGGATCGCGGTCTGGAGATAGGCGGCATCGTATGCCGTAAGACCCTGGGCACGGCAGAGCGGCAGAAGCTCGCGATGTTCAGCTACCGTGGTCATCGCTTGGTCCAGGAAAATGGGCAAGGTACTGTACAGCTCGAAGAAGTGCTCCGTCTCCGCCGGCAGGAGCCGCTTTCGCCGTTCGGCGAGGGCCAGGACGTTGACCACTTCAAGCACCCACAGTGGCGGGACCAGAGCCTCGTAGCCTTCTGAGAAGCTTTCCAGTACCGTGTCCACGTACGAATTTTTCTCGTCGGCGAAGCACCAGGCCGCGGCCACCGAGCAATCCAGCACGAACCGCTTCATCTGCGCCCTTCCTCGATCAGCTGACGTAGTCCGAGGCCGCCTAGGGTGTGCGTCGCCTGAAAGGTTCGGACCTTCTCGACTACGTCTCGAACGGGTTGCCGCTCCGGGACGGCTACGGGGCCCAGCACAGCCACGGGGACCCCATGCCGGGTGATGGTGAATCGCTCCCCCCGCACCACCCGTTCCAGCAGCTGCGACAGGTGGGTCTTCGCCTCAAACGCACCGATGGTTTTCATGCCCCTTCTCCTTTTTTGAACTAGTTTGAACTAGTCTGAAAGAGCGTATACCCTCGGACAGGGAAGAACAAGGGGCGGAGGTGGCCTGCCCGTGGGGTTCCGCCCGCCTGGCTCCTACGCCGAAAGCGCCGCGCCCACCGCGGTGGCGTACTCGGCGTGCGGCGGGAAGCGGAAGCGCAGGGGCGAAATGACGGCGAACCCGGCGAGGATGTCCCGCGCCTGCGGTACCGCGGTCAGCTTGCCGGTGAGCACCACGTCCAGCTCCTGGAAGGGGGCGGCGGCAAACAGGGCCACCAGGCCGATGGTCTGGAACACCAGGTTGAGGATCCCCAGCGCGTAATCGGCGCGCGAGGCGCCGTGGCCGAGGCGGCCGAAGTTGGAGGCGGTGGCCCTCCCGGACAGGCTGGCGATGGCGGTGGGGGAGAGGTCACCGACCAGCAGGTCCACGTTGGCCAGGTTGCCCCCCGCGGCCAGTTCTACGATTTCGTCGAAGTCCGTCGTGTTCAGGATACACTTGGACAGCCCCAGCAGGGTGCCGCCGCCGACGCCGGTCCCACCCAGGTGGCGGCACTCGGCCGGGATCGCGCGCACCACGGCCGTGCCGGTGCCCATGCTCACCACGATGGCCTGCGCCAGGCCCGCCAGGTGCAGGCCGCCGCGACTGATGGCCTGGAACTCTTCCACCCTACGACAGGGGATTCCCAGCAAATTCGCCCCGCAGGCCCGGGCCCTAACCCCGGTCACGGCGATGCGGCGCACGGAGGATAGCGGCAGGGAGTTGGCCTCCAGGAAGCCCGCCAGAGCGTCGGCGGTCGAGGTTGAAGACTCGAGGGCTTCGACCGTGTGGAAACCGAAGGGGCCGTCCTTCCCGAAACCGGCAATCTTGGTCGTCGTGCCGCCTAGGTCGATGCCCACCGTCATGCGTTGAATCTACTTCACTCCGCACCCCGGCGCCCAGTGTCTGCAGCACTCTCCACGCTTGCCCCGCGCTGCCGTGGACAGTACGCTGCCTACAGGAGAAGTAATGAGCGCAGCCGAGGATCCTGTCCGCCGCCAGGTGCTTTTCCTGTGCACCGGCAACTCCTGCCGCTCCCAGCTGGCCGAGGCCATCGTGAACGCCGGGAGGGCGGGGGAGTGGCGGGCGTCCTCCGCCGGGTCCCGGCCCGCCGGCTACGTCCACCCTTTGGCGACCCGGGTCCTGGAGGAGATAGGGATCGACCATTGGGGGGCGCGCAGCAAGCCGGTAAGCGAGTTCCAGGGGAAACCCTTCGACCTGGTGGTGACGGTGTGCTCGCAGGCCGCCGAGGAGTGCCCGGTGTGGCTCGGGGGTGGGAAACGGGTCCATCAGGAATACCCCGACCCGGCCAAGGCCGAAGGGGAGGAGGCGCAGGTCCTGGAGGCTTTCCGGTCGGTCCGGGATGCCATGCTCGCCGACCTTCCCGCGCTGCTCGCGCGGAATGCCTAGCCGCGACGTGGAGACTCCGCGCTCCCGCTCGCTCCTGATCCCCCTGCTGCTCGGGCTGTTCCTCCCTCAACTGCTCCTGCGCCTGCCGGCTGTGGCGGGAGCCGGCCCGCTTGCCCTGCTCGTGCCGTCCGTGGAGGCGTTCCTGTGGGCGGCCGTGGTAGGCATATGCGCGCGGCTGTGGCCGGAGGGGCGGCGGATCGTTCCCCCTATCGCCGCCGTGCTGGTAGAGTTCCTATTCGTCTTCTCCCTCACCGATGCCCTGCTGTCCCGGTTCTTCAACCGCCCGCTGGCTCTGGCCACGGACTTCTATCTGCTGGGCGGCTCTTTCCTCGATGACCTGGCCTTCATGATCCTGGCCACGCCGATCTTCTTCCCCGCGGTCGTGAAGCTCGGCTTCGACCCGCTGTGGTTCGGCATGCTCATCGCGATCACCGTGATGATCGGCGTGGTGATCCCGCCGGTGGCCATGAACGTCTTCGGGGTGATCTACCGCGGCGTCCTGCCGTTCCTGGCCGGCCTGGTGCTCTGCGCAGCCCTCCTGTTCGTCTTCCCGCAAATGGCGACCCTGCTGCCCAGACTGCTCATGAAGTAGCCCTCGAGGGCTGCGCTACTCCTCCGGGACAGCAGGATCCAGGATTCGCAGTTCCGGCGCCAAGCCGGCAAAATGCGAGGGATTCAGGCTGGCGACAGCGTCGATGCCTGCTGCGCGCAGGGTCTGCAGGATGAAAGCGTCGTAGGATCGGCCGCCGATTACCGAGGAAAGGACAAAGGAGTCGATAACACTCCAAATGGCCTGCTCCGGAAGCCCCGCCACGACCATGTTCGCCCGAACCGTTGCCGCCAGCAAGTCCCGCGTCTCCGAGGGGGTTACGCGCAAATCACCGGGCAGCCGGGTCAGAACGGCATAGGTCTCGAGAATCGAATGATGCGCAACGACGAGGCGGTGCTTGCCGATGTTGCGGATCAGCCAGCCTGCCGCCAGAGCATGACGGGGATGGTTCGCATGCACGGCAGCGACGATCAGGCTGCCGTCGACTCCTATATTCATAGCTGCGGCTGTGGATCGGCAGAATCCAGATGCTCCTCTCGCATGCGGTCCAAATCGAAATGTTCCAGACTTGCCTCTGCGCTGCCAGTGTCGATCGAGAGAATGGGCCCTCGCCGAAGGAACCGTCGCTGCCTGCGCTCCGGAACGATGGAAACGCCGTCGGGAAGCGGGACAATGTGAACGGTTGTACCGCTGTCCAGGCCGTAGCGCTTGCGAAGCTCCTTCGGAATGACCACCCTCCCGGCAGCGTCAATCTTTGTAGAGATCGTCATACCTGACGACTACCAATTATAATGGTATTTGTCAAGTTAAATGGCAGAAAAAGAGGAGTTCTACAATTTAATTCACACCGCCTCGATCGTGGAGGGGGGCTTGGGGGCGAGGTTGTAGGTCACGCTCACCACCCCGGGCACCTCGCGCAGGATTTCCGCGGCCAGCCGCTGGAGAACCGCGAACGGAAGGCGGGTCGGGGTCGCGGTGCGGGCGTCCACGCTGTCCCAGCAGCGCACCTCGATCTGCTGGCCGAAGGCCCGCCGGCCGTCGCTCAAGCCCGTCACCCGGTCCTCGTGCAGGATCGCCAGGTACTGGAAGGCTTTCACTCTGGCCAGCAGCCTTTCCACCACGGCGGTCGCCCGCCGCACCGTCTCGATGCGCTCCGGGGTGGCCTCCCCGATCACCCGCGCCGAGAGCGCCGGCCCCGGGAAAGGCATGCGGGCGAACAGCTCGGCCGGAAGCCCGAGGGCCCGTCCGACCTTGCGCACCCCGTCCTTGCGCAGCTCCAACAGCGGCTCCAGGATGCGGTAGCCGAACGCCGCCTGCGGATCGATGCCCAGCTGCTCGAACACGTTGTGCTGCCGCTTGATCCCGGCCACGGTCTCGTCCACGTCGGTCAGGATCGTGCCCTGCAGGAGGAATTTGGCCCCGCTTTCCTTCACCAGGCCTCCGAACACCTGCTTGTAGAAGGTCTGGGCGATGGCCTCCCGCTTGGCCTCCGGGTCGGTGAGTCCCTTCAGCGCCGCGAAGAACCGGTCCCGCGCCTCGCTCACCTCCACCTCCACGCCCAGGCCGCGGAAAAGCGTCCGGACCCGATCCGCCTCCCCGGCGCGCATCAGCCCGTTCTCCACGAACACGGTGCGCAGGCGCTGTCCCAGGGCCCGGTGTCCGAGCAGCGTGACCGTGGAGGAGTCCACCCCGCCGGACAGGGCGTTGATCGCCGTGCCCTCGCCCACGGCGGCCCGGATGTCCTGGACCTTGGCCTCGATGAAACGTGCAGTGTTGAGCTGCCTGGCGCGAATCTCCTGGATCATGATCCCCCCTCCAATGTTGATCCGTAGCCCCGGCGGAAGCGCGTGGCGTCATACTTGGCCAGTTTCCACTCCGGTATGGCGCATTTTTCGCATGTCCCCCGAAACCACTTGTTGCGCAGCCAGCGCGCGGCGCGGCTGTTGCGCGAGTTGCCGACCGTGAAGCGGCGGTTGCAGTGCGTGGTGATCAGCGCCTGGTCGGGCCCGCGCGCCTCCACCGTCTTGATTCCGTGCAGCACTCCGGTACGCGAGGGCCAGAGCTTGATCTTGTCGATCAGCAGGAACAGCTCCACCCTCTTGCGGTAGTAGCGGACCTCAGGTTTGTCCTTGCTCACGGGATGAGCGCCTCCAAGAGCATGACCGCCGTGCCGATTTCCAGCGCGTCGTGCACGAGCCGCGGGCCGATCGACCGCAGGGCCCCCGCACTCAGGCCCAGGGGCACGCCGGGCGCCGCCACACAGGTCGCGGGGGTGATGTGCCGCTCGGTGATGAAGCCGGGACTCGGGGTGGCGTCGAACAGCAGCCGGTGCCGCCGCAGGGCTTGTTCCAGGTCTTTCTCGACGCGAATCTCCTTTCCGGCTGCCCGCAGCTCGGAGGCCGCCAGCCGGGCGCGTTCACTCCGGACGTCGTACAGGCTCGGGGCCGCTCCCCTCTCCAGCAGGCGGCGCGCGGCCGCCCGACCCACCGGCCCGCAGCCCAGCACCAGCACCTCCCGGCCCCCAAGGCCGCCGGCGAGCAGCTCCAGAGCGGTCACAAAGCCGCGCGCCGTGGCCTCGTTATTGTCGGACAGCGCGCGCGTGCGCAGGTTCACCGCGACGAAGCGAGCATCGTCGGCCGTCAGCAGGATCCCCGCATCCTGTTCGTACGCCTCGGCCAGCCCACCCACATCCGGCTGGGTCACCCAGGCCTCCAGACCCAAGCGTGCGGCGATCGCGGCCAGCGCCTCGGCGAATCCGGGCAGGACCCCCTGTTCGCTGTCCATGGGCACCACCGCCGTGCGGACCCCGCGGGCGAGCCTCGCCAGCTCGGCTTCGGCCAATCCCACGGCCCGGCAGGCCAGGGCGCGAAGCGAACAACCGGTGCGGTCGGCCAGCTCGGCATCGTAGGCTTCCAGGCCAGCAGGGATGTCCCTGATGTCCTGGCTCGTCAACCGGGTCATCGCTCAGGCTCCGGGTCTGCGTACTGGCTCAGGCCGTGGGCGCGTCGGATTGCCTCCACGACCTGACCGCGGCGGCGCCAGGCATCCTCCCGGTCGCTCCCCGTGATGATGAGGGTGGCCACCCAGTCGTCTTTGCCGGGTGCGTAGTCGGTGATGGCTTCATCGGCGCCGAAGAAGCCGCGCTCGATACGCAGCGCAGAGCGACGGGCCAGGGCGTGCTCGCCGGCCACCTCCAGCCGATTTCCCGCGGCATGGAGGTGCTCGAGCACCACCGCCTGACGTCCGGCGGCGGGGATCAGGGCGTCCGGCGAAGAGCCGTCCGGGTAGAGAAACAGGCCGGCGAGCGCCTGCAGCAGATTGTAGCCAGTGGACCAGAACACCGCGGCCGGCGTCTGGCTGGGCAGACGGGCGTCGATCTCCAGGAGCTTCAGGCGCCCCTCGTGCAGGATCACCTCCACGTCCATCAGCCCACGCAGCTTCAGGGCGTCGGCCAGCCCCAGGGCCAGGGACTCGAACTCCCGGATGTGTGCCGCGGCGAGTGAGGAGGGCGCGCGCACGCGCTTGCAGTCGTGGATCCCGTCCATCTCGAGGTCGGTGACCTGCAGCGCGCGGTAGGCGTCCGGGCTGCCGAGGACCTCGATGGAGAATGAAGGGCCCTCCACGTACTCCTGGGCCACCCACCCCTCCGCTTCGGGGTGTTCGGCCAGCCAGGACCGCCACGCCGCTTCCTCCCGGAACACCTGCACGCCGCGGCTGCCGCTCAGGCCATCCGGCTTGACCAGGACAGGCAGGCCGCTCTCCGATGCGTCGCGCGGCAGACTCAACCCCAGGCGTCGGAACAGGCCGTTGGAAGCCTGTTTGGAGGAGGAGACCGCGTAGGCGGACAGGTCGAACGCCAGCGGCATGCCGGCCGGGCCAGCCCAACGGGTCAGATTCTCCAGGGCGGGGGCGTCCTCCAGGGCCGGCAGCACCAGGTCCACTCCGGCGAAGGCCCGGTCCAGGGTCGG
>Ga0315273_10013914_pt1 | contig 10358 bp, 7 predicted proteins | sample YL17G02_0_MG_FD_205753 | JGI IMG/M metagenome (GOLD analysis project Ga0315273, IMG submission 205753) | Sediment microbial communities from Yellowstone Lake, YNP, Wyoming, USA - YL17G02_0 | ecosystem: Environmental > Aquatic > Freshwater > Lake > Sediment | place: USA: Wyoming | collected... | reverse complement strand
TTGCGGATGATCGAACTGGCCGGGCCCGCTGCCCTTCGTCCCCCATTGCGCGATGAATGCCCCGGTGCCCGTGAACACCTGCACGCGGTGATTGAAGGTGTCGGCGACGTAGACATTGCCGGCGCCATCGACTGCCACACCTGCCGGTGCGCTGAACTGTCCTGGGTCGTTCCCGGGCGCGCCCCAGTGTGTCAGCTCGGCCCCGCCGCTCGAGTACTTCCGGATGGCTCCGTCCTCCGTGACGAAGACGTTCCCTGCCGCATCCACGGCAACGTCATACCCCTTGGTTGGCCACTGCGTGAGGAAGACCCCGGCGTTCGTGAAGACCTGAAGTCGGCCGAGGTCCGCGTCATTCACATACACGCGATTGTCCGTACCGATGGCCACGCCGAATGGCGTCTGGAATACTCCAGGATCGAGAGTCCATCCGAACGTGCCCCAGCTTGTGGTGTAGGTGCCGTCATACGTGAAGACCTGGAAGCCCGACTGGTTCGCGGGCGTGTTGATCGTCACCTCGGTCACGAAGACATGCCCGTCCGAGTCCACCGCCAGGCCCTTCGGTCCGGTGATCGACCAGGCGTCCTGGCCGTACGCGCCCCACATTGTCTTCAGGGTGCCGTCGTGCGTGAACGCCTGGATGATGTGAGCCGCGAGATTGGCGACGTAAACATCGCCGTCAGGGGCCACCGTGATCCCGTCCGGATGACCGAAGACGACGGGGCTCAAGTCCCAGGTCGCGATCAAGACGGGCTGCTGGCATCGAGCCTCGGCGGGGAGGAGCACGCCAAGCAGCAGCGATGCGAGGATCGCACGTTTCATTGCCGCCGCCTTCCGAGTATGAGCGGAGGGCGCCCGACGAGTAGCACCACATTGATGGTCTGCCTATCAGCTCACGAGGTCAACGTGATCGACCGAAATCGGAGCCGGATGCGTGGAGCAGGATGGCTCGGTTCGATTGATATCCATCGCTCAAGGAAGGCGTCTGGAAACCGTCAGGTTCCACGCGAGGTCACGACCGCAGCGGGTCCTCCCCCAATGGGTTAGAGCGGGTGCCGGCCACCCCGACATCCCTCTAGCGTCAGAGTTCCCGGGCAAGTTTCCAGGTTTCCAGTTTCCAGGGACGGAGGTTTCCAGTGTCCACCAGGGAGCGGCGGACCCGCCGAGCTTCAATTCACGGAGCAGGGGGAGGGGGCCCAGCTATCCCCTCCGAATCGCGCACAACCGTGCAACCGCTCGCGATGGGCGCCGACACGGTGCGCGAGCCCGATGAGCCACGGCTGAGCGAGCACGAGGCGCGCCAGGCGGTCCTCGATGCGCAGGCGATCGTGCCGGTGATCCTGACGCGCATCGAGCTGTGGCGCACCGAGCAACTCGTCCCGCTCGCTCGCAACCCGCGCACGCACTCGGAGGAGCAGGTGGCGGAGATCGCCGCCAGCATGCGGGAGTTCGGCTTCCTGTGGCCGATCATGGTGAACGGCAAGACGCGCGAGATCGTGGCCGGCAACGGGCGCTACCTGGCCGCGGTCCGGCTCGGGCTGCCGACGGTGCCGGTGGTAGAGGAGCAGCATCTAAGCGCCATTCAGAGGCGAGCGTTCATCATCGCCGACAACAAGATCGCGCTCAACGCCGGCTGGTCGAATGAGATCCTCGCCGAGGAACTGCCGGCACTGGAGAGCGCCGGGTTCGACCTCGGCATCACGGGCTTCAGCGGTCAGGAGATCGACGAGATCCTCGCGTCGGTTGCGGGAGCAGGAGAGATCGAGGAGCCGCCGCTGCCCGCGGTGCCCGACGAGCCCACGACGCGACGCGGTGACCTGTGGCTGCTCGGCCCGCACCGTGTCATGTGCGGGGACTCTACCAACCTCGCCGACCTCGAGCGGGTCATGGATGGCGAGTTGGCCGACGCCGTGTGGACCGACCCGCCCTACAACGTCGCCTACGAGTGTGCGGCCGGCTCGATCGCCAACGACTCGATGACGGATCAGGAGTTCGCGCGCTTCCTAGCGGCTGCGTTCCAGGCCCTGATCAGCGTGATGCGCCCCGGCGCCCCCATCTATATAGCCCACTCGGACACCGGCGGGTTCAGCTTTCGCAAAGCGTTCATGGACGCCGGCTTCAAGCTCTCGAGCTGCCTGATCTGGCGGAAGAACGCCCTGGTCCTGTCGCGCGGCGACTACCACTGGCAGCACGAGCCCATCCTGTATGGCTGGAAGCCCGGTGCGGCGCACCGCTGGTTCGGTGGGCGGGACAAGACCACCATCCACGAGTTCGACGGCCCCCCCTTCCAGCAGGTCGGGGAGCAGGAGTGGCAGATCCGACTCGGGGAGACGACGCTCATCGTCCGGGGCAGCGACCTCACGGTGGAGCCCGTACGCGGGACGGTGTTCTACGAGGACAAGCCGGCGGCCAACGTGGACCACCCGACCATGAAGCCGGTGGCGCTGATCCAGCGGATGCTAGCCAACTCGGCCCGCCGCGGGGCCACCGTCCTCGACCCCTTCGCCGGCTCGGGGTCCACCCTGATCGCCTGCGAGGCGCTGGGGCTCCGCGGCCGGATGGTGGAGCTGGACCCGCGGTTCGTGGATGTCATCGTGGCACGGTGGGAGCAGCTGACCGGCAAGAGAGCGAAGCGGATGTGCGCCGAGGTCACGGCGAGCGGAGGTGCCTGATGGCGGGGCTCACGATTCGTGGCTATGCCCGCCACCGCGGGGTCTCGCATACGGCGGTGCGCAAGGCGCTGGCGTCGGGGCGCATCAGCGCGGCACCCGACGGGACCATCGATGCGCAGAAGGCAGACCGGGACTGGGCCGGCAGCACCGATCAATCGAAGCCGCGCAACTCGGTCACCGGGGTGCCGAAGATATCTCGTTCGCCGGGAGAGCCGTCTGCGGCGCTCATCACCGCAGGCCCGGAGCCCATGGCCGAAGGTGTCGGAGAGGGCGGTGCCACGCGCCTCGTCTCGAGCTACGCGGCGTCACGCGCCGCCCGCGAGTCGTACCTCGCCCGGCTCGCGAAGCTCGACTTCGAGCAGCGGTCGGGGAGGTTGGTGGACGCCGACGAGGTCCGCGCGCACATCTTCGGCCTCGGCCGCCGGATGCGGGACACGCTGCTCGGCATCCCGGACCGACTCGCCCCAATACTGGTCGGGCAGAGCGACCAGGCGGTAATCCACCAGCTTATCACCGAGGAGCTGATGACGAGTCTCGGCGAGCTGTCGAAGTCTCCGCCGCTGCGCTTCGGTCCCAAGTCGGAGAGCACCTCGTGAGCGCCACGGTTGCCGACCTGTGCGCCGCGGCATTCGGGGAGAGCCTTGCGCCGGAGCCGCTGCTCACTGTGAGTAGCTGGGCCGACGAGTTCCGGCTGCTGAGCAGCACGGCATCATCTGAGCCTGGCAGATGGAGGACGGCGCGCACGCCCTACCTCCGCGACATCATGGACTGCCTGTCGCCGTCTCATCCCGCCGAGCGGGTAGTGGTGATGTCCGGCGCCCAGATCGGCAAGACCGAGTGCGGGAACAACTGGATCGGGTACGTCATCCACCGCTCGCCGGGTCCGATGCTGATGGTCCAGCCTACCGTCGAGATTGCGAAGCGCGTGAGTAAGCAGCGCATCGCCCCGATGATCGCCGCTACGCCGGTGTTGAGGGAGCGCGTCGCCGAGTCCCGCTCGCGCGATAGTGGGAACACGGTCCAGGTGAAAGAGTTCGAGGGCGGCCTGCTGATCATCACCGGCGCCAACTCAGGCGCCGGGCTGCGCTCCATGCCGATCCGCTTCCTGTTCATGGACGAGGTGGACGAGTACCCGGGAGACGTCGACGGGCAGGGAGACCCGGTGGCACTGGCCGAGAAACGCACCGCGACCTTCGCGAGGCGGAAGGTGTTCCTCACCAGCACGCCCACCATCAAGGGCCTGTCGCGGATCGAGCGCGAGTACCTGGAGAGCGACCAGCGGCGTTTCTTTCTTGGCTGCCCGGAGTGCGGGCATCCGGACTATCTCGTGTGGCGCGACGTGGGCCATCACCGGATCGAGTGGGAGGAGGGGAGCCCCAAGACCGCCCACATGGTGTGCTCCGGGTGCGGGACGCGCATCGACGAGCGGTACAAGACCGAGATGCTGGAGGCCGGCGAGTGGCGTCCTACGGCCCAGGGTGACGGGCACACGGTGGGCTTCCACCTGTCGGCCCTCTACTCGCCGCTCGGCTGGAAGAGCTGGGCCCAGTGCGCCAGCGAGTTCGTGAGGGTCAAGGAGGATCCGTTCCGCTTGAAGACCTGGGTCAACACGGTCCTCGGTGAGACGTGGGAGGAGCGCGGCGACTCGGTGGAGGCGGGCTCGCTCATGGCCCGGCTGGAGAAGTTCCCCGCGGAGGTGCCGACGGGCGTGGGCGTGCTGGTCGCCGCGGTGGACGTGCAGGGTGATCGGCTGGAGGCCGTGGTCAAGGGCTACGGAGCCGGCGAGGAGTCGTGGCTCGTGGCGTTCACGCAGCTCCACGGCGATCCGGCCCGCGAGTCCGTGTGGCACGATCTGGACCGCTTCCTCGCCCAGAGCTTCGAGCACGAGAGCGGGCAGAAGCTCAAGGTCGAGTGCGCCGTGGTGGACTCTGGCGGTGCCCACACCGAGCACGTCTACCGCTACTGCAAGGCGCGCCAGGGCCGGCGCGTGTTCCCGGTCAAGGGCGGCACCATCGCGGGGCGTCCACTCGTGGAACGACCCTCCACCCACAACCGCTACCGGGTGAAGCTGTTCGTGCTGTGCGTGGACACGGGCAAGGACAGCGTGTTCTCGCGGCTCCGGATCCCGGCCGCCGGACCCGGGTATCTCCACCTGCCCGACTGGGTGGACGAGGAGTATCTGGCACAGCTCACGGCCGAGAAGGCCATCCGCAAGTACGTGAAGGGCCGCGGAGCAGTGCGCGAGTGGGTGAAGCTGCGGGAGCGCAACGAGGCGCTGGACCTCGAGGTCTATGCGCTCGCGGCGCTGCATATCCTGGGACCCACGTTCGTGCGCGGGCTCGGGGAGCGCGCGGCGCAGTTCGCTCGGCCGGTGGCGGAGGCGGCGACGCAGACCGAGGAGCAGCCGCGGCCGGTGATGCGGCGACCGGGCGGGTGGATCCCGCGCCGGACCGGGTGGGTCAATGGGTGGAGGAGCTAGTGAACTGTCCGATTTCAAGCGTCGCTGCATAGCCGCAGCGACAAGCCCGAGTAGCCCACCCACGATTGCCGAGCCGATACCACCCATGATGTAGAAGGCGGCTGAAGCTCCCTCGACGGGTTGCTCATCGCCGCTACGAACTCTGGGATGGGCCGACCAATCGCGTGCCGTGACTCAACCCTCGCGGCGCGGGGACTCAGGTGGATAGCTTCTCTCGCCCATGCACCGCAATGCGACCTGGGGACTCTGGAGCTAAGCAGGGGCGAAACCAGAGGCCCGGGCGCGTCAGACCCGCGCTATCGTGTCGAGTCCTGCTCCCCGCGGGTCATGCTTACCCAGCACGAATCGCCTACGCCAGTATTCGACCAATGAAGGCTCCACCATTGAGAGCAGCGATACTTCACATGAATCGTGTCGCTGTCTTCGCACACCCTCTTGCCATAACTGAGCGAGCGAACGACCTGAACGATCATCGATCCAGTGTCATCTGACTGTACCCGAAGCCTCCATGTCCCTTGCGCGGGATCGATGAGGGCCATTTGGGTATTCGGGACTACGGAGTACGCCTCCGCAAGGGAACCAAAATCGTTCTGCAACACGGCACCAGCCCGAGCACGCATCCTCTTGCCATCGGGGCTCACGAGTTCTACATCGGGCTGACCTGCGACCCTCACGTAGGCAGCACTCGATCGATCAACTTGTCCCGCCTGCGGGGTGTGCGCACCGTTCGGACGGCCGCTGGCGAAACAGCCGATCGCGGACCAAACGAGCAAAGCAATCCAAGCGAAACTAAATGCAGTCTTCATCAGATCACCGCAATGCGTCTGACGGTTGAATGTCCGTTCACCCGCAGCAGGGGCAGGAACTCCCACTCGGACCGGAAGACACGCGCAACTTCGTCTTGTAGGTCTCCTGTTCCCGCGTCAGCTTGCCGCGGTGCGCTCGCTGCTCGGTCTTCCAGGTCAGCACGCTCAGCATCCGTCAGGTTGAGCCAGCCGAGCATCACGCGCTTCGTCTTCTCGTTCATCCCGTCAGCGGGTCAGAGCAACTTTGCGAACCACGGTCTGGCCGGTAGCTCGGAGTCGCAGGAGGTACACACCGGATCGGGCCTCGCGCCCATCGTCGCCGCGGCGGGACCAGCTCACCGCAACGTGGCCGGCTCTGGGTTGACTGCGCAGGACGCTGGCGACATGTCGTCCGGCAATATCGAGGACGTCAAGAGCTACCCGGTCGCCGGGTTCCGGGATCTCGAACTCGATCCGGATCACTCCGGTCGCCGGGTTAGGAGACACCCGGGTGAACATCACCCGGCCCCGCAGGGGCGCGCCCGACGCGACGGCATCGAGGTAGTTGGACATCCTGAGGGTGTCGGGGGCAACGAATCTCATGGGCGCGTAGACGCTCAGATCGCCGCCGCTTGCACCAGTGATGTCGACCGCGAACAACGCGCCGGCCCCAAGGGGGTCTGTCGTCGTGAACGCAGGCGTTCCGTCATGGTGTAGGAGGAAGAAGGAGAGCTGGTCGGGGACTGTTCCAGCGGGGGGAGGCACCTCGGTCAGTTCGAGCGCGGCCGAGGCTTGCGACCCCACCGAGTCAAACGGCGTCACGACCTGGTTGTAGAAGAAGTCGTCGTGGATCGTCGCATCGCCGGGGAGGCCGGTCTCGACAAGACTCCCTGACACGGGGCCGCCGCTCTGACCCACGGCCCCAGTCCGGCCGTCAGCGGTCAGGGCCAGGATTCGAGCGACGTTCGCAATGGAATCCGCAGAAGTTAGGTCAAAGGCGAGCTGCAAACTGTCGCCGGAAAACTGGGACAGGTTGAGCCTCAGGTTATAGCGCGTCGTGGCGCCGACGGAGTGGACTGCGACGCACAAGACGATCAGAGAGGCGACTCCGAGACGACATGTCATTGCCACCACCTATGGAGTGCCGGGTCCGCTGAGGACGTGCAGCTCGACATCAAGCTTGTCAGCGCTCGGGTTCATGAACTGCAGCTTCAGGTTCAGACTTGCCCCAGGCGCAAGGGCGGTCACTGGAGAGACGTTGAAGTAGGGCGCGCTGTAGTTCGGGGTGTTGCATGTTCCGCCACTGGCTCCCACGACAGTCGCTGGTCCGATGACCTTCACGACCAGCCTGATTGGAGCGGCGATCGGTGACCCCGAAGTATTCGTGACCTTGACTTGTCCGACGTAGCGCCCCTTCGTCGAACGATCGGCGCGGAGCCCGGAAAGAACGGCAGAGACATGGGAGTCCACACTCGTAGGTGGCGTCGTCGGCAGACTTGCACACGCACAACCGAAGGCCGTCAGCTTGAAGGAAGCGGTGGCGTTATTCCCGAGGACTTCCAGCATCGTCGCGAAGAGCGTGCGAGCATCCGCGGTGCTCGGAATAGACTCGAAGACCTTCGTTGTGCCGCTGACGGTGTCGAGCAACGCGAACGAGACCGCGCCGATGGGGTCCGCGGTACCGGAGGTGATGGCCGAAAGGGTCCCCACGCTATCGATCAGGGCCTTCAGCTCCTGCGCCGACACAGAGAACGACTTCTGGGCGATTTGGTCGTTGGTGTAGTCAAACCCGGAGCGCTGGAACGGGGCGAAGCTCGCCAGGTGCATGGGATTGTTCGGAACCGCAAACGCGATCGTATGGACCGGCACGTTCTGCGGCCCACCGTATGTCAGCTTCACCTGAATCCGGGACATGTCCGATGACGACAAGCCGGCGAAGTAGCTGTAGGGCGTGTACGTCTGCGCGAACGTCTTCGCTGGCTGCACCATCGACCACGCGACCGCAAGGGAAAGCAACGACAGAACTGCGGATCTTGGGACTTGGACCTTCATGGGCATGTTGGACTCCCTTTGGACGGCCGAGGCGGCGTCGGCAAACGGTAGCCGGAGAGTAGTTCGTACGCCACGAGGGCGATGTTGAAGGGGGCGCTCGGTTGACCGCGTCCCGCCGTTCCGGGGAGCACAGTTCCAAGGAAACTGGGCGCTCCCTTTGCGCGCTCCCAACTCCACGTGACCTGTCCGAGCCACTGACCGGCGCCTTCGCCGGCGGTGCACAGCGCGTTGAGCTCAAAGTCGAAGATCAGGGTGTCAATGTCGCTTGGATAGGATAAGTCCGATCGCCTTGGGGTGTCCGTGAAATGAACCTCGAGGGCGGTGTTCGTGTGTTTGTTCCCAGTGCTGTCGGTGTATGGAGCCATCGCGTCGTTTCTGACGAAGTCCACCGTGTAGCCCGATGAGGTGACATAGGCGTCATAGAAGTTCGCGAGGCCAGAGCGGCTGGTGTCGAACGCATACTGCTCGGCGAACGACACGAGTCGTAATGGACTACCCGCATGGCGCCCACGCATTCGGATGACTTGGATAAGCCGAATGCTGTCGCACAGCGGGATATCGCAGGCTTGGCCTGGCTTCATCTTGATGTCGATGGTCGTCGCGGCCGCATTCGTCCGAACCGTATCCCAAGCGGAGCTCGCATCGGCGACGATCTCGAAACAGGCGCGGATCGGCCCAGCTGAGGAGCCGCCGTCGTTGCTGCACTCATACCCACCGGTGGCGGTCAGCGTATGTTGGCCGACTGCCAAGCCGTTGAGGAAACTCGGAATGGTTGCGAGGTCAACGGCGAATGACGTCGAGCACACCGGCGCGCTGTAGCACGTCGATTGTCCGCCGTCGAGACACACGCTGACGAACGTAATGCAGGTATCCGGGCAGCCCTTGGGAGCCGTGGGCCAACCCGCACCACTCAGCACGAAGTGCGTTGAGGTCGTGCCACAGGTGGGCGCGATCGCAAGGCCCTGACCGCGGGCCTGGGCTGAATGGAAGAAGAGGTCGAAGGCGAGCATCACACATGTCGCCGCAAATGTGATGCCATCCCAGCGGCGAATCGTCGGCCCACTGCGCGATGACGTTGGCAAGTGCCACCCGCTCATGATCGGGAAGAGACAACCCCGGTCCCTCAGTGGAGATAGCGTACCACCGACAGGCCACCTGACAACAATTAGACAGCCGATCACCGCACCTCCGGGACGAGGCCGATCAGGGCAACTGTCGCGAGTGACCACAGGTGTGACGTGCCACGTCTCACAGCGTGCATGTTGCGCGGCGTGGGAGGGCGTCGGTTGGGGCTCGGATGACCTCGGCTGCGGCTGACGCACGGCAGGCGGGTGCTAACGGCGCGGGGTGGTGCTCAGGTAGACGGAGCCCGCATCATCGCCGGGATGTACTGGCTGCGGCTGACGCACGGCGGGAGGGTGGTGACGGCGTGGGGGAGGTGCTGCGATAACGATCGGCCCGCGTTCCTTCGGTGGACCTCCGCAGGGCCCCAGTTGCGGCGAGAACCGGAGACGGTTCAGTCGCATGTGCCGCAGGGTGCGCGGTGTGCGGGCGCGCCAAGCTGCGGGAGCGCAATGAGGCGCTCGATCTCGAGGTCCACGCGCTCGCGTCTCTGCACATCCTGGGGCCCACGTTCGTGCGCGGGCTCGAGGAGCGGGCGGCGGAGTTCGCGCGGCCGGTGGCGGAGGCTGCGGCACCCGCAGAGCCCACGCCGCAACCGTATCGGAGACCGGGGTCGTGGATCCCGCGGAGACCCGGTGGCTGGGTGAATGGGTGGCGGAACTAGGGCTCGGAGCTACTGGATCGCGATGATCCGGGCTGTCTTTCGACTCGATCCCTGAGTCAAGCGTGAGAGATAGACTCCAGGCCGAAGCCGCTCTGTCTCGTTGAGCACGACGACGTGGTTCCCGACACCCAGCATGGTCACGTCGCGGCTAGCGACGCGGCGCCCGCCGGCGTCGAACACCTCGAGTCGCGCCGGGGAGTTATCGCGCAGGGACAGCGCGATCGCGAGCGGGCCTGTGGAGGGATTGCCACGCGCGGGCGCGAGGGCCAAAGACGGCTCAAGGGGTACGTCCACCCAAACCTCGCCGGCGCTCACTTCACCGCTTGCTCCGGTCCAGCGGAGCCGGTATCCGTACCGAGAGCCAGGAGCCACGGAAGCATCGTAGTAGCGCACGAATCCCTGGCCGTCGGGGACAGAGGTCCCGATGGACTGCCACGACGAAGCGGCGGAAGAACGTTCGACGGTGACGTCGCCGACTCCTTCGACCAGCCAGCGGAGGTCCACGTGATCAAGAGTGGCGTCAACTGAAGCAAGCGAGGCGAGCGTTGGAGTGACGTGGTCCCAATCGAGAGACCAGGTGTCGTTGA
>Ga0315273_10013913_pt1 | contig 10358 bp, 4 predicted proteins | sample YL17G02_0_MG_FD_205753 | JGI IMG/M metagenome (GOLD analysis project Ga0315273, IMG submission 205753) | Sediment microbial communities from Yellowstone Lake, YNP, Wyoming, USA - YL17G02_0 | ecosystem: Environmental > Aquatic > Freshwater > Lake > Sediment | place: USA: Wyoming | collected... | reverse complement strand
CGGTGTCCGTGTATTCGTACTTGGCCGAGTAGAACACGCCCTTGCGGCCGCCGAAGCGGAGCGTGAGCCACGAGTTGACCTTGGTCTCGAGCGAGGCGAACATCGTGGGCATGAGGCTTTCGGTCCACTTGCCGTCGTCGGTCGTGACTTCGGGATCCCCGTTGTCCTCCCAGACGTTCGAGGCGAACGTCACACCCGCCACGAACAGGTCGTTCTGGTTGAGCGTCCAGTTGCCCGCGACGCCGCCCTGCCAGCCCGACTGCTTCTGCTCGTACTTGACCGCGGTACCGCCGTCCGGCGTCTGCTTCTCGGACATGTTGAACGAGTAGAGGCGCACGACCGGCACCACCAGCACGTTCGGCTGCCACTGCCACATCGCGCGGGCCGAAACGAGGTAGGTGCCGCCGCCGTCGCTTTCCCACACGTCGCCGTCGCTGTTCGTCCACTTGAAGTTGCGGCTCTGGTACAGCAGCCCCAACTCGCTCTGCAGCGTGGCGCTGTGCTCGTAGCCGAAGCCGAAGCCGAAGCCGAGGATGTTCCGGTCGTCGGTATCGTAGCCCTCCTGGGTGCTCTCCAGGGCGCCCGCGGTCTGCGTGGCCTTGAACGCCGAGCGGTTCAGTCGCAGACCCAGCGACATGGCGTTGAACTTCTTGCCCCACATCAGGTCGAGGGCCTCGGTGCCGTAGCCGTTCCAGTAGGGCGTGTAGCCGGTGCTCGCGGGAACGTTGGGATCGATGTACGAGTCGAAGGTCTCGAAGCCCGTGCCGAGGATGTACTCGTCCAGGTAGCCCTCATACGCGACGTACGGCTGGAAGCCGGTGCCCAGCGCGGGCGAGTACTCGCGCATGTGGAAGCCGAACGTGCCGAACTTGCCGTCGAACAGGTTCCCGAGCACGGCGCCCACGGCGCGATCCTCGGTCATGAAGTACTCGCTGTAGTTCTCGTTGTAGTCCGTGACCATGCCGAACTCGCCGTAGACCAGGTTGCCCACGCCGGCCACGCACGAGGGGTACCCGAAGATGTTCGTGTAATCCTTGATGTAGTCGCCCTGGGTCCCCAGCCCCGCGATGCGGGAGGTCGAGGCACCCGCCACGACCGGGAACGCGATCAAGAGGACCGACGCCAGGAGCAACCACTTCACCATTCGAGAACTCATAGGAACAGCCTCCTTGCTTCGAGAGAGCCACGAAATCCACGAAACAGAATCACCACCGGTCTGGATGGCCGGGGCACTGCCACGCGGTCTGCTTCGGAGCCCCACCTCCTTTCAAGAGTTCTTCATCGATTGTATTGACAAGGCAAAGGCTCCACCGCCTCCGTGCGGGTGGAGCTCACGAAGAAGTAGCCAAGACCTCGGGTTCTCACCCCAGGCCCCTGGCACACGCCCGCAGGGAAAGTAGGGAAAGCCACGAAAGCCTGTCAAGTCGAATCTCCGCCCCTGGGGCTCCGCCCGGGCCCATCCCGTGGCCTACCGGGGTCTCGCCCACCCCAGGACCTGAGGCATTAGTTCCTTGTCGCACAACTGATTAGACGATTCCAACGAGCTGACCCTGACCATCCCTCGACAGTGGGCGTAGTACCCCCCGCCCAGCCCGATCCCGACATGCCCGGGGGGTTGCCCCGGAGCCGCGAAGAAGACGAGGTCGCCTGGCTCGGGCTCCTCGGCGCTCGAGAGCCGCCTCGAGGCCCCGAGCTGGTGCACTGCATCGCGCGGGAGGCTCACACCCTGCTCGGCGAGCACCAGCTGCGTGAAACCGGAGCAATCGAACCCGAGCGCCGTCCGCCCGCCCCAGTGATACGGGACCCCGAGCAGGCTGAGGATCCTCTCCAGCAGCGCGGGCTTCTCGCCCCGGCCGGCCAGGGAGCCGGCCGGCACCCAGCACCGGCGCCCGTCCGGCAGCTCGACGCGGCGATGGGCGCCCCGGCGGCGCCCGGCGATGACCCGGCTGTTCAGGAACAGCGGGCTCACCAGCGCCCCCCGGCCCGGCCCGGTCCGCGCTTCGGCCACCGCGACGGCCACCCGGGCGGCCGCCTTCGCCTGCCAGGACCGGGCGCGGACGGCCGGGACGCGGACGAGTCCCCAGCCCCGGACCCAGCCGCGGTAGCCATCCGCAAGGCCCTCGACCCGCCACCACTGCCCGCCGGGCCGCCCGCCCAGGATCCGCACGACCTCGCCCAGCAGGAGCTGGCTGGTGAGCTCCGCCCGGTGCCCGGGCCGGCGCCGCACGTCCAGCACCGCCAGCGAGACTACCGCGTGCGTGAGCCGGCTCATTCGAAGGGGGGGCTCACGAGGACGAAGCGGCCGAAACCGTCACGATCCTCGAAGACGAAGCGGCGGAAGGGACGGCCGTAGGTCCAGACCTCGAGCGTCGCCGTCCCGGACAGGGCGGAGCGGGTCTCGAGCTGCTCGGGCGGCCCGTACTTGATGTAGATCCGGCCCATGTCCGAGCGCCAGCCCGGGCCGAAGCCCTGGAAGTGGGTCTCGGTGTGGCGCACGCGGCGGAAGAACTCGATCAGGGCCTCGTTGCGCCCCGTGCCCGGCGCTGGATCACGCCGGCGCCAGAACTCCTCCCAGCCCCGCGCCTGCGCCTCGGGCTTCAGCGAGCGCAGGCGCTCGACCTCCCCGGGTTCGGCGATGTACGAGAGCACTTCGAGCACGCGGATGAACTCCCTGCCCCCGGGGGGGCCACTCTCCTCCACTTCGAAGGACCGGTCTGCCCGCCAGCGCGACCGGCCCTCACCCAGGCCGACCTCGAAGACGTAGCGGCCCAGGAAGAGGCCGCTCTCCGCGGGGCGTATGAGCACCGGCTCCGCCGAGCGGGCCAGGCTCACCTCCCGCCGGCCGGCCTGGACCTCCAGGCCCTGGTCGTCGAGGATGCGGTAGCGGAGGGTGTAGGACCGCGGCCAGGGCCCCGGCCGCCGGTCGAAGAGGGCGACCCGCGCAGCCAGCCGGCTCACTTCGAGGCCAAAGGCGCGCATTGGGACCGGTATGAAGCGTCCGGCCGAGTCCGCCGTGCCCAGGTCCAGGTCGGAGAGCCCGACCGGAACCCGTGAATAGTCGGGCACCTCGAGCTTCTCCGAGGCCGACGAAGAGAGGCCGGCGTACAGGTCCCGCACCGAGATCCGCGCGCGGTAGCGGCCGGCAGGGACCTGGAAGGTCCGCGAGTCCAGCACCGCCGAGGAAGCCGGCAGGGTCTGCTCGAAGGCGGGCACGCCGGGCCGCCGCTCCCACACGGCTCCGAACACCCGCTCGCCCCGCTTCTCCGGCTCCAGGGAGACCATGATCTCGGCACCCGCGCCGTAGCCCCCGGGAAGCAGGATCCACTGCAACTCCGGGTAGGGCACGCTCACCGAGACGGCGAGCGCCGGCCGGCCCTCCCCGTCGAGCGAGATCGTCATGTCCGCCGTGAACAATGGCGGCGAGCCAGCGCGCAGCGGGGGCAGGTCACGCGCCCTGCACACGGCCTGGGGCCAGGTCGCCGACAGGACCAACCCGAGGGCAAAGGTGCCGCAAAGCCGGAGTCCCGTGAGGAGCCGCCGCACGGGGCGGCACGCTAGCATAGCCCCTGCTGGCCTTCCACCTCCGGGGCAAGGCGTCGGGTCGCCCGGGGGCCGCTTCCGGGGGCGCTCCTGCCGCGGCCGTTCTCCGGAGAGGGTCGCTCGGCAGGGACCTATTGACCCGCGGCGGCGACTGCGCCGATGATGATGACGTCGTGACCGGGGCTGTTCACTCATTCCGAAACAACCGGTTCGTGCAGGTGCCCGTGTCCCGATTTCCGGTGCTCCTCATCCGCTGGGCCGTCGTCGCGCTGGCCGCACTGGCCGCGCCTGCCTGGGCGACCATGCCCCCGGTGTCGGGCCCCCCACCCGCAGAGGTCTCCGCGGCGTTCCGCGACGGGCTCTTCGAGCTTCCCGCCCGCCCCACCGGGCTCGGCGTGAGCGCGGCCCAGCCGGTCTTTCGGATCCCCGTGATCCTGGTTTCCTACACGGACGCGCCCCTCGTCTACGGCAGCGCCAACTTCGACCTCGCCCTGTTCGACACGACTCAAGCCACGGCCACCGGCTCGCTCCGCGACTACTACCGCTGGGTCTCGGGGAACCGGCTGAGCGTGTTCGGGCGCGTGGTGGCGACGGTGCAACTACCGCACGACAAGCTCTACTACGGTTACAACAGCTTCGGGTTGTCCCGCACGGCCACGCCTCACAACGCCGCCGGCCTGGTCCTCGACGCCCTGGTGGCCTGCGCCTCGCAGGTGCAGTGGTCGGAGTTCGATCTCGATCGCGACGGCTTCGTGGACATGCTCTGGGTGGTGCACGCCGGCCTCCCGGGCGAGGCGGCACCAGACCGTTTCAAGAACGACGTGTGGTCCATCACCTCCCGGCTCGCCGGCTACTGGAGCGGCACCAACGCCTACGAGACCAGCGAGCTCGTGCCGGGCTCGAGCACCCAGCACATGCGCATCGACCGTTTCGCCACCCTGCCGGAACTCTCCTATTTCGCCCCCGGGCAGCGCTCGGAGATCGGGGTCTTCTGCCACGAGTTCGGCCATGCTCTGGGCCTGCCGGATCTCTACGACACCCGTGACGGGGGCACGACCAACGCGGGCCCCGGCAACTGGTCGCTGATGGGCACCGGAGCCTACGGAGGCAACGGCCACTCACCCCAGTACCCGACCCACGTGGGGGCGTGGCCCGCGCTCTTCCTGGGCTGGGTGCAGACGCTGCGGCCCACGGAGGACACCCCGGTGGTGCTCTCCCCGCTCGGCAGCGGGACCCAGATCCTCGAACTCTCGTTCCAGGGCGAGGCCAATCCGGAGCACTTCCTCGTCGAGGCCCGCCAGCGCGAGGGCTTCGACCGGAACCTGCCCGCGGACGGACTCATCGTCTATCACGTGGACGAGGCGGTGATCGGCCAGGGCATCCAGTCCAACACGGTCAATTCGGGCTTCACCCCGGGACTCGTCATCGTCGAGGCGAACGGATCCTCCGACCTCACCCGCGGGCTCAACCGCGGTGATCCGGGCGACCCTTACCCCGGCACGAGCGGCCGCGTATCGCTCTTCGACGGCACGCCGCCGCCGAACACCCTCACCTTCCTGGGCGCCCCGATTGGCGTGGGGCTTTTCGACATCGCCTCCGTGGCGGAGGGCATGAGCTTCCGTGCCCAGGTCCGCGCGATCGGCTGGGAGCCGGCCGCCGACCGCACGGCCGGCGCCTATTCGCCGGCCGCGGTGCAGACGCCGGCCTGCACGGCCGCGCTAGCACCCGACGGGACGGGCTACTCGGTCGCCAGCGAATCGCGCCTCGGCCACCTCCAGGTCGTGCTGCGCTCGCGGCACGCGGGCGCGTGGGACGCGGGCTTCGTGGCCTCGCAGTCTACGGGCGACGCCTTCGAGCCCGCCCTGACCTTGCTCGGCGCCGACGATCTCGCGCTCGCCTGGAGCGACACTCGACAGGGAACGGCCCGCCTCTTCTACCGCGCCCGGGTTGGCGGGGTGTGGACGTCGGAACAGGCCCTCAGCACGCTTTCGGGCGAGCACCGGGCGCCCTCCATCGGAGCCGACAGCAAGGGCCACGTCTACGTCGCCTGGGTCGTGATCGGCCAGGACCTGCCGAGGATCGAGTACATGCGGTTCCCCTACCTGTCACCCTACGGGCAGCCGTTCACCGTCTCGGGCGCAAGCGCGTCGCCCGCGAACCCGCTCGTCACGGCCATGCCGATGGGCGGCGCCATCGTGACCTGGACAGACAACTCGACCTGGCCGACCAACCTCTGGTTCTCGCGCTGCGGACCCGACTCCATTCCCGGTCCCCCGAAGACGCTCACGCCCGAGAGCGGTCTGCCCCGGACGCGGGTCTCGGCGGTGGTCGAGTCGAGCGGCGTCATGCACAGCCTGTGGATCGAGAGCGGCTCGACCGGGAGCGAGTTGCACTATCAGCGCCGCTGGGCCTACGGGGGCTTCGCGCCCGAGGACACGGTGCTCGAGACCAGCAGCAGCACACTCGCCAAGGCACTGCTCACGCGCGACCCCGCGGGCGGCCTTCACGTGGTGTTCGAGCGCTCGGTGAGCGGCGTCTCGCAGATCCGCTACCGGCGCCGCCACCCCCGCTTCGGCTGGGACGCGAACAGCACCGATGTCACAGCGCTGGCGGACGGCGCTGCGGTGCAGCCCGCCGTGCTCGCTTCCTCGCCGGGAAACGTCATCGTGCTCTATCGGAGCTTCCCGGGAGGGGAGCCTCGCTTCATGGAGCGCTGCCGGCTCACCGACTCGCCCGAGGTACTCGCAACACCGCAACCCGTCGCGGTGGCCCTGCCCTCGCGGCCCTCCATCCGGCCCAATCCCGTGCGTGCAGGCCAGGAGGTCGAGTTCTACTGGGGCGCCGCGCCGGGGCCTGCAGCCGGCGGGACGGTGACCGGAGTCCTCGAGGTCTACGATCTGGCGGGCCGGCGCGTGGCCGTAGTGGACCTCCAGCCCCGGGGCTCGCAACTCCACGGCCGCCTGGGATCCGGTCTGACGCGGCCCTGGCTGGCCGGCGTGTATTTCGTGCGCCCCCGCGGAGTCCCCGGCCCGGCGCAGCGCCTCGTGGTCCTCCGCTGAGAACCCCGCGACCGTCCTGGTTCCACCGGCGAGCGGGCGCCGCGCTCGCCGCCTTGGCGCTGCTGGCCGCCACCCCCGGGTGGGTCGCCTGCGAGCCGCTCAGGCTCGCCGGGCTCTTGCCGCTCGACGACAGCCTGGCCGCGCGCTGGCCCTGGTCGGGGGCGTGGATCTGGCCCGTGGGCGCCGCCGGCGACCTTGCCCGACCGTCGCCGGCCGGCGAGCCCGCCTGGCGCCTGCTGCGCGGCTTCTCCGCCACCGGGGACACGCATCGGGGAGCCGACTTCGGCAACGGCCGGGCACGCGACGCCGTGCGCGCGGCGGCGCACGGCGTGGTGGTCACGGTCAACGATCTCCCGGACGGGAGCGGCTTCGGGAGTCATGTGGTGCTGGCCCATCGTCTGCGCGAGGGCGGTCTCGCCTATAGCGTCTACTCGCACCTGCGAACCGGCTCAGCCCGCGTGCGCGAAGGGCAGTGCGTGTGGGCGGGCGAGCCGCTGGGAGAGGTCGGGCGCAGCGGCCGCGCCACGACCGACCATCTGCATTTCGAGGTGCGGCTGGCCCACGATCCGGCCTTGCGCTGGGAGCGTGCGCCGGCCGTGGACCCGCTCGCCTACGTCGAGGGGCGGCTTCCGGCCCATCGGGCCGACACGAGCTGGGCGGCCCCGTACCTCGACTGGGCGGACCGCGCGGGGCTGATCGAGCCCGGAGCGCGCGGCGACGACGCGCTGGCGCGCGAGACCTGGCAGCAGATGCTGTCGCGCGCAGCGCGTCTGCCGCTCATGGACCCGCCGCGTGACGCGCCTTCGCTGCGCGAGACGCTGATCGAGCACGGCGTGCTGCCGGAGCGCGAGCACGCTCCGCTGCGCCGGACCACCACCTGGCGGGACCTGCGGCGTGACCTCGCGCCCCTGGCCGCGCTCGGCACCCGCCTGCCGACCGGGCCGCTCGAGACCACGCTCCACCGGTCGGCATGCCGCTGCCGCTTCGACCTCGAGCAGCCCGCGCACGACCTGGGCGCCCTGCACCGCCGGGCCCCGCCCACGGTGGCCGACGCCTGCCTGCTGCTCGCCGACCTCACCACCTGTGCCCCGCCGGCCCCGGCACCCGAGGACCGCCCGCGCTGAGCGCAGGCGGAGCCGGCGCCCTGCGCTTGACCCCGGGCGACGGTCATGGCAACGTCCCCGGCGTCAAAGGCCGTGACGGGGACGAGTAGACGCGCGGCGCGTACCCGCGAGCCGGGACCATCCGAGCTGGCTCCCGAGGCGCGGGTCGCGAGGCCGGCGCGAAGTCGGGTGGTACCGCGGCTCCGTCCGCCCCGACGCCCAGGCGTCGGGGCGTTTCTCTTTGGAACCCATGCGTCACGTTGGAGGAGCACATGGCCGGCTATCGCGACACGCTGAACCTGCCGCGGACGGAGTTCCCCATGAAGGCCGACCTGCTCAAGCGTGAGCCGGAGCGTCTGGCCTGGTGGAAGGAGCGCGACTTCTACCGTCAGCTGCGCCTGGCCCGTGCCGACGCCCCGGTCTGGCTCCTGCACGACGGCCCGCCGTATTCCAACGGCCACCTCCACATGGGCACGGCAGCCAACAAGATCTGGAAGGATGCCGCGGTGCGCCAGGCCTCGCTCATGGGCTGGGACGCGCCCTTTGTGCCCGGCTGGGACAACCACGGCATGCCGATCGAGACCCGCGTGGCCAGCGAGTTCCGCGAGAAGAAGCTCCAGCCCGACCGCATCGCGCTGCGGCGCCGCTGCCGCGAGTACGCCGCCCACTGGGTGGACGTGCAGCGCGTCGAGTTCCAGCGGCTGGGCGGGTGGGGCGAGTGGGAGACGCCCTACCTGACGATGGACACGGGCTTCGAGGCGGCCATCCTGGACTCCTTCGCAGCGCTTGCGGAGCGCGGCTTCATCCAGCGCGGGCTGCGCTCCATCCACTGGTGCCCGACCGACCGCACGGCGCTGGCCGAGGCCGAGATCGAGTACCAGGACGACCCCTCGCCCTCGATCTACGTGCCATTCCCCCTGCGTCGGGATCCGCGGGGGGCCCTCGCGGAGTGGCCCGAGGTCGCGGCCGTGGCCTGGACCACGACTCCCTGGACCCTGCCCGCGAACGTGGGCCTCATGGTGGACCCCGATGCCGACTACGCCGTGGTCGGTGCGGAGGGCCGACACTGGCTGCTGGCCGCCGCCCGGCTCGAGGCCGTGGCGAAGGCCGTGAGCTGGCCGGACGCGCAGGTGGTGGCGCGCGTGCGCGGCCGCGACCTGGTGGGCTGCGTCTTCGAAGGCCCCTGGGGGAGGGATTCCCGCGCCGTGGACGGCATGCCGTTCGTCAGCATGGAGGACGGCACCGGCCTCGTGCACACCGCGCCGGGGCACGGCAAGGAGGATTTCACCGTCGGCCAGCGCGAGGGGCTCGAGGTGGCCTGCCCGGTGGACGAGGCCGGCCGCTTCCTGGCGGGCGCGGAGCCCTTCGTGGGCCGCGGCGTGCTCGAGGTGAACGCCGACATCGTCGCGTGGCTGAAGGAGCGCGGCCGCCTGCTGGCCTCCTCCACCTTCGTGCACGCCTATCCGCACTGCTGGCGCTGCCGCCAGCCCGTGATCTTCCGCGCGACCGACCAGTGGTTCATGATCATCGACCACGCGCCGGCGCCGCTCGCCGCGGGCGACGCGGTCTCCCAGCGCGACCGTGCGCTCGCGCTCATCGAGGCCGTGCGCTGGGACCCGGCCTCCTCGCAGAACCGCATCCGCGAGTCCGTGCGCCTGCGACCCGACTGGTGCCTGTCGCGCCAGCGCAGCTGGGGCGTGGGGATCCCGGCCGTCTACTGCGAGGCCTGCGGCGAGGCCATCCTCGACGCGGGCGTCATGCGTCGCGCGGTCGAGTTGACCCGCGCCCACGGCTCGGACGCCTGGTACGAGCGGGCGATCGAGGAGTTCCTGCCACCGGGCTTCGCCTGCCCGGCCTGCGCCGCCACCGGGCCGTTCCGCCGCGAGAGCGACATCCTCGACGTCTGGTTCGACTCGGGCTCCACGCACCGCGCGGTGCGGGGCACGCACCCGGCGCTGGACGCGGCCTGGCGCCGCGCCGAGGCGGCAGGCGGCCGGATCGTCTATTTCGAAGGCCCGGACCAGCACCGCGGCTGGTTCAACTCCTCGCTCATGGTGGGCGCCGGGGCCTCCGACCGGGCCCCCTACACCGACGTGTGCACGCACGGCTGGGTGCTGGACGGCGAGGGCCGCGCCATGCACAAGTCGCTGGGCAACGTCATCTGGCCGCAGGACGTGGTGCACCTCTACGGCGCCGATGTGGTGCGCTGGTGGGCGCTGGCCACCGACTGGCGCAGCGACGTGCGCGTGGGCGACCGGACGCTGCGCCAGCGCGAGCTCAAGAAGGCGGGCGTGCCGGCGGGCGACCCGGCGTGGAAGGAGCGACCCGGCGACGAGATCCTCGAGCGCGTCGCCGACGCGTACCGGAAGGTGCGGAACACGTTCCGCTTCCTGCTCGGCAACCTCGGGGACTTCTCCCCCGCGCAGGCCCTGCCGCGCGAGCGGCTCACGGCCGTGGACCGGGCCTTCGGCGACGCCCTCGCGGCGCGCCTGGCGCGCATCCGCGAGTCCTGGGAGACGCTGCAGTTCCACCGCGCCCTCGATCTGGTGCTCGGACTCTGCACCGTGGACCTCTCGGCCGTGTTCCTCGACGTCTCGAAGGACCGCCTCTACACGCTGGCGCCGGACGATCCGAGGCGGCGTTCGGCGCAGACCGT
>Ga0315273_10013912_pt1 | contig 10358 bp, 13 predicted proteins | sample YL17G02_0_MG_FD_205753 | JGI IMG/M metagenome (GOLD analysis project Ga0315273, IMG submission 205753) | Sediment microbial communities from Yellowstone Lake, YNP, Wyoming, USA - YL17G02_0 | ecosystem: Environmental > Aquatic > Freshwater > Lake > Sediment | place: USA: Wyoming | collected... | reverse complement strand
AGCTAGAGAAAAACGATCAGTCCCATACGGCTATCAACGAAACTCTAAGTAGAATCCACACAGACCTAGCTACCCTTAAAACTGGCGCTAGAATTTCGGGAGCCTTAGCGGGTTTTTTGGCGGGGGCCGTCATCGCTATAGCGGCGGCCCTCATAAAGTTTATTAAATAAGGGTTTATGGAATTTCAATCCGGCCTCGATCTTACGGACTTAAGTCCCCAGCTACTGCTTGCTCTTTTTGAATGTGAACAGGTCTACAAGAAGCGTCTATTAACTCTGACATTAGAGGGATTAGGTGCTAATTCTCTTCGCCTTCGCACCAAAGGAACAGGCTCCACCATGTCTCTCCTAGGAGATATTAAAAGAAAACTTCTTCCAGCGGGGTACGAAGTGATGGTAATGAACGAAGAGCTAGACAACGAACACATCCGCGTGGTATACTTCAAAGAGTAGGAGAATGAATGGAGACACGAGTTACTGACCTCCAAACGGGAGGTCAGAAAGGCGCGAAACCAGAAGCATATGCACTCATTCCAATCGAACCCCTAGCTGAAATAGCTAGGGTTTATGATTATGGGGCGTCAAAGTACGCCCCATTTAACTGGCAGAAAGGGTACAGTTGGAACCTATCCATCAGCGCCCTGTTCCGTCACATATTTCAATTCCTGCGAGGGACTAGCATAGACCCTGAGACCGGGTGCCACCACCTAGCTCACGCAGCCTTTCACTTGTTCACGCTCATGGAGTATGAACGTTGTGGTAAGGGAACAGATGATAGAGGATTTAAAAATGGAAGCAACTAATATGACGATGGCCGAACCTCTACAAGATCCGACCCCCGATGTAGACCCCCTAGACGACCTTATTACTGTCTCTCCTGAAGAGATTATCGACGCTTTCGAAGCCGTCTACGAGGAGCTAGTCATGCTACGCAACAGCGTGATAAATCTCCATGAGCGCCTAGAGAAGCTAGAGATTCCCAGTAATGTCTCAAGCTAAACGATGTCGCACTTGTGCGACATCGCACCGGAGGTGCGAGCATGAACTCGGAAAGAGGATACTTGTTATTCCTGATACACAGGTTAAGCCAGATGTTCCTAATGACCACTTTACTCGTGTGGGCAAGTACATTAATCACAAGCGTCCCGACTACATTATCCATCTCGGTGATCATTGGGATATGCCTAGTCTGTCTTCTTATGATATTGGAAAGAAGTGCTTCGAGGGAAGACGCTATAAGAAAGATATCGAGGCAGGAAACGAAGCAATGCGTCTCCTCACCTCAGAGTATCGTGTCGAGGGTTACAACCCTCGACAAATCTTCCTCATGGGGAACCACGAAGAAAGGATCCTACGTGCCGTCGAAATGGACGCTACCCTAGAAGGGCTAATGGGCTATGAAGATTTTGCGCTGGACGGTTGGGAAGTACACGATTTCCTTGAAGTTGTGGAAATTGAGGGGATTAAGTTTTCTCATTACTTCACCAGTGGTATCTATGGACGGCCGGTCCCCTCGGCTGCGGTGCTGCTACGCGAGGCAATGGGAAGTGCCGTCATGGGGCACACTCAGAAGGTGGACATGGCGATTCACGGAAAGACTGGCGCGATTGCTCTCATGGCGGGGTGCTGCTACCAACACGATGAGGACTACCTTGGTCCCCAAGGGAACAACTGTCGCCGACAAGTCGTCATGCTTAACGAATGTCGAGATGGCAATTTTGACCCGGTCTTTGTCTCTCTACGTTTCCTCAAAAATAGGTACTAAAAATGATCCACCCCCGAACGCACAAGGCCCGGCCCGATAGGGGCCGGGCCGAAACTGACCCCGATGTCCTCGAAGTTGCCTTGCAACTTCGTAACATGCTGAGCAACGAAGAGGTGTGGTACGTCCTCCAAGAGTGGAAAGATAAGGTTATTAGAGATGCGAAAGAAGCGAACGAAAAAGACGATCCGTGCGATTGTGATGGATCGTGTAGCAACCCTTGGTGTGAACTCGGAGGGGAAGCTTTCAGTGAGAGAGAGCAAGCCGAGTTTCCGGACTGTGGCCCGAACTGTATCTAGTGCCGATCCTATGGATCGGCACAACGCCTACATGGAGTTCATTAAGGAAGTCGGGGATGGCGCTTCTGAGGACACTAAGAGGAAGATGCGAAAGGCTCTAGGACTATGAAATTTTACATAGCTGACATTGATTTTTCCGGCACGTTCGACATCCTAGTAGAGGCAAACAGTGCAACCGAGGCGCGCATAATAGCTAGGGACGAAGCTAAGAAGTACATCAAAAGCCCCACCACCCTAGAAATTGAAGTGTATTCTGTAGAGGAGAGCGATGAGCAATGAAAAACACAGTTACGATAGACCTCTCTTGGTTGTCGGAGAGCCTTCTACAGGAAATCCGAAACGAGATATCGCAGCGAGTAATGTATGGAAACGCATTGTTAACCGCACTCAAGACCCCGAACTCAATCGAGCCCTCACTTCAGCAGACTTCGAAAGCTTCGCTTTCGAAGGAACGGACGCAGGGACCAAACGACTACGGGATCGAATATCTGAGGGAGACATTAGGGCAGTCCTTGCGCTCGGAGAATCAGCGTTTACAGCCGCAACGGGAGAGACCGGCGTACTCAAGCTACGTGGGTATGCAATCAATGTCAACGGAATCTCATGCATTGGTACCTACGCTCCCAGCTACATCATGTCAGGAAAATTTCATCTCGCCCGGGTCGTCCAATCAGACTTACTTAAAGCCCTCGGTATCGCTAGAAATGGGGCCGAAAGCCTACACCGAGAAAAGGAGTATATCACCCGGCCCGATCCAAGCACAGCCATGGCTTGGTTTGCTAGATGGGAAGGAGCAGGACGACCCCCGATAGCGTTCGATATCGAGACCCCGTGGAGCGACCACAAAGACGAGGCGATGACCTTTGAAGAAGATTCTTCGTATACAATACTCATGTGTAGTTTTGCCTGGGAACCGTTTAAAGCTATCTCTCTGCCTTGGACGCCACCATATATTGATATTATTAGATCTATCCTAAGCACTGCTCCGCAGTGCTTAGTGTGGAATGCGAAGTTCGATGTCCCTAGACTCATGGCAAACGATTGTGATTTTGGCGGAGAGATTATCGACGCGATGATCGCATGGCATTGGCTCGAACCTAGCCTCCCCATGGGCCTTAAATTTGTCGCGCCCTTCTTGTGTCCCGACATGGACGCTTGGGCGCTGCAAAGGAAGACGGACTTCGCACTCTACAACTGCGGGGATTCAGACGTTCTCCTCCGTGCATTTCAGGCGATCTCTGATCGCCTGAAGCTACAAGGACGCTGGCCTGTGTTTGAGAGACACTTTCTGAAGTTTGGTAAGATTCTAACTAAGATGACACATAGGGGGATCAATGTCGATCTCGACACTAGGCGTCGATCTCGAACGGAGTTCGAGATCGAATATGATCAAACGGTTCGAGAAGCAGCAGCAATGGCTCCGATTGAAGTACGGCCTGTCCACCCTCCAAAGGGATACAAGAAGGACGAGGCAGCTTTACGGAAGGCTGGACTATGGCAGGAAGACGGGGCCGGGATGGTGTGCATTTCTGTGGAGATAAGCGATGAAGAAGCAGAGAAAGCGGCAATTAAGCAAGCGCGCAAGGAAGAGAAAGAAATGGCTAGAGCAAGTAAGCTACTGGCAAAGTCTAAGCCCAAGCGAGCAAGCAAGGGCCAGAAGCAGAAAGAATTAAACTATGAATAACTGTTCACATCAACACCGCTGCTTTGATTGCTGGAGGTTCTATACATGCACTCTTCCGGAGTGCGTCCCCCTCGCAGATGATACCTTCATGCTTTGTCCTGTGCATTCCTTTAAGATTTGGGTAAGCGCCCAAGGGGATGACGAGAAAGGAATCGTACAATAATGAAAGAGGCTATTAATGAACTTAGTAATCCAGACTTCGCTGCCGCAATCACCCGCTTTGTCAAAAACTATGGAAGAGATGTTTCGTCAACTGAGGACGGACGGTCCTCAGTTGACATGGGAGCAAGTGAGCAAGTGGCTAGACCTTGTCAATGCTGTGCAGTCCCTCACGGTGAGTTTACTTACCGAAGAGGAGGCTTCAAGGGAGTGGTCTAAGTATGCCAATAGTAAACCGCTGGGCCTCGGTGCTGGACTTCAATCCGACTTCCTCGAAACAAGTATTGCGGTACCTTCAGTACCGCAAGTACAAATTGCAGCACAACAGAAAAAGCGGAAAGCCTACCGCCGACGAGGAGGCCCTAGAAAAAACGCTAAGAAACCTGGCAATTAAGGGCGGAAAGGATCCACTCCTTGACAAGATCATCGACGCAAGACACTTACAAAAGGCGATTGGATATCTTCTCGAAACGTCCATTGGTAAGGACGGGTACTACCATCCCATATACACTTTTCGACCTGAGACGGGTAGGCTCTCGGCTATCCGACCGAATATACAGAATCAGCCTAACCATGGGGTGGACGCCCGCGTTGCGACAGCGATTCGTGCGTGTGTTGTACCCAGCCGGGACGGCTGGGTACTCGTGGAAAACGATTGGAAAGCTATGGAAGCTGTGCTCACTGGTTATTTCGCACAAGACCCGGACTTTATCAAGATCTCACAGTTGGACTCGCATTCCTACTTTTGTGCGCATATACTCCGAAACCGTGGCGTACTCAACAGAAGCATACCGTCTGCGGATGACCCCGGCATTATGGACTTTCTCAATGAAATCAAGTGCGCGTTCCCAAACGAGCGGTTCATGGCAAAGACCGCCAATCTTGCTATGGGATATGACATTGGATGGAAACACCTTGGAGAGGTAGTGAGATGTTCTGCGGACGAGGCGAAGACTTATCTACGTATTAGAGATGAGATGTACCCTGCGATTGCGAAGTGGAAGGAGAACACATTCCTTGAGGCTCATACGAAAGGATATCTTGAAACACCGTTCGGTTATCGTACGTTCTATTGGAACGTCTTGGAACCCATACCCGGACAACCCGGAAAATTTAGAAAGGGCAAAGAAGCTAGAGAGGCTCTTGCCTTTCGTCCGCAATCATCCGGCGCTGCAATGCTTCGGGAAGCTATGCTTGAACTGGATGAGTTTGATGGATCCTTATTCAACTTCCTCGCCCCGATACACGACGCCATTCTGGTTGAGTGCAGAGAAGAGGATGTAGAAGAAGTCAAGGTTAAAATGCGCAAAGCAATGGAGCGTCCGTTTGCTGAGCTAGGTGGGCTAGCAATCGAAACGGAAGCCAAGGTTGGCTTCCGCTGGAGTGAGATGGTATGAAAGTACTACTACTTGGTTCTGGGGCTCCAGAACCAAATCCCCTGCGTAAACTTCTTATTAGGTTGGAATATGAAGGTGGTCTTCCTAGTAGGGATGATGTTATTCTTACTAGGCTAGACTCTAATCCAGATTGTAAGCCGGATGTACTATGGGATCTAAACGTTAAGCCATGGCCCTTTGAAGATAACTCTTTCGATGAGGTTCATGCGTATAATGTCATGGAACATCTCGGGCGTCAAGGAGATGCGAAAGCATTCTTTGATGAACACTATGAGATTTGGCGAATCCTTAGACGCGGTGGAAGCTACCTTGGATGTTGCCCCACCATGAAAAATCCTTGGGTTCTAGCAGAACCCTCGCACACGAGAGTTCTGCTACCGCATACGTTTAACTTTCTTCATGGTCGATTTATGGATACTCAGTTAGGAGTTACTTCTTCTAGTGACTTTAGGGGACTTTGGCGGGGAGATTTACGACTGATCAAAGTTTGGAATGATTATAATTCAGAAGATGATTGGGCGTGGCATATGGTAGCGTTCAAAGAGGAAGAGTTTCTTCAACCCCTTAATATTATAAACGGGTTGACATAGTCAACCCCTTATGGTATAATACGTGTATAGAGAGCTACGGCTCAGCGGTGCGCCCAGATCGCTATACTAAATGACTGGGCTTTTTGATTGGAGACTGATGAACCATAAAACCCATCTGTGGCATGTCGAATCGCAGTGTGATGGAACCCTTCATGAACTCCATCGAGATATAAAAATTATAATGAGAATGCTGCGGCATCTCTCCTGTGAGGTAGCAAAAATGGCTATGTCGTTTACCGCGCTAGAAGCGCAAGTTGCAAAACAAATAGAAGTTGAGACGTCCGCTATTGTTCTCATCCAAGGCATCGCAGATGCCCTAAAGAACGCAGCGGGAGATCCTGCTAAGGTTGAAGCTATCCGAGTTCAACTTGAGGCTTCTGCGACCGCCCTCGCAGCGGCGGTAGTTGCGAATACCCTTCCTACTCAGTAACACCTAAACGCTGTAAGGGCCGGGGCCTTCGCCCCGGCCCATTTTTTATTTCTCATTATTCGCAGCCTTACCCCAAGGCTGCGTTAGCTTTTGTATCCGTCTCTGCCGTCTCTCCGCTTTCTCCGCTGGAGTCCACGCATCAGTAACCCCTACAGTTCCTAGTTCTTTGCCGGGCGGAGTTTTGCCAAAGGTGCCCCCCTTGATCGCAGCCTTGATCTTTTCAGTGCGCTCTTCTTCAGGGGTCTTAGGGCCTGTCTTTATATCCCACGGTTTCTCAGCCATTAGGGTACTCTCCTCTTTCTTGATGCTATAATAGCATTTACTTTTTGTATATATTGCTGGTATTGAAGATCTGGATCTCCTGAAGCGCGTCGTGCATCTATCTCTGAGGGGAGTCCTAATCGTGCAGCTTCTTCCGCTTCATCTGGGTTTAGTCCTGAAGTCATGTATAGGCTACGCTTTTTAGTTATATCATATTCTTTGTCTAAGGCTCCAACTCCACCGGGATTGTTATAGAGTTGCCTAATATGTTGAAGTTCATGGAGTCTATCCATGGGTTTTGCGCGTGGTGAAAGCCGGATGACAGGTTTTCCTTCTAGGCGCTGGCCGAAGGTTCCACTTTCCATATCCCCCACTTCTTCTACATAGGGATACCCATCAGGGGTACGCTTAGCTTTGTTAATATCATATCCTGGCATGAGTGCTGAAAAGCGCTCATCATAGGGTTTAATGCTAGTAAGACCCTTCTTACCAGCCATTAGTCTTCCTCGTCTTTCCACCAATCATTGACTGGCGTAGCGCCAGCATAGGTTTTCTTCAGGCGCTTCGAGGCGCTGTAACGGGCATTCTCTCGCTTGATGATGCGGAACAGAAGCCTCTTCTTCACTGCTTCCGTTGCGTTCTTATACCGGTCACTAGCGATGAACGTATCTATGTCTTTCGAAATGATCGGCATTACTTCATCCGTGAACTTCTCTCGCTCTTCCCTTGAGAGGGAGTAGTAGAGTTTCTGGCCTACAGCATTACGACCCTTAAGGGGGACGCGGCTACTTATACGAGGTGGCTCTAGCTTCAATCTCCTAATCTCGTCGCTAACTCGGACATCTGTTGCGCTCATATCCGGGTCAGAAATCCAAGGCTTCGTGCCAGTACCCGACTGTACTGTAATGCCTAGGGTGGAGAGGGAAGCTAGGTAGGCAGCGAGAGCGGGCGGATTCTCCTGAGCGATATCTTTGATATCGCCTAGGTTGATCGGAGAAGCTAGCTCGCTTAGAACATTGAGCCTACCTTGTACAGAAGCAGTTTCCCTACCTGCTCCAGTAGAACCTGAACCAATTGACCAAGCAGCGCCAGCTAGAGGGGACAGCTTGCCACGACCCCAGCGAGAAACTACCTTACTGATGTCGGTCTTTTGCACTCTTCCAGATCCCCGAAGCTTCTCTTTACCTGACATTACCTGTGCACCCATGCGGACGTACTGTTGGTACGGACCCCACGGATTGACCTTAGTGTGACCAAAGCGTACGGTTCCAAAGTCATTGGAGACAGGGTCAGTCTCTATCTCAGGCTTCAACCCTGCGGACTGGGCAGCGAAGTAAGTGAGGGCAAGTACAGAAGTTCCGAAGCCCATCGTACTGCGTATGCTTTGTTGGAACATCTTACGGGCTGCTGAACTTTCAAACTCTCGCCCAGCGCGCAGTACACGAGGGCCAATCTCAGCAGGGATGCCGAGGTTGACGATAGTCTTAGCGGCCGAAGCGATCATGTTAGGCGAATAGAGGACGGTGTTGGCAGCGCGTGCCCACGTTTCGTTTTCCTTACCCTTAAGGAAACCCGGTTGGTGGCGGTTGCCAAGCATATTAATTACGGTGTTCATCTCGCGGATCTTGGAAGGAGTGACGTTACCTTCCTGTGCTAGCATCTTCTTGCCGCTCTTAAAGGCGTCCATCATGACAGCGTTTTGGTACATTGTATAGGCGCGCGCAGCACCTAGCATTCCCTTCTCAGGGATTTGGGCTAGTGCCTTAACTACAAGATGCGGACTCTTCGTTTGCGCTTTAATCCAATTAGCTACGTGGTCGGTCTTTTGGAATAAGTCATGGTCAGAGGCATTTCTAGATAGACGTAACCCAGAGTCTAGTGCTTCCTGCCATTCAGGTTGAGCCTCTATTTGAGCAACGTGCTGGTCAAACTTCTTCTCACTATACGACGTTACCATCTTGTGGAAGTTCTTAACGAACCCTGCTGGATCATGCACCATCTGTCGGGCGGTAAGACCTAGAGTGTTTCTAAAGGTAGCGCTAACGTCGAATCCAGTTTGCAGGTTCTTCGTCACACCAGAGGCTTCCTCTGCAAGCTCTAGCGCCCTGCGACCCTTTTCGGCGGTCTTGTTTAGCGGAACCTTGGCGTAGGATTCCTCTCCAGCCTGAGCGTAGATGTCTCCTTGGTCAGCCCTTTTCTTGCGTCCGAGGACAGGCGATGCTCCTTCAAATTGCTCCCCGCCGAGAACGCGCTCTGCGCGTTCTCGTGGAGTCTCAGTACGTTTGAACGGGGACTCGACTGCTGGGGCGGCAGCCCGCTCTCTTTCAAAACGCTTCAACGCTGCTTCTCGTACTTCAATGACGCGAGTTCCGGGAGTGATATCTTTCGCTTCGACTCTCTTCTTAATGAGATCGTCTATACGACTCATGAATTCTTCTCGACCTTTCGCGCCCTTACCTACTGTCTCGCGCGCGATCTGCCCTATAAGGTTCTTAATGGTTGAGGCATTGCGAATAGTGGGTTGAGCCTGACGGGCTCCCTCTGCTACTCGCGGAGCAAGTCGTTCTCCTGAAGCATGGGACTCCTTAGAGGACTCATCCGCTAGTTTCCTCACGGCCTTTCTCTCTAAGGAAGCTGCCTTATGCTCCTTCATCCACTGAACCAGCGCTTCAGTTGAGAGCCCTTCAGGGGAAGCTTCACTTTGCGCCGCTGCTCCACCAGCCTTCTCATAGATCTTCCCAGTTGATGAGGTCTTACTGAAGAGGTTAGTTCCTGGGCCTACATCCGCCGCACGAGTCATTGCCTTCTCTACGTCTCCGTGTCCCTCCGTTCCGGCCGTTCCGGGTTTCCGTGCCCCCATCTGTGCCTTCTTGGGCGCTAGCCCAAGAGCCCGCTCAGGACGCCCTGCATTGGCCCAGCTTTCTAGAGTTGGGTACCTAGCAGTTTTGTAGGAGGTAGACTCTATGGTGCGAGCGGCAGGTGCCGCTCGCCCTTCCGCTTCTCGCGTGATGCGCGCTGCCTCGCTCTCCGGTCCACTACCTTTTCCAGAGAGCTTATTCGTACCACCAGCCGACATAGTCTGTGCGGGAAGCGCCGCGCGCTTCCCGAGGCGTGCCGCCAATCCGGGGCGTATATCAACAGGAGGAGCGTCTTCAGCAGAAGCTATTTCTGCATCATAATCTCTTTCGGATCGTTCTCCTATCCTTCGTTTTAATTCAGCCCGCTCTCTAGGATTAATATAGTACTCTCCGTCAGGATCAATTTCAACTCCATCAATAAAATCCTCAACTAAGTTACGGACGGTAGTTCCGTATTTTTTCATTAGAGCCTTGTTGCTTCCGGAAGTTCGAAGTCGTCCATCAGCATGAAGTTGATCTTCATACATATTGAATGCTTCCATCTCGTCATAAACAGCTTGCTCTACGTACTTCCTTCTTCCTGCTTCGTACACAATAGGATCTTTTTGTTTTTCTGTTACAATAGCATTTTTAAGTGCATAAGATTCTTCTAGCTTTTCACTAACAAAATTTTCAAGTTCTTTACGCCCCATTCCTCGTAGTTCAGCAGCGGAAGCTCTAGAGATCCTTCCAGTAGCAACAGCGCTGTCTATCATCTTGTCAGGCGTTAGGTCTACTCTGTCATTCTTGACAATCTCCCTACCGATAAGGGCTTGGCGCTCTGCTTCGAAGGCTTTCTTGGAAGCCCCTGATACCAAGTCTTTCCTTCGGAAAGCCTTAGGGATAGCCTTGCCAGCCACTTGCGTGACAGGGCCTTCAG
>Ga0315273_10013911_pt1 | contig 10359 bp, 3 predicted proteins | sample YL17G02_0_MG_FD_205753 | JGI IMG/M metagenome (GOLD analysis project Ga0315273, IMG submission 205753) | Sediment microbial communities from Yellowstone Lake, YNP, Wyoming, USA - YL17G02_0 | ecosystem: Environmental > Aquatic > Freshwater > Lake > Sediment | place: USA: Wyoming | collected... | reverse complement strand
ATTATCGACGACGCTGCGGGCGAGGATCGCGCGATCGTGGTGGGCATCGAGCGCGGGTTGCTCGCAATGCGGGCGCTTCGCGTCCTGGGTCACGGTCCTGTGGCACAGCCCAGCCCTGGATTGCCCGCTGCGGCGGTTGCGAGCCTGCTTGCGCGCCCGCGCGTGCGCGATGCGGTGTCGGTAGCCGGTGCGCAGCTTCAATGGGCGCGCCTGGGCATGTTCGGATGGACCGACGTGCCGGCCACGGAGGCCGGCGGAACCGTGTGGCGGATGCTGGAAGCCACCGACCGCGAGCTCGCGGACCACCCGCTCTTCGGGAAGGGGCAGCGGGTTGCGCTGCTTGGCACCGCGGCCATCGGCGATGTCCCCTACGCGCGCTTCGGCAAGCTCTTCACCGCCGACCGGGACGAGATCGAGGCCCTGCGCAACCTGAAGCGGCTGATGGACGAGTACGCCGACGCCCGCAACGAAACCAAGCCGCTGTCACTGGCGGTGTTCGGGCCCCCGGGCGCAGGGAAGTCGTTCGGAATCAAGCAGATTGCGGAGACGGTCATCGAAGACCGCCGCCGGGCCTTCCTGGAGTTCAACCTGTCGCAGTTCAACGATCCCGGCGATCTGATCGGCGCCTTCCACCAGGTACGCGACAAGGTGCTGGAAGGCAAGCTCCCGGTCGTCTTCTGGGACGAGTTCGACTCGCAGGACTACCGGTGGCTTCAGTACCTGCTCGCGCCGATGCAGGACGGGAAATTCCAGGAGGGCCAGATCACGCATCCCATCGGCCCGTGTGTGTTCGTGTTTGCCGGAGCGACCAGTTACACCTGCGAGAACTTCGGCCCGCCCGAGCAGCCTGCGTCCGACAGCGCGGCCGATCGGGAACTGCACCGCGCCAGCGTCGTGAGCTTCCGCCTCAAGAAGGGGCCCGACTTCAAGAGTCGGTTGCACGGGTTTCTGAACGTGTTCGGCCCGAATCCCCGCCAGCGGTTCACGGGGCTTGCGTGGGAGGACGACCCGATCGATGTCTGTTTCCCGGTGCGGCGCGCGATCCTGCTCCGCGCGATGCTCGGCCTGATGGACGAGCGCAGTGGCGCGAAGCGCCTGGAGATCGATCAGGGCCTGCTCGGAGCGCTGCTGGAGACCACCTACCGCCATGGCTCCCGTTCATTCGAGAAGATCGCCGGATCCCTGCGGCAGCACGCGGCCGGCGGCTACCGCCGTTCGGCCCTGCCGAGCGACGAAGTGTTGGCCATGAATCTGGTCGACGTGGCCGGGTTCAAACGGCTGCTCGATCGCGGCGGAGTGCTTCAACCCCATGTGGCCGTGCTGGCAGCGGCGCTCCACGCGCGCTGGCTCAGGTCGGCTGACGCCGGGAGCATCTTCAAGAGGGCCTTCGCGGATCTGCCGGCCGAGACGCGGGGCGATAATGCCGCAGCCGCGCTGCGGATTGGCGACATCCTGGCGCTCGTGGGCCTCGAACTTGTGCCCGAACAGGATCCTCGTCGGGCCGCCCCTGGTGTCGATCAGGTTTTGGCCAACCACCTCGAAACGCTCGCCGAGGAAGAGCACCGCGGTTGGATGGACGTTCGGCTGAAGAACGGCTGGCGGCCCTGCGAACGCGCGGATGACGCAGCGATCCGGAAACAGCAGCGGGAAGCGCATAGGAGCGATTGCCTGGTCCCCTACGCGGACCTGCCAGATGAGGAACGCGACAAGGACCGCGACACGATCCGCTGGTACCCGAAGGCCGCCGGGCTCGCGGGATTGAAGATCGTGGCAAAGGGTGCGCCCCGCTGACGCGCGAACTGGCATCGACTGCGATGGCCAGGCGGGGATAGAAGTGGGAATGCCACAGCGATTCGGCGAGCGCCGCGACGCGATTGAGGCGTGGCGTCGATTCATCGCGGCCGAAGGTCACATTCTGAGGCGGCGGCCGCATCTGCTCTTTCAGCAGGCCTTCAATAGTCCAGCCGCAACCCCTCAATCGACGGCCGCGCGCACGCTCAGTACTGCGGAAGACCGGCCATGGATTGAATGGTTGAACCGGCCCGACCGGGGGCCGGCGTGGCGCCTGTCGCTTGGTGACGACCTGGTAGCGAAGACAGCCTGCGCCTTCTCTCCTGACGGAACCTGCATCGTCTCGGACTCCCGCGACGGATTGCAGGAGTGGGACGCCGAGACTGGCCGCCAGCGTCACGTGTTTCGGGGGCATTCGGATACGGTCTACGGTTGCTGGTATTCACACGACGGCAGCAGAATCCTGTCGGCCGGACGCACGCGAGACCCGCTGAAGCCGGATGACGAACTCAGGGTGTGGGATCGGAAGAGCGGCGCGGAAATCGCCGTTTATGGTGTTCGAGCATACGCCGTCAGGTGTATGCCTGACGGCGAGCTGGTGCTGGGCAAGAGCGGGGATAGCCCGCTCCGCCTCTGGCGGCTTTCCCCCTTCAAGCATTTCCGGACGCTCACGCCGCCCGGAGATGCTTCGGTCGTCGGGGACATTTCGCACGATGGCCGTCTTGTCGCGGCGGCCGACGGACTTGAACTCCGTATCTGGAGCACCGAGTCAGGATTGCTCCTCGCCGAGCACGTCATCATCGTGCCCCAGTTGTCCGAGCTCAGAATCCCCGCGCGGGTCTGCCAGTTCTCGCCTGACTCCAGCCTCATTGCGCTGGTCGCCTCGCGCTACGACCGCGAGGCGGTCGTTCTGGATACGCAGACCGGTCGCGAGGTGTTGCGGGTGGGAAGACACGAGCACAGATTCGAAGTGACCGCCGTCTGCTTCGATCCCGGCGGAAGCCGCCTGGCAACCGCATCGTGGGACCGCACAGTCGTGATCTGGGACCTTCGGTCCGGCAGGGTGCTGCAGCGGCTGCGGGGACACGCGTTCGTCGTGCAGGACTGCTGCTTTTCCGCCGATGGGCACCTGGTCGCGTCCGCGTCTGGTGATGGGTCGCTGAAGGTGTGGCCTGTCGGCGGAGATGGGGAAGCGGACGCAGATGGTGGCAATGCGGCGCTGGCCTGCGCGGCGGCTCCCGACGGCGGTAGCGTTGCCGTCATCACGGCGGAGCCGGCCGGGTTGGCTCTCTTCCACGCGGACGCGAAACTGCAGGAGGAGACGGCCACCTTGCACGGTGAGTCCAGGCGGTCGGTCGCGTTCTCGCCAGATGGATCGCGGTTGGCAACGGCCTCCACGGGTTCCGACGCGCTGCTCATCAGTTGCATGGATGCCGGTGACGTCCGGCGTCTGGTCGGCCTGAAGAGTCAGGTCCGCGCGTGCGCCGTCTCCCCGGACGGCCGGTGGATTCTCGGCGGGAGCAGTTGGCCCGATCCCCTCATCGTGTGGGACGGTGAAACCGCCTGCCCGGTGAAGACCCTCAGTGGCGTCCGGGCCCCCCTGCTGGCCTGCGCCATCGCGCCGGACAACTCACTCGCCGCAGCCTGCTGGGAGTATGGACCACCGAATCTCCAACTGTGGGACTTCACCGGCCGCCGCTCGGCTCCGCCACTCGCCGGGCATGCGTCCGACGTGTATGCGTGCGCGTTTTCCCCCGATGGAACGACCCTCGTCTCTGGGTCCTATGGCGAGATCAAGATCTGGGACCTCCGGACAGGTGACCAGATACGGCGGTTCGCAACAGCGATCGGCTTGGATGTGCGTTCGATCTTTTCGCGCGACGGCCGCTGTCTCCTCGTGGCCGAAGGCCAGGTGCTCCGTGTGCTGAGCGTCTCCGACGGGAGAGAAGTGGCCCGGTTCGAGTCCGACTCGTCGTATGTTCACGCTCTGTCGTCGTCGACGACGATGCGGGTCTACATGGCTGGGGCGGAGGGTCTCTTCCGCCTGGGCCTGCGGAATCTGGATCTCGGGCCGGCGATCGTGACGCCGACCTTTCTCTACGTGTACGAGCAGCATGCGTGCACGCCCACTCCCGTGGTGCGGTGCGGCTGGTGCGGGGGCCTGTTCGAAACGCCACGACTCGTCGTCGATGCCGTGAGTGCAATAGGACGACAGGCAGCGCCAGATGTCGAGTTTCCTCTGGCGCTCGATCTTCCGCCTGAGGCGTGGGACGATTCGCGCCTTCAATCGAGCTGCCCCGAGTGCCAACTGCGCCTGGCGTTCAACCCGTTTTTCTGCCGCGCGCCGGCCGCCTGGCAATCGAATGCCCCGTCATGGGGTCTCCCGCCGCGCATCGTTGCCTGAAAGGACGGCGAGGTACTCGCGCGCCCGTTCGTGCTGCGGATCAATTTCAAGCGCGGCCTTGTAGGCCTTGATGGCCTCGGCGCGCCGGCCCTGGTGTTTGCGGGCGGTGCCGATGTTGGTCCACGCGCGGGCGTCCCGCGGGTTGACCTGCAGTACATGCTCGTAGCACTCGACCGCTTCGTCGAACCGGCCCATGTCCTGAAGCGCGTACCCCTTGTTGCCCCACGCGATGCCGTCTGAATAGAGAGGATCGATCGCAATCGCCTCGTTGTAGCACTCGAGAGCTCGTTCGTTCTTGTTCCACCGGTTGAGCACATCGCCCTTGTGGAGCCACGCGCGAACCGAGCGGGGATGCTCCTGCAGGGCCCGGTCGAACGACGTCACGGCCTCCTCGAGATCTCCGCGGTCGGCCGCAGCATCTCCCTTTCGAATCCAATCGTCGGCTCCCCCGGCCGAATCCTTCGTGCGCCAGGCGCCGCGATCGCGCAGCAGGTCGGCGATTTCGGCCTGCCCGCCCTCGCGTGCGCCGTCGAGCGGCGTGAATCCGGCTGTGGTCTGGGCGTTGGGGTCGGCTCCGAGATCTAGCAACGTCCGGACCGCGCGCGCCGGGCCATGCAACGCCGCCATGTGGAGCGGCGTGTAGCCCCGATGGTCGGCGAGACTGACGGATGCCCCAAGCTTGAGCAAGGCTTCCGCCGACGCCCCTGCGTCTTCGTATACGGCCGTATTCACCGGCGTGTGGCCGCCACCATCGACGGCGTCGAGATCTGCGCCGAACGCAACCAGGCGTTTGACAATCTCGACATCGAGCGTGTTTTCCGCCGCCTGGACACCCTGGGGACCGGGGGTAAGCGTCAACATCTTGCGTACGGTCGAATCTCCGGCCGCCGCCCTGTGCAGCGGGGTCTCGCCTTTCTCGTTTCGCGCGTTCGGATCCGCCCCGGCCTCGAGCAGACGCTCGACGACAAGGAGGTGGCCGTGAGTGGCTGCGTGGTGAAGGGCGGTCCAGCCGCGATCGTCGCGGGTATCGACCTTCACGCGGCGCTTGATCAGGCGCTGAACCTCACCGAGGTCACCGAGCGCGGCGGCGTCAACGATGTCTGCGGCGCGTGTGAAGAAACCGATAAGTCACCCCTTCTATCTCGTTGTGAGTCGATGGCGCGCGTCCAGGCCCAGCGCCTGCTCCTGTCCTGCCGGCAGCGGCGGCGCGTCCGCGCCCAGCCAGAGCAGCGCGCGGCAGGCCTGCCACCCGAGTTCCTCGCGTCTCCAATCGGGTGACGTCCGGGCGTCCCGCGCGACTGAAACCGACTCATGCAGCAGCGATCGAAGCCGGTCGCGATCGTGCTCACCGAATCCCGGTTCCTCGGCGGCAAGCGCCTCGATCCACCAGTCGAACGGCTCCAGTGTATCGACGTATCCCTTGCAGAACAGCGAGAGCGCCCGTTCCTCGGCGGCCGTGAGACCCTCAGCCACGCGCGTCGCCGCCATCAACCGCGCACCGGACGCGCGGGCGATGTCGAGCGTCAATAGGGAGAGCGCAAGTCTCACCCATTGGCCGGTCTTCCGGTGGTCGTCGAGTCCCGCGCCGTAGCAGGTAAAACCGATCACCTCGCCGGCGCTGGTGAGGGCCAGTAACTGCCGGCCGAGCACGCGTCCGTTGCGATCCTTGACGTACAGGACGCGCTTGTTCACTTCGACCGCCGCCGCCACCGCGGCATGCGCGTTGAACTTGTCGGCCGACAGGCAGGTGCCGAACAGGCTGCCCATCTGCAGGACCTCGAGCGGGTCGGTGGCAACGTACGCCGTGAAGGCGTTGCCCGGAATCTGGACGCTGCGCGATCGCGTGGCCAGCCACTCCTCTGTCCGAACGCCGGCAGCCGCGAGGCGACCGAGCCATTCCCGGTTGGGATCGAGGTCGCGCATCCACGTGCGGTCGCCCTGGGCCGCATGGCGCAGGAGGCGCCGCAGCACGCGCCGGTTGTGGCTCACGCCCTCGAGCATGAGCAGCGCGTTGTCCCATGCGGGGCTCTCCGGTACGACACTGCTGCCGCCGAGCAGTTCTCGCCACCGGCGATCGAGTTGCTGTCCTACGACCGTCTCGAGTGCCGCCAGCCCGACGAGCGCCCGTTGTTTAGGCAGCGTGGAGCGAAGCGCACGACGAAGCTCGCCCTCGAGCGCCTCCTTGTCTTCCAGCAACCGGCCCAGCCGGTCCGCCCGGGCCGACTGCGCCGGTGACAGGCGTCGCGCCTCGGCTCGCGCCTGCAGGGCCGAGCGCTCGCGCGTCATCGTCGTCTTCCGGTCGAGGACTCGCCGCACCGCACCGGGCACACCGCCCGGCACTTCCGCAATCGCGCTTGCCAGACGGATCTCCGCCAGCGCCTCGGCGTCGGCCCGTCGAACCCATGGCGGCCAGCGTGCGGGCGCGTCAACCGGGCGGTCGAGCGGCGCAAAGAGCCTGGCGGCGCGAAGTCCAGGGTCGAGCCTGGCCATCAATCCGATGCGCTCCAGCGCATGCACGACGCGGCCAGCCAGTTCCGTGCGATCCAGACAAGCCGACATCCACGCCAGCGCGATCGCGTGCTTCTCGACGATGCGCCACCCGTCCATGCCGCGCCAGGCGTGACGACGGGAGGCCCGCGGCAGACGCAGCAGCGCGAGAAGCCGAGCGATCCGCGCCTCCGCCAGCCGAATGAGGAGCTGGTTGTGGTCGTCGTGGTCAGGATCCCACTCGAGCGAGGCCTCTTCGCTCGACGTCCACCGATCGCCCAGAACGCGCGCGAGACGACGAGTCTCGCTGAACCCGGCATCAATCCAGCGCGCGCAGACGTCCAGCACGAAGAACGCGAGAACCGGCGCGTCGCCGACAAGAGATGCTTTCGGCGCTCCGGGCTTGGCCGCGGCGCGGCGCAGGAGCAGGAACCCTTCTTCGTGCAGGCGCGGCAGTACAGTGCTCCAGGGCGCGGCGCCAGGCCGCTGGGCGGCAGTCAGGATCATGTCGAGCAGGAACGTGATGACCCTGGCGTCGGCAGCATGATCCGCCCACGCGGCCAGGCCGAACTCGAGGAGCCTGTCGCGCAGAATCGGATCGGCGCAGCAGAAGACGCGGCGCGGCATCGGGATCTCGGCATCCGCGCCGCATGCTCCAGCCGCGCGCTCGGCGACCTCCACGAAGCGCAGCGCGACGTCAAGCGAGCCCTCGTCTGTCACCCATAGCTCGCGACGCAGCACGCGGTCGGTCGCATCGGGGCCGCGGGCGAGCACGGCTGGCAGCAAGGCGCGGACCGTGTCGGCCCGCTCTGCGCAGGCGGGCGCCAACTCGGCCGCAATGCGCGCGCCGTGGCGATCCAGGCTGGCAACCAGGTGTCGCGCGCAACGCGTATCGAACGCCGTCCCACCCGAGGGGACGACCGCGAACACGTCGCGCCAGAAACGCAACAGCGGCACGCGTGGGCGGCACGCCTCGACCCAGGCGGCGAGCGCGGCGCATGCATCAGGCGCACCCATTCTCTGCAGGCCACCTGCGATAGCCACGATCGCTGCCGCGCCGGCCGGATCGCCGGGGCCCCCGGCGGGGGCGTCGTTGGGCGATCTGAACGGCGGATCCGGAAGGAACGACAGGTCCTGCCTGCCGGGTAAGATCGACGCGTGGCTCAGGAGGAGGGCACGGCGGGCAGGTTCCATCCGGGCCGATGCGACTGCCGCCAGCAGCAACGCCAGCCCGGCAAGCTCGTCGGCTGTCACGGGCGCCGGGTCGAGGCTCCGCTCCTCAACCCACGCGGCAGCCAGCGCTGCATCCGGTCGGGCCGTCTCTAGTGGAGCGTTTGTGCCAAGCCAGATCGTCCGGGCATCAAGAGCGAATGCCCCAGGCTTGCCGGCACACCACGCGTCAACCTCCTCCCCTGCGCCCCGGCATTCAGCGAGCCTCAGCCGCATCCGCTCGCACCAGGAATCCACCTCGCCGACCATGCGCGCCGCGGCCCTCGGAAACTTCGCCACCGCTTCAATCGCCCGCGCGGTGGCGCCGACACGTTCGGGTGCCACGTCGTCGATGGCCGTCACCCGTAGTTGAAGGGGATCGCCTCCACTTGTCGCCTCCGACTCGCGGCGGCGTCGCGTCCGTCCGGTTGGGTTGGCGTTCGGCAGCTCGAGCCGCACGGCGTAGAGCCCGGCGGGCAGATTGGCCAGCCGATCCTGAAGGACGGCCCGCAATGGAGGCGGGGCGTTCTCGAGCCGGACGATCGCCTCGCGTTCGCCGGTCCAGAAGACAAGCGCACCTGGCAACCAGTCGGTACGAGCGATCAGACTCGCGGCCTGGCGAGCCCGCTGATTCTTGCGGCGGGTCGCGCGTGCTCTGGTCGCCTGACTGTCCGCGTGGTCGTGCCGAGTCATTGGTTCGGTTGCCGGCTTCCAGCCAGAAACGGATTGAAGCACATGCGATGCTCGAGCACACTACTCGGCCGGGAACCGCTCCAGCGCCAGCCGGTAGTCTTCCAACAGTTCGTACACGCCGCCGTACACCGTCGACGCCTCCTCGCCTGCGCCCGTCGTCGCGACGGCGACGTACGTGCACTTGGATTCGAGGAACCCCAGGTCGGTCAGCGTGGCATAGACGTCGTCCCACAGCTCGCCGTGCGTCTGGTGATACGACAACTCGGCGAGTGCGCGGGCGTGCCGGCCGGACCACTGGCCGTCTCCAGCAGGATCAGCTTTGCCGCGGAAGTACGCGGCGACAGCGCGATGCGCGGCGCGGACCTCGTCTCGGCTCGAGAGGTAGCGCGCCGTGACGGCTTCGCGCAGTTGGCCGTGGAAGAAATCGAGCAGTTCGCCGCGCGGCATCAGGTAGGGGCGCAGCAGGCGTTGGAGCGCGGCCACGTTGCCGAGCGCGTCGGCGATGAGCCCGCGGTCCTGATCGGCGGGCGCGACGAGATCGACCAACTCGGCCTGCGCCATCCCCGCGCGGCCCGCGGCCAGCAGCGATCCGTACCGGCGGACCACTTCCAATCCGACCAGGCAGCCCTCGGCGTCGCGGAACCCGGGGTCTTGCTCCAGCCGCTCGAGGATCCACGTGAAGAGCGGCTGAACGCGATCCGGCAGGGCGTTGATGCGCGCGCTGATTTCTTCGTAGGTGCCGAGGGTCCGTAACTCCTCGAGTGCCGTCACCAGGTACAGCGGCACGCCCGCGTCGGCCTTTCCGAGCAGCGCCAAGCGCTGTGCGAGATCGAGGCTCTTCCGGTAGCGCGCGAGGTACGCCTCCAGGATGGCGGTGGCGTCGGTCTGCGTAATGGGCTCGAGTTGCATTTCAACCGGCGGGTGACGGCGTCCACGAAGCGCGTCAAGGGCCGGACCCGGCAAGGCGCTGAAGACGATGCGCACTCCGGATGGAAGCGTCTCCGGCAGCCAGTGCATCCGCTGGGCGTCGAAGGCGGCGTCGAGTTGGTTGATCGCATCGATCAGGATGACGACCGGCCTGATAGCCGCGGCCCTCTCGAGCATCGCCGGGAAGGCCTCCCGCAGCTTGTCGAACTCTTCCGGGATCTCATCATCGAGGCCGGTCGCCCGCGCCAGTTCGTGGCACAGGCGCTGCAGCAACAGGCGGATGTTGGTGGACGCGGCACTCGCGCCTACGAAGTGGGAGATGAGGGCCGCCCTGCCTCCTGCGGTGATGTCTTCGCGATCGCGCGCGAATCGTCCCATCAGTGCCGACTTGCCGCTTCCCGGACCGCCCACCACGCAGAGCACGCCATTGCCGTCGCCGCCTTTCGTGTGGGCGACGAGGGCTCGAAACACCGGTTCGCGGCTGCCGACGACGTAGCGCTCGATGCGCTCTTCGACAAACGCGTCCATCGACGCACGTTCCTCCCCGAACGCGTCAATCGACCGCGGTGGCTCCGTGCCGAACTCGGCGTCGATGCTGGCGAGCACGTCGGCATACACGCGCTCGCCAAAGACGTCCAACCGCGTGATGCGGGCGGTCGCTGCATCCCAGGCGCACGGATACACGAGCAGTGGAAGCGGTCCTTCAGTCGGAACCCCCATCGGCTGAGGGGTCAGCCCAGTCGCGTGTTGGACGAGGACCTTGATCCGATCCAGCGCCTCGGCGGCTCGGCTGCCGTCGGGCTCGCGATAGTCGGCCGCGTGCGGCTCGGGTATAAACGAGGTGACGG
>Ga0315273_10013910_pt1 | contig 10360 bp, 14 predicted proteins | sample YL17G02_0_MG_FD_205753 | JGI IMG/M metagenome (GOLD analysis project Ga0315273, IMG submission 205753) | Sediment microbial communities from Yellowstone Lake, YNP, Wyoming, USA - YL17G02_0 | ecosystem: Environmental > Aquatic > Freshwater > Lake > Sediment | place: USA: Wyoming | collected... | reverse complement strand
GGGAACCCAGGTTCCCCCGTTACCCCCCTCTTAGGCGGAGAACGACGACCCGCAGCCGCAGGTGGATGTCGCGTTCGGATTCTTGATCACGAACTGCGCGCCTTCCAGCCCTTCGCTGTAGTCGATTTCGGCCCCGGAAAGGTACTGGTAGCTCATCGGGTCGATGAGCAGTTGGACGCCGTTCTTCTCCATCACCGAGTCGTCCTCGTTCTGCACCTCGTCGAAGGTGAAGCCGTACTGGAAGCCCGAGCAGCCCCCGCCGGTGACGAAAACTCGCAGCTTGAGCCCGGGATTGCCCTCTTCTTCGATCAGCTTCTTGACCTTGTTCGCCGCGTTGTCCGAGAACACCAGCGGATCCGGCATGTCTGTGACTGCGTTCATGTCTGTGACTGCGTTCATACCTGTATCCCTGCCTTTCCTGTGTTACTTCGCGACCTTGAGTTCGACCGCCTTGACCTCGGCCGAATGGTGCACCAGACGCCCCTCGATGACGGCGCCCTGCTGGATCTCGATGCTCTTGTAATGCACATCTCCATTGACACGGGAATTGGCCTGAAGTTCGAGCGATTCGCGCGAGTCCACCGGGCCGTTGATCGTGCCGTTGACCACCACGTGCGCCGCCTGGACTTCGCCGTCGACGCGGGCATGCTCGGAAATCACCAGCGTGCCCTGCTGGTCGGGCAGCGCCGCGATACTGCCGCGCACCGCGCCGTCGATGCGCAGGCCGCCGCTGAAAAACACGTTGCCTTCGATCCGCGTGGTCGCGCCGATCAGGCTGTCGATGCGGTTCTGCGGCTTGCTCTCCTTGCGAAACATGGCTCCGGCTCCTTCGACCTGGTGTTCAGCCCAGCGTTATGCTCTGCGTCACTTTCGGCTCGGCGGTGCCGCTTTCGTAGACGCGCAATTGCACGCTGCCGACCCTGGCCTTCGGGCTGATGCGGAAACTTCCGTCGATCCGCTGGAAGTGCTTGAATGCCAAGCGAAACGCAGACCCCGTGGAACCTTCTGACTCTGCTTTCCCGGGTATCGTGATTATAGCACTGTGACCGTCTTCCGTCAGGCCGACCGCCAATTCCAGGCGCCCCTGGAATTCGCGGCCGCGACGCGGCCCTGAGGCGAGCAACAGCACCCGGTAGCGGAATTCCCCTGGCAGCACGTCGGGCTCTACTTTGAAGCGCAGAATCGACAGCGGCGCGGCGACCGCCGTTTCCGACGAAAGCATGCTCTCGAACAGCGCCAGCTCTTCGCGCACGCGCGCGTTCTCCTGCTCGAGGCCCCGGATCTGCTGCGCAAGTTTCTGCTGCGCGGTGCGCTCGATCGCCACCTTGCTGTCGGCGGCATTGGCAAGCGCGCGCAGGCGCTCGAGCTCTTCGCGCAGCTTGGCGATATCGCCGCGCGTAGCCGCGAGCTCCTGCTCGACCTCGCTGCGATCGAAGCCGGCGAAGCGCCGGCCCGCGTCCCACATCCAGGCCGCGAGCACCGCCGACAACGCAAGCAGCACCGCGAGACCGAGCCAGCGCAGGTACCAGGGCACATGCGTGCGCACCGACACCTTCGGCGCGGCGATGCCGAAGCGCTGACGCAGCTTCGATAGACGGCCAGCCATCGGAGCCCGCTAGGGCACCACCGCGACCTGCTCCAGGCCCATGGTTTCCGGCAGGCCGAACATCAGGTTCATGTTCTGCACCGCCTGGCCGGAGGCGCCCTTCATGAGGTTGTCGATCACGGAAAGCACCGCCAGCGTGTCGCCGCCGTTGCCGAGCCGCGGCTGAAACTGCGGCGGCCGATGCACCGCGATCCGGCACACGTTCGCCGCGCGGGTGGAGCGCGTGTCGGGATGGCTGCCCGCGGGCATCACATCGACGAACGGCTCGCCGCGATAGCGCTTCTCGTAGAGCGCCTGGAAGTCCATTTCCTTCGCGATTCGGCCATACAGCGTGGCATGAATGCCGCGGATCATCGGTGTCAGGTGCGGTATGAACACCAGACCCACCTCGCGTCCGGCGGCCTGCGCGAGGCCCTGGCGGATCTCCGGCCAGTGGCGGTGCCCGCCGACCGCGTAGGCGGCGAAGTTATCCGACGCCTCGGCATACATGAGATTTTGTTCCAGCTTGCGTCCCGCGCCCGAAACGCCCGATTTCGCATCCGCGATCAAATGGTCCAGATCGACCGCGCCTGCTTCCACCAGCGGCAGCAGCCCGAGCTGCACCGCCGTGGGATAGCAGCCCGGATTCGCCACCAGCCGCGCGCCGCGAATTTTCTCGCGGTTCACTTCGCACAGGCCGTAGACCGCCTCGCCAAGGAGCTCCGGCGCCGCATGCTTCACCTTGTACCAGCGCTCCCATTCGACGACGTCCTTGATGCGGAAATCGGCCGAGATGTCGACGATGCGCGTGCCGGCGTCGAGCAGCGCGCGCGCCTCGCCCATGGCCACGCCGTTCGGCGTGGCGAAGAAGACGACGTCGCATTCCTTGAGTTTCGCCTGGTCAGGGTGCGCGAACGCAAGCGACACGCGCCCGCGCAGGCTCGGGTAGAGCGCGCTGACCGCCGTGCCCGCTTCCTGGCGCGACGTGATGGCGGCCAGTTCGACCTGCGGATGCTGCGCAAGCAGGCGCAGCAACTCCACGCCCGTGTATCCGGTACCGCCTACGATGCCTGCCTTGACCATGTGCTCCGCCTTCCTGAAACTAAAAAGCCGCCCGGAGGCGGCTTTCATTGAGCCGCCAGAAGGCGGCTTTTCGATTCCCGGGACCCCGTCCCGACGTTAACGCTTGGAGTACTGCTTGCGCCGCCGCGCCTTGTGCAAGCCGACCTTTTTTCGCTCCACCTCGCGCGCATCCCGCGTCACCAGGCGCGCAGCGCTGAGCGCCGGCTTGAGCGCCGCATCATACTCGATCAGCGCACGCGCAAGACCGTGGCGTACCGCGCCGGCTTGGCCGTTCTCGCCGCCACCGTGCACGTTCACCTTGATGTCGAAGGTCGCCAGATTCTTGGTGATCTCGAGGGGCTGGCGCACGATCATGCGGCCCGTTTCGCGCGCGAAGAACTCGTCCACCGGCTTGCCGTTGACGACGAACTGGCCCTTGCCGGGCTTGAGGAACACGCGCGCCGTCGAACTCTTGCGCCGACCCGTGCCGTAATAGTAATCGCCGACCATGTCAGATCTCCAGTGCCTTGGGCTGCTGCGCGCCGTGCGGGTGCGTGCCATCGGCGTAGATTTTCAGCTTGCGCAGCATCGCGTAGCCGAGCGGCCCCTTGGGCAGCATGCCTTTCACCGCGCGCTGCAGCGCGCGATCGGGGAACTTCGCGTGCATCGTGGCGAAATCGGTTTCCTTGATGCCGCCGGGGAAATTGGTGTGGCGATAATATTTCTTGCCGAGCGCCTTGCGCCCGGTGACGCGGATCTTCGCAGCGTTCAGCACCACGATGTAGTCGCCGGTGTCGACGTGCGGCGTGTACTCCGGCCTGTGCTTGCCGCGCAAGCGCATCGCCAGCCGCGAGGCGAGGCGGCCGAGCACCTTGTTCTGCGCGTCCACGACGTACCAGCCGTGCACCACTTCTTCAGCTTTCGCGCTGTATGTCTTCATTGCGTGACCGATCGATTCCGATGCGCTGCAAAGGGCGCGAATAGTAGCAAAAAAACGGCGCAACCTGTTGAGATTGCGCCGAATCCACCGATTGGAGGAGGGTGGAGACTAGGTACTCATTATGCCCGAGGATTTGCTGCGTCGCAATATATTTTATCTGATTTAAAATCAAACGATTAGAAAAGAGGAGCCCGGCATGGACTGCGTAGTGCGCTGGAGCGATGGCATGACCTTCATCGCCGAGACGGGGAGCCTGCACCTGGTGACCATGGACGGCGCGCCCGAGGGCGGCGGCCGCAACCTCGCGCCGCGGCCCATGGAAGTGCTGCTCGCGGGCGCCGGCGGCTGCACCGCCTACGACGTGGTGATGATCCTGAAAAAGAACAACCAGGCGGTGACCGGCTGCGAAGTCGCCCTGCAGGCGGAGCGCGCCGCGAGCGATCCGAAGGTTTTCACGAAGATCCACTACCGCTTCACGGTGCGCGGCCGCAACCTGAAGCGCAACCTGGTCGAGCAGGCGGTGCGCCTGTCGCACGAGAAGTACTGCTCGGCAACGGCGATGCTCGCCAAGACCGCCGAAATCAGCAAGGAATTCGAGATCTTCGAAGAGTAAACGGTTCGAGCGCGCCGGATCGGGCGCTCACACGCGGTGGGCGATGCTGGTCATCACTTTCGCCATCAAGCGCATGCCGCGCGTCACGGCCTGCGGGAGTTCCGCGGCGCCCAGTTCGATCGCGGTCTGTCGGTGCTTCGCCTCATCGGCGCGCATCGCTTCGATCACCGCGCGCGTCCTGCGATCCGCGGGCGACAGCCTGGCCAGATGTCCCGCGAGATGCTCCTCCACCTGGCGCTCGGTCTCGGCGAGGAAACCCAGACTGTGCCGGTCGCCGAGCGCGCCGGCGGCCGCACCGAGCGCGAACGCGCCGCCATACCACAGGGGATTGAGCAGGCTCAGGCGCCCGCCAAGCTCGTGGATCCGGCCCGCGCTCCAGGCGAGGTGATCCTCCTCTTCGGCGGCCGCTTGCGCCAACGCGCGGCGGTTCTGCGCCGAACGCGCGCTCAGCGCCTGGCCCTGATACAGGGCCTGGGCGCAGACCTCGCCGACGTGGTTGACGCGCATCAGCGCGGCGGCTTCGGCGCGCATTTGCGCATCGAGCTCGCCCTCAGGGATCTGCGCGGCCGGCGACGCGCGGACTGCCCGATGCACTCCCGCGACCGCACGCAGCGCCGTATCGAAGCCGCCGATCAGCCGGTCCATGGCGTCCATCGCGAAAGTATAGGCGAAGAAAAAGACAGCTTGTCGCACCCGTCGGATGATGCTGTTGCGTGCAGCTTTGCTTTGGTCCGTCGGTTGGCGTGTGGTACATATGAATTGGCGATGAGCGAGCCCGCCCAAGACGAGATAATCCCCCTTTGGCCCACGTGGATCGGCCAGTTGCAGATCCCCGGGGCCGAGGAGCCGAACCGGGCGCTGGCCGAACTGGCCGCGCGAGGCGCGCCACCCGGGGCCGGCAACCTGTTTGAACTCGAGCACCGCGCGGTGGCCTGGCTGCGCGAAGGGATCGCGGCGGCGCTCGGCCAGTGGTTCGAGAAAATGCAGGTGCAACCTGCGCCGCAGTGGCGGCTCGACGGGCGCCTGGAGGCGCTCGGCTTCGGCCACTACCGCGAACTTGGCAACGACCCCGGCGCCTACCTCGCCGGCCTGTACTACGTCAACACGCCGGCGCCCCCGGAGCTTGAGCACCTGCGCAGCGACTGTCAGCCGAGCCACGTGTCGATACTCGACCCGCGCGTCGGCTTCAACGCGCTTGCGCTCGAGGGCGATCCGAACTTCAACGAGAGCCGCACTCTGGTCCCCGTCGCCGGCATGCTGGTGTTGTGGCCGGGCTACTTGCGCCACTGCAGCCGCGTCCACCTCGCGCGCGCGCCGTGGGTGCGGGTCGCACTGCGCATCGAGCTGGGCAGCAATCTCGCGGCGCTGACGCCATGAGTGCGGCGGGCACCACGGGCGCCGGGCCGCGCATGGCGTTCACCGGCTTGTGGCCGACCCTGCTCGTGCGCCGCCAGCTGCCTGGCTTCGAGCAGCCGACGGCGGGCCTGGCTGCGCATATCCTCGAGCAGGAGGCGCGCGAGGCCGACTACACCGCGCGCTACCAGGAGCAGAACTTCTTCGCGGGCGAGCATCCGGCGGTGCGGTGGCTGGAGGCCCAGATCAACCAGAGCGCCAAAGCCTTCCTTCGTCACGTCGGCATCGAGCGGACCCTGTCGTGGACGCTCTTCAGCTGGTACAACACGAACCGGTACGGCGACCACCACGCGCCGCACACGCATCCGAGGTCCTACCTGAGCGGCACCTACTACGTGCGCGTGCCGCCCGCCCCGGCGAGCATCGACGATCCGCGCGCACGGCCGGGCTGCATCTCTTTTTATGACCCGCGCAACGGCGCCAACATGATCACGGTCGGCACCGAGCCCGACGCGCGCGCCGCGCACGTGGTGCGCCCGAGCGCGGGCACGCTACTGATGTGGCCCTCGCCGGTGCAGCACTACGTGCACCCGAACCTCGCCGAGGAGCACCGCGTGACCATCAGCTTCAACGTCATCATGGACCGCTACACCGGCGCCAAGTAATCGGCGCTACGCGATGACAAAAAAACGGGCGCCATCCCGTGAGGATGGCGCCCGTTTGTTGATGCTGTTGCGTATAGCTTCTAGCTTTGGTCCGCCGCTTAGAACGCGTGGCGGATCGTCGTGCCGAAAATGCGCGGATCTTCGCCAGCCATGACACCGCCAGAGGGGATACCAAGCGACTGCTGGGTAAAGAACGTGTACCCGGCGTTGGAGCTGTTGTTGATCCTGGCATACGTCACGCCCATCGAGGTGCGCTTGGACAGATCGTAGGAATAGCCGACCGCCCACATGTTCGACTTGGTGCCACTGTTGCCCACGGCGTCCGCGATAGAACCCGTATCTGCCTTCGCCCAGGAGTAGTGGCCGGTGATCGAGTGCTTACCCATGAACGAGTACTGCGCCGGGATCGACCACACCGTCCGCTTGGAGAACGTGGTTCCGTTCGTCGTCGATGAGCCGGTGTTGCCTTCCAGTTTCGAATTGTCCCAGGCACCACCGATCTTCAGGCCGAAGCCGAACTGGTAATGACCGTAAATCCGGTTGCCGCGCTGGTCCGCCGCGCCAAGGTTGGTGGCGACAATGACTGTGGTCGCCATGCCGGCATCGGGCTTCGACTTCCAGTAGCTGTAGCCGACCTGCCAGTTGGCAGCTGCGTAGTTCGGGTTCAGGTTCCAGGCATAGCCCCGGCGGATCGACTGCGAAGACACGTTGCCGATGTCGGCGTCGTTGCCGATCGGGTTCGACGAGTAGGCGATGATGCCCGTGAAACCGCCCCAGTTCGGCGTCAAGTAGTGCACGACGTTCTGGGTACGCGAGCCAGCCGCGATTGCCGTGCCGCCGTTGACCGCACTGCCCGTTCTACCGACCGCGCCCGCGTAGGCGAGCATCGAGATGCTGTCCGCGCGCAGCGAGTTCTTGCCCGAAATGTTGCCCGAGGTGTTGAAGTAGTGCAGGTCTTGACGGCCGAAGAAGATGCGGCCCCAGGACTTGCTCTGCAGACCGACGTGGCTGTTACCCTGCACGAGGTTGCCGCCGGTGCTCTGCGCCTGCGATCCGCCGCCGGAGTCATCCGGCTTCAGGCGCATGTCCATCTGGCCGATGGCCGCGAGGCCGCCGCCCAGATCTTCACGCACGTTGAAGATGATGCGCGAGGAATCGTCCGCCACGCCGTAGGAATTGTCCTTGCCCGAGCTGGCACCGCGGGCGCCGGTTCCCGGACCGCCGGTGGTGTAGCTGCCGATCTTCTGGTTTTCAAAGCTCATCTTCATCACACCACTGATCGTCACGCTCGATTGCGCGAGCGCGACGGCCGGGGCGGCGAAGAGGCCTGCCACTGCGACCGCTGCAATTTTCTTGTTCATTCAGAAATCTCCTGATTGCGTTGATGTTCCGGGAGGCATGCAGCGATCAAGTAGTGCTGAGTAACTAACCAACAACCAAGACCGAAACCGCCGCCCGACTCAACCTCTCCAATGAGAAGTTGACAGGATTGTCCTGCCGTAGCCCTGCGCGGAGCAAGAAAAACCCCCGCGAATCCGCCTTTTTCCGGGTCTTTGTTGTATCTTCACAACACAAAAATAAATCTTTGTGAATCAATCAGTTAAGAAACTCAGCGGGCGCGCCTCGCGCACCTGGCAGGGCTCGGTGATGAGACGTCCTTGCGCAGCACCGGCAAGCTGCATGCGCCCTTGGCCCTTCCAGGTCCCGGTCCGCTGCCGGCGTCGGGCCCTCGCCTCACTTCGTGGCCGCGGCCTGCTGCGGTGCCCGAAGACTTTCCGCAAGGACCGTCGTTACCAGCGTATGCAGCGATGCGCCATTCGCGCGGGTTGCGGCCCGCCAGGGCGGCGGCGATCAGGAGGATGCAATCGGCGCCCAGGGCCGCTTGCCCTCGTTTTCCCTTTGCGCGCCGTCCGATGATGTTCGGACCTGCCCGGTCAATCCGCCCCGGGCTCGAATCAGGGTTCGAGCCAGTTCTCGACCGCAAGCCCGGGCACGCGGCGAAACTCGCGCACATTCGCCGTCACCATGGTGAGACCGAGCGTCAGCGCATGCGCGGCGATCAGCATGTCGTGCGCACTGATCGGCTGTCCGGCCTGTTCGAGTTGCATGCGCAGATCCGCATAGCGGCGATCGACGCCTTCATCGAGCGGCAATATCTCGACGCCGGAGAGCAGCTGTTCGATTTTTTCGTTCAAGACCGGCGAGCCTTTTCTCATCGCCCCATAACGCAGCTCGCAGGCCACCACGATACTGGTGCAGATGCTGTTCTCGCCCGCAGCCGCGATGCGGCGCGCGACTGCGCCCGCCGGTTGCTTGACCACTTCGGACAGCGCGTTGGTGTCCAGCAGGTACCGGAGCGAATCCACTTCAAAGTTTCACGTCGTCGAGCGGCAAGTCCCCGATGTCCGTAAACTCCTCATCCAGCGGCTCCCAAGTGGCCAGCAGTGCGAGCAGCCCGCGCTTTTTCACCGGCTCGACGATCAACCGGTCGCCGTCCTTGCGGACGACCGCTTCATCGCCCGGCAACTCAAATTCGCGTGGAATGCGCAGAGCCTGGTTACGGCCGTTCCTGAACAGGCGGACATGACGCTCGGAATCCATGGGAATCTCTCAAGAGATTATGCCGATTCGCGCATTCTAGCATATGCCGAAGCATATGCCAGGCCCCGATCGCGTCCTCGGGCGTCTCACCGTCGCTCGCGCAACTCGGATTTGAATCTCAGCGGCCGCCGAAGAGCTGGTTCAAGGCGACGCCGGGTTCCGGTGCGCGCATGAAAGCTTCGCCGACGAGAAACGCGTTCACGCCCCCCGCACGCAAGCGCGCAACGTCCGCGCGGCCGAGGATTCCGCTCTCAGCCACCACGATCCGGCCCTCGGGCACCCGCGGCAGCAGCCCGAGCGTGGTCTCGAGCCGGGTCTCGAAACTGCGCAGGTCGCGGTTGTTGATGCCGATGAACGGGGTCTGCAGCGAGAGCGCCGACTCGAGCTCTTGCGCGTCATGCACTTCGACCAGCACCGCCATGCCAAGTGAGCGAGCACTGGCTTCCAGACCTTGCATGTCCTGGCGCGCCAGGGCGGCGACGATCAGCAGGATGCAATCGGCGCCCAGCGCGCGCGCCTCATGGACCTGGTAGGGCTCGGTGATGAAATCCTTGCGCAGCACCGGCAAGCTGCAGGCCGCGCGCGCGGCCGCCAGGTGCTCGGGGGCACCCTGAAAGAAGTCTCGGTCGGTCAGCACCGACAGGCAGGCGGCGCCGCCCGCCTCGTAGCTCTTCGCAATCGCCGCGGGATCGAAATCCGCGCGCAGCAGGCCCTTGGAAGGGCTCGCCTTCTTGATCTCGGCAATGACCGCAGGGCGACCGGTGCTGATCTTCGCGCGCAACGCGCCCGCAAAATCGCGCGGCGGCGGCGCCGCGGCGGCGCGCCGCTGCATGTCGGCGATTGGCACCTGGGCGCGCGCCGCTGCCAATTCCTCGCGCTTGCGCGCGAGGATGCGCGAGAGGATATCGGGGACGCCGGCCATCAGGCCTTGGCGTGCTTTTTCGTGAAGGCGATGAAATCCTCCAGCTTCTGGCGCGCCTCGCCCTTGGCGATGGCCTTGCGCGCTTTTTCGATGCCGCTCTCCAGGGATTTGGCGACACCCGCGACATAGAGCGCGGCGCCGGCGTTGAGCACGACGATGTTGAGCGCGGGGCCGGGCTGGTTCTCCAGCACGGCGAGGATCATCTGTTTCGATTCCTCGACCGAATTGACCTGGATCGCGCGCCGGTCGTACACCTCCAGCCCGAACTGCGACGGGTGCAGTTCATATTCGCGAACCTCGCCCTTCGACAGCTCGGCGACCATGGTCTCGCCGGAAATCGAGATTTCGTCCAGGCCGTCGCGGCCGTGCACCACCATCACGTGCTGCGCTCCCAGGCGCTGCAGCACGCGCGACATGATGCCGACCAGGTCGGGGTGGAACACGCCCATCAACTGGCTTTGCGCGCCGGCCGGATTGGTGAGCGGACCGAGCAGATTGAAAATGGTGCGCACGCCGAGGTCCTTGCGCACCGGTCCCGCGTGCTTCATCGCCGGATGGTGGCTGGGCGCGTACATAAAGCCGACGCCGACGATCTCGATCGAGCGCGCGATGTCGGCAG
>Ga0315273_10013909_pt1 | contig 10360 bp, 9 predicted proteins | sample YL17G02_0_MG_FD_205753 | JGI IMG/M metagenome (GOLD analysis project Ga0315273, IMG submission 205753) | Sediment microbial communities from Yellowstone Lake, YNP, Wyoming, USA - YL17G02_0 | ecosystem: Environmental > Aquatic > Freshwater > Lake > Sediment | place: USA: Wyoming | collected... | reverse complement strand
GGAGCATGGAGAAAAGATGCGGGAGGAACGCCACACGTACTTCCAGGCGCAATACGGTTTTCGCTCCGACAGTATTCCCAGCCTGGAATACCTTTGTGGTGCCTCGCTCAAAGAGCTGGCCGAACGCCTGCACCTCAGATGGACTGTCTATCGGCCCTGGTATGGCCTGAAGTGGCATCTCCGCCCCTGGAAGGCCCTTCTGAAACGAGAGCGCCCTCCGTCGCGCTTCTATATTCTGGTCGGGAGTCCATCCAGGTGATTATCCTCCTGCACCCGCGTGCCGCCAAAGCCCACAGCAGGCGTTTCCCGCTTTCCGTCCTTGCGCTTGCGGCGGTGCTCGAGGGGAAGGAGGAGTATGCGATCATCGATGGCAACGTGGATCCGGATCCCGAAGGAACACTCGAGAGAGTGCACCGGCAAGCACCGGCCGAACTCCTGGCCGTTTCGGTGATGCCTGGCCCGCAGATGGTTGCGGCCATCCCGTTGTGCCGCTCTTTTCGCGTGAAATACCCAGCCGTGCCGATTGTCTGGGGCGGCTACTTTCCGTCGCTGTATCCGGATGCGGCCCTGAACGCGGACTATGTGGACTTCGCCGTCCGAGCTCAAGGCGAGGACACCTTTACGGAGCTTTTTGCTGCGCTCCGAGGCCGCAGGGATTTTGCCGCCATCCGGGGCCTGTCCTACAAAGATCGCACGGGACTGCATGTCCACAATTCCGATCGCTTGCTTCGCTCTCCAGACGACTTTCCCTGGTCCCCATATCACCGGCTGGATGCTTCCAAGTACGTCCTTCCGACATTCCTCGGCTCACGGACGGCGGTACACCAGGCCAGCGTCGGATGCGCGTTCCGATGCAATTTCTGCGGCGTCGCCTCGGCCTATGGCAGCCGCGCGAAAGCGGAATCCCCTGAGCGCACAGCAGCGATTCTGAAGCATCTCAAGGATCGCTACGCGGTCAACGCAATCCAGTTTTTTGACAACAATTTCTTTCTGCAGGAAGACCGCACGCGAGAGCTCTCAGACCGCCTGGCCCCTCTCGGGATGCGGTGGTGGTGCGAAGGCCGCATCGACACGGTCCTCGGTTACTCCGATGCGGCTCTGCGCGGTCTGAAGCGGGCTGGTGCGACGATGATCTACTTCGGCGCCGAGTCCGGCTCGGACTGGGTGCTTAGACAGATGAACAAACAAGTCGAGTCCCGGCAAACCCTCGCGCTTGCAGAGAGGATCCGCCATTTCGGGATCGTGCCGGAGTTTTCCTTTCTCCTGGGGAATCCGCAGAATGCGGAGCGGGACACCCGCGAGAGCATCGCTTTCATCCGCAAGCTCAAGGCAGTCAATCCGGGCGCGGAGATAATAGTCCAGCACTATGTTCCGACGCCCCAGCGTGAGGGCATGTATGGCAAAGTCGACGGGAAAATCCTGTTTCCCGCGACCCCGGAAGAATGGGCCGGTCCGCGCTGGTACAACTTCACCATCCGGAAGGATCCGCGGCTTCCGTGGCTGCCGAATCGGATCAAGCGGCGGATCGACAACTTCGAGCGGGTGCTGAATTCGCGATGGCCAACGATCCAGGATATCCGACTGCCTCGCTGGGGTCGCAATCTTCTGCAGGCACTGAGCAGTTGGCGCTACCGGCTCGGCTTCTATGCCTTTCCTCTGGAGCTTCAATGGGCCCAGAAAACTATTCATCTGAGAAGGCCAAAGGCGGAGAGCTTGTGAATTTGTCGTCCGCCTCGATGGCGGGCGCGAGCCAGGCTCCTGTTCGCTTGTCCGTGGTTGAAGGATATCGCCTCTGGTCCCAAACCTACGACCTGGAACTGAACCCGCTGCTTGCGCTGGAACTCAGGACTCTCTCTCCCAAGCTGGGCGACCTCTCGGGAAAGGTCTTTCTGGATGTGGCCTGCGGCACAGGGCGATGGATGACGGAAGCCTCATCGCGCGGCGCCAGGGCCTTCGGGCTGGACCTTTGTTCTGAGATGCTGGCTGTGGCCTCACGAAAACCGCGACTTGCCGGCTGCCTGATGCAGGCGGACAGCCGCAGCCTTCCTCTTCGGGACAAATTTGCGGACATCGTGATGTGCTCATTTTCCATCGGATACATCCGGCCTCTGGGTCGAGTTGTCCGGGAGCTGCGGCGCGTAACGAGACCTGGCGGCACCGTTTTGATCAGCGACTTCCATCCCGCTGCGCACCAGGAGGGGTGGCGGCGTTCGTTCCGCAGCGGGTCAGGGGTATTTGAAATTGAGAGTTACCGCTACTCCGCCGATCAGCTGGTCGCCGCGGGTCAAGAGGCGGGCATGAGGTTGAGGGGGATGCTGGAGCCGCGTCTTGGTGAGGCGGAGCGCCGCATCATGCGGGACGCAGGAAAGCAGGATCTGGTGGACCAGGTCTCCGCGATTCCGGCCGTACTTATCCTCGAATGGGAACGTGGCTGAATAATTGGCACAAAGGCGCTGTGCGCGCAGGCGCTCGATGATGAATTCGTGGATTCTTGCCGGAGCACGCGTGGCCCTCGGGCCGCGGAAATCTGAGCTCCTCGATCTCGAGCTTCGGGCGGGGAAAATCAAGGCCCTCAGCCCGCACAAAGGCGGCCCGAGCGGCCCCAGCTGCCTGGACTTGCGCGGCTGCTTGATTTTGCCGGGACTCATCAACGCTCACGATCACCTGGAATTCAGCCTGTTTCCACGCATGGGTCGCGGCCCCTATCCGGATGCCGGGGCCTGGGCTCGAGACATATACCATCCTGATCAACCGCCGGCCCGGGAGCTTCTTCGCATTCCACTCGCAACTCGCTTGCTCTGGGGCGCTGTCAACAATCTTCTCTCAGGCGTGACGACGGTCTGCCACCACAATCGCTACTACGCCTCGGTTTTTACCCGGGACTTTCCCGTTCGTGTCCCCCGATTTTACGGATGGGCACACTCGCTCGAGTTCAGCGCGGATCTGGCAGGGCGTTTCAAACGGACGCCACGATCCTGGCCTTTTGTTCTGCACCTGGGAGAGGCCGTCGACCGCGGCGGGGAAAAGGAGATATTTCGACTCGATGCCATGGGCGCGCTGGACGATCGTACCGTCCTGGTGCACGGAGTCGCTCTGGGGCGGCGAGGATTGCGGCTGGCACGGGAGAAGGGCGCCTCTCTGATCTGGTGCCCGAGTTCCAATATCTTCGTCCTGGGGCAAACCCTTGAGAGAGCGGCGCTGGATGACGGCATCCGGATAGCCCTCGGTACCGACTCCGCAATGAGCGGGCAGGGTTGTCTTCTCGAGGAGCTCAGGATCGCCCGAAGTGTCCGCCGGGTTCCGGTCTCACGCCTTTACGGCATGGTAACGCGTGATGCGGCGGAGATCATGCGGCTTCGACTGGGCGAAGGCAGCCTGTCGCAGGGCGGGGTTGCGGATCTCGTCGTGGTACGCGACCGGGGGGAAACTCCGGCGGCCACGCTTCCGGGACTTCGTGCTGAAGAGATTGAGATGGTGATGGTTGGCGGAGAAGTCAAGCTGTCTTCGCCCTGGATGGCTGACCGGCTTCCTGCCCATGTCCGCCGCGTCCTTCATCCTATCGTGACGGAGGGAAGGGAACGGCGGCAGGCCTTCCTCGCCGTCGACGTTCGCCGACTTTGCCGGGAAGCAGAAATGGCCATGGGGCAGGTGGTTCTATCCGGCAAGAAGATGCTGAGTCTCCCATGAAAGACACACACGTCCTCGAGACGTTGCCGATTCTGATCCTCTATCCGCACAGTCGATGCGATTGCCGGTGCGTGATGTGCGACATCTGGAAGGTCGCCGCAGTGCAGGAAATCGATCTGGAGGACCTGGAGCGGCAGGCAAAGGACATCGAGGCTCTGGGTGTCCGATGGGTGGTGTTTTCCGGCGGCGAACCCCTGATGCACGCCGATCTGTGCCGGCTCTGCGACTACCTGCGGTTGCGTGGCATCCGCACGACGGTTCTGAGCACAGGCCTCCTTCTGGCGAAGCACGCACCTTCCATCGCTCAAAGGACCGACGACGTGATCGTATCCCTGGACGGCCCGCCCCAAGTGCACGATCGCATCCGCCGGGTCCGTGGGGCGTATCAAATGCTGGCGGCCGGGATCAGGGCCCTGCACGCCCAGAAACCGGATTATCCGGTGGGTGCGCGCTGCACGGTGCAACGTCAGAATTTCCGCCTCATGCGCGAAACCGTAAAGACAGCCAGGGAGCTTGGCCTGCAGTCGATATCGTTTCTTGCTGCGGACCTGGTTTCCACGGCGTTCAATCGGCCCGAAGGATGGCCTCCGGATCGGCAGGCGCAGGTTGCGCTGACCGCGGAGGAAACAAGGGAGCTGGAAGATGAAATAGGGCAGTTGATCGCGGAACTGCCAGAGTACCCCGGATTTGTCCTGGAGACTCCGGAGAAGCTGCGTCGCATCGGGCTTCACTTCCGGGCGCACCTGGGATTGGCCGAGCCGGTTTCTCCCCGCTGCAACGCACCGTGGGTGTCCGCTGTCATCGAGTCGGACGGCACGGTCCGCCCGTGTTTTTTCCACAGGCCGATCGGAAACGTGAGAGGGCAAACGTTGGCGGCGGTTATCAACGGCCCACAAGCGGTTGAGTTTCGCCGGACTCTCAACGTCCCTCAAGACCCGATTTGCCGTCGCTGTGTGTGTTCACTCTATCTCCTTTGACGACGGTGAGAGGGGATAATGAATGAAGGATGTTTCCAGGCGTCCTGGTGTGACGACATTCCTCGGAACAGCGTGCCGGGTAGGTCCGGTCTGTCAGACCGGACCCCTGGAGTCATCGTCGATCGGCAATCTTTACCACGGAACGCAAGCTTATCGTAAGCGGGATAGCTGGGAACGCACCGGCCCGGACCCACACCGCTGCCGCGGACCCACATCGCTGCCGCGGTAATATCGGAGTTGGACCACCCATAACTGAGAACCTGTGAATGAATTGTTTGGTTCCAGTGTGCCGGCCTTTCTGAAATCGATTCTGTCTGTCCTGTCCAACCACGCGCTCACGCGCGTGGCTTGGAGTTCATACCTTTAAAGTGATGGGACGGGCCTACAGCCCTTGTTCTTTTTTCGTTTCGACAGCTCCTGGGGCGTTGCCCCAGGCTGATATGGTCCGCGCCTTCGGCGCTTTCGTTGTCACTCCAAGATGGGGACTGACGATTGCGTCCATGGGCGCTTTGGTTGGCTCTTTGAAATGGGGGCCAACTGTTGGCACCATTTCCAGAGGGCCGGAGGCCCGATCCATACCAGGGGGCAGCGCCCCAGGTATGGAAACGACGATGCTCTTGCGGGATGAAGGCCCGACCCATGCAAACGGCGAGACGGTATGGAGAGAATTCGGTACCTTTATTGGAACGCTGCCCCATATCCGCTATGCTCGAATGTATATACTCCAGACCACGCGCTTCGCACCTCGTTTCTTTGCCCACCCGGTTGAAGCACAAGGCCGCCAATGACTTCCAGACCAGCCTCGAAGAGGCGGCACAATGGTAGCCCCGCGCGTGAGCGCGGGGTTTTGATGCCCACAACATGGAAGCGCTGAAGGCGCGGCACAGGAATCGCGCGGGCAGGTTCAAACACGGCGATTTTCGCACAGCTTCTGACGGGATATTGAGGCGCGCGGTCAGGTGCGGGAGACGCGGGCGAGGTGCTGCAGGCGCCGGCCCATCCGGCGGACAAACGACTTCACGCGGCCCATGCCGGTTCCCTCGAGCCAGGGTGAGCGCAGGGAATAGAACAGTACGCGGATCTTCTCCGACCATTTCGCCGCCATGTTCCAGTGCAGGAAGTAGATCAGGGACCGGTCACGATTGCGCAGGTTCATGGAGCAGGCATCCTGAAGGCCGCGCGACGCGAGCCAGCTGACGACCGCAGAAGGCGTGGCATCGCGCAAATGACTCCGGACTCTTGGGGACAGATTGCAGCCGCCTGTACTCTCGGCAAGGGCGAGTGCAACGAAACAAAAGGGAGCCAGACAACTCTCGCTGATCTCCCGGAGAATCGCATCCCAATCAAGGTCCCGCCCGCGTAGCCGCAGGAGCAGCGCTATGTCCAGGAGATGCATGAGGCGTGCATTGCACTCCAGGACGTTGCACGCATAGTGGACGGCGAGGTGAACAAGGAGTCGCTCCTCGGCTGGAACTTGGAGCAAGACCCCCGCGATCTCCGCAACGCGCAGACCCCGCCAGAGGTCAAGCCTGCTTTCCATCCGGAAGCCATGCCAGCGCGGTTCCCATGGCCTTGTGTGTAGTTCCACGAGGACAGGTCGATCGGGATCAAACACCCGCTCCGCATCCCAGGCATATTCCCTGGGTCGCCAGAGCGGTCGACCCGGGCGGTAGCCGTGCCGCGGGAAGAAGGGCGCATAGCCGATCCGGCGAAGAACGTCGAAGGCTCCTGCCGTGTCCTCCGGTTTTATGTGAAGGTCCAGGTCATACATGACTCGCAGCCCGAGATCCCCGTAGTAGTCGTGCGCCAGGGGCAGACCTTTGGAGACCAGCGTGGCGATCCCGCGCTCCCGCAGCGCCGAGCCGAGCTCATCCAGCAGGAGGAGGATTCTCCGGTTGCGCTCTGTGTTATCCATCCTGCCGGTCGAGAAACGCCGCGCAATATCAGGGGGCAGGCTTTGCATGACCCCTGTTTCAGTCCACCGCTTGTGAAGGTAGGGGACCAGGCAATGATCGCGGGCGCTAAGCCAGAGTGTCTCCCACTCAGACGGCTCGATCTCCAATGTCGAGGGGGCGCTCGGGCTCAGGCTCTGTGCCAGAATGCGGTTCACGCGAGAACGGGGATCCCTCATCATGCGGTCCAGGGTTCGGCTCGTCGGGCTTCGAGGAGGCGTTCCAGCAGGTCGATGATTGCGTCCAAGTCTTCACTGCAGTGAAGCGTAAAGGATCCTCTGGCTGCCAATGCTGTCCAGGCGCGACGATGCCTCTCAATGACTTCGGGCGGATCATAAACCAGCTCCCGCTCCAGGAGCTTCAATGCATCGCCCGGCTCCAGCGGCTCGCAAGCCACCCGGCCTGACGACCGTTCGAGGAAGAACAACGCCGCCGGATCACAACAGGCTTGTGTGTGGCCGGGCAAGAGTTCCTGCACGTCGATTTCGACAACTTCCTTGCCGGCAGCCTTGAGACTCTCCGTTTTCTCGCTCAACTCGGGGAAGAAGCGTGCGCAGTCTGGCAGAAACCTCAACCGCCATGGCCTTCCCCACGCGGTCAGGCCGCGCTCGGTTTTCAGGTAGACAACATCGTCCGTCACGACGCTGAAACCGCGCCGGGCGCAGGCATAAGCCAGAGTGCTCTTGCCGGACTCGCGCGGCCCGCAGAATATCAGCCCCTTGCCGCTTTTCGCGACAGCGGAGGCGTGGACGTAGGTGTGCGTGGCTCCACTCCCGCGGGTCATCATCGTGAGGGCCAGGCACTCCAGAAAGGTATGTCGCAGGAAGTCTTTGTCTCGAGCCATGGCTGGAGATACGAATCCAACCGCATCACGCCGCCCGAGATCCGCCACGGCGGTGTTTTGGCTCCCGACGGAGACGTAGAATGCATCTCCATGCCGGCGAAACACAGGGTCGGGCCAGGGAGGAGCCGCCACAAAGAGCTCATCCGCCAGGAGCCGGACGACGAACTGGGCCGTCTGCAGCCCCGATTCACGGGTGTCGCAGCGACCGAAGCTTGCCCGGCACGCCTCGAGGATTTCCCGGCTGTTCGTTTCGAGCCGCAGCCTGACTCCCAGAGGGGAGAAGTCCTCCACAAACTCAATCGGCACGGAGCCCCCCAATGGATCGTACGGCGGAATCATCATTGGCGCCATGTCGGAAAGCAAACCCCTACCGGTTAGAATCGGAGAGAATAGACCCTCGCTGCCTTGTCGCCGTTGCGTATCTCCAGCTCCGGCGATCGCCGGCCGGCATAGAGATCCGTAATGATCCTCTCATGCTCCGCGACCGGGGCGAAGTCCGAGAAAACGACAAGGTACTCGATCTGTTTCTCGCGCAGGAATCTTTCAATGTCGGGAGACGGCAAGCCCCGGAGCCGATCTGCAGAGATGATCTTGTCCTTTCCCAGCCACGAAAACATCAGCACTCGCTGGTAGTCCAAAGGCGTGGTCTCGACCTCCTGCAGGAATCGCAGTGCGCGCTCTCTTCCTTTTGGTCCGCTCCATTTCTCGACGCTGCGCAGGTAACTCTCTATTGGTTCTCCCGGCAGTGGCGAGGCAAGGACCAAGCCACTCGCCTGCTTTCCGGCCAGAAACTGAGCCACCTGGTAGTCCGTTTTCAGGTCCGCGTCTGCATTGGCCGCTGCCACCCGGTGAATCCCCCTGTTGAGGCCGTAACCTGCAGCCACGAGCAATGCCAGCAACGGAATGCCGGAACGCAGCCAGGGGCTGTTCGCCAGCCGTTTCCGGCACTCGCTGCTCAGCCAGCCCGCCCCGATGCCGGCATAGAGAACCAGAAGGCTGACGGGGATGAAGGCCTCTCGTTCGGTGACAAGCCGCGTGGGATCCGGCTCGATGCCGTGACCGGAAAAGAGCAGGGCGGCCAGAAGCAGCACGAGGAGTCCGAGGAGCGCAAGGGTTCGCCTCTCATTCCGGATCCGGGCATCGAGCCACGAGTAAACAAGTCCGGCCAGCGCCATCAAAACAACGGCTGACTCCGTCCACCAGAGAGCCGATTTCATTACAAAATAGGGTCGATAGAGCCGGCCCCATTCCAACCCGAGATCGAGCACGTAGGATCCCGCAGGGCTCAAATCCCTGTTCCACAAGATCCACACAGCCGGCGCCCAGCCGAAGAGGGCAAGCGATTGAATAACGAATGCGAACTCTATCTTGCCCTCGCTCTGACGCTTCTGCCGGATCCGGAAAAAGGCAGCCGCCAAAGCCGCAATCCAACCCTCATACCGGGAAAAACACGCCAGGCCGAAGAAAATGCTCGATAGCAGAGAGTTGGTCAGTGAGGCGCGCCGGAACAGATAGTAGAACCCCCAGGCTATCGCCGCCATAAGCAGAGGTTCCTGATATGGCACACGGGAATAGTAGAGCACGAAGGGGTGCGTGGCGTAGAGAATCGCCGCCATCCAGGCGGCGCGGCGGTCCTGTGTTATCTCCCAGGTGAGGGCATGCAGGCCCGCACAGGCAGCGGCAGAAATAAACGCCATGAGCCAGAAGATGCCACCCGGGCCATAAAACCACCGCATTGTATAGTGAATCAGGACCTGGAGCAGAGGGAGCTGGTATCCCATCAGGACTTTCGGGAAGTTGACCAACCGGACGACCGGATCCCCGCCGTAGATTATCGGGTAGCGCTGCATGAGCAGACCGTAGAGCCCGAGCGTCATCAGGAAGATCAGCAGCCGGTCTCCCATAAGCGCCCGGGAAGAGGCTGATCGCAGTTCTGATTCGGGACCCACTTTCATGGCTTGATTGTCAGCTGTCACGCGGCCTGTTTGAAGTCTACCTTCGTCAGATGGCCCCGGCAACAGAATTGACAGCCCGGTTGCGAGGAGGCTAGGATTCTTATGTCTTCGAAGGGCGATGCGCGTTTGCGGGATCCCAATCGCCTGTCGATCTTCGATCTGTCTCCATAACATAAACCTGTTTTCCGGCTGAACCGTTCTCGGTGACGGTCTGTATGAGAGTGGCTCTGGTGCATGACTGGCTCACAGGTATGCGCGGTGGAGAGCGCGTTCTGGAGGAGCTGTGCGCGTTGTTTCCGGATGCCTCGCTCTTTACTCTGTTTCACCGAAAGGGATCTGTCAGCCGGCGCATCGAGGCCATGCCGATACAGGCGTCGCTGCTGAACCGGATTCCGGGAGCGACGCGCTGGTACCGTTACCTGCTCCCCCTCTTCCCCTGGGCTGTCTCCCGATTTGATCTCCGCGGTTATGAACTCATCGTAAGCGTCAGCCACGCCGTGGCAAAGGCGATCCGGAAGCCGCCCGGGAGCCTGCACATCTGCTACTGTCTCACTCCGATGCGTTTCATCTGGGACATGCAGCCGGACTATTTCCAGTATGCCGACCGGCTGCGGATTCGTGAAACCGCCCTTCGAGCAATGACCCGACGGCTGCGGAAATGGGATCGCGCGACTGCCGATCAGGTGGACCATTTCATAGCCGACTCCCTTCATGTTCAGCAACGAATCTCCCGGTACTACGAGCGTGAGGCGGATGTCATCTATCCGCCAGTCGACACGGAGTTTTTCACGCCCTCGCAGGATGGCTGCGGACCCCGACCATACCTCGTCGTATCGGCGCTGGTCCCTTACAAACGTGTGGACCTTGCCGTCGACGCTTTCAACCACATGGGCTATCCGCTCGTCATCGCGGGCGCCGGTCCCGATCTGAGCGGGCTGCGAAAGA
>Ga0315273_10013908_pt1 | contig 10360 bp, 4 predicted proteins | sample YL17G02_0_MG_FD_205753 | JGI IMG/M metagenome (GOLD analysis project Ga0315273, IMG submission 205753) | Sediment microbial communities from Yellowstone Lake, YNP, Wyoming, USA - YL17G02_0 | ecosystem: Environmental > Aquatic > Freshwater > Lake > Sediment | place: USA: Wyoming | collected... | reverse complement strand
CCGGGGCCGGTAAATCACTCCTCATCGATGCCATCGCCTTATTGGTCGGCGGACGGGCTTCGACCGACCAGATCCGTTCCGGAGAAGACGAGGCCCAGCTCGAAGCAGCCTTCCACCTCCCTGACACCCACCCACTCCTCCAACGCCTCCGGCTACAAGAAATCATCGGTCAGAACGAGTCTGAGTTGATTCTTCGACGCGTGCTCTCCCGAGCGGGTCGCCACCGGGTGTACGTCAACGGCAGCCTGTGCCCCCTGCGTGTGCTCGAAGAACTTGGGGGCACCCTCGTCGATATCCATGGCCAGCATGAGCAGCAATCGTTGCTGGCCACTGCCAAACAATTAGATGCCCTTGATGCGTTTGGACGCCTCTACGAGCTACGCGGGAGGTACGAGCAGGCCTACCGGGGATGGAAGGAACTCCGCACGCAGTTGGATGCCTTGCAGCATGACGTCATCGATCGTGCAAGACGTGAAGATATGTTGCGATTCCAGTCCCAGGAGATTGAACAAGCCGGCCTGCTGCCTGATGAAGAAGAGCGGCTCCGTAGCGAGCGTCAGCGACTGGTACATGCGCATCGGCTCAGAGAATTGACCCACGAGGCTCATGTCGAGTTGCAGGCGGATGAGCAGGCTGTCCTCACCAGGCTGGGGCGGATCGGGCGAACCCTTGCGGAGTTGGCCCAGACCGATCCGGCGATGGGTGATTGTGAACAGGCTGCTTCGGAGTCGGCGATCCAACTCAAAGAACTTGCCGGGCGGCTGCGCGACTATGCACAACAGTTAGAGGCCGATCCTGACCGACTGGCTGTCGTGGAGGATCGACTCGATCTGATCCAACGATTGAAGAAAAAGTATGGAGGGTCGGTTGAGGCGGTATTAGTGACCGGCAGACGTGTGCAGGAGGAGCTTCAGTTATTGGACAATCGTGAAGAGCGAACTGCTGAGTTGACCGCGCAGCTGGGCGAAGAGGCCCGCCGTCTTCGCACGCTGGCGCAGCAGCTGTCTAAGAAGCGAGTTGACGCGGCCAAGCGAATGACGACGCTTGTGGGAGCGGAGCTGGCAGCGTTGAAAATGGAACAAGCGATCTTTCAGGTCACGGTCTCGAGCGATGAGTCGGCCGAGGGGCTCGGACCGGCTGGGCGTGATCGAGTGGAGTTCTTTCTCTCAAGCAATCCGGGTGAACCGCCGAGACCTTTGGGCCGGGTGGCATCCGGCGGGGAACTCTCACGTATCATGCTGGCGCTCAAGACGGTGTTGGCCGAGATGGACCAGGTTCCGGTCCTGGTATTTGACGAAATCGATACGGGAGTCGGTGGGGCAGTTGCTGCAGCTATGGGAACGCGACTGCGCAAGCTCGGGGCGTTCCATCAAGTGTTTTGCATTACCCATCTTCCTCAGGTCGCGTCTCAGGCGGAGCACCATCTGCTTGTGGAAAAGGGGCTGGAGAGTCAACGGACATCCACATCGGTCAGAGCGCTCAAGGGGATGGGGCGAGAAGCAGAAATCGCCCGAATGTTGAGCGGTCCGACCATTACGAAAAAAGTGCGTGAAACGGCAGCGGAACTCATCGCGGGGGCGAAGGGGAAGCAGTCTGAGTGAAGGAGTAGACTGCGGATTAACTATCATTGCGTCCGGTGGGGCTGCGAGATAGGGACGTTCGCGATGATTATTGATTAGTTCACAGGATGCTCAAAAAGGCCGTCCAGCGCGGCCGCAGCGAGCGAGGGGGCGAGGCGTACCCTTGCGGTACGTCGAGTCTCTGAGCGATGCGAGAACAAAGCTGGCGGACTTTTCAGCATCCTGTTAAGAGTCGGATCCGTCGGTCGGGGTGGTAGCCATCGCCATGGCAGGAAGGGATGCCTTGCATTCCTGGACCACGCGCGCAAAGAGTTCGGTTAACTTTGGTTCGAAGTGGGTGCCGGCATACGAAAGCATCCGTTGGCAGGCGTCATCAATCGAGAGGGGCGTCCGGCCAGGAAGTTCCGCGGTCAGATGGTCGAATGTTTGGGCTAGACAGACAATGCGGGCCAGTTGAGGAATTCCTTCTTCCTGAAGTCCAAATGGATAGCCTGAGCCATTCCACTGTTCATGGTGATAGGCAATAATCTGTCCTACCTCAGCCGGAAGTCCCAGCGGTAACACGAGTTTCGCACCCTGCTCCGGGTGGTGCCGATTGCCGACAGCCTCTCCGGTCACAGCGATTTCATCGTCGGCAAATTGATAGGTCTCAGGCCCGATCTTGCCGATGTCGTGGAGGAATGCCCCCAGCGCCAACGATTTCTGCTCAGCGAGTGTCAGGTTGATACGGTTAGCCAAGAGTGTGGAGTAGAAACTGACTCGGCTGCAGTGGTTGAGCAACTGGCGATCCTTGGCTTCAAGCAGGTCGGAGAGTAGAGGGAGAAGGTCCGGCATGGATTCGGAGCTGGACGCTTGGTCTGACGTCGGTTTCCCGATCGCCTGGTATCCCGCGAGTAATTCCTTCCACGCTTGCGCGCATTCTGTTTCTGATCCCCAGAGGCCGGTCGATGTCTTGAGAGAATGCCTGAGAAAATCAAGCCGTTGTTTCTTTTCGAGTGTCTGGTTGACGAGGGAAAGCAATTCCGTGACGTTGAAAGGTTTGAGCAGGTAGCCAGCGGCACCATGGCGGATCCCTTCCATGGCGGACTTTAAGCTCCCGTACCCGGTGATGATGATGACCTCAACGCTGGCGTGGTGATGCTTGATGTCCTGAAGGAGGTCTATGCCCTGGCGATCTGGAAGCTTCTGATCGAGTGTGATGAGGTCGATCGGCTGGGAGTTCAGCACGTCAAGCGCTGCACCGGCTGATTCCGCTGTCTGGATATTGAAAAATGGGCGGAGAATCACGTTCAGGGCGTCACGAGGTCCTGCCTCGTCGTCAATCACGAGCAAGGTCGGCTTATTCTTTGCCGGCTCCTGAGTCACAGCAGGTAAGTTCATAGGTGTCCTCTATGGCTAACTACGTATTTGTAAGGCAATTCTTGTTCCATTTCAGTGAGTTAGCATGCCTGCCTCAACGGAGAGTGGCTTGTGCATGATTGGGGCCCATATGTAGTTTTCTTGAACGAAACACTACGTACATCAGCAAGAAATTCCCATACCCAACTGTGCAAAAAAGACGCAGTGGGGGGAGTGGATGTGCTATTCCTGCACTACGGCCGGAGGTTCGGTGCTGACTTCCTGATCGGGTCGGCCGATTCCCAGCGTGTCCATACGGTACTTGAGCATCCGGCGGCTGATTCCCAGCAGGTTGGCGGCATGGGTTTGGATATAGTTTGTTCGTTTTAGGGCATCCAAGATAATTTCGCGCTCGAATTCCATGACGGCTTTTTCGAGCGATAGTCGCCCGGCGAGAGTGTCGTCGCGGAGTGAAGAGGATCGGGTGTCGTTTTTGAGAATGGTCGGGAGATGTTCGGGAGTGATGGTGTCCGATCCCTTGGACCAAATGAACGCCTGTTCGATGATGTTCTCCATCTCTCGAACATTGCCCGGCCAGGGATAGCGGGACAGAAGATCGATGGCATCTTTGGAGAACTCTTGGGGTGGCCGATTGTCTTCTTCGATTCGTTTGGCCAGAAAATGTTTGGCGAGGAGCGGAACGTCTTCGCCGCGCTCCCGGAGCGGGGGCAAATACAGCGCAATGACGTTGATGCGGTAGTAGAGGTCTTCGCGGAATTGTCCCTTGCGAACGAGTTCCTCGAGATTCTGGTTCGTCGCCGTCACAATGCGCACATCCACCTTGATGGATTGCACCCCGCCGACTCTGGTGAATTCTCGTTCTTGCAAGACGCGCAGCAGCTTGGCTTGCGTCATGGCGCTGAGGTCGCCGATCTCGTCGAGGAAGAGCGTGCCGGTATTGGCGAGTTCAAATTGCCCGACTCGACGGGCCGTGGCATCCGTAAACGAGCCTTTCTCATGGCCGAACAGCTCACTCTCGATGAGCGTTTCAGGAAGGGCTGCGCAGTTCAGCGCGATGAAGGGGCGCTCGCGCCTGCTGCTATTATAGTGGAGCGCCTTGGCGACCAATTCCTTCCCCGTGCCGCTCTCGCCGGCGATCAGGACAGTCGTGCGGCTGTCGGCGACTTGTTCGATCTTGGTGTAGATGTCCTGCATCGACGGGCTCTTGCCGATCAGGTTGTGAAAGGCGTAGCGCCGAACGACTTGTGCACGGAGTTGTTTTACCTCCTGTTGGAGTTCCTGGTCATTGAGCGCACGCTCGACGATGATGCGGAGTTCTTCCACGTCGAAGGGCTTTGAAAGATAGTCGGCCGCGCCGAACTTCATCGCATCGACGGCGGTTTTGACTGATTTCGTTCCTGTCAGCATGATGACCGGTGCCGTACGGTTCTCGGCGCGCATGGTTTGGAGTACCGACAGCCCGTCGGTGCCCGGCAGGATGACGTCCAGAAGGACCAGGTGGGGGGCTTCTTTGCGAAACAGCTCGAGGCCCTCCTGGGCATCGGCGGCTTGGATCGTTTCGTAGGTCGGCTCCAGCACCGCTTTCAATGAGGCCCTGACTCGGGCCTCATCATCGATCAACAGCACTCGTTTTTTCATACTGGTGTCCCTAGGGTGTTGGCGGCTATGCGGGTAACGCAGGCAGGCTCACAAAAAATGTGGTGCCGACACCGACCGAGCTCTTTACCCGGATCTCGCCGTGATGCTCTTGAATAATTTGATGGACGATCGTCAAGCCAAGTCCCGTTCCTTCGTGTTCTCCGCTCTCGTGTTTCGTCGTGAAAAACGGGTCGAAGATGTGTTCGAGATTCGTATCCTGGATTCCCTCACCGGTATCCTCGATCTCGACGTGGGCCCAGACGTTTCCATCCGGCTTTACCAGCTTGCGGGTCTGAACGCGTAATCGCCCACCCGCTCCTGCCATCGAGTCCATGGCATTGAGGAGAAGATTGAGCAGAACCTGCTTGATCTGCTGTCGGTCCAGCATGACACGAGGCAGGTCGGACGCCAACTCCTTTTCAATCTTGATCCCATGGCTGTCTGCTTTGACATCAATGAAGTACAGGCAGGAGGCGACAATGTCGTTGAAGTCTTCGTCTGTCAGCTTGGGTTCCATGTATCGGGCATAGTCGAGAATTTCCTGGATCAGCCGTTCGATCCGATACACATCGTCGAGCACCACTTTGCTGAATTCTTGAATAAACTGGGGATCGTCTTTTCGTTCAGGGGCCAATTGGATGAAGGTTTTGATCGACGTGAGGGGGTTTCTGATTTCATGGGCGAAGCCGCCGGCGATCGTCTCAAGAGATTTCAGTCGATCCGTGCGCTTCATGAGCGTGTGCGAATGATGGAGGTCCTCGTAGAGCACAATGGTGTCCAGCGCATTCGTGGCGGTTTGTGCCAGTGCGGCGAGCACGGACCTGGTCAGCGCATTTTCTCCAGCTGTAGGTATTGCCGCGCCGAGCAGTGAGAAGGCGATGAGACGGCCTTTGTTGAGGTGTGGCACGATGCGTGTGGCCTGCATGGATTCCATGGCTGCGCGTGCGCCGGCTCCGGAGTCAGTTTCTTGACGGTCTACAGCCGAGTCGGCCTGCGTCATGATCTGGTTGGTTGCGAGTAGGTGGTGGGGCAGAGGATGGTCCACGGCCAGCATCGGTGGAATAAGCGTGGGGGCGACTGGGCCAACCATGCTGGCGCGGCGATAGCATGGTTGCTCACGATCCAACAGGAATAGCGCCCCATGGGTCGTGGCACCTGCGCGGCACAGCTCTTGGATAACGCGATTCCCCAGTGTTGTCAGGTCGGTCATCGTTCCCAAGTCGGCCGCAAACTGCGTGACGATATTCAATAGCTCGTTGGAGGATGGTGTCACGATGTCGGTATTCGGTGGGCGTGATGTCATAACGAACTGGGAGCGCAGGGACGCCATGTGACCCGCCAGCGGCAATGCAGATTGAGCATGAAACTGTTATGTGTTCAAAGATGTACGAGTGGGAGTATACACGGCGCGGGTACGTTCAGCTAGTGGATTGATCTTTTTCAATGACGGCGAAGAGGGCATGCCCATCGAACGCAGGAAGGATGCGGGATGTGAGGATACCGGCATGCTGGAGGAAGGAGGTCAGCGAGGAGCGGTCGAAGGTATGTAGCAATCCATGCCGGATGGCCTCTCGGAGTCGCCCCAGGTAGTGCAGGACGATCTGGGCTTGTGGACTGAATTCATCCTGATTCGCTCTCTGGAGATGCCGGCGATAGAGCACCGAGAAATCGGTGTCGGGGTGGAAAACCGTAAGGACCAAGCGCCCCTGTGGATGGAGCACGCGGTACAGCTCCCGAATCGTGACCAGTGGAGAAGGGACGAACGGGAGTGACAGATTGCAGACGATGCGATGGAGGGAATGATCCTTGAAGGGAAGGCCCTGCGCCCAATCCGCGTGCATCCATTCGGTGGTCAAGGGGGGGTGGATGGTGAGGGTACCTCCGAAGTCGTTGTCGAGTTCCCGATGCAGGGCACGAAGACTCTGTCGGGCCTGCAGTAGCGAGCCTTGAGAATGTTCCAGCCCGATCACCTGAACAGGACGCTCCGGATTCCATCCACGCTGTCGCGAGCGGTAGGCCTGGTTGACCATCGTGGTTCGGACAAATTCGCCGTGGCCGACTCCCACGTCCACAAGCATGGAGCCTGGATCGAGCGGGCTGACCAGCCGGTAGAGATCGTCCAAGAGCTTCCAGTGCTCATGGAGGTTTCCGAGTTGGGGGAGTTGTTGCAGATATGCGACCCTCAAGGCCTCACGCGCGATCTGCGAGAGATTGTGGCGAAGACGGGTGCGCTCCATCTCGATGCGCTGTTGACGGGCCAGCATGCGACGGGTGTGTGCGTGGAATTCAGCCGGAATGGTCGGCAGCGAGACGGTTGCGGCGATCTGCTCCAGGATCTTTTGGAAGGCCGGGGGGTGTTGTTCGTTGAGCGGGAGATTCTGGCCGAGAAGCGGTGTGGGGACTGTTGCCAAACGGGTATGGGCTCCCAGCGCGGTGAGGAACGCCTGCGGGAGGTCAGCTGGAGGCAATGGCTCGAGCGGGCTGCTGGGAATTGTGAGAATGGCTGACGGAGAGCGAAGGAGGCGCAGATCTGCAATTGTGGAGGCCAGATCAGTAAAGTGGCCTGCGACAATATCGCCGACAAAGCGGTCGACATTGACGTTGAGCCCAAGCAGATTCGCGATGCCGCGTCGGAGTCCGTATCGGTGGTCGGCCACGAGATCATGACCATGGACAGTCATGAGCATGGCTTGAATATCGACGACAGGATTGATCAGGAGAAGCAGATCGAGGGGACGGGATTGCACCGCCATTTTGAGGGCGACGCGTGCGGCCATGTCACTCGCCATGACAATCAGGGGAGCGGTCGGCCATGTATGTTGCACAAACTCCGTAACTTTAAGGAGGTCGGCTTGCATGCTCCGTAAGGTCGTCTGTTGCAGCTCGCCGTCGCTCAGCCCCACATGGTTGGTGTGGTCGTAACGCAAGACGCGGAGCCGGTGATGCGCCAGGTAGTAGGACAAGGTACTGGCATCCAATGCGGTCTGGCCATAGCCGGGAGCAATGATGACGACCGGTGTGTTCGGTGCAAGCGACTGGCGAAGATGGTCGTCAGCGATCATGATCGTCTGGCCGCGTGGATTCCGACACTCTCGTGGAATACTGACGACTGACGCCTGCTGTGAGGAGGATTCCGATTCGTCCGGGGACGTCAGATGCTGTCGGACGACACGGTTCACTTCGCGCGCAGCGTAGGGTGTGAGGCCCTGAAAGCGGAGCCCGACCCGAAGGGCAGGGTCGGAGCCTTGGTGACGAAATTCGCTGGGCGCTGCGGGGTCCGGAGCCGACCAGATCATCCGAGCGGGCAGTGCAGCGTCCGGCGCGCCCGGCTCATGGGTCCCAGGGTGTTTCTGGGTCTGTGTAGCGGCGAAATGCAGCGTGGCAATTCCATTCAGGAGTTCAGGGCGAGCGTTGAGGTGAAGACAGGCACCGTCTCGGCTGAGGTTGGTGGTGAGCGCTTCGAGGCGGTAACTTCTTCCGGCGGGATCTGTGACATCGAGCCGGACCGGGAGCTGCAAGGTCACGCGTACGGCCTCACGCGGATCGTAATCTTGTCGCTCGCCTGGTATGAGGGGGTTGCCGGCAGTCTGCTTGCCCGGTGGCTCTGCCGCAAGCAGCACTTCAAGGGAGAAGGGCACAGTCTGTTCTTCCTGCGCAGCCTGGATCAGCGAGGCCAGGACGGCGCCCTCTTCTCGCTTGGGAGGCTCAAACGTCACAATCAACTGAGAGGCCGGTGTTTTGGTTTGGAGTGAGAGTGAGACGGAGCGCTCCTGTGCCCTACCTTGTAACTCGAGAATGCCCACCGCCGTCTTGACTACGACATAGGCGTCTTGCGGCGGGACGGTGGGGAAATCGCCGGAGAGGGTCACGCAGGTTCCTCCGAGGCTGAGGTTGGAAATGGTGCCATCCCACGTCGCTGACCCGACGGTGATCGTGGCAGGCAGGGTGGTTAAAATTCGAGGTGAGTGGCGCCGTTCCTGTGGTGGTCTGTCGGAGTCGGCTGCCGGAACAGGTGCCGTCGTGGCGCTTTGTATGTCAGGGGTGCGTGAGGGCGGGGCAGCAGAGTCGACTATCGGCAGCGGGAGTATCTCGAGGGGGGAACGAGCGGCAACCGGTAGACGGAGGATCATACGAAGGGGCCCCTGCATCGGGGCCGACAAATCCAAGGTGCCATCCAGTCGGCGGACGAGTTCATACAACTCGAGGAGATCAATGGACGGGGGTGAAGTTGCCGGAGATGCTGCCGACCACCCCATATCGGACTCGAGCAGCTCGACCTCGACTTCAGTAGGCGGGGCGAGAGGGAAAAGGGCAGGGGCGTCTGCTGAGATGGAGGAAGACCCCACTGCGCGCGTGCTCACGATAAGTCGATGCGCACGGCCGACCCTCAGCAAATAGGTCTGCGCGTAGTTCAGGAGATGGTGAACGAGCTTCGTGACCTGTTCGCGATCGCCGACGAGGGGGGGGAGGTGCGAGGAGAACTGCCGGATGATACACGCATCATCCACGATTGCCGGGGTCGTGGACATGAAGACGTCGACAAGGACGTCGTTGATCGTGTGTCCTAAGGCGCCTTCCACTCTTTCGTGGAGGGCCTGCGTCAGCTGTGCTCCGAGTTTTGTCGCTTCTGCGGCGTGGCCGGCGAGTGTTTCGGCCTGGTCGTCCAGACGTGCACTGCGAATGGTGGCAAGGAGTTGTTGGGACTGTGTCAGCAGTGAGGTCAGTGGATCGTGCAGCTGTTGGGACAACAGCGTGACTCGTTGGGCCAGCGCGAGCAGTGCATCCCCATGCCGGAGTTGCTGGCGAAGTTGATGAATCGTAGTGTCTTGTTGTTTGGGTTGGGAGAGATCTCGGATCAGTCCCACCGTGCCGAGAAATCGGCGAAGGGTGTCATAGAGTCCTCTGGCGCTGACCTCCGCCGTGAGAGTCAGTGGCTTGTTGTCCTGAGTGGGTTTTCCTCGCAAGGTCAATTCAAGGCGGCTGGTGCCTCGCGCTCCGGAGCGGCGTTCGTTGAGGCGATACCGAGCCACCGATTCCTGGCCGGGAGGAACGAGGATGGTATAGGGCAATCCGATGAGTTCGTCGGGGGAGTAGCCTAATAGCGTGACGATCCCCGGACTCACTGTCACAAACAATCCGCTGGCATCCAGTTCGTAGGCGATATCGCTGAGTGAATCGATGAGCCGACGATGGCGTTCGTGCTCGTGGTCCAGGGCCACTCTCAGGTGATGTTTCTCAATGGCTTCCTTGGCGCAGAACAGGAGTTCCGTGAGAAAGGCAGGAGATTTCTTCGAGAGGAAAAAATCAACGTCGGCTTGGAGTGCCTGAAGCGCCGAGACTGAATCGGTGCGGTCGCTGTGCAGAATACTTGCTGTATACGGTGCGCGGCGTTTGAACTCGCTGGGTAGGGAGGTGTGGTCCCCGGCGAGGCACTCTTCGTCGATGAGGATGAGGGTCCATTCGTGCGACAATGTCCATGTACGGGCTTCTTCGGCGGAATAGGCGACATCCACGCGGCAGCCAGGAAAGAACCCACGCAGACTGACCGTGATGAGTTTAATGGACTCAGCGTGTTCGCTGATAATCAGGATGGTGACCGGCTCACTCTGCGGCATCAAGTATCCCTGTGCTACTGGGGAATCCGGGCTTGTCCCAGAGCGATATCACAAGGTTCGCCCTCTCGTGATCTGAGGCACACGTGCCCCTATTTCTTATGCTGCAAGCGACACGGGACACGTGTCTGAGAATGAAGATGTGAATAGCACAGGCGGAGGTGGGAAACC
>Ga0315273_10013906_pt1 | contig 10361 bp, 9 predicted proteins | sample YL17G02_0_MG_FD_205753 | JGI IMG/M metagenome (GOLD analysis project Ga0315273, IMG submission 205753) | Sediment microbial communities from Yellowstone Lake, YNP, Wyoming, USA - YL17G02_0 | ecosystem: Environmental > Aquatic > Freshwater > Lake > Sediment | place: USA: Wyoming | collected... | reverse complement strand
GAGGCCCATGAGGCGCAGGACCGCGGCCACCAGGCCGCCGACCACGAGCACCGACACGACACCGGCGCCGGTGAGCGCGCCGGGGATCAGCATCAGGAAGGCCAGCACGATCAGCAGCAGCCACTTCTGCCGGTGCAGCCGCGTGACCAGGGCGCGCACCAGCGCGTTCATGGCGCCCACCTCCGAGTACGCGTTCATGAACACGCACGCCGTGATGAAGATGAAGGCGAGGTCGAGAAAGGTGAAGGTGCCTTCGACGAACAGATGAGCCGGGAATCCCAGGCCGGCCACCAGCGCTCCGACCAGCGCCGTCACCACCATCGACAACTCCGGCGAGCGGAGCCGCCAACTGCACACCGCGAAGGTGACGACCATCGCCGCCAGCGTGTACGACGTCGTGACGTAGGTGCTCACTTGCCGTACATCAGTTTCACGACGTCGCCGAAGTCCATCGCATCATCGATCAGCGTGAGTGGCGCGCCCGTCTTCTTCGCGATGGCGTCGAACCGGCCATCCTCGTTGCCGTCCTTCTTGATGACGAGGGCGTTGGCAAAGGGTGCGATGGCGTCGATGCAGCGCTCGTCGGCACCGCCCGCCTTGCCGCGCCTCGACTTGCCTTCGAGCAGCACCGCCACGATCTGGATCTTGAGCTTCTTCGCTTCGGCGATCACGGCATTGAGGCGTTCGATTTCCTGATCCACGGTGATCCCCGACGCGCCCAGGCCCTTGGCTGTCGAGCCCAGGACGACCATCAGGGTCTTGAACGGCCTGGCCTTCAGATCGGCGGGCTTTGGTTCTGCGTTGTACTCGAAATCGGAGACCACGCCGGTGCGCTGCAGGAGCAGCCGCGCCATCTTCGCGCCCGGGCCCTGCCCCGCGTTCGTGATGAGCAGTGGCACTTGCCCCTTGACCGGCGCCGCTCCAGACACCGCCGCATGGGCGGACACCCCGCCAGCCACGACCGCGATCGCCACCAGCCAGAACCACGAGTATCGCTTCATCACAGATCCCCCATGTGTGGGCGTCTGAACGGGAGTTGGCGACGCTGCGTCCTACGCCGTCGATCGCGTTCGCAGTTCTGCCCCGGAATGCTCTCTCACGCCGTCACTGGTGGGGCGCGATGAATTGCGCCCCTACAACGCTTCCCCCTCCCGTTCCTGGCAGGGGCGCCATTGATGGCGCCCGCCCCGCGTCATTTCCCCGACGGCCGAATCGGATCGTACGGCAGATGGTTGTCGCGGGCAAGGCCGGCCACGTGCAGCAGGTGCACCACCGGAACGCCGCGGGACGCGAACTCGAACACGAGACCGCGCGTGGGCGATGACGGCACGCGTGCGACGTGACGCAGCAGCCCATTCGGCAGCGCCAGCGCCTCGGGCGTGTCGCCGAAGTTCGCCGACGCGCCGCCGATGTTCACGAAACACCGAATGGGCCGTCCGCCCGCCCCAGTGTCGTAAGCGTGGAGTCTCCACGCGATGCGCTCGGCGAGTGACGCGCCCGCGACCATGGGCAGCCCGCTCCGGCGAGTCTCGGCCACGAGTGCGGTGCCGGCCTCGTCAAACAGCGCGCCCGTGCCGCTGTCCTCGTCGCCTCCCGGCGATACGGCCGTGAGGCGATACGGCAGCAGGCCGTCGGTGCGCAGTCGCGCGAGCATGTCCACGAAGGTGAACCCGGGAATATTGGCGCCGTACATCGAGGCACCCACCGAGTAAATGACGATCGGCTCTAGTTCGAGGACGCACGCCGCCGACAGCGTCGCGAGCAGAAGCCCCGGAAGCGACCCGCTCGCGCCGACGGCCACGACGTCGCCTCGCGTGAGCCCGGCGTCCCACAGGTACCGGACGAGGATCGCCGCAAACACCGGATTGGCGGAGGTTCGCTTTGCCTCCAGTTCGCCATTCGACGTCGTCAGCGGCGTGAACTCGTCGCCGATGATGCCTGTCTGGTTGGGGTCCAATTCCCGATTGATGGGCAGGCCTTGGGAGTTCCGGAGCGCCTTGATGCTCTCGATCGCGTGCGCCATGAGGGCGGTCGCAGCGGTTTGGCTGGCGCCCAGCGTCGCCGAGGCCTGGCCGGCATGGAAACCGGGCCCAGAAGACGAGGCGAGGCACGGCAGCAGGGCCGCGCCCAGCACGAAGGCGATCCTCACGCCGATGTATCGGTGACGTGGCATGCGACGATGGTCGTCCGAGGGGCGTGCGGCTGGGAATTCCCACGACCGCCCGGGTATCTTACAGCGAATCCCGGCCCGGCAAACGGGCTCAACCTGAGCCGGCCGCCTGGCTTCACGCGGGCGTTGACGGACCGGGACGTGCAACACAGCACCGATACGCTCGCTCCACCTGTTCTCGCGCCCGGTCGGCACATTCAACCTGGTGGTCTTCGGAAGGAAACGACTGATGGTCCGCGTGGTTCCCTGCCCCAGGAGGCGGCGAAACCCGGTATAGTCACGTCACCAGCGGGTGCGAGTTCCGATAGGGCAGAGGCGTCGGCCGCCCCGGGTGTGAGTGAAACCGCGGGCCATGGAATCCTCGACGTGTCGGTTCGGCCGGCAGGCAGGGGACGGCTTGGCTATTGCTTGGCCCCCGACGGGCATGCCGATCTGGAGGGAAGCTGTGAGCAAGAAGCACCATGCACGGTCGATGACCATGAGCCGGCGCTCCTTCGCGAGGCTGGCCGGCCTGGCTGGCGCAGTCGGTTGGCTCGAACTGCCGGCGTGGGCCGCCCCCCAGGCGCCGTCGCTCTCGGCCACGCCAGCCGGGGCCGACGAAACGTACTGGCAGCAGGTTCGTCGCCAATTTCTGATGCCGCCTGGCCTCACCATCGTCAACGCGGCGAACCTCTGTCCGACATCGCTGCCGGTGGTCGAAGCGGTCTACCGCGCGACGCGCGACGTGGACGCGGACCCGTCGATGCCGAACCGGCGCAAGCTGGGTGAGGCGAAAGAGCAGGCGCGGCGCACGGTAGCCGCGGCGCTGCGCGTGACGCCCGAAGAAATTGTCATTACGCGCAACACCAGCGAGGGCAACAACTTCGTCTCGAGCGGGATCGATCTGAAGGCCGGCGACGAAGTGCTCGTGTCGTCCGAGAACCATCCCAGCTTGCTGAACGCCTGGGACGAGAAGGCGAAACGGTTTGGATTCAGGGTGCGCCGCGTGCCGCACCCGAATCCGCACCCGGGTCATGCGGCGATTGTTGACGCCTTCCGCTCCGCATTGACGCCAGCCACGCGCATTGTGGCCTTCACGCATGTGACCGCGTCGGCTGGAGACGTGTTTCCCGCCAGAGACATCTGTCGCCTGGCTCGTGACCGCGGTGCCCTGTCGATTGTCGACGGCGCCCAATCGTTCGGCGTCCTGGACATAGACCTGGCCGACATGCAACCCGACTTCTTCACGGGGAGTGCGCACAAGTGGCCGTGCGGCCCGCGCGAGGTCGGGGTGTTGTTCGTCAATAAGCAGATCGAAGCGAAGTTGTGGGCAAGCGTCGTAAGCCTGTATGCGGGAGCCGTCGGCGTGTCGCGGCGCCTCGAGGGCCTGGGCCAGCGGAACGAGCCCGGGATCCTGGGCATGGCGGAAGCGCTGACCCTGCAGGCGACTATCGGCCGGGCCGCGATCGAAGCGCGATCGCGCCGCTTAGCCCAACTGCTGCTGACCGAACTGCGCCGCATCGACGGCGTGCGCATGTGGACCTCGCCAGACCCGGCACACTCCGCCGCCATCGTCACGTTCCAGCCCGGCGCGCTCGACCCGTCGAAGTTGGCGACGGCGCTCTACGAACGCGACCGTATCGCCTGTTCAGCACGATCGGGAGCAGACCGGCCAGGCCTGCGCCTGTCGCCGCATTTCTACAACTCGGTGGCGGAGATCGAACACATCACCTCGACAATCCGCAGGTACATCGCGTCGGGAGTTTAGCAGGGAGGAACCAGAAGGAAGATGCGCCACTGCGCTGGAGATCAGGCTCCGGTTGACGAGAGCGCGTCGGTGTGGATACTTTGAGCGCATACTGGCAGTGGGATGAGCGCCGCTTTTCGCGTGGACTGCTCGAGTCGACGCCGCAGGAGATGCCGATGTCCTTCCGACGCGTGGTAATCCTGACCGCCCCGTTCCTCATGCTGTTGGCTGCTGTGGCGCCGCGTGCCGCGGAGGCGCCGCAGGCCGCGGGCGTCCAGCAGGGCGCGCAGACGCCCCCGGCTCAGAAGGCGAAGAAGCCGCCATCGGCCAAGATGGGCCTGCCGTGGCCCGACGCCGCGAAACTGGCCGACCAGCGCCGGGAGGCCGAGGCGCGGCCACTGTTCCAGCAGTCGGACCCGCTGGTCGTCACCCTCACGGCCGACTTCAAGGCCGTGAACAGGGACCGCAATCCGGACACCACGAAGACGTTTCCCGCGGTGCTTACGACGACCGGTCCGGCGGCCGCGTCCACGCCGCTGAAGGTCACGCTCCGCACGCGAGGCAACCTCCGCCTCAACTATCGCACCTGCGGCTTTGTCCCGCTCACCGTCAACTTCGCCAAGAAGGAGGTGGCCGGGACCGCGTTCGACGGGCAGAACAAGCTGAAACTCGTGACGCACTGCCAGAATGACGACCAGTACGATCAGGGCGTGCTGCGCGAGTACCTGGCCTACCGGCTGTACAACCTGGTGACGCCACAGTCGTTCCGCGCACGGCTCGCCATGGCAACCTACGTGGACGCCGCAAGCGGCAAGACCGTCGCCACGCGCCACGCGATCTTCATCGAGGACGAAGACGACGTGGCACGCCGGATGGAGGGGCGCGCGGTGTCGCTGCCCCGCATGATGTTCACTGACCTCGATCCGGAGTCGCTCACCCAGATGACGCTGTTCCAGTACATGATCGGGAACACCGACTTCTCGATCTTCGCGATACACAACGTCGCGATGGTGACGACGCCGGCGAAGGTGTTCTATCCCATCACCTGGGACTTCGACGTCAGCGGGCTGGTTGATCCGCCGTACGGGATTCCCCAGCCGGTTCTGGGCATTGCCTCGATCCAGGAGCGACTGTATCGCGGGCCGTGCCGCAGCCTGGCAGAGTTCGAGCCGTCACTCGCCATCTTCCGGGCCAAACAGGCCGAGGCTCTGGCGCTCATCGACTCGATTCCGGGCCTGGACCAGCGGAACCGCCGCGAGGTCTCGGAGTACCTGGGGCAGTTCTTCACGCTGCTCGGGCGCAAGGACGGGCTGAAGCGGGACCTGGTTGACAAGTGCCGGAAGCAGCCGACGATGTGAAGACAGGCGACTCGACATTGATGTCTGTGACCCACGTTCCCGAACGATCGTCGCCGCCGCGGCACTTCTCCGGCCTGATCCGCGCCCAGGAGAAGAAGCGCGGCCTCCTCATTGCCTTCGAAGGGCCAGCTGGCGCCGGCACGAGCACGCAGCGCCGGCTCTTCAAGATCTGGCTGGAGCAGCAAGGCCACGACGTCGTGAGCTCCAAGTGGAGTTCGTCGCAGGCGATCAGGCCGCTGATGAAGGCTCGCGCGCGGATCCACAGCCTCACGGCCGAGGAGCTCTGTCTGTTGCAGGCCGCCGATTTCCGGCATCGCCTGGAGACCCAGATCCTGCCAGCCCTCTGGCAGGGAAAGACCGTGGTGGCAGACCGCTTTCTGTTTACGTCGCTGGCGCGCGCCCAGGCTCGCGGCCTCGATCTGGACTGGCTGCTGTTTGCGCACGCGCCGTTGTTCTGGCCGGACCTGGTCTTCTACTTCGCCGTGTCGCCGAAGACCTCGACCACGCGTGTCGCGGCGGCGCATGCGCCCAGGTTCTACGACGCAGGGCAGGACGTCACCAACATCGCCGATCCGATTGCCAGCCACACGCGCTTTGTCGGGCGCATGATCAAGGAATACCAGGCGCTGTCGCTCATCTTCCAGTTCGTGACCATCGACGGCGAACAGCCCATCTACGAACAGCACCGGGGGATGCGCCGTCTTTTCGAGCAGGCCCCCCGCCAGGCGTGGAGTGAACGGAACATGGACGCCGTCGTCGAGTGGCTCGCCTGGAGTCCTGCCGCAGAGGAGGTGCGCCGTGGCGCGTCCGGCCGCAAGTAGGGGCCGGCTGATCGCGGTCGAAGGGACGCGCGGGCGCGACGTGCAGCTGGCGGCCGCGGAGTTGTGGCACCAACTCCGCGCCCGAGGGGCCGATGGCGGAGTCAGCAGGTGGGACGCCTCCGGAATCTTCAGCGAGCTGCGCCTGGGGAAACGCAAGCACCTGTCGTTGTCCCCGCGGACACTCGTGCTCTTGTACGCCGCGGATCTCGTGTTCCGGCTTCGTTGGGAGATTCGCCCGGCGCTCGAACAGGGCCACGTCATTGTCGCGGCGCCGTACGTCGAAACGGCCGTGGCGCTTGGGGTGGCGACCGGCCTGTCGCGGTCGTGGCTGACCACGCTGTTCAGCTTTGCGCCGCCACCGGACGACTGCTACCGGATCAAGGAGCGGCGCAGCGCGTCAAGCGGGAAGGAGGGAAAACGGTTGGACGGCTTTGCCGAGTCCTGTCTGGCCATTCTCGCCATCGGTCTCGCCCCGGCCGATTGCGCTCAGCTTCTTCACAAGATGGTGTCCCACCTCGAGGGGCTGAAGGGCGAGAACCGGTGCCATCGCCTCACCAGAAGGGTGATCGCCGCGCAACGGCCCTGACACCCGGCGCCCTCACGAACCCGTTCCGCGCGCCCTCTCCATCATCGGTCGCGCTGGTCAGGTGCCTAATTCGCGCGGCTTCGCGAAGGCGTCGCGCGGGCGCGGCGCCGGTTGGCGCCTTGTGCGAACAACGCATTCAACCGCGCGAGGCACTTGGCGTCGTTGACGACGATCGCCACCTCGCGCCGGAAATCCAGGCTGAGAGCCGAGAGCGACACGCTGCCGACGACGGCGGTTGAGCCGTCGACGATGAGCAACTTGCCGTGCGGTGCGAGGCCGCTGAGGCCGCCGCGGTTCAACACGGTCACCGATACGCCATCGGCTGCCTTGGCCTTGAGAAGCGCCACGACGCCCGGGTCGGTCACCTTGGGATCGATGATGCAGATACTGCGCCGGGCTCCCTGGATCAGGGCCGTGAGCTGGCGCCGGGCGCCCTCGGGGCCGACGATGAGGCGCCGGTTCAGCCCGGGTGGCAGCGGCGCGGAGGGCTGTCGGCAGTCGGCGGCGAACAATGTGGTCAATCCGGAAACCACGCCCCGGTCGTGGGTGGTCACCACAAAGTCGACTGTGCTGGTGAAGCACTTGCGCGTGAGATTCATCGACGCGACGAGGGCAGGCCCCTTGTCGGCGACGATGTACTTTGCGTGGTACTTGACGACGGGATCGGAGTAACGGTGAAGCGTGGCCCCCATGTCTTCGAGCAGCACCCACAGTCGCTGCAGCCGCTCCTGCCAGCCCTTGGCGCGTCCCGTGATCAGGATCTCGACGCGGACATTCCTGCGCAGAGCGTCTGCCAGTTGGTCGAGCACCTCGAGCACGTCGCAGCGGAACACGGACAGGATCAGCCGCGTTCGTGCGGCGCCAATGACGCGCAGCACGGCCTCGCGCCGCTCTGCCGGCTCCACCATGACCTGGTCGGCTGGCCGACCTGCGCCACGCTGGCCGGTCCGGCGTGTGGCGGGCATCAGATCACTCGCTCTTCCTGGGCATTTCCCACGAGACCGACTTGACGTGGGCCTTGCCGTCCGCCATCAGCTGTTCGCTCAGATTCTCGAGCGATTGATCGGCGTCCAGCAGCGTGTAGTAGCGCACGGACAATTCCTTCCCCTGCGACACTTCGCGCGGCTCGAAGATAACGTGGTTGCGCGCGAACACGGTCTGCACGTGGGCCGTCGGGAACTCCCGGCCATCGGCTTCCACGGCGGCCATCATCGCGCGCGGCCGGCGCGAGCCGACGCGGTCGAGCACGACGAGCAGGAGGCACAGGAACAGCGTCCCGAGCGCCGCCACCCCGACCTCGCCCACACCCGCCGCCATGCCGAGTCCCATCAGCAGAAACAGGATGGTGATGTCCTTCGGGTCCTCGACCGGGGTTCTGAACCGGATGATGCTCGCGGCTCCCGCAATGCCGAAGGCGCGCACCAGCGAGCTGCCGATGACGATCATCATCATCGCACCCGACACGCACAGCAGCACTTGCGCCTGTTCCATCGAGCGCGTCTGCGGCCGCTCGCGGCGGTAGTGTCGGTGAACGGCGGTCACCGTGACGCCGATCATCGCCGACAGCACCAACGAGCCGAACGCGACGAACGGCTGCCAGGAAGAGGCGGCCCCCGGCGCGACGTCCACGCCGGGTAACCACTGGCGCACGGCGTCCGGCATCGGTAGCGCCGTCCAGAAACCGCTCAGGGCCAGCAGTGCGATCAGTATCGCGCCGCCCGTGCCGACGGCGATGCTTCGCCACGGCCAGCGCTTCACCAGCGCGGGTTCGAGGCGATCGAAGATCGTGAAGACAGAGTCGAGACGCGACAACTGGAGGACCGCCAGGACCCTGGGGGACGGCGCAACCAGCGTGAAGCTTCCGCCAAGCCGCTGGGCGGTGGTGAGACCGCGAACCAGCGCCCGGACGCCCGCGCTGTCGATTCGCGTGACGCCGCGCAGATCGGTCACCAGGCGGCGATAGCCGGCCTGGAAGAGGTCCTGGAGGCGCCGTTCGAACTCCTCGGCAGGACCGCCCGCGACCAGTTCTTCGCGCGGGGAGAGGACGAGGCCGTCGCCAGTCACCTTTGTCGGGACTGCCATCTATTACTCCCGTGTCCTCCGAAGTTTCTGACACTGTCTCCGGGGATGTCCCGCACTCTCAGGCCCATCCGCACGACGACCGTTGGCTGAAAGCTAACACAGGGGCCTTGGGATGGCAATCGACAGGCCCCGCGAGCACGGCGTCCCGAACTGACCGGCCCGGCCGAACCAGATCTGCGTCTGTCGGGTCACTGCTCCAACTCGATCTCCGAGATTGAATGGAGCGCGGCGACACTCCGCAGGAAACACTAGTCCTTCTTCGTCGCGGCGGCCTTCGCTGCCTTCAACCACTTGCTGACGGCACCGTAGAGCTTACTGTCGGTCCCCCGATCGTAGCCTTCAAGGCGTTCGCGGACGATGCCCTCGTGGTCAATCACGATATAGGTCGGGATGCCATAGACTCCGTAGGCGCGCTGCATCTGACCGCTCGCGTCAAGCAGTTGTGGCCACGTCATCTCGTCCCTGGCAACCGCCGCCCGCCATTTCTGAACGTCCTTGTCGCCGCTGATGCTCACAATGACGACCTCTCCGTCCGTCATGAACTTCACGAGGCGCTTCAGGCCAGGCAGCGCCTCTGTGCACGGACCGCACCATGTCGCCCAGAAGTCCAGCACGACCACCTTGATCCGCAGATCCTCGATGCTGACGCGTTCACCGTTCAACGAGGTCCCCGAGATTGGGGGCGCGTGGTTCTCGCGAGCCCGGCGTGGGTGGTCGATCATCTGGCGGGCACTGGCCGAGTTCGCGCCATCCGGGTCCAATTCAAGACAGCGTCTCATCTGCTCGATACCCGCGGCGTCGTCCTTGCGCGAGAGGAGGACCATCCCAAGGTTGTAGTGGAACACAGCGTCGTCGGGCTGAAGCTCAATCGCGCGCTTGACGTGGGCCTCTGCCTCGGCCAGTTTTCGGCGATCCGAATTCAGGCGCGCGCGGCTGAAGGCTGCCTGTCCCTTCAGGTTGTACGCCGCAGCCTGCCTCTTAGGGTCGTCGGCCACCAGGAGGAGGAATTTGTCGAGTGTTTCGCGGACGTTCTTCTCCGCATCCAACCCCTGGTAGGCCAGAGCCATCCCCCAAAGAGCGTCGGCCGACCTGTTGCCTGCTCTTGAGTTGGCCCGCGAGTAGAGGACGAGCGCTTCGTCGCACTCGCCCCGCTTCAAGGCGGCATCCGCCTGCTCCAGGCTCTCCTTGACACCCGGCGGGTCTTGGAGGACGGAGGCGTCTGAAGACGCAACGGCAGCCGTGGCGTGGGCCGGCTGCGGCCAACACGCCGTACCAAGCACGACGACCAGGACGACGGGGATTTGACATAGATGCCGGCCGCGAATAGTCATATGCCCTCCAGGCAGTGGCTATGCTGTCGGATCATGGCTTATTCATGACGCAGCCCCGTGCTCGGAGACATCCGCGCGCCGACCCAGGCAGGATAGAGTCCGCCCAGCGTGCCGAGCGCGACCGAGACCGCCAGTGCCGCAAGCAGCACCACCGGGCTGGTGTCTGGCGCGATGCGGCCGCGCAGGATGGGCGTCCACTCGAGCACGCGCAGCGAGGCGATCCCCATCGCGATGCCGGCCACGCCCCCCAGCAGGCTCAGCAGCACCGACTCCAGCAGGATCATCGT
>Ga0315273_10013905_pt1 | contig 10362 bp, 17 predicted proteins | sample YL17G02_0_MG_FD_205753 | JGI IMG/M metagenome (GOLD analysis project Ga0315273, IMG submission 205753) | Sediment microbial communities from Yellowstone Lake, YNP, Wyoming, USA - YL17G02_0 | ecosystem: Environmental > Aquatic > Freshwater > Lake > Sediment | place: USA: Wyoming | collected... | reverse complement strand
CGGAATATCTTCCCAGTAGATTTTTCAAACTTTCAGTTGTGGTTTCTTTTCCTCTTTCAGTCATTTTTACCTCTTTTTAAATTACTTTTTTCTAAGAAGTGCTTTGTCAAAAATAACAATGGGTCCTAAACTTACAATGTCTTTTACCCGACAAAAACCGGTAACCACTCCCTCTCCAATAAGGCAATCCTCCTCCAATTCTGGCTCAACAATCCCTCTTGTCATATACTCACCGTCCCAAAAATTGCATCCCCTCTTTTCTCCCCAGCAAAGATCTAAAACTTTTCCATTTCCGGTATCTTTCCCATGAAAATAATATGGGCAAGCACCTACACCTCGAGTCAAAATTGTTTCAATTGTTTCCTTAATATATCCCATTTTTCAAAAAAACTGCCCAATTGGCAGCGTCAAGAAGAAAATATATTCTTTTTGGGTAAAAAAATCAAGAGGAGCCGTTTCGGCCTTTTCCTAAAACTTCAGCAAGTTTTTTGTAATTTTGTTCATTAACAGGCGATCTTGACCGCCATATTTCTATTTCCCCTTCACCAACTAAAACAGCATTAGGCAGGCCGGAAATACACAAATCCTTCCGGTTAAAACTAGGTGAAGTTTCCCTTGGGTCAAAAAGAAAATGACCAGCTGCTGCGTAGCCTTCCATCGGTACATAAAGACCCGATCCGCCATCGTTGAAAATTTTCAAAGAAATTCCCTCTCCTTCAATTTTCCCGAGCCTTAAACCTAAAAACTCCTTCTCAATCAACTCATTTTCAATCCAAGTCTGGACAATCCTTCTTGAAATCACTAAAATTTCTCCTCCGACCGCCGAATTTATCTTCCTCTCGCGGGTAGACAAAAGATTTCTAAGTTTTATGGCCCTAGCTGGAGTGTCTATATTTAAAATAACGAAGTCTCTGATTGGGTCTCCAAATATTGTTTCACCTTCCAAAATCCTTGCTCTAGCTTCCGTCAAGCTTTGGGGCCTTTCACGATAAACTTCCTGTCGTGAGGCCATACTATTACCATTTAAAACTTCCGCTTTGTGAAAAGTCAACCCTTCAAAATAAAAAAATATCGTCAGAAAGCCTAAATTTGAAGAAATCAAAATTCCACATCGGAGGTGGAAAAACCCAAGTGTTCAATATACTAGTATACGAACCTGGCGCCAAAAGTACTAAAATAAATTAATCATCTTCGTCCTCGTCATCATCCCATTCATAGGCATAAGCCCTTCTTTCAGTTATCGGAACCTCATCACGATAAAATGGCACAAATCTAAGTGTTTCCTCAATAATCTGCAACCTTAAGATTTCACTTACCGGATCTTCATCCCAATCCACCCTTGTAACCTCACAACCTAACTGATCCTCAATATCGGCGGTAACATGAGTCCCCTTTTCTTCTAAAACCATCAAGACGAGAGAGAAAGCACAATCTTGGAAAAAACTAAATGTAATAGTTTCTTGCCCTCTTAATGGATTATTCTTTGCCAAAGTCAAACTGTCTAATTCCCTACCTCTAAGGGTAGGGAAAGTTTCGGCAAGGTCTGGTAAATATAACTCTCATCCCGACAAGGTTTTAGGTATCCGAATCTTGGAAACTTTCGGGTCGGCAAAAATTTCCAAAACCATCCTGTCGATTTCTTCGCGCTGGGATTTTATCTTCTTGAAAAGTTCCTTCTTTTGTCTTGCTTCTCTTCCTCTCTCGCGAAAACGTTCAAAAAAGCTGCCCATCTCTTTCATTTTGCAAAAGTATAGGAATTTTAATCCGGAATGTCAAACAATTCAATAAAGACTAATATACTAGTATACTGGACCTAAAAATTAGTCGACTTCCTGCATCCCTTCTCTTATCATTTCCTCAACTTCTTCCTCGGTCATCATCATCTCCGAATGGGCTTCTTCGGCGTGTTTTTTTGCCTGGGCTGCAAGATCTTTGACTGCATCGTCCTTGTCTTCAGCTTCAGTCCTGGCAATAAAATCGTCCTGGGGACATTGAAATTTATATGGCATTTTTAATTCTCACCACCTTTCTGAAAAAAGCGAAAGCGGAGGTTTTTTTCTTCTCCGCCGAAATTATAGATTTCAGTCAATTAAAGATTTGTTAAATTCTTTTGAAATCTTAGTAATTTTATGCTAAAATTCGGCCACTGCCCAAAGCAGATGACAATTGAACGCCAAAAAAAACTTTCCAAAAGCGCAAAAAAATACGTCAGAAACCTCAAAGTAGAAATCCGTGATAACAGAGAAGAATTGGAAGCCTGGGAAATAACTCTCGAAATCCTCCGCTTAAAAATACAAAATTTTGACCAAGAAATTTCAGCTTACACTTCGACTTTATATGATTTTTTCAAAGTTCGGAGACAAATAAGGAACATTGGCTGGAACCAGGATTTGGTTCGTCAGTTTCAGGAAAATCATAAGGATGAGTTTGAAGACTCGGAAGTTAAGAAAAAACTTGTTCCTGCTTTGACATTAATCACCGAAACTGTCGGCTAAAATCTTAACTTTTTAGCAGCCATTTAGGGCCTTCGGGAGTATCTTCAATTTCCACTCCCATTTTTTCAAGTTTTTGCCGAAGCTCATCGGCTTTGTCCCAATTCTTATCTTTTCTTGCTTTCTCTCTCTCATCAATTAATTCTTTAGCGCCTTCCGGCAATTCCGCAGGTTCAATTTTATCAAGGCCCAACCCCAAAACTTTGTCCATTTCCAAAATACTTTTATGTTTTTCAGACGCTTTTTCTCTGCTTTTAACCAGCTTCCACAAAACAGCCAGAGCTTGCGGTGTATCCAAATTGTCAGAGAGTCTTTCAAAAAATTCTTTTTCATACTGGGCACACCCAAATTTTGGCTCATCCCAAGAAGAAATTTCTTGCCTTAAAGATGACAGCGCATTTTGGGCAGCCTGCAAGGACTCCCAGGTAAAATTCAACTGTTTTTGCCAATGGGCAGTCAAAACAAGGTAACGAAAAGCCAATGGATCAAAGCCTTTCTTTTCCAAATCCCCTAGAGTAAAAAAGTTGTTCAAAGATTTAGACATCTTTTGTCCCAACGACAAAAGATGCTCGCTTTCCAGCCAGAAATTTACGAACTTTTTCCCGGTTGCCGACTCACTTTGGGCAATTTCATTTTCGTGATGGGGAAAGATTAAATCTACTCCGCCGGCATGGATATCTATAGTTTCTCCCAAAAATTTCATACTCATTGCCGAACATTCAATGTGCCAACCCGGCCTTCCTTCTCCAAAAGAAGCTTTCCAAGAAGGTTCCCTCTCTTTTTTTACTTGCCCCGCCGCAACCTTTGGTGAAGGAGGGAATTTCCAAAGTGCGAAATCGCCTGGATTTTCCTTATTATATTGGTCTGCACAAATTCTAGCCCCAGCCTTAAGCGTCCTTTTTTCAAGTCCTGAAAGGTTGCCGTAACCGGGAAATTTTGAAATATCAAAATAAATTCCGTCAGCTGCCTTATAAGCCACGCCTTTTTTAAGCAATTTTTCAATTAATTTGATTATTTCCTCAATGTTTTCAGTCGCCCGGGGATAAGCATTTGCCTTTTTAATGTTTAACTTTCCCAAATCCTTAAAAAACACCTTTTCATATTTTGCCGCAAATGTACCAATATCCTCGCCTTTCTCGGCAGCGCCGCGGATTATTTTGTCATCAACGTCGGTTATGTTCATGACAAAGTTGACATCATAACCGGCGGTCTCTAAAGTACGCCGAAGGACATCCTCAAAAATATAAGTCCTAAAATTTCCGATGTGGGCAAAATCGTAAACCGTCGGCCCACAGGCATAAAATCCAACCTTTTTACCGGAAACAGGCTCAAATACTTCAATCTTTCTGGTTAGTGTGTTATAAAGTTTTAATTTCATTACTTGTTACTTGTTACAGGATTATATCATTCACCCCTCAAAGCAGCCGATACCTCCGCTCTGGTTTTTTGGACTTCCAAAGGAACCGGCAGGTTTTTCTCTTTTTCCGCTTCAATTTGCCCCTCGGGAACAGCTTTTGCAATTTCCTGATTACGGTATTGTTCCTCTTCCTGTCCCCGTTGTTTCCGATGTCTTTCCATCTCCTCTTCAAGTTGGGCCAGAATTTGTTGAACTTCGGCTTCTGATTGGGTTTTTTCCTTAGCCTTTTTTTCCTCAAGCTCTTGTTTTTCCGCAAGCTCTTGTTTGTCTTGCACCTCGGACGGTTTTGACGAACCAAAAAGCTGGCCGGCAACGGCCGCAGGGAAATTTTTTGCCTCGTCGACAGCTGTCTGACCACCGGCTTTCCCGACACCCCCTATTTGCTCAAAAACATCACCAGCGATACCGGTCGGATCATCCATATCTTATATATTATCGGATAATTTTAAAGCCGGCGCAAATCTGACTCGTTCGACGGCTCCAAAATGCGCCGCTCAGAGTCAATTCTCCAGCTTATACTCTGCCTTTATGGCAGACACAGTCGAAGGATTGACTTGCAAAACAAAGCAGAATTTAATAGAATAACGCACCATGGGAAAAGAAAGTTTCAATCATCAAGTCGCCAGGTGGGTTGCGGAAAAACTTGACCGGGTCTTCGGGCCAAAACCGAAATCGGAACCGCCAAAAAACCTGTCAAAAAATGCCCAGCGTGTTTGGGCGCATACTGCCGACACAGCCGTCATGATTTTTGATAAATTTCACCCCCTAAATGATTCCCTTATTTTAGAAGAGGAAGTCTTTTTAAAGGAAGCTATTCATGAGAGGATTATAAAAGATCTCAAAAAATTAGATCAGTCCCAAAACCCCCTTCTTACCGAAGTCGAAAAATGGCTTGAAAAAAGGCCTCCTTACCTTATTAGTCTTTTTGCGAAACAGGAAAAACTTAACACCGAAGACTCCCAAATCAGGGAAAGATTAACCTTTTGACAGTTATCAGTAGAACGGCTAGCCAGAGATCTAATGGATAAAGAAGATGTTGATCAAATTTTGGAAGACCAAAGAGGAATTCAAATAAGACGCCAAGACCTTTTTGTTGTTGAATCTAAAACTCCTTCCGGCCCTCTAAAGCCCGCCGGAGAGTAACATCGTCAGCATATTCGATATCAGCCCCAATTGGAATTCCCCGGGCAATTCTGGTAATTTCTAATTTAAAAGGTTTAAGCATCCTTTGGATATACATCGCCGTCGCCTCGCCTTCCATATTAGGGTTAGTCGCCAAAATTATCTCCTCAACTCCCCCGTCTTTGATCCTCGGCAGAAGGTTAGCAATAAAAAGCTCTTCCGGACCAATGTTGTTTAGAGGAGAAATGACACCATGAAGAACATGATACAAACCACGATATGCCCCGGACCTCTCAAGCGACAAAACATCGAGTGTTTCCTCAACCACGCAAATTTTAGTCCTGTCGCGGTCGGGATCATCACAAACCGAACAAGGATCGTTTTCGGCAATATTTTTGCATTTGGAACAAAGAGTAGTATTTCTCTTTAAATTTAAAGCCGCTTCGGAAAGTTTTTCTGACTGCTCGGCTGGGGCGTGAATTAAATAGAAAGTCAGTCTGGCTGCGGTTTTTGGGCCAATTCCAGGCAAGCGTTCAAACGCCTCAATCAAATCCAAAACTGCTTTGGGAATTTTCATGGTTCGATTCTACTCACCATAGGTAGTTCGACTTCGCTCACTACAAGTAGCTCGATTACACTAACTACAAGTAATTTTAATTTAAAGCTTTAAAAAGTATACCAAAAATTGAAGTTGAAAGATAAGTGAAAACCAAGTTATGATTTAAAAAGAGATGGCGGAAGACTCAAGTCCGGACAAAGAAAAAGGTGAAGATCCAAAAGATCCGAAAGTCTACTGGAAAAAATTTTTAAATTGGGAAAAATTTACCGAAGCTTTAAAAAAAAGAAAACCTCAGGTTCGTCAAAAAAACAAAAATGCAACCGACGAACAGATATTTAAAGCATTTTTAAATGTAGTAGACCCAAATGATCCTAACTGCCCCAAAGAACTTTTTAAAAGATTCTATGAAGAGAAAGGTTTTTCTTACAACCGCCATTTTTATTCTGAAGAGTTTCGGGAAAAACTTCTTAAATATACAAATTACATAACTTTAATCGACGAAAAAAGTAAATTTGAACATCCAACCCAAGATGAAATCCAATTTGATGAATCAAAAAGGATGGACCTACACAATACGGTTGCCGAACAATTGGTTAAAGAAGAGATTGTCCCAAACAACGTTTTTGGCCGCCTTATAGCCCACTTTATCGCTGTCGATTTGGGGATTGATAAATATAATCCGGACAGGGACATAATCAGGCAGGTAATGCCAAGGATTTAAACTTTCAAAAATCAAGAATCTTTTGAAGTTTTTCAACAATTTCGGCATTCCCCGCTAGAATCCCACCACAATCAAGACTAAACGGACTACCGTCCGGTTTGACAACAACTCCCCCCGCTTTTTCAACCAAAAAGGCAGCTGCCGCAAAATCCCAAGGTTTTAAGCCAAAATGGAAATACGCTTGATAATCACCTCTTGCTAACCTTGCTAAATCTAAGGAAGCGCAACATTTTAAGTTTAACATCCGGACTTCGCCACAAACTCGCCTTATCGCCTCTGCAGTCTTCGGCCTTTCTGAAAGATCCGTAGACCAATCTGCCCTTACAACAGACTGTTTAAGATCCGAAACTGGGGAAATTTTCATCCGTTGACCGTCAAAATATGTCCCTCTTTTATCATCCCGGGCAAAATAAAATTCATTAAAGAGAGGCGCTCTGATTGCGGCAATCTTGGTTTTACCAAATCTTACGTATGCCACCGAAACGGCAAAATGCGGGTCATGGCATGAAAAATTTACCGTCCCATCCAAAGGGTCAACAATCCATAAATCCCTAATTTGGTCGATTTTCCCCTTAAATTGGCTTGCTGTCTCTTCAGTTAAAATCTGATGAGTTGGATATGCTTTGGAAATTTTTTCCCTTAAAAATTGGTCAATCTTAAGGTCAGCTTCAGTTACAATATCAACTCCCCCTTTTGACCAACTGCTGATTTTTTTCTTTTCAAAATAGTCTTTGGCGATGAGGCCGGCATCAAAAAGGGTGAAATTTAAAAAAACGAAGGCGTTTGCAAATTCAGGTCCCAAATTTTGAGCTTTTTCCGATTCTTGCCTTTTAAAATTTTGTTTTCCTTGCTCCATCGGGAAAAATTATAGCATATTCAAATCTTATTTGAATTTATCCCACAATTTTGATAAAATAACACTATGGGTTCAGAAACAAATCAAGATTTTACAATTAAAACCGAAGATGCACCGGCTCGGGTTGTTGAAAACGACGAAAAAAGGACTTATTATCTATTCCGGGAAAAAGATCCAAACTATCCGTTAGAATTAATTGTTACCGAAGTTCCACCCGGTCACACACAACCCTACCATGCTCATTCAACAATTGACGAAATAACAGTCGTTCTATCAGGTGAAATAACGGGTTTGATAAAAGATCCCCAAACCGGAAAAGTTACCGAGCATACAGTCAAAGCAATTTCTTTTTATGACCCTGATAAACAACACTTCCATGGAATAACTGCTACCACTGACGGCCAGACAAAGATTATTTTGGAAGATGCCGAAACAGGAGAAATAACCGAGCACGATTTGCCTTACGAGGAAGGGTTTGATGCCGGGAAAGCCATTCACACTATGGACAACCGAACTGACGGATGGTGCGTAACGGCAACGGTTAAAAAAACAACCCCAGAAACTTTTTCCAAAAACCCGAAGATTTTTCAGGAAGACAAAATCAACCACTGAAGCTTCTAAATTCTAGACTATCCGCCCAGCAATCCCTTAAGGCCTTCAAGTCCGCCCATCATCGTCTGCATTTTTTTGGCGGCATCCTGCTGGGATTTTTTCAAAGCTTCATTGACAGCGTCAGTTATGTCATCATCATCCTTGCCGTTTGTCGCAATTGAGCGGATCTTCTGGGCAAGGGAAATCCGGACAACCACGCCGTGCTTTTCAACTTCTAAAACTTCGGCGTCCAGATCCTTCTGGATCTGCATCGCTTGGCTTCGCATCTTAAGTAACTCACGACCTTGTTGCAACTTATCAAACATAATAGATCTCCTTTGGGGAAATTATACAAAAATTGGGATTAAAAACCAAATAGATACGACGAAGGGCGCCGCTGCTGCTCACTGGATGTGAACCGCTAAGGCGCCCTTGTCAACCTTGTCTCAAAGTATTTAATTTTGCCCCGCCACCAGGCCGGAAGGTCTCCCTACGACTCGGGAATCCTCTTGCCCCCAAAGGGACTGGCGTGCCTCTTCGCCTGGGCAAAAAGCCACTGGATCACAGTGACGTAGAGCCAGAAGGCAATCAGCAGCCTTACCGTCTCCCAAAGGGGAATGAAGGGCACAATCCGAAACTGAAACCCTCCATTTTTAAAGGATATCCCGATGTCCGTCGCATCTTGCCACGGGTATGCCGCCAGGATGTAGCGTCCCAGATACATCAGCCCGAAGAAGGCGACGATTAGGAAGAAGCCCCAGACTACTGCCCACTTCAGCGGCCTGAAGTCACCCTCCAATTTGACCGGTAGCGACTTGATCACCTGGTTTACCTCTTCCTCCCATCAATTGACGGGGCTATAGAGAGCACCTGGTTGATCGGGAACTTCCCGACGCCGGCGATCTTAACCTTCTTTCCGACAACATTGTAGAGCACTCCCTCGAAGAGTCTTCTCCCCTCGATGGAGATCGTGCATCTCTTTCCGACGTTGGATCTGGCGTATGCCAAGCTTGGCATTCCTGTGGACTCCTTTCCCAGGCTACGACTCAACGAGTGAGCATTGCCGCATGGGCATTGCCTGCTCGATTGAGTCAATCGAACCGTACGCCACGGAAATAGGTCCGTTGGCTGTCTCAAGAATCAGTTCCTCGCCAATCTCGCTAACCTCGCCGCTCAGGTCCTCTGCGTCCTCCAAACCAAGCCGGAGAAATTGCCCGGCCATGATCATTGTTTCGACCAGTTCCCGATTCACTATGTTTCCGACTCCTTTCGTGTCTGGTACTTCGAATCCTACCGTTTCCATCTTGTCCCTGCACTACCAGTGGGCGGCAAGTCCGATGAATGTCAGAAATGCAGCGACCAGAGCAAAGGCAATCCAAACGGCATCCTTATCCTCATCTCTTGCCTTTGTCTGTAACCCTGCTGTTGCCACTATCAAGGCACAAGCCCCAATAGCATATGCCGTCGGGGTCTGCTCACGCACTCCGAAGTAGCTAACGATTCCTCCGACGATGATAAGCAGAAATACTATGAAAAGCTTCACGGCTATCCTCCTTTTCGGACTTTTTTTGTCCTACTTTGATTATTTCAAAGACGATTTTCGTCTCAAGCTTAAAATCCCGCGCAATTGCAGGATAAGCGAAACGAAAACGCCTGAAATCAGGTTGTTAACGTGCCACTTAAAAAAGACAGATCATCTCGCTATATGAGCCTCTCTGTCTTTGTAAAAGTGTAGGAAAAGGTTATCATAAAAAAGAAATTAAATCAAGTAACTATAGGTTTTGAGGTTTATAGGTTAGGAGCCGGAGAGCGGCATATCCAGCGTGCCCGTCATGACTGGTGGCGGGGTGGATGCGCTGAACGGTCATGGCCGCTCTCCGGACTATTAGCTTAAGGGTTGTGTGGATCTCAGGAGTTGATGTTCGACGTTTACCGACAATTACGGGAGCAGCCCGACCTAGTCTTACGGTTCCTCATTCAAATTTGTTTTCTGCCCTGCCTTTCTGGTCCCAACGGACCGGAGGTTACTCGGCGACTTCGCCAAACTACCCGGTACTATCCCCTGGTCACGTTCCAGGCGGTGTTGATAAAAATTCGGCACGCGCGGCACAAGCGCCAACTCAAGCCGATACTGGCTGGGAAGAAACTAGATCGATGAGACCGTCGCAAACGGCAACTTATTAAAAGATGGGAGAACCTTCTCAACGGCCAATTCGGGCTGGCTTAAAAAGCCGACACGAAGACAACGTTGGCGGGTTTTGGCCCACCTGTTCCTTTTCCAAACAATCCTTAATGTAAATGAGCAACAAGTCCGATCGAAAAACCCGCCTTCGGGAAGCCGATCCAAAGAACTTGTTAACTAAAAATTAACAAATTCTTAAAGATTATGCAATTGGCAATTGACGAATTGGCTTATGGCAAATGGAATTTTAGGAATTTATGCTGAAGGCCCCGTGGCCGAAGCACGCAAAAGGAGCGTCCGGCCGAATAAAACGGCTATTGGTCAAGTCAGACTTGGCCCAGACGCTCCTTGTTGCACTTCATAATCGGATCCTTTCTCCGGTTTTGCCGGAATTACTCCGCATTATATGGGAACCACCAAAA
>Ga0315273_10013904_pt1 | contig 10363 bp, 8 predicted proteins | sample YL17G02_0_MG_FD_205753 | JGI IMG/M metagenome (GOLD analysis project Ga0315273, IMG submission 205753) | Sediment microbial communities from Yellowstone Lake, YNP, Wyoming, USA - YL17G02_0 | ecosystem: Environmental > Aquatic > Freshwater > Lake > Sediment | place: USA: Wyoming | collected... | reverse complement strand
TTTCATTATCGGTTCAGCAGATGAAAGAGCAGAGAGGGAGTTTCTTAAGTCGCCAACAGCTGGGACACCAAAAACACGTCTTAATCGGCCTGTAGATCCGCCTTCATCTGCCATAGTAACAATTGCCGTTAAATCCAAGTCATATGCTCTCAAACCAGAAAGTAAAGTTGAAAGACCGGTCCCCCCACCTAGACAAATTATCTTTTTGTTTGTTTGGGGAATTTCAAAATAGTTTTGAATAAACTTTTTTAGAATTGTTCTCATTTCAATTAAGAAACCAACGTAATAAGGTCGAAACTAAAGTTATTAAAGTTGCTGAAAGCAATAAAACATAGATTTGAATAATTTGTGTTTGAGGTATTACAAAACCTTGATAAGAAAATCCAGAAAAATAAAACCCTGAAACAGTAAATTGCGGCAAAATTTTAGTCAAAGCGAATAATAAAACAGTATTTAAGACTAAACCAAAAAGGTTTAAAGTGATGAGGTTTATTGGAAGGAAAACGATTTTGGCAATGGGTTTGACTAAAAAAAGTAAAAGATATAAGCCAAAAGAGACAACTAAAAAAGTTGACCAGTTGCCGGATATTTTTACGCCCTCAACTAGATATAAAACTACTAATAATGCAGCTGCAGTTGCGAAATAGTCTTTTAAAATTTTTTTCATTTTTTACCAAAAACCAATTTAGTCCTTAATTTCTTATGGTATTTTATTGCGAAACGATGAGCTTCGTCTCTTAAATATTGTAACAACTTAAGAGTGCTTTCGTCCCGCCTAAACCTTAAGGGCGTCCTTGAGTCTTTGGTGTAAACCTCCTCAAGCCTTTTTGCCAATGAAACAACTGTAACATTGATTTTAGCATCCTTTATAACTTCAAGTGCAGTGTTAAGTTGGGCTCTGCCTCCGTCAACAACAATTAAATCAGGTTTATTCCAGGGGTTTCTAAACCTTCTTATTAAGGTTTCTTTGATCATCGCAATATCATCAGGGGTATTTTTAAATATTATCCGAAATTTCCGATACTGGCTTTTATCTGGAGAAGCGTTTTTGAAAACAACCATTGAACCTGTAGCAAATTTACCTCCAATATTTGAAATATCGTAGCATTCGATCCTTTTTGGTAAAACTTTCAAATTAAGATCCTTTTTTGCAGATTTTAAAGTTTGCACTTGAATATCTTCCAGAAGGTCGGGGTTTTCTAAATAAACTTCAGGTTTTGTAATTGGTTGAGTTATGTAATTTAATCCTACAATTTGCTTTTTTACTTTGTCTGCCTCTTCATATTTTTCAAGTCTTGAAAGTTTTTGCATTTCTAAAATCAGATCGTGTATTAAACTTTTTTTCCCGCCGGACAAAAATTTAACAATCTTCTTTATATTTTTTTTATAAACTCCCTTTGACTTTTGGGATTTGTACGGGTCAGGACAAAGACCCAAATGGACATAGAGGCAAGATTTGGGCTTCCTTTTATGGGTACAGTAGGGGAAAATACGCCTAAGAGTTATCAAAACACTTCTGACTGTTCGTGCCGAAGGAAAAGGTCCAAAAAGCCGGACTCCTTTTATTGGTTTCTCACGCCTGGCAGTTGACACCTGCGGTACTTCGTCTTCTGTAATTTTAATATATAGGTGACTTTTGTCATCTTTTAGGATAGTATTGTATTTCGGTTTTAGATCGTGAATAAGTTTGGCTTCGAGTAACAATGCTTCAATTTCTGAAGCAACAATAATCCATTTCAAATCGCGGGATTTTTCAATCATTTGAAGTGTTTTTGGCCCTAGGCTTTTTTGGCGGAAGTATGATGAAACACGTATTTTAAGATTATTTGCCTTACCAACGTAAATTACGTTTCCGAATTGGTCTAAAAATTGGTAAATCCCCGGCTTTTTGGGGAAAGTTTTAAGCTTATCCGAGAGTTTAGCCATTCTTTTTGGGCCAACGAATTTTTCTTGTTATCAAAAATAACTGATAGATCCCAAAAGTAAAAGCGCATGTTAGAATAAATATTCCTACAAGAAGTACCCAAGCAGATTTAGTTTTAAATTCCGCCAATAGAAGTTTATCGTTTACTTTTGCTTCAATATTTATATTCTGGCCGATAAAAAAGTTGTTTGGCTTTATAACAATCGGTATTTCTTTTTTTGAAAATGGAGGGATTACCTCAACAGACGCTTGATTGTCGGATAAAAGTTTTGCTCCTTTTATATTGAAACTAATTTGCCTGTCGTATACCGCTATATTTGAGCTGTTTTCTAAAACAAGGCTGACGTTTGATTTAAACATTGAAATCGGATACTTGGGAAAATCAAAACTGATTTGAATCCCACCTTCATTTACCGGCAAATTATCGACAAATTCAACTTTGACATCATTCGCAGTTTTGGGCAGTTCAGACGAAATTCCGTGAGTAACCAAGGAAAAATGATTGAAATCAAGTTTTGAGAAATAATCAACATCACCAGAATTTTTACCAAGACCTGGATCAATTTGAACCCATCCTAATTTTTCATCCCATATTTGTGACCATGAATGAATAAAATTACCTTTTGAAGATACAATGACGCCAACTTCTTCTCTGGCAGGAATTTTTGCGGCCCTGCATAAGGTTATGAAAAGATCCGAAAAATCTTCTAAATTGATGTCTTTGGAATTAACCAAAGCCGCTTTACCTCCTTTTCTTTCATTATTTGAAGAATTATCATTAAGCTCTAAAAATTTGACAACAAAATCATAAATTTTTCTGGCTGATCCTAATTGTTTGGCTTTTTCAATCATTTGAGAATCCTCGGATTCCCAATATTTTTGCGGTTCCAAATAAATAGACTCTGGTTCTGAGAGTTGTTTTGACCCAAAAACTAAAGGTAAGGGAAAAATTTGGGCAAAACCTTTAACGAAAACTTGTAAATTTTGGCGACTGGAAAGTTTGAAAGTTGCTATCCAATTACCGTCAGGATCTACTTCAATTTTTTGAGGTTTTGGGTCAATACTCGAAATGTAAACCTTTTGGTAAGCGGTATCTTGGGGAATCGTAATCGGTAATTCGGATGAAGAAAAACTTTCATTTACGAGATCATATTTAAGGTCGAATTTTAATGACTGGCTATCACCAAATGCAGCAGAAATTCCATTTTGACTAAGGCTTTCTTTATTAAAATAATAAAGATTTTTTGGGATCCATGAATTTTCGAAACTGTTTTTTTTGACGCTTTCGGGTTGCGGAGAAACATAAGCCATATCTCCAAAAGTTACTGGTACTGCCAATCTTGCTTTGTAATCTCTAATATCTGCAATCGAACCGACTTTTGGAATGTTAACTTCCAATATTCTGCCTGACTTTTGGCTAAGGTCTTTTGTTTTGTATGAAATGGTAAACAGGCGGCTTTTATCTTTTCCGACTATTTTATCTTTAAATTTTACAGAAATGGATGTATTTTTATTTTCATAACTTTGATTTGCCTCAAGCACTCCCGAGTTGCCAAAAGCCGAAAAATCAGAAATTTTAATATCACCCAAATCTAAGTTATATTCTGAAGAATAATATTGTGATGTTAAATTTAATAACTGAACTTTATTTGTTACGGTGGTTACTCCATCATCGGCAACGGAATAATCGATCTCAAAAGATGTTGCAAATTCTCCCCCTGCTTTTGATTCAAACTTTGGAAATAAGAATAACAAGATTAAAAAAAACGTAAAAAATGTTATTAATTTTTTAAGAATCATTATTCAAGGGCTTTTTTAAGAAATTGACCGGTATAAGATTTTTTATCATAAGCTACCTCTTGTGGGGTACCTTGAGTGATAATTTTACCGCCTAAATCCCCACCTTCTGGTCCAAGGTCAATTATCCAATCGGCATTTTTAACAACATCCATGTTATGTTCTATGACTATTACAGTATTACCATAACTTACCAGTTTGCACAAAATTCCAAGAAGTCTCTCGATATCGGCAAAATGGAGTCCGGTCGTCGGTTCATCAAGGATATATAACGTCTTGCCTGTCGCTCGCCTTGAAAGTTCTGAAGAGAGCTTAATCCTTTGAGCTTCTCCCCCTGAAAGGGTCGGCGCCGGCTGACCAAGCTTTATATAACCGAGACCGACCTCATAAAGTGTTTGAAGTTTATTTGTAATTTGAGGAATATTCTCAAAAAATTTTAAGGACTCTTCAACTGTCATATTTAAAACTTCGGAGATATTTCTGTCCCTAAAATGAATTTCCAGCGCTTCATGGTTATACCTTGTTCCATGGCAAACTTCGCAGTCAACATAGACATCTGGCAAAAACTGCATCTCAATTTTTATTTGACCGTCCCCCTGACAAGCTTCACAGCGCCCTCCCGTAACGTTAAACGAAAACCTTCCAGGACGGTAACCTCTAATTCTGGCCTCTGTTGTTCTTGAAAAAATCTCGCGGATAAAAGTAAAAGCACCGGTATAAGTAGCCGGATTTGACCTTGGCGTCCTACCTATAGGCGACTGGTCAATTAAAACTACTTTATCGATATATTCCTTACCTAAAATACCCAGATGTTTCCCGGGTTTCTCTTTTATCGAATAGAAATCGGAAGCCAGCGCATTGTATAAAATATCGTTTACTAAAGTTGATTTACCCGAACCTGAAACGCCTGTAACACATATAAGCTTTCCCAGCGGAAATTCTACTTTAATATTTTTAAGGTTATGTTCAGAAGCTCCTAAGACTGTAAGAATTTTATTTTGAGTTGTACTTTGAATTTCAACCGAAGCATTAATTTTTACGATGTCAACCTTTTTTTTCTCGGAAAGATACTTTCCGGTTAATGAAGCCTTGTTTCTTTTAATTTCTTCAGGCGTGCCAAAAGCAACAATTTCTCCGCCTTTTTCGCCTGCTTGCGGCCCGAAGTCAAAAATAATATCGGCAGCGTTCATCATGTATTTGTCGTGTTCAACTACTATTACTGTATTGCCTAAATCGCGGAGTTTTTTTAAAGTTTCAATCAGTCTTGAATTATCCCTCTCATGAAGGCCGATCGTCGGTTCATCTAAAACATAAAGCACCCCCGATAACCCAGAACCTATCTGGGAGGCAAGACGGATCCTCTGGGCTTCGCCGCCTGCCAAAGTAGACGCTCGCCTTTCGATTGTCAAATATTCAAGGCCTACATCTATTAAAAATTCAAGACGGGATTTTAATTCCTTAATAATTGGCTTAGCAATTATTTTTTCCCTCTCTGACAAAATATTTGAGGTTTCCAAAAAACTAACCCATTCTTTGGCCGAAGAAATGGAAAGTTTTGAAATATGATAAATTGATTTACTTTCAACTGTCACCGATAAAGTTTCAGGTTTAAGCCGTGCCCCTTTACATGTCGGACAAAGATCTACCCTCATAAATTTTTCGATTTCCCTTCTTATATAATCAGAGTCTGTTTCCTTATATCTTCTTTCTAAATTCGGAATTAAACCTTCAAAAACGGTTTGCCAAGAAACACGCCTGCCAAAACGGTTTTCACCGGAAACTCGATAAATTTCATCTCCTGTTCCCCATAAAATAATGTTTTTTGATTCTTCAGGTATCTTTGTAATATCCTCGGAAAGGGAAAACTTTCGTCTTTTTGAAACTTCTTCCAAAAGGCGAGAAAACCAGGTTTCATGGGTAGCAAGCCTCGACCACGGCAAAATACCTCCTTCATCAATTGACAAATTTGGGTTAAAAACCAAATTCGGGTCAATTTCAAGTTTTGATCCTAAACCGGTACAGTCAGGGCAAGCCCCGTGAGGAGAGTTAAATGAAAAATTACGCGGCTCCAGTTCAGGAAGTGAAATATTATCGACCGGACAGGCAAATTTTTCCGAAAACAAATGATCTTTCATTTCCTTCGGTGACTCCGGAATATTAAAAGAGGAATCTAATATTTCGGAAGCAATTAAGTTACCATCAGCCATTTTTAAAGCCTGTTCAATAGATTCAGCAAGCCTCGTTTGCTGAGTTGGAAGAGACAGTCGATCGATTACGGCTTCAATTGAATGGCGATTGGTTTTGATTAAAACAAAATCATCGTCCAAAGAACGTACTTGACCATCTACTCTCACCCGCAAAATGCCTCTTTTGCGAAGGTCATCAAAAAGTTGTGAGAATTCTCCTTTTCGATCCCTAACAATTGGCGCCAACAGCAGTATCCTTGTTACTTTTCTCTTCCTACTTGTTGCCAATTTTTGAATTTCTTCAACAATCTGTTCCTTAGACTGCTGGGATATTTCCCGACCACAAATTGGGCAATGGGGATGGCCGATTCTAGCAAATAAAAGACGAAGAAAGTCATAAATTTCAGTCACGGTTCCAACTGTTGAACGGGGGTTATGAGAAGTTGCTTTTTGGTCAATTGAAATAGCCGGCGAAAGTCCTTCAATTGAATCGACGTCAGGTTTATCCATTACGCCTAAAAACTGTCTTGCATAGGCAGAAAGCGACTCAACATATCGTCTTTGGCCTTCGGCATAAATCGTGTCAAATGCCAAAGATGACTTCCCTGAACCTGAAATACCCGTAAAAACAATTAGTTTGTTTTTAGGTATCTCTAAGTTAATATTTTTAAGGTTATGTACCCTTGCTCCTTTAATAATTATTTTATCCGTCATATTAGCCTTGTATTTTGGCCGCAAAACTGTTTATTTTACCATGATTTGCAAGAGTAGTTCAAGCTAAAAAGACTAAGAAAACTATTGACTTAGAAAAGGGGTGCGTATATTATAAAAAACAATAATATTATAACTTCTCCATGGCGGGAAGTTTTTTGTGGAATAATGGGACAAAAAGAAAGATTAATTGATACTAATAATCTTCCCGAAGAAAGAAGAGCGAGTATTAACAGAAGAATGCTCGCCCGAAGGAGAAAAACCGATAAACCTTCAAAAGAGGGAAGATTTAAGTATGATGTTTTAAGCTTAAACGGTTCGGGCAGATGCAGTTTTCAAGAAAATGATGCCCGAGAAGATAAATACGACGAAGAATCATTCGCCTAATTCCAATTGACAAAGGATTTTTAAAGTTTTATCATACCAACAATGAGTTGCGAGGCAGACTCTTTTTTTATTGGTAATCCAGCAAGATTTGAAGAAGGAATTTCCGAGGCTGAAAAAGCCCGTCAGAATCGGGAAAGGATTGACCGTGACCGGGAAATTGAATTTAGAGGTGCCTCACCTGACAAAAAATATCCCAGAAATTACACTTTTGAATCAACACAATTAGGATACCCGCACGAACTTCTTGCAGAAGCCGAAGACACTAGTGACGGTTGTTCTTTTTCAGAAGAATCCTGCCCCTAATTATTAATTGACAAAATTTTCACAGAAGTATATTATTCCTAAAATATGAGTCCTGAAAAAAATAGATTAGAGCAAGCAATAGAAACCATTTTAGAAGAACATAAAGATTGGATATCTTTTGCTGAAGAAGTAATTGAAACACAAATAATCGATCTGCGCGAATCATTGAAGAACAGGGGAATATCTACTTCTTCAGCCTCAGCTATTAAAGGAACTATGGGGAGCATAGATCTGCCTCCGAATTCAAATAAAGAAGAATGCCAGTATTTTGAGTATATGCGCAGCTTTCTCGATACTTCAAGAAACTCCTCGGGAAAAGTTGATTTAGGTTTCTTTTTTGAGGAAGACAGTAAAGGAATAATTTTAGATTGTAATGGGAAAATATTAGTAATTGGTCAGGCTCCTGCTGGAAGAAGATTGATTGGTTCTAACCGATCTTATGATAGATTGGCCGAGATGTCAGACTTTGATAAATTTAGACTGGCCAGCAACATTCTTGATTCACTTAAAACAAAATTTATAGCCCACGCCCAAGCAAATTTAACTCTTTAAGTCTCTTATTTGATCCCTTAAAATTGCTGCTTTTTCAAAATCTAAAAGTCTGGCTGATTCGCGCATTTCTCGGTTTAAGATTTTAATCAGTTTTTGCTTATCGTCAGGTAAAAGAGTCCCTTCCTGGGCTCTTTGCAATGCCTGGCCTATTACAGCGTCTTTAAATAAAATATTTTTATAGTCTTCTTTTTTCTCCCTCTCGACCAATTTTTGACGAATTGGTTTGGTTATCCCTTTCGGAGTTATATGATGTTTCCGGTTATATTCAATCTGGATATTACGCCTGCGGTCTACTTCAGCAATAGCCCTTTTCATTGAACCAGTCATATCATCAGCGTACATTATTACTGTCCCTTCTTCGTGCCTGGCTGCCCGTCCCATTGTTTGGATCAATGATGTTTCCGATCGCAAAAATCCCTCTTTGTCAGCGTCTAAAATCACAACTAAAGACACTTCGGGCAAATCAAGGCCTTCCCGAAGGAGGTTTATCCCGACAACGACATCAAAAACTCCGGATCTTAAATCATCTAAAATATCTTGGCGATCCAAAGTATGTATCTCCGAATGAAGATAATGGACTTTAATCTGCCTTTCTTCCAAATATCTGGATAATTCCTCTGCCATTCTTTTGGTTAAAGTTGTAACTAAGACTCTTTGACTCTTTTTGACTCTCTTTTCTATTTCTGCAATCAAATCATCAATTTGGCCTTCGGTCTTTCTAATCTCGATTTTAGGATCCAAAAGGCCGGTAGGCCTTACTAACTGCTCAACAACTTGATTTGATAAAGATAATTCATATTTGTCAGGGGTTGCAGACGTATAAATAACCTGATTTTCTTTCCTCATAAATTCCTCGTATTTTAGAGGTCTGTTATCCAAAGCTGAAGGCAGTCTGAAGCCAAACTCAATTAATGTCCCTTTCCTTGACTGATCACCGTTATACATTCCCCGAATCTGAGGAATGGTCATGTGGGACTCATCAATAACCATTAAAAAATCTTTAGGGAAATAATCAAGAAGGGTAAATGGTGGTTCGCCCGGTTTTCGACCGTCAAAATACCTAGAATAATTTTCAATCCCCCCACAATATCCAAATTCCCTCATCTGTTCAATGTCATATAGCGTACGCTGATGAAGCCTATGTGTAAAAAGTTCTTTGCCGGAATCTTTTAACTTTTTCTCCTGAATTTTTAAGTCTTCTTTTATATGGATAATTGCGTCCTCTAAATTTTCTGGAGCAGTTACGTAATGTTTGGCCGGATAAAGCACGAAATTTGCAATCTTTTTAATTTTATTGGTTGAAATCGGTTCAATTTTGTAAATTTCCGATATTTTTTCGCCGTTAAAAAGAATCCTTAAGCCTTCACTTTCATAAGAAGGATAAATTTCGACTGATTCGCCCCGAATTCTGAAACTTCCCCGCCGAAATTCCATTTCATTACGCTCATATTGAAGGAAAGTAAATTTCCTCAAAAGGTTAAGCCTGTCCCATTTTTGGCCAACGTTCAAGTCAATCGTAAACCTGGCGTATTCTTGGGGCGAACCAAGATTGTAAATGCAGGATACTGAAGCGACGATTAAAACATCCTCGCGGGTTTTTAAGGCTGTCGTTGCCGCCAGGCGCAATCTGTCGATCTCATCGTTGATTTCAGTCTCTTTCTCAATATAAGTGTCAGTTTGAGGTATATATGCTTCCGGCTGGTAATAATCGTAATAGGAGACAAAATAATTGACCGAATTTTTGGGGAAAAATTCTTTAAATTCCTGATAAAGCTGGCCGGCCAAGGTTTTATTGTGGGAAATAACCAAAGTCGGCTTTTGAACCTTAGCGACTACCGATGCCATGTTAAATGTTTTACCAGAACCGGTGACGCCTAATAGCGTTTGGTGCTTTAGGCCACGATTTAACCCATCCACAAGTTTTTCAATCGCTTGAGGTTGGTCTCCGGTCGGTCTGAAAGGCGAAACAAGTTTAAATTTCATCCTAAACTCCGAACCTAAATTATACCTTAAAAAAAGATTAAAGTTTAAGAGTATTAGGTGTAAATTTATAAAGGGGTTTATTTTAAAATCCTAACTGCGGTAGCACCAGCGGCCATTCCGGCTCCAAAACCTACAATGCTTTTCCTCTTGAAAATTGCGTCTAATAAACGTATATTCTAATAACTTTTATGGAGCGTGAAAAAAATTTAATACCTATAAATCAAAATATTGCATTGGCTATAGAGAAAATTTTTAGAAAAAACAAACGAGTTCTAAACGCCGAGGATCATTGCAGGATTATATTTTCAAGCAGAACAAGACTTTCATATAAAGTATCATTAGAATATTTTCTCAATGAACCCGGAGAGTTAGATGGAGGATCTTCCTATCTACCTTCCTCATTCAGTCTGCCATCTTATTCACTTTTTGAATTTACTCACAATGAAGGTATTGAAGTTGCCTCGCCATATGGGACTCTCCCCTCCATTGTGGTTGATAAAACTGATCGTATTTTTGAAAT
>Ga0315273_10013903_pt1 | contig 10364 bp, 6 predicted proteins | sample YL17G02_0_MG_FD_205753 | JGI IMG/M metagenome (GOLD analysis project Ga0315273, IMG submission 205753) | Sediment microbial communities from Yellowstone Lake, YNP, Wyoming, USA - YL17G02_0 | ecosystem: Environmental > Aquatic > Freshwater > Lake > Sediment | place: USA: Wyoming | collected... | reverse complement strand
GTGCCGTTCCTCGCGGTCGCGGCCGTCGTCTTCCGACTGCGCGTACGCAACGCATTCCGGGCCGTGCGCGTGCGGATCGCGCGCATCAACGCCGTGCTCCAGGAGACGGTGACCGGGATGAAGGTCGTGCAGCTCTTCACGCGCGAGGAGCGGAACCTTCGCGACTTCGCGCAATTGAACGCCGAGCATCGGGACGCCTGGTACGACTCGATCCGCTACGACGCGGGCCTCTTCACCGTCGTGGAGGCCGCACGCGGCATCTGCCTCGCGGTCATCATCTGGTACGGCGCGGGGCTCGTGGCGGCCGGCACCCTCTACGTGTTCATCGACTACATGCGCCGCTTCTTCATGCCCCTGCAGGATCTCTCGGCGAAGTACTCGGTGATGCAGTCGTCCATGGCGAGCTGCGAGCGGATCTTCCAGCTCGTCGACACACGCCCCGCCGTCGCGGACCCCGCGCCGGCCGATCGCAAGGGGCTCCCGGCGCGCGGCACGCGCGGCACCGTGGAGTTCGAGAACGTGTGGTTCGCCTACTCGGGCGAGGACTGGGTGCTCCGCGACGTGTCGTTCCGCGTGGCGCCGGGCGAACGTGTGGCGTTCGTGGGCGCGACGGGCGCCGGCAAGACGTCGCTGATCAAGCTCCTCACACGCCTGTACGAGGTGTCGCGCGGCCGGATCCTGATCGACGGGGTCGACCTGCGCGACCTGCCGCAGGCCGAGCTGCGACAGCACGTCGCGATGGTGCTCCAGGACGTGTTCCTGTTCAGCGGGAGCGTGGCGGACAACGTGCGGCTCGGGCGGGACGACGTGTCGGTCGCCACGGTGGAGGGCGCGGCGCGCGCAGTAGAGGCGCATCGATTCATCGAGCGGCTGCCCGACGGCTACGACACCGAGCTGCGTGAGCGAGGCACGAACCTGTCCTCCGGCCAGCGGCAGCTCCTGTCGTTCGCGCGCGCGCTCGCGCACGGCGCCGAGGTGCTCGTACTGGACGAGGCGACGAGCTCGATCGACACCGAGACGGAGGCCGTGATCCAGCGTGCGCTCCGCAAGCTGTGGGATGGTCGCACGGCGCTCGTCATCGCCCACCGCCTCTCGACCATCCAGGACGTCGACCGGATCTTCGTGCTCCACAAGGGGCGCATCGTGGAGGAGGGCAGCCACGACGCGCTGCTCGCGCGGCGCGGTGTCTATCATCGGCTCTACCAGCTCCAGTACCGCGGCCAACCGGCCGAAGGCGCGCAAGGGGCGACGGCAGCCCGCGCCTCCTGAACGGCCGGGCTCCCGAGCGCTCACAGGCCGCTCGCTCTCTCGCGGACGCAAGTCGCGCGCAGGTCTCCGGCCGTGCTCGCGCGGCGCCACGGGAAACCGTCGCCACGCAACCTTTCGGCCGCGCGGGAGCACTCACGAACCAGGACCGGCCCCGCGCCGCTCGAGGAGACCTCATGCGCTACGCACTCGCTCTCTTGGCCGCCCTGGCGCTCGCCGACCCCGCGAGCGCCCGCGGCAACTTCCCGCCCCGTCCCGGCTCGGGGGGCTCGCCCAAGGGCGCCCCGCCGGCCGTTCCCGAGCCTGCTGCGATCGCCGCCTTCGGCGTCGGCGCAGCGGTGATCGGGTACGTGCTGTACCGCCGCCGGAAGTAGGGATCCGAGGCCCCGGGCCGATCCGGCCCGGGGCCTCTTCCGTTCCTTGCCCGCTCTCCCGAGCGGTGGTAACTAAACCGCACCCCCCCATCCTCCATGGTCGCTCGCGTAGCGAGGGCCCGTGTGTGCCTATCGCTTCAGTCGCGCGCGGCCATTGGGCCCGGGCGACGAGTGCCGCGGCAAGCGCGGCGGGGGATTCGTGCGCATCAAGTCGCTTCAGATCCACGGCTTCAAGTCCTTCGTCGACAAGACGTTGTTCAACTTCCGGCCCGGCATCACCGGCATCGTCGGCCCGAACGGCTGCGGCAAGTCGAACGTCGTCGATGCGATGCGCTGGGCGATGGGCGAGCAGTCGCCCCGCCGGCTGCGCGGCAAGGGCATGGAGGACGTGATCTTCGCGGGCTCCGAGTCCCGGGCCCCGATCGGCATGGCCGAGGTCGTGCTCGCGTTCGACAACAGCGAGGGCATCGCGCCGGCTGCGTACGCGCAGTTCAGCGAGATCGCGGTCTCGCGCCGGATCTACCGCTCGGGCGAGTCCGAGTACCTGATCAACAAGGTGCCGTGCCGGCTGCGCGACGTGCAGGACTTCTTCCGCGACACCGGCATCGGAACCCGCGGCTACACGATCGTCGAGCAGGGCCAGATCGCGGGCATCGTGTCGGCGAAGCCGGAGGAGCGTCGTTACCTGATCGAGGAGGCCGCCGGCATCAGCAAGTACAAGGCGCGCCGCCGCGAGGCCGAGAGCAGGATCGAGGCGACCGAGCAGAATCTGGTCCGGGTGAACGACGTCCTCGGCGAGATCCGCCGCCAGATCGGGTCGATCGAGCGCCAGGCCAAGAAGGCCGCCCGCTTCAAGCGCCTCCGCGAGACGCAGCGCTTGCTCGAGCTGTCGCTCGCAACCGACGACCGCGCCGACCTGCGCGCGCAGACCGCCGGCGCCGAACGCCGCTTCACCGCCCTGCGCGACGAGGCGCTCGCGCTCGACGCACGCGTCTCCGAGCGGGAGCTCGCGCTCGAGGCCGCGCGGCTCGAGCTCGCCGAACGGGAGCGGATCGTGAACCAGGGCAACGAGGTTCTGGTGGGTCTGCGCGGTGACATCAAGCAGCTCGAGAGCCGGATTGGATACGAATCGCGCGAGCGCGAGTCGTTGGCCGAGATGAACGTCGCCCGGGGCGAGGAGCTCGCGACGCTCGGCGAGCAGCTCTCCGCCGGGGAGGCCGAGGCCGATCGCGCGCGCGACGAGCTCGCCGCGCTCGAATCGGGCCTCGACGCGGAAGCCGCGGCCATCGCCGCGGCGGACGCGGCCGCGCGCCTTTCCGAGGAGGACTTCCGGACCTGCGAGCGCGAGCGCGACGCCGGCAACGGGGCGCTCGTCGACGTGCTGACGCGCCTCGCGCGCTCGGAGGACCGGCTTGCGGCGCTCGAAGAGCGACGCGCCGAGATCGACCGCCGACTGCGTACGGCGGATGAGAGCCTCGAGCTCCAGAGCTCCGAGGAGAGCCACGCGAAGGACGAGGAGCTGAGCCTCGCGGAGGGGCTGCGCAACCTGCTGTCCGACCGCGATCGCCTGATGAACGCCCTGCGCGACGCGCAGGCGCGAAGCGAGGATTCGGGCCGGCGCGCACGGGAGTCGGCGGAGGCGCTGCGCGAGTCGCGCGAGCGCCGCGAGACGCGCCGCGCGCGGCTCGCTTCGCTGCGCGAGGTGCTCGAGCGGCGCGAAGACCTCGGCGCGGCCGCGCGCCACCTGCTCGAGCAGGGCGAGAGCGCGGGCGCCGCCCTCGGGCTCCGTGCGCTCGCGCGCGACGTGCTCGAGGTCGAGCGGGAGGACGAGCGCGCCGTCGAGGCGGTGCTCGCGGAGCGAGCGGAGGCGCTCGTCGTCCGTGACCTCGCCAGCGCGCTCGCCGCAATCGACGCGCTGCGCGCCGCGTCGGCGGGCCGCGGTGTCTTCGTCGTGGAGCCGCCCTTCGACTCGGCGCCGTCGGGCTTCGTGCCGCTGGGGCGTCCGCTGCTCGAACGGGTTCGTGCGCGCGAGGGCTTCGAAGGCGTGGCCCGCGCGCTCCTCGGCGGAGTGAATCTCGTCGACGACCTGCGCGAGGCGGTGTCGGTGTATGGCCACGGCCGCCTGCCGGCGACCTTCGTCACCCGTCAAGGCGACCTGCTGTCGCCCGATGGCGTCGTGCGTGGCGGGGCCGACGGCGCCGGGAGCGGGCTCCTCGCGCGGGTGCGCGAGGTGCGAGAGCTCGGGGACGAGACCGCCTCGCTCGATCGCGAGGTGGAGGAGCGCGAGGCCGCGCGAGCCGCCGCCGAGCGGACGGAGATCGCCGCTCACGACGAGCTCGAGAACCTGCGCAACCGGCATCACACCGCCGCGCTGGCCGTCGCCAACCACGAGAAGGACTTCGAGCGCACGCGCGACCGCGTGAAGGCGCTGGGCGTGGCGCACGACGGGCGCATCGCGGAGCGCTCGGAGCTGGTGGCGGAAGTCGAGGCGCGCGCGGTCGAGGCGGCCCGTCTCGCGCAGGCGCTCGAAGAAGCGCGGCGCGAGCGCGCAGACCGCCAGCGCGCGCTCGACGGGCTCGTCCTGCGCGTCGGTCAAGCCGGCCGCGAGCTCGCACGCGAGCAGGCGGCGCTCTCGGCGCGACGCGTCGAGCACGCGAGCCGGCTCGAGCGCCGCGACGCGCTGCGCGAAGCGGAACGCCGCGCTGCCACCGCGGTGCGTGACACGCGCGACTGGATCCAGCGCCGGCACGCGGAGATCGCGACCGCCGAAGCGCGGCGCGACACGCTCGCCGAGACGATCCGCGTGGCCGAAGGCGCTCTCGCCGAGCGGCTGCGTGAAGAGGAGTCGGCGCGCGCCTCGAGCGAGGAGAAGCGCGAGGCGTACGAGCGGGAGGCGGCGGCGGTGCAGGGTCTCGACGCGGGGCTGCGCGGGCTGCGCGGCGAGGCGTCGGGTCGACGCGACGACGCGGGGCGCGCGGAGCTCGAGTGGCGCGAGACCGAGCTGCGCCTGACGCACCTCGAGGACGCCGTGCGCGAGCGCTGGGGCGTCGATCTCGCGAGCTGGGTCGCGCCGACCTGGTCCGCGCTTGCGGAGGCGCTGGTCCCGGCGCTCGCCGAGCCCGGCGTGGGCGAGGACACGGCTGAAGCCGGGGAGGGTGTGGCGTCCGCGGACGCCGCGCCGGCCGAGACCGAAGAGGAGGCCGCGCTCACGCCGCGCGCGATGGCGGAGCTCGTGGCGCTGCCGCGCGCCGAGCGCCGCACGCAGCTCGACGACGTGCGCCGGCGCGTGGAGGCGCTCGGCGAGGTGAACCTCGGTGCGATCGAGGAGCACGAGGAGCTCTCCGAGCGGTTCCGCTTCCTTTCGGAGCAACGGAACGATCTCGAGAGCACGCTCGCATCGCTGCGCGAGGCGATCCAGCGCATCAACCGGACCAGTCGCAAGCGCTTCCGCGAGACGTTCGAGGCGGTGAACGCGCGCTTCGAAGAGAACTTCCCGCGCCTCTTCCGCGGCGGGAAGGCGACGCTCCAGCTCACGGAGGAGGAGGACGTGCTCGAGGCGGGCATCGAGATCATGGCGTCGCCGCCCGGCAAGCGCGTGGTCAACGTGAACGCGCTCTCCGGCGGTGAGAAGACGCTCACGGCGGTTGCGCTCCTCGTCTCCGTGTTCCAGGTGCGCCCGTCGCCCTTCTTCCTGCTCGACGAGGTGGACGCGGCGCTCGACGATGCCAACGTGGGGCGGTTCAACGAGATCGTGCGCGAGCTCGCGAAGGATTCGCAGTTCCTGCTCGTCACGCACAACAAGCGCACGATCGAGGTGGCCGACCTGCTGTACGGTGTGACGATGGAGGAGAAGGGCGTGAGCAAGCTCGTCTCCGTAGAGCTGCACTGACGTCGGGCGTCCGGCCTTGATCAAATACCTGGGCTCGAAGCGGCGCCTGCTCCCGCGCATTCTCGCGGCGATCGAGGGGTTTCCCGCGGCGCGCAGCGTGCTCGACCTATTCTCGGGCACGTCACGCGTGGGTCACGCCCTGAAGCGCGCCGGCTACCACGTGATCGCGAACGACCACAATGCGTACGCCCACGTGCTCGCGCGCTGCTACGTGCAGGCCGATGCCGATCGGGTCCTCGCGGACGCGCGCATGCTCCTGCGCGAGCTGGCGGCGCTCCCCGGCAGACCCGGCTGGTTCACGGAGACCTTCTGCGTACGATCGCGCTTCTTCCAGCCGCGGAACGGTGAGCGCATCGAGGCGATCCGCGAGGCGATCGCGGCACGCGCTCTCGAGCCCGAGCTCGAAGCGGTGCTGCTGACGTCGCTCATGGAGGCGGCGGATCGCGTCGATTCGACCACCGGCGTACAGATGGCCTACTTGAAGGCGTGGGCGCCGCGCGCGCACCACGCGCTCGAGCTTCGTCTGCCGGACGTGCTGCCCGGGGGCGGTCGCGCGTACGGGCTCGACGCCCTGGAGGCCGCGAGCTCGCTCGAGGCCGACGTCGCCTACCTCGATCCGCCGTACAACCAGCATCGCTATCTCGGCAACTATCACGTCTGGGAGACGCTCGTGCGCTGGGACGCTCCGGAGTCGTACGGCGTCGCCTGCAAGCGCGTCGCCTGTCGCACCTACCGCAGCGATTTCAACTCCCGCAAGCGCATCGCGACGGCATTCACCGACGTCGTAGACGCGGTGCGCGCGCGGCACCTCGTCGTCTCGTTCAACGACGAGGGCTATCTGGGTCGCGCGGAGCTGGAAGCTGTGTTGCGACGTCGCGGGCGGGTGTCGGTGGTGGAGGTGGACTACCCGCGCTACGTCGGCGCGCGGATCGGCATCCACAACCCGGCCGGAGTGAAGGTCGGAAAGGTCGGGCGGCTGCGGAACACCGAGCGCCTCTTCATCGTCTCGGACGTGTCCGCTCCGGCCATCGCAGCCGCGGGGTGACCTGAGAGAGGCCGCTGGTATGCTCGGGCGCCCATGACCGCGTTCCTCTCCGACCCCAACGTCCAGATCGCGCTCGCGTGGCTGCAGTCGCACCCCGAGGCGGTCGTCGGTGGTGTCGCGGGCGTGATGCTGCTCGTCTCCGCCGCCGTGATCCGTGCACGGCGAGCGCGCGGGCGCGCGCAGGGGCCGACCCTCCAGCCCGAGCGGACGCCCGAGCCTGAACGAGGGCCCGAGCCGCAGGTCGCACCGGTGGCCGCGGCGCCCGTCGCCCCCGTACCTCCGGTCAAGGCGCCGCTCCCGCGCCGGCTGCGCGATCGTCTCGCACGCACGAGCGAGGCGCTGATTGGCCGGCTCGAGCAGGTGATCGGTGGACGCAAGGTCGATGCCGCGCTGCTGGACGAGCTCGAAGCGCTGCTCTTCACCGCGGACCTCGGGGTGAAGACGGCGGAGAGCCTGCTCGACTCCGTCCGGCGCAAGGCAGCCGGCGCGGACGCTGCGGTAGTCCGGGGCGTGCTGCGTGACGCGATCCTCGAGAAGCTGCGCCGCGTCGAGCTGCCGGCGGGGACGTCACTCGACCTGCAGGCCAAGCCGCACGTCGTGCTCGTGCTCGGCGTGAATGGATCCGGCAAGACGACCACGATCGGCAAGCTCGCTGCGCGGTACACCGCGGCCGGGCGGAAGGTCGTGCTCGGTGCGGGCGACACGTTCCGGGCCGCGGCGAGCGAGCAGCTCGAGGTCTGGGGCGAGCGGGCCGGCTGCGAGGTGATCGCGGGCCGCCCGGGTGGCGATCCCTCTGCAGTGGCCTTCGACACGCTCAAGGCCGCCGTCGCGCGCGGCGCGGACGTCGCGATCGTCGACACCGCAGGGCGTCTCCAGACGAAGGTGCCGCTGATCGAGGAGCTCCGGAAGATCGTGCGTGTGATCGATCGTGAGGTTCCCGGTGCGCCGCACGAGAGCCTGCTCGTGATCGACGCGAACACCGGGCAGAACGCACTATCGCAGGCCCGCATCTTCACCGACGCCGGGCGGGTCACGGGGCTGGTGCTCACGAAGCTCGACGGCACCGCGAAGGGTGGCGTGATCGTCGGGCTCGCCGACGAGCTCGGAGTCCCCGTCAAGTTCGTGGGTGTGGGCGAGGGCGTGGAAGATCTCCGCGACTTCTCCGCGCAGGAGTTCGTCGACGCGCTGTTCGAGGAGCCGGGCGGAGCGGCCCGGGAGACGACATGAGCCTCGTGTTGGCGCTGGACCAGGGGACCACCTCGTCGCGCGCACTCCTCTTCGACGAGGCTGGTGTCGTGGTGGCGGCCTCTCAGCACGAGTTCCAGCAGCACTACCCGAAGCCTGGCTGGGTCGAGCACGATCCCGGCGAGATCTGGGACACGCAGCTCAGGGCGGCGCGCGACGCTCTGGCCCGGGCCGGCGTCTCGGGGAAGGACGTGACCGCGATCGGTGTCACGAACCAGCGCGAGACCACCGTCGTGTGGGACCGCGCGACGGGTGAACCGATCCATCGCGCGATCGTGTGGCAGTCGCGGCAGACGGCGCCGATCTGTGATGCGCTCCGATCGCGCGGGCTCGAGAGCGAGGTCCGTGCGCGGACCGGCCTGGTGATCGACGCCTACTTCTCGGCGACGAAGGTCCGCTTCATCCTGGACGCCGTTCCCGGCGCGCAGGCGCGCGCCGAGCGCGGGGAGCTCGCGTTCGGCACGGTCGACAGCTGGCTCCTCCACCGCCTGACGAAGGGACGCGTCCACGCCACGGAGGCGTCCAATGCGTCCCGGACGATGCTCTGGAACATCCACCGCGCGGACTGGGACGACCTGCTGCTGCGCGAGCTTCGCATCCCGCGCGCGATTCTTCCCGCCGTGCGCGACTCGAGCGGCGTATTCGGTACGGCGGATGCGGAGTGGCTGGGCGCCGAGATCCCGATCGCCGGGATGGCAGGGGATCAGCAGGCGGCGCTATTCGGTCAGGGCGCGTTCGACCCCGGCGCCGCGAAGAACACCTACGGAACCGGCTGCTTCCTGCTGATGAACACCGGCACCTCCGCACCCGTGTCCCGGAGCGGCCTCATCACGACCGTGGCGTGGTCCCTCGGCGGCAAGCTCGAGTACGCGCTCGAGGGAAGCGTGTTCGTGGCGGGAGCGGCCGTGCAATGGCTGCGCGACGGCCTCGAGCTCGTGAAGGACGCGGCCGAGACCGAGGTGGCGGCACGCTCGGTTCCCGACACCGGAGGAGTGTTCGTCGTGCCGGCGTTCGTGGGGCTCGGTGCCCCGTACTGGGACGAACGGGCGCGCGGCACGATCGTGGGGCTGACGCGCGGCACGAACCGCGCTCACTTCATCCGGGCGACGCTGGAGTCCATCGCCTACCAGACACGCGACGTCGTGGAGTGTCTGGCGACGGACTCCGGTCTGCGCCCGTCCCTCTTGAAGGTCGACGGTGGCGCATCCCGCAACGACTTCCTCATGCAGTTCCAGGCCGACCTTCTCGGCATCCCGATCTGGCGCCCGCGCGTGCTGGAGGTGACGGCGTTCGGTGCAGCGGCGCTCGCGGGTCTCGCCCTCGGCGTGTGGCGCGACCGGCGCGCGCTCGCAACGGCGCCGCGCGAGGGTGCGGTTTTCGATCCAGGGATGAAGCAGGCGGAGCGCGATCATCTGTATGCCGGCTGGAAGCGCGCCGTCGAGCGCTCGCGCCAGTGGGCGGAGGAGTGACGGAGGCATGACGCGCAGTGGACGGCCCACCCAGGTCATCGCGCACCGCGGCGCATCGGCCTATCGCCCCGAGAACACGATTCCTGCGTACGAGCTCGCCGTCGATCAGGACGCCGACATGATCGAAATCGATCTCCACGTGACGCGCGACGGTGTCCTCGTCGTCACGCACGACGAGGAGCTTGGGGGCCTCGGCGGCAAGGGGGAGATCGCCGATGCCACGTTCGCCGAGGTGCGGAACCTCGACGCCGGCGCGGGCGAGCGCATCCCGACGCTCGACGAAGTGCTCGACCTTCTCGGCGGACGGATCCCGTTCAACCTCGAGCTGAAGCAGGGGACCCGAGGCCCGTATCCTGGGCTCGAAGCGGCGGCGCTCGCCGCCGTCGAGCGCCGCGGTCTCCTGGATCGCACGCTGTTCTCGTCCTTCTACGACCCGGTCCTGGCGGAGCTGCGCGCCCTCTCCGCCGACGCGCGCATCGCGCTGCTGCTGTCGAGGCGTTTCCCGCAAGCCGCGGTCGATCGCGCGCGGGCCCTGCGGGCGGAAGCCGTGAATCCGGAGGAGGGAATCGCCACCGCCGATTTCGTGTCGTCCGCCCACGACGCCGGGCTCGACGTCCACGTCTTCACGGTCGACGCCGAGCCCGCGCTGCGGGCGCTGCTGGCCCTCCGCGTCGATGGAATCTTCACCAACGTGCCCGACCGGCTACGGGCGCTCGTGCCGCGCGGCTAGCAGGCTGCGGAAAGACGTGATCGCGTTGTGAGGAGCGGCCGGGAGTGGGTCAGCTCCTGGCCACGCAGCGCGGAGCCGAGGCCCAGCGGGGCGCGGAACGCCCGCCGCGAGTACCCCGCGGGGGAGAGGGCCGGTCCTTTCTGATGTCGCAAGCCTTTTCCCTTGACGCCGGGCGCCTAGATCCTCTATTCATTCGGTCGTAGCGGCGATTCGCCTAAGGATCCTCTCCTCCCGGGGATCTTCTCCGAATTGCCCGGGGGCCTCGATGAGGCCGGACCAACGCGACGACGAGCTCGCCGAGCCTTCGCTCGATGCGACGGATCGGCGGATCCTCGATCTGCTGCAG
>Ga0315273_10013901_pt1 | contig 10365 bp, 5 predicted proteins | sample YL17G02_0_MG_FD_205753 | JGI IMG/M metagenome (GOLD analysis project Ga0315273, IMG submission 205753) | Sediment microbial communities from Yellowstone Lake, YNP, Wyoming, USA - YL17G02_0 | ecosystem: Environmental > Aquatic > Freshwater > Lake > Sediment | place: USA: Wyoming | collected... | reverse complement strand
CGGTGTACGTCGTCTGCAGCGCTTTGAGTTCGTCGAGTACGGCCGTGTCGTCGGTGCCGCCGGGGACGTAGAAGAGGATCACGATAGGCCGATGCTGAGAGATGGCATCGGTGATCTCCGCTGGGGTCAAGCTTGTGGGCGTAAGAGGCTTGCCGATGAGGTCGACGAATGAACCTCCGGGCGGGACAGTTGTGACGGCGCCACCCGAGCTGCCCGGGACACTGACTGTCGTGGTCGTGGCATCCTCACCACCACCACCGCAGCCGGCCACCGCAACAGTCAACACCAAGGCACCCGCTAGGACGAACCATTGCCAACTGCGACTTCTTGCCATCATGCGCTCCTCCAGAAAGGAAAGTGCTCCACCTTGCCGTGTCTGTCAGTCTCTTGAACCTGCTGTACGCAGGTGGGTGGCGGCCTCCGGTGAGCACAGCCGACCAGGAGAGCCGACCTCCCGAGATAAGTGTGTTGGCTCAAGATTGAGACAGATCACGTACAAGGTCGAGCTATTCAACGTTAGCACACGCCTTTTGGTTCGACAACAGAGCCCGGCTCCCTCTGTCAGAGGCCTCATTCGACCCTCATTGGATCCGCAGCCGCAGCTCGCGCAATTGCTCAGCGCTGGCGGGGGAAGGCGCATCCGTGAGCGGACACGAGCCGCTCTGGGTCTTCGGGAACGCGATGACCTCGCGGATCGACGACCCCCCGACCATCAACATCACCAGCCGGTCGAGGCCCAGCGCGATCCCCCCGTGAGGCGGGGCGCCGTAGTCCAGAGCCTCAACCAAGAATCCGAATTTAGCCTGGATATCGTCCTCAGAGAGACCCAAGGCCTGAAACACAGCCTCCTGGATCTCCGGGTCCGCGATGCGGATAGACCCGCTGCCGAGTTCGACCCCGTTGAGTACGAGGTCATAGGCGTATGTTCCCAGTGAGAGAGGATTCTCGATGAGGGCGGCCACGGAGGATAGTCTCGGCTTCGTGAAGGGGTGATGCTGAGCCTTGAGCCGGCGCTCGCTCTCGTCGTACTCGAACATGGGAGGATCGACTATCCATAGGAACGCCCAGCCCTCACGCTTCACGCCCACACGCTCGGCCAAGATCAAACGGAGCGCCCCGAGCGTCGACTCCACGACGGAGAGACGGTCGGCTACGAACAGGAGAAGATCGCCCGCCCGCCCTGCCAGTCGCGAGACCAACGCGGCGATCTCTTGCTCGCCCAGGAGCTTCGCGATCGGCGAGCGCACGCCGGCCTCCTCGACCCACACGGGTGCGAGACCCTTGGCGCCGAAGACCGTCGCCTCCTTGGCAAGGCCGTCGATATCTTTCCGGGAGAAGCTACCTCCGCCTTCCACCCGCAGTCCGCGCACGGCGCCACCCTGCGCAATGACGTCGGCGAACACTTTGAAGCCCACTCCCTCGACAAGGTCGGATACGTCGACGATCTCCATGCCGAAACGGATGTCCGGCTTGTCGGTGCCGTAGCGTCGCATGGCCTCGGCGAAACTGAGGCGCGGGAACGGCCGGGCGAGCTCGACGGCCAAGGTCTCCAAGAACACACGCGCCAAAGCACCTTCGACCAGATCCTGGATGTCCTGCTCGTCGACGAAGCTCATCTCCAAGTCGATCTGGGTGAACTCCGGCTGCCTGTCGGCGCGCAGATCTTCGTCCCGGAAACTACGGGCGATCTGATAGTAGCGCTCGAAGCCGGCCATCATCAGAAGCTGTTTGAAGAGTTGCGGAGACTGCGGTAAGGCGTAGAACTCGGAAGGCCGCATGCGGCTAGGCACGAGAAAGTCGCGCGCGCCCTCAGGCGTGCTCTTCGTCAGGATGGGGGTCTCAACCTCGACGAAACCCCCGGCCTCCAGGTAGCGCCGGGTACTCTGGACCACCTTGTCACGCAGCATGAGATTGCGCTGCATCGTCGGCCGGCGGAGGTCCAGGTAGCGATATTTCAGCCGAAGCGTCTCGTCGACGTCCAGATCGTCGTCCGGGTAGAACGGCGGGGTCTTAGCCCGGGCCAATACGGCAAGATCGTCGACCGGGAGTTCCACTTTGCCGGTGGCGATGCCGGGATTCACCTGGTCTTCGCCACGGGCTCGGACGACACCCTCTACGCTGATGACGTACTCGTTGCGGATGCCGTGAGCCGCCTCGTGCGCCACCGGGTGGTGTTCCGGGTCGAAGACCAGCTGCACGAGGCCCGTGCGGTCACGAACGTCAATGAACACCAGGCCACCATGATCGCGGCGTCGGTGCACCCAGCCGGCCACTTTCACCTGTTGTCCGACCAGCGCCTCGGTCACATCCCCACACCAATGGGTCCTATAGCTCATCAGCCGTCCTCTCCGGCTGCAACGATGCGTGCGATGGCTTCTATGCGTCCGCCGCGCCACTCTCCGCCGGTGGCCAGCGTCTTCACGGTGACCGCGTCGTCCGCAAGTTCCTCGTCGCCCACGATGACCGCAAGTCTCGCACCGGTGCGCGCCGCCTGCTTCATCTGACCTTTGGCGCTGCGGCCGACGTAGTCGAGCTCTGCCGCCACTCCGCGGCCGCGGAGCTCGTGCGCCAGTGCGAACACCGCTTCCCGCGCCGCGTCGCCGAGGGCGACCAGGTAGGCAGTCGGTCCGGTGCCCGTGGGCAGATCGGTGCGGGAGCGTTCAAGCGCCAAGAGTATCCGTTCGACCCCGGTGCCGAATCCGACGCCGGGCGTCGGTGGTCCACCGATAGTCTCGACCAGATCGTCGTAGCGGCCGCCACCACCGACTCCGGATTGTGCTCCCAGTACCGCCGACTGGAACTCGAACGTGGTGCGTGTGTAGTAGTCCATGCCCCGCACCAGTCTATGGTCTTCACGGAACTCTATGCCCTGCACCACGAGGTGTCGGCGCACCACGGCGTGGTGGTCGGCGCACGCAGGGCAGAGAGAGTCGGCGAGTCGGGGTGCCTCTTCCAGCAGTCGCCTACACCTCTCGACCCTGCAATCGAAGGTGCGTAGAGGGTTCAACCGGGTACGCTCCCGGCACTCGGGGCACAGAGCATTCGTGTGGCCTTCCAGGAAGGTACGAAGGGCAGCGACGTAGTCGGGTCGACAAACGCGACAGCCCATGCTGTTGACCCGCAGATCGATCTCGGCCAGCCCTATCTCGCGGTACAAAGCGGCGAGTACGCCTATCGCTTCGGCGTCGAGCAGCGGGGATTCCGACCCGAACGCCTCGATGCCCAGCTGATAGTGCTGTCGGTAACGGCCCGATTGTGGGCTCTCGTAGCGGAACATGGGCCAGTGGTACCACAACTTCACCGGCTGTGGCCAGGTATGCATGCCGTGGTCGACATACGCCCGGGCGGCCGGAGCGGTACCCTCCGGGCGCAGCGTCATGCTCCGCCCCCCGAGATCCTCGAAGGTGTACATCTCTTTGCGCACGATGTCGGTGGACTCTCCCACTCCTCGCGAGAAGAGACGCGTCTCCTCGAACATGGGCGTGTCAAGGCGCCCGTAACCGTACCGTCGAAACACGTCTTCCGCGACCCCGATCACCCAACGGCGGACCGGCTGGTCGGCGGGCAGGATGTCGTAGGTCCCTTTGGGCACGGTGATACGTTCAGCCACGCCGCCCCAATCCGGTGAGGAACGGGTTGTGCGCCAGTTCGGCACCCAAGGTAGTGGACTGCATATGGCCGGGCAGGACCACGGTGGCCGGCGGGAACGCGTCGACCAGCTTCTGCACCGAACTCAAAAGGATGTCGAAGTCTCCTCCGGGGAAATCGGTGCGACCGACCGAACCATGGAACAGCAGGTCGCCACAGAACAGATGGCCGTCGATGTGAAACGTGAGGTCACCTGGGGAGTGTCCGGGAGTCGCGATCACCCCGACGGCCAGAGTTCCCACCTGCACCAGGTCGCCGTCGGACAAGGTGAGATCGGGTTCGTATCCAGGCAGGTTTTCGTAGCCGGGCAGGGGCATCATCGGGTCGGGGCGTCGGAGCAGAGGAGCCGCGTCAGCTGCGCACCCTATTAGCGCCCCTGTAAGGCGCGCAAGTGCACCCGCACCGCCGAGGTGATCGATGTGGCCGTGCGTCAGCAGCACGTGTGTGAGCGCTAGGTCCTGCTCTTGCACTATCCGAGCCAGTCGCTCGGGCTCACCGCCGGGGTCTATGGCGCATGTGCGACCCTGAGCATCGCTCGCTAGGTAGCAGTTGGCCTGCAACGGACCAACAGGAACGCAGAGGATCTTCATGCTGGATACGACCTCTCCTCAAGCCGCGGACAACGACGACACATTGTACCAGAGGGCCTTTGGTCGCCTCCCCGGCTCGCGCCGCAGCCATCGGAGCGGCGGGTCGTGACGAACGCCGACGGGGCGCGATGGGCACGCGCGAGGCAAGGACGCAGGGAGCGCTCGTAGCCGGCGGCTACGGGTGCGACTGAGAACGACGCATGGCGCCGCCGAGTGCACCCCGGCGGCCGAGGTTTCGTTTCGGAGCGGGCTCTTTAGTGGGGCGTGACCCGGTAGGCGTCGTACACGGTGTCGATGCGGCGGATACGCTGCAGGATGGTCTCCAGGAAGTCCACGCCCGGCACTTCGAAGACGAACCGATCGCGCACCATATTCTCGTCGGTGGTCTGGATCTGAGCGGCCAGGATGTTGATGCCGCTCTCGGTAAGTGTGCGCGAGATGTCCTCGAGCAGGCGACTGCGATCGTAGGCTTCGATCTGTATCTCCACGCGGAAGGGCGCGTGCGCCTCGCTGCTCCAGAAGACGGGGGTGAAGCGCTCAGGGTTCTTCTCGAGGGCGCGGACGTTGGGACAGTCCCGGCGGTGTACCGTGATGCCCTTGCCCATGGAGATGTAGCCCACCACGTCGTCACCGGGAACCGGCCGGCAGCACTCCGGGATGCGGATGGCTACGTCGTCGATGCCCTCCACGCGGATGCCCAGGTCGCTGGGAGATGGCTGATGCGACGTGCGTGGCGGGGCAGAGGTCGGAAGATCCAGTTTGACTTCGGTGACGTTTTGATTCACCCGCTGCATGACCTTGGTGAGCACCTGTTGGGGGCTGGTCTTGCCCGCGCCTATACTGACGAAGAAGTCCTCCCGCTTCTGGAAGCCCATCTCTTTCATGACTTGGCCCAGAGCGTCGGACCCCATGAGCTTCTGGGCGGGCAGACCGTGCTTGCGGAAGATCTCCAGCAGGGCATCTTTGCCCAAGTGCTCGGAGTCCTCCCGCCTCTCTCGCTTGAACCACTGCCTGATCTTGTTACGAGCCGAAGAGCTCTGCACGAAGTTGAGCCAGTCCCGCGAGGGACCCTGAGCAGTGCGGGACGTGAGCACTTCCACGATGTCGCCCGACTGCAGACGGTAGGTCAGGGGCACGATGCGACCGTTGACCTTGGCCCCCACGCACCGATGGCCTACGTCGGTGTGGATGGCGTACGCGAAGTCCACTGGGGTCGACCCGGCCGGCAGGCTCTTTACCTCACCCTTGGGGGTGAAGACGTAGACCTCGTCCTGGAAGAGGTCGATGCGCAGGGACTCCATGAACTCGGTAGCGTCCTTCGTCTCCGATTGCCACTCCATCATCTGCCGCAGCCACTGCAACTTCTCCCCGTCGCCTTTGGCGGCATCTCGCGCCTTGTCTTTGTAAAGCCAATGCGCGGCGATCCCGTATTCGGCGGTCTCGTGCATCTCGGTGGTGCGAATCTGGATCTCAAGGGGCTTGCCTTGCGGTCCGATAACCGTCGTGTGGAGAGACTGATACATGTTGAACTTGGGCATGGCGATATAGTCTTTGAACCGGCCCGGGAGAGGCTTCCACAACGAATGGATGACCCCGACGGCGGCATAGCAGTCACGAACGCTTCCCACCAGCACGCGCATCGCCGTGAGATCGTAGATCTCGTTGAACTCTTTGCCTTTGCGTGTCATCTTGTCGTATATGGAGTAGAAATGCTTGGCTCGGCCTGAGATCTCGGCGCCGATCTTGACTTTCTCCAACTCGCGCACCAGGTACGTGCGGGCTTCTTCGATATACTCCTCGCGGTCGGCCCGGCGTTGAGCGACCATCTGTTGGATCTCGGCGTATTTGCGTGGATGGAGTGTGCCGAAAGCCAGGTCTTCGAGTTCCCAGCGCACCGATTCGATGCCAAGCCGATGGGCCAAAGGAGCGTAGATCTCCAAGGTCTCCTTCGCCTTCTGGATCTGCTTGTCCTTGCCCAGATAGCAGAGGGTGCGCATATTGTGCAGCCGGTCGGCCAGCTTGATGAGGATCACGCGGATATCCTTGGCCATCGCTACGATCATCTTGCGGTAATTCTCGGCCTGCTCTTCTTCGGAGCTCTTGAAAGACATCTTCGTGAGCTTGGTCACCCCATCTACCAACAGGGCCACGTCATCACCGAACTCCTTGCGCACGCGCTCGATCGAGACCTCGGTGTCTTCGACGACGTCATGCAGTAGCGCGGCCGCGAGCGTGTGCGAGTCAAGACGTAGATCGGCGCAGATAGTGGCCGTGCCGAGAGGGTGCAGGATGTAGTCTTCTCCGCTTGCCCGGCGCTGCTCGCTATGCATGTCCAGGGCGACATGGAACGCCCTGCCCACGAGATCGCGGTCGAAGGTCGGGTTGTAGCGAACGATCTGCCGGAAGAGGTCGTCGAGCATCTGCTGGTACACGGGGGACGCCGCGTGTTCCCCCCCCGGCTGTTCGCCGGAGGCGACCGCGGGTTCAGGCGCGTCCGAGGCGACGCGCGTGGCCCCCTTCACATCCTCCGACACCGCGCCGACGCCTCCTGGTAGATACCCTCCGCCGCCCGGTAGGCGGCGCTATCCTTGGCCATCATTGTAACCTCTTCCGCCCCGCCCGGGCCGATGCCGAGCTCCGCGAGCAGGGTCGCGGCCTGCGAGAGGTCGTCGGCCGATGGCACGAACCCGTGGTCCCGCCATGCCCGCCGGACCGTCTCCGCCTGCGCAGCGGCCCCTTCGAAACCGTCACGCCAGGTCCGGAACAGCGTGATCATGCAGGACCGTGGGTGGACATGATGGAGCAGTGTGTGATCCACCGTTGCGCGCTGATCGGCGCCGTATGCGAGATGGACCCGAGACCCCCGAGATGCGTTCCGCAGCCACGCGATATGACTCGGAAGGTAAGGAGGCTCGGCCACGATCACGTGGGTGCAACCCTCGGAGAGATCACCGCGCCGCTCGGCCGCCGTCCAGTCGAGAACCACTGCATCGCCGCTCCGGGGAGGCTCCATGTGAGTGCGCCAGCAGAGCCTGCTGGCGCAGCGCAGGCCGGTCACTCCTATGTGCGCCAAGGGCAAGGCCGCCAGTTCCCGCACGACCCGGGTCGCCGACGCGCCTACCACCACAGACCGCTCGCCCGTCGACAGGATCTGGGCCAGCGCCGACAGTCGCCCGGCGCGGTCGCGCAGATCGTTGACCGGCGGCAGGGTCTCCCCCACGGGTGCGACAAAAGGCTCGGCACACCCCGGACAAGATCCGGGGAGATCGATAGGATCGAGGAACGGGCAGTCCGGCGAACATCCCAAAGCAATAGTACCCAGGTCGGGAACCGCATACAGGCTGTGCAGCTGGACCTCGCATCGCTCTCGACCCTGCCACTCACTCGCCTGCAGTCGAAGACCGGCATGAGCCCGATAGCCATTTCGCTCCAGTGCCGGCATCTTGTCCGCGAAGCGGAAGCCGATCCCCCGCGTACGGACGCCGTCGACCACGACGGTACAACGCACGTGCTCCCCCGTGCGCGTCAACTCCGGGCCATCGAGGAGAGCGTCGAGGGCCAGCAGCTGCACGCGCGGGTTCCCCATCCCGAACGGAGCCAATGCCTCTAGCGCGTCTGCCGTGTCCAGGGTAAGATCCTCGCCTCGCACCACCGCGTCGGGCGCGTACAGCCGACGCATGTCGTCCTCGGTCAGGACGCTCTGCGCGTGCGCCTCCAGCCGCGAGCGCAAGAGGTCGACATCTTCCCCTCGGAGGCTCATTCCGGCCGCCTGGCTATGCCCCCCGTACTGTGTGAATAGATCATCGCAGGACCGCAACCCGTCCATCAGGTCGTAGGCCGGGATGCTTCTTCCCGAACCTCTGGCCACTCCCTCCTTGACGGCAAGAATGACCGTGGGCCGGTGATATCGCTCTACGATGCGAGAAGCTACGATGCCGATCACCCCTTCGTGCCACTCCTCGCCCGCTAACACCAGAACCGTAGGCAGCGGGTCGAGTGCCTCGACCTGGGCCACCGCCTCCACCTGGATGCGGCCCTCTACCTCCTGCCGTTGCCGGTTCAATCCGTCGAGTTCCTCAGCAAGACGCGTCGCTTCAGACGTGTCGTCGGTGAGCAGGAGACGCAGCGGGATCTGCGGGTCGGCGAGACGCCCGGCCGCATTCAGGCGCGGAGCGAGACGAAACCCGACCGCGTGACTATCTACCGGCGAGCGTACGGCAGCCACCTCCATGAGAGCCTTCATCCCGACAGAGCGATTCTGGCCTAGGCGGATCAGACCTTCGCGCACGTAGTATCTGTTCTCTCCGACCAGAGGGACGAGGTCGGCGATCGTTCCCAGAGCCACCAAGTCCAGACTATCCATCAGGCCTTCGGGCACGTGATCGCGGGGCCCATCTCTCTGGACGATCCACAGAGCGTGCAGGAGCTTTAGGGCAAGACCCACCCCGCAGAGATCGCCATGTGGGTAGTCTCCCACGGCCGCGTGGATCACGGGCCCCTCCGGCAGCACGTCGCCGGGCCGGTGATGGTCGGTGACGACGACGTCGAGCCCGAGGCTCCGTGCCAGGGCCACTTCGTCGGGGTAGTTGACTCCGCAATCGACGGTGATCAGCAGCGCGTCGCCCTGCCCGGCGATCTCCCTCACCGCCGCGCTCGAGAGGCCGTATCCCTGGACGAACCGACTGGGCAGATAGCCGATCGCTTCGAGCCCGAAGTCGCATAACCCGCGAACCAGAAGGGCGGTGGCCGAGATGCCGTCGACGTCGTAGTCACCGTGCACTACGACCCGCCGGCCGCCCCGCATAGCCGACTCGATCAGGGCGATAGCAGCGGACATGTCTGCGAACAAGAAGGGGTCGGGCACACGGGAGTCGACCTCGATGAACGCGCGGGCTTCGGGCACCGACGTGAACCCGCGCCGAGCAAGGACGATGCCGGCGAGCATGGGCACTTCCAGGCCCCGCGCCAGCTCCTCGGCGAGGGTCCATGAGAACGGTGAGGTCTTCCAGGTGAAGGTATCCATGGAACTAGAGTATAGCCTGGGCTTCGGACGACCCTCCGGACTGGGTTTCGGGCGGCCCCCGGACTGGGCTTCGCACGACCCCCGTGGCCCGGCGCTGTCCTGTGGCCGGGGTTTCGTTCTTCAACAGCCTCCTAGAGGCGCCCGGATCGGAAGATGGCCCAGAGGAGCCACATACCAAACGAGGCGCCTATCAAGAAGCCAGGCGCTCCCCAGAGGGAGATTCCGAGGATTTGCGGCCCCCCTTCGACTCGCGCGGCCAAGAGCGCGCCGGAGAGAAGGAGCGCTGTGGTGACCACCGCCATCACGATGCGGTTGGTCAGGATGTCGAGCTTGTGAAGGAGATGATCCAGGCCTATCACTTTGATCCCGACCTCGATCTGCCCGTCGCGCAGTTCTTCCAGGATATCGGCAAGTTGGAAGGGGTACTCTGCTACGACCCGCTGGTACTTGCTCACCGATCGAGTGGCCTTGCCGGCGATCTTCTGAGGGAGGAAGCGGTCTCGCAGAAGCCTGCGCGCGTAGGGACGGGCCGCCTCGAAGACGTTGAAGTCCGGATAGATCTGATTGACGACGCCCTGGACGGTAAGAAGCGACTTGTCCAGCACCAGGAACCGCGTGGGGAGCTCCAGGTGCAGATTGTAGATGATCCTCAACACCTGTTCGATCACTATGCCGGGGCTAAGATCAGCAAAGGTGGCCCCGTAGTAACGGCTGAACACCTGCTCGAGGGCCGCCGTGGTCTCCTCGTCTTTCTCGTGAGACCATTTCACCCCCAGACCACGCAACCGTCTCTTGACTCCGGGTATGTCTTGGTCGAGGATGTCGAGGAAGAGGCTGACTCCCTCCTCCAAGTCCTCATCGGAGAGACTCCCGGATGTACCGAAGTCAAGAAGGCCGATGCGGTCGGGGGCCACGTAGAGGATGTTGGCGGGGTGAGGATCGCCATGGAAGAACCCGTCCTCGAGGATCTGCTTGAACCACGCGTCTGCGATCGTCTCAGCGAGTGACCGCCGTTCGCTCAGGCTCAGGCTCTCCAGGTCGAGGGAATTGAGGGTGTGACCCTCCACGTACTCCAGTGTGAGCACACGTCGGCTGCAGTAGGGA
>Ga0315273_10013900_pt1 | contig 10365 bp, 6 predicted proteins | sample YL17G02_0_MG_FD_205753 | JGI IMG/M metagenome (GOLD analysis project Ga0315273, IMG submission 205753) | Sediment microbial communities from Yellowstone Lake, YNP, Wyoming, USA - YL17G02_0 | ecosystem: Environmental > Aquatic > Freshwater > Lake > Sediment | place: USA: Wyoming | collected... | reverse complement strand
TTTTTTTACTAATATGTTTATTATAATGTCCTTTTTGGTTAAATTGTTTACCACATTTTTCGCAACTATAAAAAACCATATTTAGTTATATACATAGTGTACATATTTATTTTAATCATTTTAAATAAGAAAATGTGTAAATAAATATTATGTTAAATGGCGACATTATTACTTATTTTATGCTTTCATAAATAAAAATAATTAATTCATCGCGCTTATCAATTCATCGCGCTTATCAATTCACCGTTCTTATATAGCGAACATTTAAACGTTTGCTTCTTAGGTTGGTAACAAACTTGTTTATCACTTGAAACTTCATTAAAAAATAGGTATTTGCCAGAGCCGCCAGCATACATTAACGTAACAATTAATGCAGATGACGCCAAGCCTAACAAGACATTCAAAAATAAATCGCCAGTACTTATTACGCATTTTTTATAAATTTTTATAAACAAATCTAAAAAGAAATATACTAAAAGAACAAAAAATACCCAAAAATTTGGAGCTCCGTTACTAAACATAGGAATTGAAAAATACATTATTGTAAATGCAAAAACAAATGCACTAAATGTAGGATTACCATATTTACTGTATTGAACTGATGTGCAAATAGTTTTGTCGTTAACAATTGGCGCAGAGCCACTCATCATATAAACAAAATTTCTAACAACGCAACAACCTATTAAAAATCCTAAATAAATAAAACCTTTAAAATTTTGAAACATAAATGACATAGCTGTTATACAAGTAGCAAGTATAATGGGTGAGTAAAATGATAAAAAAACTATAATATTAAATGGTTGAAATAATTGAAGAGGAGAATTTTGCACTCCACCTGTTTTCATTGTTATATTTGGATTGTTCATATAATAATAATTAATAATATAATTTTATAAAATTGTTTCAACTATTTCTCCTTTTTTATTATAAATCCAAATTTTATATTTATATAATAATTCTTTTGCTGCTTGTTGTTTTTAAAATATGTTATTGAATTTCAATTAAAATATTTTTAAGAGATTCATTTTCTTTTTTCAATCTCCTTGACAAGTTCTTTATTATTCATTAATGTAATATAATAAACTATTTTAATATAATTTATTATACAATTTTTATTATTTATCTAAAATTAAATCAAATACGTCGTTAATATGTTCAATAGAGTGAAAAATTATACCGTCAATAATTTTATTGTCTTTATATTTTTCCATTATTTTTTCAAAATCTTTGACATTTTCTTTTGGAAATATAAATTCTTTAATACCCGATTTAATAGAATTTATTATTTTCTCTTGAAGTCCGCCTATTTCTGTAAGTAATAATCCAAAGTGTGTTTCTCCAGTAATTCCAAAATAACTTTTAATTTTGATATCATTTAATAAACTATAAATTAATACGGTAAATGCTGTTGTTGCTGAAGGACCGTCTTTTTTTGTGCTTATGTCGGGACAGTGAATATGTATTCCATAAACAATATTATTTTTAACATTATTATGTTTTTCAATTAAATATTGTTGTCTTTCAAAATTTGTTAAATTCCAAGCATTTGTTAAACTAACACTAATTGATTCTTTCATAACATCTCCCATCGAACCTGTTAATGTTAGTTCTAAAAATTTGCTTGATGGAATAAAGCTTGCTTGAAGAGGAAGAACGCCTCCTTGAGACATTTGATTTGCCCACAATGCATTTACAACACCAACTTTATTTTCATTATGAATCTTATATACCTTAACTTCCCTCTTATCCTTAAAATATTTATTCTTAATATCATCAATAGTTAGTTCAATTGGAAAATCGTAGTCTTTATCGTTATTTTTCAATACTTCCAGGTTAATCTCTCCTACAACCTCAAATAATATCTCTTTTAATTTTCTTACTCCAGATTCTAGTGTATATTCTTCAATAATAAATTTAAGAACATCATCATTAAAATTTATTATATTTTCAAGACCCATTTTTTTATACACTTCCGGAAGAATATGAGTTTTACTGATTATAAGCTTATCTTCTAGCGTAAGACTATTAAACTTAATTCTATGTACACGGTCCAAAAGAATTTTATCAATTGCGTCTACATCATTGTAAGACAATATAAACAATGCTTTTGATAAATCCAAATCTATGCCCGTAAAATACTTGTCTTGAAAACAATCATTTTGCGCCGTGTCTAATAGATGCGTCAATATACCAACGATTTCCTTACCGTGTTCGGTTCGGCTAATTTTATCAACCTCGTCTATAAAAATAATCGGATTCATACATTTTTTGTCAATTAAAATTTGAACAATTGACCCCCAAGTTGAACCTACATATGTGTAGTTATGACCGTGAAGTGTGCTGCCATTGCTATCACCACCCATCTGTATCATTGCAAATGGTCTTGAAATACCTTTATCATCTTTTAAGCAATCAGATAATCCTTTTTTTGCCAAACTCGTTTTTCCAACACCAGCAGGACCTTCAAAGCCAAAACAGTAACCATCTTGTTCCCCATTTATCCATTGACCGATTATTCTCTCTATTTGTTTTTTAGCTTTATCGTGACCGTGAACTGCTTTGTCTAGAGTCACTTTAACATCGCTCATATAGTCTGTTATTTGCTTCATATTATTGTTAATTTTATTAACGTCCTCGTTGATATCTAAATTGTTTAAAACTAAATTTTCACTGCAAAAAGTTTTGATTAAATCATTTAAAAGATTTGCATTTTCTTCTTTTTTGAATATTTCAAACGATTTTTCAATCTCTTCTTTTAATTGACATTTATTTAATGAAACAATTTTAATTATATTATTATTTAATTTATGTTTTTTAAGTAGTTCATTTATAGTTGAAATATTGTTTAAAAGTTTCTTTTTGTCTCCAGTAAGTAAATCTTTTTTAATTTTATTAATATTTACATTTTTATCTAACAAACTTGAATAACCTTGAATTTTTTTTATATATTTTAATGCTTCTATGCTTGTATATTTTTCCTTATTTGGTATTTCTGGAAACATTTTTTCAATGTTATATTTTGTATAAATATCTTTAAATTGACTCCTAATTACTTCCATAATGTTTAAAACTGGTTCTCTCTTATAAACACTGAAGGGAATTTTAAGTAATCCATCCAAATATTGTCGCGCTTTTGAACCAGAATCTTCAGCTTTTGCTTTTACTTCTTTCAGTTTCATCATCGCTTTTTCCTTAACTGTGTCTGATGCTTTAAGTAAGCAAATTTGCTGTTCAAGAGGAATTTTATTTATATCAAAGTTTGAGAGTTCATTTGTGTATTGAATAGTTTTCTTCATTGCTTGCTTAAAATACTGCCTTATTGGCCAAGGAAAACTATCAAACAACAATGTTTGTTCTTGAGTATCAACGTTTTTATTTGAATCATTAGAGAGAAGGTCGTATAATAAATAAGCTAAGTATTGATTTTCATAGTTTGACGACTTTATTAAAAGGTTAATAAGTGTGTTTCTTTTATTATACATATCGTCTGAAATAAATTCTTTAACAGTTTGAGATATTTGTTTTTGTTTTATAGCATTATTTTGACTTATATTTCCCATAAACTTGTTGTAAAAATCATAGCTTGCATCAAGTACTAAATAATCTTTCAAAATTAAAGATGACATAAACTTTTCAAATGTTTCGATTTTAAATTCATCCTCGGTTGGTAAGTTATTCATTACATTATTTGTTTTTTCTGTAATATATTTATTGTTTAAATACTTAATTACAATATTGTCAACAATTCCAAAAATAATCAAGCTTTTTTGTAATATATCACTTCTAATATATATTTTCATTCCATAAACCTTCATGTGAAATTGTTTATAACTTCCAATTATGTCGTAACAAGTAAAATTATTGGTTTTATCGTCGTATTCATAAGACGTTTTTTTCTGTTTATCGTCTTTTTTAGATACGATTTTATAACTTGTTGGATGGAAATATTTTTTTAAAAGTTCAAACTTATCATTTTCATTTTCATTTGTTACAATTTTATTGTTATTTCCTAAGCATATTAATATTAAGTCTTCTAAACTATCTGTTCCGTAGCTTTTTAATAGACCAGATAGCTCATTATTAATAAACTGCAAACCATTAATCAATCCTTCACTATTTGTTTTTTTCATTTCTGTTAACTCTTTTATTTTTTTACTTAATTCACCTAATCTTTCGATGCAAGCGCTTACGTCGCTAATTCCTAAAATATCAAGGATTTTATTTTTTTGAACATGAATTATAGTTTTTTGTATAACATCTTTAAAAAAATCAATCTTTTTATCAACTAATAATAATACATCGCTATTCGTTTTATTATTTATTTCTTTTTTTGCTACAGTTATTTTTTCATTCATGTCTATTCTTATATAATATTTTATAATTTATGTTTTAACTATAGTTAAAGTTTTATAGTTTTTTTGTTAAACTATTTTTGGCGTGAATTATACAGTTAAATTTTTTAGGTGTATTTACCATTTTATACATTTTTAATCTTAACAAATATATATATATGTCATTAGTAAACAACGTTTCTAGTGCCGAAAATTTTGCTATAGATTTTTTTAGTAAAGTGGAGGACACTTTAGCAAAAAAAACAGGTGGAAAGAAAAGAAAAATTAAAAAAAGTAAAACAAGTAAATCAAGTAAATCTTTTAAAAAACAAAAAGCTGGAGGTCGTTTTTCAAGTTTTTTACTTAATGATGACATTGATACGCCTGTTCCATTAAACGATAAAAACTGCCACGACGTTATGCGAGCTCAAAAACTAATGTTTGGAACTAGAAATTTAACCATAAATGTGGTGCCATCTAGCTCTGCTCCTTCTCAAGACATTAATGCTATGTTTTCGCAACATATTACAAGTCTTTTAAATAATATTGGAACAAAGGCTGCAATTGATTTAACTCCAGAAGAACTTAGTGCATTATCTTTATTTATTAACTTTAAATCTTTAAATCCTCAAATTAATGCTGCTGCAAGTATAACAAGTCAAAGTTTAAATAATGTTACAAAGATGCCAAACCAAACATTAAATGAAGATAGTAAATCTAAAGAAAATGAAGAAATGGTTAGTAATGTTCTCAGAAATGTTTCAGAAAGCTTAAATTTTGTTGAAAGTCAAGTTTTAGTACTTCGCAAAGTAACTCAAAATGCAACTCAAGATATTGCGACTGTATCTCAGTTATATCAATCTGGTGCTACGTCAGAAGATATATCAAGCGAATCAACTAGTGCTTTTATTAACCAAATTGGCTATTTATCAATGATATTTAATTTAATTGCTTGTTACAAAAATAGATTAAATGAATTTGGAACTAATCTTAAAAGTAGTAATCCTGTTATTTTTTCAATAATGTCTGCGTTATATTCAGTTGCATCTTTTATTATATTTTCTTTATTTAAATTATTTACATTTTTGCTTAATACAAAAATTGGAAAATTATTTTTAATTTATCAATTCATAATTCTTTATAAAAATAATAATGTTTTTGCGGTTTTTATAGCTAACGTCTTATTAAATTTATTAAAAATAGTAGATACAACTTTAGGTATTAGTAGTTATGTTATGTCGTGTATTGAAGGAATAAAACAATCGTTAATTGATTATTTACCTCAATTGTTGACATCTGCTTCCATTGTCGGCATTTTAAATTCCGCTCTTACTTCAGCATTATCTTCACCAACTGTTTTAAGACAATTTGTAAACTCATTGGCTCCTGAGATTTCGTCGCAAGTACTTAGAAATGCATTACCAGCAATATCAAATGAACTATTACAAGTATTAACTAACGCCGCTCCAGAAATAGCGCAACAAATCGCAAACGGAGTTACAACTTCTTTATCAGGCACTTTATCAGGCGCAATAACTGGAGCAATAACTGAAGGAACAACCCATTTGGCTTCAGAACTTGTCGCAGAACTTGCACCAGCTTTAATAGAAGGTTTAACAACTGGAGTTAGTGAAGTCATTACTACAACAGTACCTGCTCTTATTGAAAATGCTGTAGTAGAAGGTGGGAAACAATTGTTACAGCATCAAGCTCAATCTGCTATAACAACCCGTGTATCAAATTTGGCTCTTACATACGGTGTGCAAGTAATTGGAAGTTATTTTGGAGTGCCTGTTCAGGGTTTAAATTTATTAACAAATAGTGGTGGTTCAAATAAAAAAACTAAAAGCAAAAAATATAAAAAAAAAAGAACATCATTAAAAGCTTAATTAATAATCATATTTAATAACATATTAAATACAATTACATATAATATACAATTTAAAATGGGAATCCCTAGTTATTTTTCATATATTGTTAAAAATCACTCAAATATAATTAAGAAGCTTAGCTCTAATGCTATCCAAGTAAACAATCTTTACTTAGATTGTAATTCAATCATATACGACGCCGTTCATAACATTGATTTTACAAAACTTGCAGAGTCAGATGTTGATGCTATAATTAGAGCTGTTTTGAATAAAATTGATGAATATATTTTTGAGTTAAAACCAGATAACAATATTTTCATTGCATTTGATGGCGTTGCTCCTGTCGCAAAATTAGAACAACAAAGAATTAGACGATATAAGTCTTTGTATCAAAATAATATTGCAAAGTCAATATTTAAAGGTGCAAAGCCAGACCCTTGGAACACAACTGCTATTACTCCCGGCACATTGTTTATGCAAAGATTGAATGATAGAATTAGAAAAAAATACACAAAGTCGTCAGATTATAATGTTAAACAAATTATTCTCTCTCCTAGTGATAAATATGGCGAAGGAGAGCATAAATTATTTGAGTACATACGTACCTTTCCTGATGCACATAAGGATGTTAATACTGTAATATATGGTCTAGATGCGGACCTTATTATGCTTTCAATTAATCATTTGCCTATTACTAATAATATTTATCTTTTTAGAGAAACGCCACATTTTATTAAATCAATTTGCGCGGACCTCGAACCTAACGAATCTTACGTAATAGATATTCCAGAGCTTGCAAAAATTATAACGCTTGATATGAATAACGGCGCTGAATTAAGTACAGAACAGCAAAAAAACCGAATTTACGATTATATTTTCCTCTGCTTCTTTCTAGGAAACGATTTTATGCCTCATTTTCCATCAGTTAACATTAGAACTGGTGGAGTTGACAAAATGTTAAACGCATACAAGGCTACAATTGGCGGAACAAATGAAAATTTAACAGACGGAAAAAAGATTTTTTGGAAAAATGTAAGAAAACTTGTTCTGCATCTTGCTAACGCCGAAGAAGACAACTTTAAGATGGAAGCTAAAATTCGTGATAGAAGAGAGAAAAATCATATACCAGAATCAACACCAGAAGAAAAATTTAGCAAATTTGATTTAATTCCAACATATGAAAGAGCTATTGAAAAATTTATTAACCCTTATAAACCTAACTGGCAAATTCGTTATTATAAAACGCTTTTTGACGTTGAAATTGATGAAACAAGAAGAAAGCAAATATGCACTAACTATTTGGAAGGACTTGAATGGACAATGAAGTATTATACATCTGGTTGTGCAGACTGGAGATGGTGTTACAAATATGATTATCCACCGTTATTTTGTGACCTAATTCATTATATTCCATTTTTTGAAACAGAATTTGTTGAAAATAAGCCTCCAAGTCCAGTTACAGAACTGGTTCAACTTTGTTATGTTTTGCCTAGGCAGAGTTTGCGTTTGCTTCCTGAAAAACTGTATAATAATTTGGTTGCAAAACATTTAGACTGGTATAAGAGCGATTGTGAATTTGTTTGGGCATATTGTCGTTACTTTTGGGAATCACACGTTCAACTTCCACATATAGACATTAATGAGCTGGAAAAATTTGTAGCTGAAAATAAATAATTTTACGTAGTTATGCTATAATTTTAAATTAACATAAAGATAATTTGTGTTTAATACATAATATGGATTACACACATATATTATGTATTAAGGTATGGTCCGACGCAGGTAAATTTGTTACAAGTTATAATAATATTGTAAATAAAATAAAGGACTTAATAACAGACATAGAATTTACAGAAACTGTAGAACTAGATGGAATAAAACATACTATTTCTATAACTTGGGTTAAACAAATTTGGGATGAAAAATTAAAAAATGTAATTATAGGCGACTTAGTATCTAACATTAAATATTCAGAGGGGAGTGACCAAGTTATTTATAAACATACAGAATTAATTTTACAGAAAATTCAAAAAAAGTTTGAAAAAAGTAATACATTTCAACCCAATTGGGAAATTATTTTTAACATTGTTAAGCCATTATCAAAAACAAAACTAAATATTAACCAAGGCGAACTATATCGTTATTAGTTCTTTAAGTTCATTTGGAATATATATAATTTAGTTGTGGTTTCACTACATTATGTAAAAAACCATCAAATAGAACACAAAAACTAAAATATTACCTGCCATAAAAACGGCGTTTAAAATGTAAAAAGTATAAAAAAAAATTGATTTATATATTATAAAAATAAATATAATATATAATAGCAAAAATGACAGATGCTGCAATGTTTTATGGTTTATTTGAAATTTTAAAGAAAAATAAAGTTTATTATCCAAAAAACAACGCTGATATTTATTTGGATATCATAATTATAGAATCAAGTCGTTATGTGTTTGAAAACATATATCAAAAATATAGAAAAATATATGATAAAAAAGAGTTTGATGGGTTATATTATTATGTGTATGTAATATTATTTGTTGATTTTGAAACAAATATTGATACAGAGTTGTATGAAAAAATAATGAAAATTATGAAGAATAAATATTTTACTTGATATTTTATATAAATTTAGTTACCAAACATTGATTTTCACTACATTATGTAAAGAAATCTTGAAAAAAAGGTTCTAAAATTTTTTTTTCAGGTAAAGTAAAAGATGGCAAATTTTTTTCCGAAAGTCCGTAGCCAAAATTGAAAATGGACATTTATTTTGTCCAATTTTGAAATATGGAAAGACTTTCCTGGAAAAAATGAAGCTGCCGCTGCATAATTGAATTTTACCGTCAGGTCACTAAAAAAATATTTTTCACTTTGTTACCATATTTTTTTTTGAAAAATATTTTAAGATTTTTTTACACTTTTTGTGTCATCCTCCAAATAATGACATTTTTTGTGAAAAAGTGTTGGTAATTACGACGCGTATATTTGGCATTGTATATGGTGACAGAAAATAATAACCAAACTAATTATTCAAACGATGAAATAAAAAGATGACAAGAAGTGTACAAATGATGACAAAAAAAGTGCTTACGATGAAAAACCTATTAATATATAATTATTATATCATTTATCGTTACAAAAATGTAATAAGCCATCGTAAAACGTTAATTTTATTTTAAGAATTTTTAATAATATTTAATAACTTTTAAGAATTAAAATATAAATATTTTATATATATAAAAGTATTATGCCTAAAACTAAAATAGATTATTCAAATACTATTATGTACAAAATATTTTGTAAAGACCCAACTGTAAAGGATTTATATGTTGGTCATACGACTAATTTTATGCAAAGAAAATCATTACACAAATCAGCTTGTGAAAATCCAAATAGTTCAAGTAAATTATACAAAATAATAAGAGAAAATGGCGGTTGGAATAACTGGGAAATGAGTGAAATTACTGTATTAAATTTAAAGAATTCAACTGAAGCAAGAATAAAAGAAAATGAATATTATGAAAAACTTAAAGCTGATTTAAATCAAATTATAACTCCTTCTGATGCAACAAATCTATTTATGTGTGAAAAATATATAAATGAAAAAAATAACAATTTACTTTTTTGTGCAAACTGTGATTATAAATGTGATTCTGAATGGTTGTGGGAAAGACATATTAAAACAAAAAAACATAAAAACATAGATAAATCTTTCGAAGAAAAAATAAAAAAAAACAATTGCAACTGTGGCAAAGAATACGCAACTAGACAGAGTTTATTCAATCATAAAAAAAAATGTTCATATAATGTCCAAACAACAAATGCAAATAATCCTTTTAATGAAAAAGAAGTTATTATGACCTTATTAAATCAGAATAATCAGCTTCAAAATCAAATTATAGAATTATGTAAAGAGAGAAACGCTACAACAATAAATAATACTATTGGTAACATTAATTCTAATAACAAAACGTTCAATTTAAATGTATTTTTAAACGAAACGTGTAAAGATGCAATGAATATAACTGATTTTGTAGATTCTCTCAAACTTCAGTTAGCTGATTTAGAAGCAGTTGGTAAATTAGGTTACGTAGAAGGTATTTCCAATATTATAGTGAAGAATCTTAAAGCATTAGAAGTTCATAAAAGACCAGTTC
>Ga0315273_10013898_pt1 | contig 10366 bp, 8 predicted proteins | sample YL17G02_0_MG_FD_205753 | JGI IMG/M metagenome (GOLD analysis project Ga0315273, IMG submission 205753) | Sediment microbial communities from Yellowstone Lake, YNP, Wyoming, USA - YL17G02_0 | ecosystem: Environmental > Aquatic > Freshwater > Lake > Sediment | place: USA: Wyoming | collected... | reverse complement strand
CCAGCTGGGTTTCGCGGTCGAGCTTGCTGCGCAGCGTCTCGCCGTCGATGAACGGCATCACATAGTAGAGGAAGCCATCGGCGGTGCCGGAGTCGAACAGCGGCAGGATGTGGGGATGCTGCAGCGCGGCGGTGGTCTTGATCTCCACCACGAAGCGCTCGGCGCCGATGACGGCGGCAAGCTCGGGCTTGAGGACCTTGAGCGCGACCTTGCGGTCATGCTTGAGGTCCTGGGCCAGGTACACCGTGGCCATGCCGCCCTGGCCGAGTTCCCGCTCGATGCGGTAGCGGTCGGCGAGGGCGGCGGCGAGGCGGGCGGCGACGACGTTCACTCCCGGCGCGCCCATCTCACCACCTGCATGCTTCCACATCCGTTTTCGAGAAGTCGTCGCCCACGAAGAGGAGCGGCTCACCCCGCGCCACCGACAGGGCGTAACTGAAGCAGTCGCCAAAGTTCAGTGCGGCCGGATGCCGCCCGCGCCCAAACCGGAGCGCGGCATCGCGCGCGAGCACCACTTGCTCCTCTCCGACCGGCACGACTTCAGCGCCGATACCCCGCAACAGCCGATCAAGTAGCGATTCGCCCGCTTCGCCGTAGCGGCCCAGGAGGACCAGCGACGACTCGACGACGGAAGCCGCGGAGATCAGACGGGTGCGATCGGCCTCCATCGCCGATACCAACCGGTCGGCGACGGATTCCTGCAGGAGGATGGCCATCACGGCCGATGTGTCAATCACCATCGTCAGCGAGGGACACCGTGTTCATCGTAGCCCACGATCTCGTCGGCCGGGCGCTGGTCAAGTACGGGCAACCGGGCCAGGCGCTCCTGGATGCGCCGGATCTCCACGCCGATCCCCCCGGCGCGGGCCCGATGCGTCTCGCGTTCGAGGCGGTCCTTGAGCGCCCGACGGATGGCCTCGGTGAGCGACTCGCCGGTCGCAGCCGCGAGTGCGCGTGCCAGGCGATCGGTCTCTGGATCCTTGATACTGATCGGCATGTACAGCCCTATTGAATGACGTCTAGAATTCTATATGATCGGCATTCTGGTGGCAAGTTCCCGCTTCTGCTTCGCGCCAGACTGCAGCACGCTATCTATCTTACTGGCAACAGCTTATACAGTTTCAGCGCGGCTCCACCTCGAGGCGGTAGTGGCCGGCCCAGCTTGCCTGGAACGCAGCCGAAGTCGCGTCAACACGATGTGACGGAGCCCCACGAGAGTCACTGGATACCCCTTGATGCGACGAAGTACCGGGAAGAACGGCCGATCAATATGCGGCGCGAGAACAGGTCCGGAAAGGCGAGTGCTAGCGAGAGCGCATCCGCGCCCTCACCTCCGCCGCCCAGTTCCGCACCGCGATCAGCGCGAACCGCCCCGGCCGCTCGAATGGCATGCTCGAATTGCTCCCGCTTCACGCGGCCCGCCCCTCGTCGTCCGCGAAGGCGCGGTACACCACGGCGCGCTCGACGGCCGAGAGCACCCCGGCGAACGGCGTCACATGGCGCAGTTCCCGCGCCCACGGGTCGGGGTCGGTCAAGAGCGGCAGCAGCGCCTCCAGCGGCCGGTCGAGCAGCACGCCCCACTCCCGCAACAGCAGAGATGTTCCCTCGTGGCCTGCCAGCATGCATGTCAGGCATTGCCGCGCCTGCGCGAGCACGCGATCGGGGTCCTCGCGCAGCCGCTGCGCGATGGCCCGGTGCAGGCCGAGCGACCGCCGGTCTTCCCGGGTGAGCGGCGGGTAGTACTCCACGGTGGCGTCGAGCCCCACGGCCCGCGCCAGCCTTCGAACGGTGCTGATCGTGGGACTCTTCCGGCCGGCTTCGTACGCGGCAATGGTCGGTTGGGACGTGCCTCCGGCCCGCGCCAGTGCCGCCTGCGTAAGGCCCGCCATCTCCCTAAGCACATGAATAGCATTCATTTATGAATCATATCCCATCAGATATATATGGTCAACCTGTCGGCCAAGCCGCTGCTGCGCCCGGCTGGGCCAGCTGGAACATGGCCATACCCCAGCGGCCCAGTTCCCGCTCGAGTAGTTAGCGGTCGGACAGGCTTGCCCTGAGGCGCTCGATCGTCATGGAGTGGATCCAGTGCGCCAGTGCGCCGAAGGGGTGGCGCCAATCACCTCGGCCCCTCCCTGTCTCCCACTGCGGCCAGCTCCGCCCGGACACTGTCCCGCTGGGGAATGCGCGAGGGCTCAGGGTCGACGCGCATGCGGAGGTAATTCCGATAGGCGCGAATGGCATCCGCGGTGTCACCGACCTGCGCGGCCAGTTTGCCCTCGAGCCGGTACGATTCGGCGAGGCCAAGCGACGAAGGTTGGCCCAGGTTACTAAAACGGCGGCGCACCGCACGGAGCGCCCGATCAACCCGGCCCTGAGCCTGGTACAGCCGGGCAAGTTGGATCGAGGACCACCCGTTGCTCCCGTATCCCTGCCACATCGAATCTGCCACGTCCACGAGGCGGTCTGCCGTCGGGGTGCCACGCTCGACTGCCACCCACGCCTCGAACAGGGATGCAGAGCGGGCTCCCGTCAGAGTGTCCTTCGCCGCCCTGGCGCGCAGGTACGCCACCAGGCGGTCCCCCGCTGCCAGGTCGCCCTGCGAGAGCCGCCACAGCTCGGCCACGTCACCGCTCAGTGCCGAGGTATCCGGTGACTCTCCACCGAACCAGATGGCGCCGGCAACCGGTAAGCTCGGGGCCGGGCCGGGGTTCAAGCTGCGCAGCGTGTCGACCCACTTTCCAGCCTCGGCGGGCCGGCCACGATTCCAGAGCGCCACCACATGGATCCGCGCGACATCAGCCCGCTCGCTTGTCGTAGTGGCCCGGCGATGGGCGGCGGCCAGCAATTCCGGCTGGTGCGCGATGGTGACGCTGTCCAGCGGATTGAAAGACAGAATGCCGACGGCCACATGCGGTGGCTCAGAGTCGATGCGGGCCAGGAAGGCGCTGATGCCGGAGCCATCGCGCCTACCCTGGAGCAGGTCCCACCGCGCCATCGGTACCCCCAACCCGACCGAGTCCAGGGCAATCATCCGCCTGGTCCACAGGGCCTGGGCCGCGGTGTCAGACATGACGTGTGTAAGCCGCTCCAGATGGGTGATCGGGCCGCCGTACAGGGAGTCGAGCTGGAACGCCTTCTCGAACGCCTGTCGCGCCCGCACTTCGGGGTCGGGAATGTCCGACAAGTACCCCGTATGAAAGAGCAGATCGCCGAGGTAGTACCACGCCTCGGCGCTCTCGGGCATGAGCTGGGTGGCCTGTTCGCGGTCGGCGATGTGCTCGGTCAACGGGGTCTCGCGCGGGTAGCGGGAGCCGAGCCGGATGGAGAGGAAGAGCTGATCGCGCTGGTTGAGCCGGCTCCGGTACTGCCACGCCAGGCGCTCCACGCGACCCATGTCGGTCGTCGCGTTGTACCAGCCGTTTGCCTCGGTGAGCGCGGAGAGGGCCAGGGCGAAGGTCGAGTCGAGCTCAACGGCGCGCTCCAGGAGTGGGGTGGCCTTGCCATAGGCGCCGCGGCGGTAGGCGGCCTGGCCGTCGAGATAGGCGCGGAGCGCATCGAGGCTGGTCGTGGTGAGGGCGCTGAGTTGCATGGACTGGGCGCCCGCGCCGAGTGCCAGCAATTGTGCGGTGAGCCGGTCCACCAGCACGAAGAGACTGTCCTTGGGCCCCTCGACACTGGTCTGCGCCAGGGTGGCGCCGCCGGGCATCTCGAGCAGGGTGGCGCTGATCACGATGTGGTCCGTCGGCCCCACGATGCTCCCCTGGAGCACCCGCCCCGCACCGATCTTCTTCGCGACGCCGGTCACCGCCTCTCCCGGCAGGTCCACGGTCTCGGTGCCGCCGGCATCGCGCACGGCGGCGAGCACCGAGCGGGTATCCGCGGCGCGGGGTCCTCCCTCGCCGGTGAGCTTGGCCTGCAACAGGTCCACCATCCCCTGGCGCAGATACTGGACGCTCGGATCGGCGCCGGCCACCCGGAAGGGAATGACCGCGACGAGGTTGGGGTCGAGGTGCTGCCCACCGGCGCGGGCCCACGGCTTCCAGAGAAAGAGCGCCACCGCTATGAGCAGGACGGCACCGGCTGCTACCGGCCAGCGAGGCATTCGGAGCGCCGGAGCCGCCTTCACCGGCTGGGTGTGGGTCGGCGTCATCCCGCCGCTCGGCGTGGCCAGCGGCTCCAGCACCGCCACCAGCTCGTCTGCCGCCTGATAGCGGTCGGCCGGCCGCTTCTCGAGGCATTTCATGATGGCGGCGGCAAGCGCGGGCGGAATGGAGGGGCGGCGGGCCGCGATCGGCTCCGGTGCCCGGGTCACCTGCGCCGCCAGGAGCTGCTGCGCCGTGCCGCCGCTGAAGGGGGTCTGGCCCGTCAGCAATTCGTACCCCATCACGCCGAGGGCGTAGATATCCACCCGATGGTCCAGCGCCGGTTCTGCTGCCGCCTGCTCCGGTGCCATGTAGGCCGGTGTGCCGAGGGCCACGCCGACGCTGGTGAGAGGTGAGGGGTCCCTCGCGCCGGAACTGCGCTCGGGACGATTGCTTTCAGCAATCGCTTTGGCGATGCCGAAGTCCATCACCATCGCATGGCGGCCGGAGAGGAGGATGTTCTCCGGCTTGATGTCGCGATGCACCACGCCGGCCTTGTGCGCAACCGCCAGCGCATCGGCGATCTCGGCGAGGAGGCGGACCGCCTCGTGCACCGGCAGCTCGCCGGTGCGGGCGAGGCGGTCGCGGAGGGTCTCCCCCTCCACATAGGGCATCACGTAATAGAAGAACCCGTCGGCGTCGCCGGAATCGAGCAGGCCGAGGATGTGGGGGTGCTGGAGGCGCGCCGCCACCGCGATCTCCCGGGCGAAGCGCTCGGGGCCGAGGGTCGCGGCCAGCTCCGGGCGCAGCACCTTCACCGCGACCTTGCGGTGGTGCTTCAGGTCCTGCGCCAGGTACACCGTGGCCATGCCGCCCTGGCCGAGTTCCCGCTCGAGGCGGTAGCGGTCGGCGAGGGCGGCGACGAGTTGCGGTGGAGGGGCGGGCATGAGGGGTGTGGTAAGGTAGCCCGAGGCAGGGGGGCGTCCAGATGGCGAGGGACCGGCACGGAGGGGAGGGGCGCAGCTGCAGCTCCGCCCCTACCCCCTACCGCACGATCACCCGCTGGCTCCAGCGGATTGTCCCCTTCTCGAACCCGGGGACCACAAGCCGGTACTCGCCCGGCTCCGGGGGAAGGAAGGTGACGTCCACCGTCATGCCGACGTTGAGGGCCACGCTGGCGGCCCGTTCCGTCGCCTGCGACGGCGGGAGGTCGGCGCCGTCCTTGGCACGGGCGCGCCACCTGGTGGGAGTGGAGTCGCGGTACATGGTGAACCGCACACCGAACGCCATCCCGATGTTGACGAAGCGAAGCCGGTGCGCCACCCCAGCACGGAACTCGACCGGCGGTCCGAGGGTATCGCCATTGACCACACGGGGGTCCCCCGCGTCCCCGGACCCATCCCACCCGACCACGTAGAGGTGATCGGAGGCCGGGTCGAACCGCTCGCCCGGCTCCAGCACCACGATACCGCCGTAGAGTCCGGAGGTGAGCTGTTCCAGGTCGTTGAGATGGGTGTGGTAGATGAACGTGCCGGCGCGCGGCTGCGACAGCCGCGCCACAAACGAGTCGCCGGGCTGGATGGCAGGTGCCACGCCCCGCCCGATGCCGCTCCACCCCGCCACCCCGTCGGACCAGCTCTCCAGCTCGAGGCCGTGCCAGTGCACCGAGGTCGCCTCGCGCAAATGATTGATGATGGTGACGTCGGTGGGCTCGCCGCGCGTCAGGACGAGCGGCTGGCCGGGGATGTCCACCGAGTCGGGTGCCGGTGGCGTGTCACCACGCTGGAACACGAAGCCGAGCGCCCGCGGCGCGTGACCCCGGGGCTTTCCCTCCTGCACGTGCATGCGAATCTGGCGGGCCGGGCCGCGCTCCGGCTCGCGCCACGCCGGCGGCGCCTTCGCGAAGATCCCCAGCACCAGACCAGCCATGTGCTGAGTGGCATCACCGGAGTAGTTCTCGTGCGCGTGAGGCTCCGGCGGCTCGAGCCTGGTCTCGGGCACCACGTGGAACCCGATGTGGCAGTGGAACAGCCAATTGCCCTCACGCGCCGCCGCCCAGGTGAGCGCCATGGTGGTGAACGGCTGCATCTGTTCGGTCACCACCAGCCGCCGTGTGTCAGGCTGGTACACCGAATCCATCAGCGCATCGCCCCGGCTGTCCACCCGATAGTAGAAGCCGTGCAGGTGCATAGGGTGCGGGCGAATGCTGGCGTTGACCCAGCGCCAGTGGACCGTGTCCCCCACGAGGGTCTCAATGCGCTCGGTGTAGGGGAAGGAGCGGCCGTTGATGGTCAGGGCGTTGCGATAGGTGACGGAGTCGACCAGATCGCCCCAGATGTTGATCACGAAGATGCGATCGGGTGGCGAACCGCCGGCCGGGTCCACGACAAAGGCGCCGGCGGCCGTCTGCCGCTCTGGATCTCCGAGAGATACGGCGGGAACACCGATGGCAGCGCTGTAGAAATAGGTCCCCGGCGCCCCAGCCACGAACCGCACCCGGCCCGACTCCCCCGGCTTGAGCACGAGACTGTCGGGGACCGCCGCCGGCCTGGTGGCGAGCCCGCAGAGCGTGATGGTCGAATCGGTGAGTTCGTTCCTGACCGTCGCGTCGATGACCGTCCCCTTACGGACCCGGATGAGCGGGCCGGGGATCTGGGGAGCTTTCCCCTCCTCGGCGAAGGCCTGGACGTCGATCGCGGGGCCGTCTGCCGCCTCGGGATGCCACCTCGCCATCTGCACCACGAGGCTCAGGTGCAGGGTGTCGCCCACGAGGCGGCCGGCGGGAACGCGATTGTCGTTGGCACGGACTTCGGGCAGATCACGACGAGGCGTGGCCGGCGAACTACCGCCGACCACGCCAGCGAGTGCCATGAAAGCGATGAGAGGGCCTCGGAGGGCCCTCATGCCGTGGCCAGCGTTCAACTGGCCGGAATGGTGAACTCCCGCACCATGCCTTTCATGACGTGCGGCATGCCGCTGGCCACATCGGGCACGAAGCAGACGAAGATGTAGTGGCCCGGAGTGAATGTGGCCGTCCAGTAGGCGTCGAGGCCGGCGCTGAAGGCGCCGGGACCACCCAGCATCGTTCCAGGCGGCGGGCCCTTGGCCCCCGGCGCGAGGGCGGCAAGGAAGTCCTGGGCGTTTGCGCCCTCGTTGAGGCGGATGAGCTGGATCTCGTGCGTCTGTGGCCCATCGTTCACCACGTGGAGGGTATGGGTGCCGGCAGATAGGTCGGGGGCGACGAACGCAAAGTCCTTCATCCGGATCTCGGCGTGGGCCTCCGGGACCTTGGCAGTCACAGGCGCACCGGCGACGACCAGTTCCCGCATCATGCCTTTGAGGAGATGCGGCCGCTGGTCAGCGGGGTCCAGCACGAAGCACATCATGACGTAGTGGCCCGCCGGCAGGTCGACGGTCGCCCCGTTCACGGTCTGGCCCGCGGCGAGGGCGCCGCCAGCCCCGCGCCATGAGAGGAAGGGCGGCTCAGCGGTGGGGTTCTTCTTCATGAATGCCATCAGGTCCTGCAGGTTCTTCCCCTGCTCCAGCCGGCCGAGGATGACATGGTGATCCTGAGGCCCTTCATTGGTGACCCGGAACGTCGTGAGCCCGGGCGCCACCGTGTCCGGGGCGCTGAAGGCGAAGTCTTTCGTGGTGATGGCGACGACTTGCGGCGCGGCGGCCGGAGCGGTCTCGGACTTAGGGGCGCAGGCCGCGAGCCCCAGGAGGAGGGCAGGAGCGAATGGGTAGCGCATAGTGAAACCCCTAGAGGGATTGGGGAAGACTGAGAATAGGCCCGCGGAGTCCCGCAGGCTAGAGGAGCCCGGCCTCAGGCAGGCCGGAGGAAGGTCCCTTCCTCCAGCTCGGCAAAGGCCTGCCGCAGCTCGGCGCGGGTGTTCATCACGATGGGGCCGTGCCAGGCCACCGGCTCACGCAGCGGCCTCCCGGAGACAAGCAGGAACCGGATACCCGCCGCTCCCGCCTCGACCACGACCTCGTCGCCGCGATCGAACAGGATGAGGGAGCGGTTGTCGGCTTCCTCGAAACGCGCCACGATGCTGCCATCGGGCTGCTCGGTCGGCGTCGGCAGCGGGTCGGAAGCGTCGGCGAACCGCCCCGAGCCCTCGAACACATAGGCGAAGGCGTGACGGGCCGTTTCGATCGGGATGCGCTTCCTCCGTCCCGCCGGCACCCGCACGTCCACGTAGTGCGGATCCGCCGCGATGCCATCCACCGGGCCCTGCACGCCCCAGACGTTGCCGCAGATGACCCGCACCGCGGTGCCGTCGTCCTCAATTACCTCGGGAATCTCCCCCGAGCGGATGTCCTGATACCTCGGCGGCGTCATCTTGAGCGACGACGGCAGGTTGGCCCACAGCTGGAAGCCGTGCATCCGGCCCTGAGGATCTCCCTTGGGCATCTCCTGGTGGATGATGCCGCTTCCCGCCGTCATCCACTGCACGTCGCCAGACGAGATGGTCCCCGCGTTGCCCAGGCTGTCGCCGTGCGCCACGGTGCCGGAAAGCACGTAGGTGATGGTCTCGATGCCGCGATGCGGGTGCCAGGGAAACCCGGCGAGGTAGTCCGCCGGTCGGTCGTTGCGGAAGTCGTCGAGCAGGAGGAATGGGTCGAACTCCTCGGTGGCGCCGAACCCGAAGGCGCGGCGCAGGTGGACGCCCGCGCCCTCGAGCGTGGGCATCGCCTTGGTCAGCTTGCGGACCGGGCGGATGGACATGTCTGCTGCTTCTCCTTGCGCGAGCGTCGGGGTGGTCGAGCCGATGCCCGACCATTCTCCAGAAAATACAAGGGCGGAGAGGTCGAGGACCTCCCCGCCCGTCGTCCTGGATGTCAGTGCGGACGTTACTTCCCGCCGAAGGAGGCATAGAATCCGCCCAGGATGCCGAAGAAGGCGGTGCCATCGGACCCCCAATAGCGTCCTTCTCCGTAGAGGCCCGTCGTGCCGCCGAGCGGATAGGCCAGCCCGGCGCCAAAGGAATATGCGAACCTCGACTCGGAGTCTCCCTTGAAGGTGTCGGAGCTGTACTTGTGGACCAGGAGGCCCGCACCGCCGAGCAGGTAGGGATGCAGCTTCTCCATGTCGCCGAAGCTGAACTGCACGAATCCAAGGGCGCCGTAGGGGGTGGTCTTGTCGCCGTCGAGGTCGTGGTTGTTCTGGCCGTAGAACGCCTCGACTCCGGCTGCCAGCCCGTCGTCGCCGATCGGAAATCCGATCCCGCCAGCGCCAAGCCAGCCAGTGTTGGCGTTATCACCATAGTCGCCGGTCGGGATGGTCGCGCCGGCGCCAAGGTAACCGAACGCCTGCGCCGAACCGGTGGCAGTGAGGAAGAGCAGCAGCGCAAGGGAAAGGCCGGCCGGCAGTAGACGTTTCGGTGTCATAAGACCTCCGCTTGAGAGTACGGAAGGAGCCGGTCCATTCCTCCGTGGAGCGCCTCGCCGTGCTCCACGATGATGCGGGGGCCCGCAATCGTCAACTGTTCCCCCGACTCCCAACCTCAGTGGCTCGACCCATGACCCGATATCTGAAGCCGGGCCTCCGCGTCCCGGAGTTTCCGGGCCGAGAACGGCACCACGGGATCACTGGTCAGCGTGCCGAGCCTGACCGCGCTCCCGTACGCCTCGATGGCTTCGGTGTACCGGCCCGCCGCAACGTACGCATCACCCAGGCTGTCGTAGGTATTGGCCGATCGGGGAAAACGGCGGGTGTTCTCGCCGAAGATGACGATGGCCTCGGCGGAGCGCTTCGTACTCAGGTAGATGTAGCCCAGCTGGTTGATGAACGCCTCGGGCACCTCGAGGGTATACCCGTACTGGTCGGAGAGTTCCCGGTAGTGCTGGTCGAGCCCGGGCAATCCCGCCGCGATGATCGCATCGAGCCGCTCCCGGGTGATGCGCATGTCGCCGAAGATGAACTCCAGCCCGTCGATCGTGGTCCGGAGCGGAATCGAGCCATGTGTCTCACCGGGCATGTGCACGAATTTCCACGTGAGCCCGGGGGGTGCCGCAGCCGCAAAGGCATCGGCCAGCCGCTGGGCGCCGAGCAGCATCTCGCCCCCTTCATTGCCGGCAGTCATGTAGACCCACGCCCGGAGGTCCGGACGGCTCTGGAGGTCGGCGGCGGCGCGGTCGGCATGCGACATCCCATCCCACCAGAGGCTGGGGCTGATCACGATGTAGCCGCGGAACATGTCGGGGTGGGTCTCAAGCGCGTCGACCGCGAGCAGACCGCCGAACGAATGCCCGACCAGGATCCGGAACCGCTCGCT
>Ga0315273_10013897_pt1 | contig 10366 bp, 11 predicted proteins | sample YL17G02_0_MG_FD_205753 | JGI IMG/M metagenome (GOLD analysis project Ga0315273, IMG submission 205753) | Sediment microbial communities from Yellowstone Lake, YNP, Wyoming, USA - YL17G02_0 | ecosystem: Environmental > Aquatic > Freshwater > Lake > Sediment | place: USA: Wyoming | collected... | reverse complement strand
AAGACAACAAAACACCAATCTGTTCCCAAGCAAAGGCGTGGTAAAACTGGAATAAGAGAACAGGAAGAGTTGCTTTCACGAACGCTGGAGCAAAAAGCAAAGAATTAGATTTTTGATCAGTCCTTAAAGGATTTTATGTAAATCTGGGGGAGTCAGCCAATTACAATTTTATGGAAACCCTTTTTCCAAAATTCCGGAGAGGGTTTTTATTTTCTATATCCTTTTATGGTAAACTACACAATTGATCCAGATGGATGTTTCATTTGTTTTCCAGATGTTAATCTTGATGTGCACCTGAGCTCCGGGGAGGTACCGGTTAACCGGCCCTCCCTGTTCCTTTGTTAAATGGAGGTAGGCATGCCGGCCAAATACATCTTCTTTACCGGTGGAGTGGTCAGTTCCGTAGGGAAAGGTGTTACTGCCGCTGCGCTCGGTCGCCTGCTGCGTGAATATGGATTTCAAGTTGCAGTGCAGAAACTCGATCCGTATATCAATGTGGATCCTGGCACAATGAGTCCTTACCAGCATGGTGAGGTATTTGTATTGGATGATGGGGCAGAAACAGATTTAGATTTGGGTCATTACGAGCGTTTCATTGATGTCAGATTAAGTCATGTATGCAATGTCACGGCAGGCCAGGTATATGCCGATGTGATCGGTAAGGAACGCCATGGAGATTTTCTGGGAGGAACCATTCAGGTTATCCCCCACATCACGAATGAGATAAAACGGCGGATTTTACTTGTTGCCAAGTCCACCGGAGCAGATATTGTAATGGTAGAAGTGGGTGGAACGGTGGGTGATATTGAAAGCCAGCCATTTTTAGAGTCCCTTCGCCAACTCCGCAGCGATTTGGGAAGAGACAACAGTATCTACATCCACGTAACATGGCTGCCTTATATCGGTGCCACCGGTGAATTAAAGACAAAACCCACTCAGCATTCGGTTCGCGAGCTGAGGTCATTGGGTATTACGCCAGATATGATCGTTGCCCGTTCAGATCACCCGATTGAGGATGGGTTGCTGGAAAAAATATCCCAATTTTGCGACGTGGAAAAGCGCGCCGTTGTGCCCATGGAGACAACCTCTATCCTCTATCAAATTCCTTTGCTGCTGAATGATCAAAAAGTCGGTGAATTTATACTGGAAAGATTGAAATTGACCCCGCGCCAACAACCGGATCTGAGTGACTGGAGCCGGCTGGTGGAGGAAGAAAAAAGGATTAAGCCGTCCATAAAAATAGCGCTTGTGGGGAAGTATGTAGAGTTACATGATGCCTATATCAGTGTGCGTGAAGCCCTTCGGCATGCCGCATTACACCTGGGGGTTGAAGTCGATCTAAAATGGGTGCATTCTGCTGAACTGGAAAAGGGCAGGGGTTGGGATGTGGTTAAGGATGCTGATGGCATAGTTGTCCCGGGAGGTTTTGGCGGTCGTGGAATTGAGGGGAAAATCCAGGCCGCCCGTTATGCCCGCACCGAGAAAGTTCCCTACCTGGGGCTTTGCCTTGGTATGCAATTGATGGTGGTTGAGTTTGCTCGTTTTGTGTTCAACTGTGAGGAGGCTAATTCAACAGAATTTGAACGCAATAATCCTTACCCGGTGATTAATCTGATGTTGGAACAGCAGTCAATAACGGATATGGGTGGAACCATGCGTTTGGGCCTGTATCCATGTCATTTGCAGCCTGGGACCATTAGTGCGAAGTGCTATGGTCAGGATGATGTTCTTGAACGGCACCGCCATCGCTTTGAGTTTAATAATGAATACAGGAGAACACTGGGCGAGGCAGGTATGCTTTTCTCCGGACAATCGCCGGACGGACGACTGGTAGAAATCGCCGAATTGGCCGGGCATCCCTTCATGCTGGGAACACAGTTCCATCCAGAATTTCTCTCTCGCCCTAACCGCGCGCATCCATTGTTTGTGGGGTTGCTCCGGGCAGTTTGCGACCGTGCTGGTGTGAAATATAACTAATAATCGGTTATACTTAGCCATCGATGCATTGGCTACAAGATACATCGAAAGTAAAAAAATCTTGGAACTGGATCTTATAGAGATTTTCTCTAATTTCAATTCACTGAGGTAAGGAAATGGATACAACAATTGAAGCAGTTTTTGGTCAGGAAGTACTGGATTCGCGCGGCAACCCTACCGTTGAAGTGGAAATCGTGCTGGCTGATGGAAGCTGGGGGCGGGCGGCAGTACCATCTGGTGCCTCGACCGGTACCCACGAAGCGTTGGAACTCCGGGATGGGGATAAAGATCGTTACAACGGTAAAGGTGTTCTCAAGGCGGTTGACCATGTCAATAATGATATTGCCGAAGAGTTGATCGGTTGGGATGCGCTGGAGCAAAAAGCCATTGACATGCTGCTTTTGGAGCTGGATGGGACGCCCAATAAAGCGAAATTGGGAGCGAATGCAATCCTGGGTACCAGCCTGGCAATTGCAAAAGCAGCGGCAAACAGTGTTGGTTTACCCCTCTATCGCTATATTGGAGGCGTATATGCCCATGTACTGCCAGTACCGATGATGAATATCCTCAATGGCGGAGCACATACTGCCTGGCAGTCCACGGATGCCCAGGAATTTATGGTTATGCCCCTGGGAGCCACCTCGTTTTCAGAAGGGTTGCGATGGGGTGCTGAAATTTACCATGCATTAAAAAGTGTGCTGAAATCACGTGGCTATACCACACTGGTAGGGGATGAAGGTGGGTACGCTCCTGCTCTCAAAGCAAATAAAGAAGCAGTGGAAGTGATTCTGGAAGCCATACAAAAGGCGGGCTACAAAGCTGGCGAACAGGTTTGTATCGCCCTGGACCCGGCAGCTTCTGAATTATACGAGAAGGAAACCGGGCTTTATAACCTCCGCAAGGAAGGAAAGAAATTGACCAGCGAGCAGATGATCGCTTTCTGGAAGGATTGGGTGGATCAATATCCCATTGTATCCATCGAGGATGGTCTTGCTGAAGATGATTGGGATGGATGGAAAATGATGACCAAAGAGCTGGGATCGCGCATCCAGATTGTAGGCGATGATTTGTTGGTAACCAACCCGGAGCGCGTGCGGCGAGCTATTGCTGAGAAGGCCTGCAACGCTTTACTGGTTAAGGTGAACCAAATCGGCTCACTGACTGAAACGATTGAGGCAGTTGAAACCTGCCACCGGGCTGGCTGGCGCGCAGTCACTTCTCACCGCTCAGGCGAGACGGAAGATGCCACCATTGCCGACCTGGCGGTTGCGCTTAACACCGGGCAAATTAAAACGGGTGCTCCGGCCAGATCCGACCGGGTAGCCAAGTATAACCAGCTCCTGCGGATTGAATCTGAATTGGATGAGACTGCCATGTACGCCGGCTGGAATGCTTTGAAAAAGTAATTATTATCAATAATACCAATAAACGAGATTCTCCATTATGCCCAATGGAGAATCTCGTTTATTAATATCGAACGATTGGTTTATGAGCAACACCTGCCTAAAACATCCAGGATGATCTGGTTTTCGGGGATATCTGACATTGAACTTCCGTAATGACTGTATTGAATGATTCCCTGCTTATCAATTACAAAAATGGCTGGCATGCGTCCAAATTTGAACAGGTTCACTTCTTGCTCAAAGTGATCAGCAACCCGAGACTTGATATCCGGTAGCCCGATGTAAGGCATATTCTCATTATTCCAAAAGCGGCGAAATGCATTTGGTCCATCCGGACCGACGATGATGATTTCAGCATTCAATGCGGTAAACTTTTCATAATCCTGGCGCAACTGCGCCATGTGCCGGCGGCAGAATGGTCAGGCGAAACCCCGGTTGAATACCAGGACAACCGGTTTCTTACCTCGAAAATCGGAGAGGTGAATGATCCTGCCGGCAGGGTCTGCCAGCTCGAAATCCGGGGCTTCAATATTCTTGACTAAATATTTTGTCATAAATCATCCCTATGGTGATAGTTCATTTTTGTTCAAGGATTTGTATGGCAGATTTCGGAAAGAGATCAGAATACTTTGAGATGCCAATAAATATTACCACCTATAAATTCACCTGAAATTATAAAGGATTAATCGGATCAGTAGAGAAAAACGCACGAACCACTCAATACTATTCTTTTCAATATTGCCCCTTTTCCTTATTCCGAACTGGGTTAATTTATATAAGTCTTTGCGGAAGTCCAGATATTATCGAACATCTCTGTGGTCAATCGACCGGTCTGGGTATTTTGGCGACTCGGATGATAGGAGGCGATCAGTATGGGCAATTTGTTACCCAATGGGTAGGTAGCCCCATGAAAAAATGGGAAAGAGGGTATAGCGTGGTTAATTTGGCGGTAAATTTCAATCACGTTGGCAAAGGCAATTCCACCCAGGGCAATAATCACCCGAATATCAGTCAATAGATTAAGCTCTGAGAGCAAAAAAGGTCTGCAAGTAGATATTTCATGAGGGGTTGGTTTGTTTTCCGGGGGTACACATCGGCAAAGTGATGTGATAAAAAGATTCTTCAGGATCAATCCATCCTGGAGATGCTGAGAATCAGGCTGATTCCCGAACCCGGCTTTATATAATGCCGGATATAAGAAATTACCGGAGCCATCACCCGTAAACATCCGCCCAGTCCGATTGGAACCATGCGCGCCGGGTGCCAGCCCTACGGCCAGAATTTGGGCATGTTGATCTCCAAATCCCGGCACGGGTTTTCCCCAATATACTTGATCCTGATAGGCACGTCTCCGTTTGTTTGCCACCTCTTCCCGCCAGGCAACCAGTCGCGGGCAGAGACGACAGTCTTTTATTTGCCCTTCAAGCTCAATCAAGTCCATATGATTCTGCATTCTTTGGTCTTATAAATAGATCAAGAAGTATCCTGATGGGTAGTCTGTCCCCTGGAAGCAGGGATCACAAAGGAAACAGTTGTTCCCTTGCCGCGTTCACTGGCTATCATAATATGCCCATCCTGTGCTTCAATGAGTGACTTGGCGATGGAAAGACCCAACCCAAACCCACGATGTTCATTTTCCTTTGGCAAATTTGCCTGGTAAAAGCGTTCAAAAACATGTTCCAGGTCATCATTTGAAATGCCTTCTCCAGTATCCGAAACGCTTATCCTGACAGATTGTCGTTCTGGAACTGATGATAATTCAATTGTACCTCCGGATGGTGTGTGCTGCAGGGCGTTGTCCAACAAGATCAACAATACCTGCCTCAACCTGGTCCAGTCGCCGGTCACTTTGTTTCCCAAGATATTTGTGCGAAATTTGATATTTTGCTCATTTGCAAGATGCTCAAATTGGCGTTCAACATCCCCTGTCAGATCCTGTATCGGTATAACCTGACGGTGCAGGGTGATTTGTTTCGCATCCAATCGGGAGAGCAGCAGTAAATCCTCCACTAATTGAGCCATATGCCGGCAATCCCTCACGATGTCTTCGAGTAATTCCCTATTCCCCGATTCTTCAGGTGTATGCCGAAGAGCCACTTCAGAACCCGCTCTAATCAGTGTCAGCGGTGTACGCAGCTCATGGCTCGCATTTGCAATAAAATCCTGCTGCATCTCCCAGGATTTCTGGACCGGAGACAATGATTTTCCAGCCAACCACCAGCTACCCAATCCCAGGAAAAGTACGCTGACTGCGCCGGAGAGGAGTAGACCTTTTAAGAACTGGTTCAGAATAAGCTCCTGGTCACCGAATGGTCTACCCAGCTGGATGACATCAAAACCAGTCTGTGCAGGTGTAGCGTAAGTGAGCAGACGAACCGGTAACCCATTTTCCAATCGGACAGTTCTCAGGTCAGATCCATGAATTAGCGCTTCATTAGCAGCCGTCAGGTCGGGAGACATTGGGGGGGGAATAGGGTTGGGGTTCAGGATTAATCGTCCGGATGCATCCAGTGGGAAAACAAAAATTGAGGATAATTCACCCTCATATGACTCTGTTAAATGGATTTCTCGGTCATCACCTTCTTGACTAAGGTTCGCCTTTATCAAACCGTTCTGTAAGGTGGGTATTGATATTGGTTGTCCCAATTGACCGAGCCAGGTTGTTTTTGCTGCAGCCAGATCAGCCGGCAGAGGAATACCGATGGCTTCAAATGTCGTTGCCATTTTAAACCTCATTGCCTGATCGCCAGTATTCAAGAAATAATAATAGAGCAATGAGTAGGATCCACCACCAACTAAAATTCCTAAAACGACAGCTACCAGCAAATATAGAATGGTCAGCTTTAAACGCAACCGGTTAAGCATTTACAGCATCCAATCGATAACCGACTCCTCTCACGGTCTGAATTGGGTCAGACATGCCAACAGAGTTGAGTTTTTGACGTAAATATGAAATGTATACATCCACAAGTTCAGGTTTAACATCATTCTCATAAGACCAGACATAGTCCAGGATATTTTGCCTGGTGAGAGTCTGACCAGGGTGGCGCATCAGATATTCCAATAAATCCCACTCGGTTTTTGTTAAATCGATAATATTATCAGCACGACGCAAGCTGTGAGCGCGTAAATCCAGCACTAATTTTCCTGTGCGAAGTTCCCAGGGATCGACAATATTCGTTGCAAAACGCCGTGATAATGCGCGCAAGCGTGCCAGTAATTCGTCAAAAGCAAAAGGTTTAACCAGGTAATCATCTGCACCGCTATCCAAACCTGCAACGCGGTCCTCGATCTGACTGCGGGCAGTTAGAATCAAGATTGCTACTGGCAATCGGGCTGAACGAATTGCCCGGCAAATGGAAGGTCCATCTCTCCCAGGGAGCATCCAATCCAGGACGGCTACATCATGGATACCTCGCAGAGCTAGCTCCAAACCAGTGTCACCATCATTGGCAATATCTAGTGCCATGTGTTCTTCTTCGAGTACAGTGCTGATCAGGCGTGTCAATCGTTTATCATCTTCAACCAGTAAAACTCGCATACGCACCTTCCAGATACGATATATATTATCTTATTAGGGAGTATACACCTTGTGGCATTTGCATTTACATTAATGTGTAACCTCTAAACATTGGAATCAGATTAGAAAATTAACAGAAAGTTTTAAGAATATCCCAATCCAAAACTGTTATCCTAAGTTTTTAGGATAAACAAATCACAATCTGGAGGTTTGGATGAAACAAGGATTTTTATTACTGGCTGCGATCCTGTTATTGGTACTTACTGTGATGGTTGTCGCCAGTAGTAGTACAAATCCGGTTGTCATTGTTCAGCCAACCTCCATCAGCATCCTCAATCCGGAAATCCAAAAGCAAATCAATGAACGAGAGGCGGAATATAAGAACTTGATCACACAGGCAAATAATCGGATACAGGAACTCACTGATCAGCTTAATAATCCTCAACCGGTTTTCGAAACGACTGTTAGGTATCCAGCAATAACGGCAGAAAACGCATTTCAGATTGCCGTGAAAGCCGTGGGCACTGATGAAACTCTGCAGGATATTCCTGAGTTAGTCGATTATCAAGGGAAAATTGTTTACATTGTCACCTTGAAAGATGGTCTTGTTTATGTGGATACTGAGAGTGGAGAAATATTGTATAACGGGGTGCGCAAAACGATCAATGAGCAGGAGGCTGCAGAAATTGTCGGGAAGTTCCTGGGAGGGATGAATCCCAAATATTCCACGGTCAAGAAAGTGATTTTGAATGGCACAGAGATTTATAAAGTCGTTTTTAATGTTTATACAGTTTACATTGATCGATTCGGTAAAGTAGTTAAGGCGCAAAAATTTGAATATACCAGCTCAGGGAGTGGAGGCGGTGAAGGCACTTCAGTTTCATCGAGCAGTAGCGTGCCTACGAAAGTAAGTGATGAGCGGGATGGGGATGGTGAAGGTGACTAGATGAATGGTAATAATAGAATTGATGGGTTGGTTTCCGATTGCTGTTCAAGCTCAGGGAGTTTAAGTTCTGGCTGTGCGGGTGGCAGCCACCAACAAGCAAAGAATCATCCCAGCCATGATTAAATCTGAATTTCGGGCAATGGGTAGCCACATCATCATCATGGTTGACTCACCTTTCCCACAAGCAGCGGTAGAAATCCAACAAGCCCCAATATGGTTTGAGAATTGGGAACAAAGTTTCAGTCGATTTCGAGTGGATAGCGAACTTAACCGCCTTAACCAGCATCAAGGGGAACCGTTCCAGGTCAGTACAGACCTGTGGGAGGTGCTTCAGCTTGCATTAAGAACAAGGCAAGAGAGTCTCGGATTGGTGACACCGGCTGTCCTGGATATGCTTGAATTTGTGGGATACCAGCAGAGTTTTGAGAATATCGCAGACAATAAAACAATACGGTCTCCCATCGGCTTAACCAGTCGTCTGGCTACCCTGGATGAAGTCGTATTGGAACCATCCACTCAAACCGTTCTCCTACCCGCTGGGGTTCGCCTGGATTTTGGCGGTGTCGCGAAAGGTTGGTCAGCCCACCAGGCCATGCTTCGTTTGGCGGCTTTTGGACCAACCCTGGTAAATGCCGGGGGTGATATTGCGATCAGTGATTTGATGCAAAATGGAGAAGCCTGGCATATAGGGATTACTGATCCTGTGCATCCTGATAAAAACCTTGAAATAATGGAATTAGGTGGGGCTGGCGTGGCAACATCTGGCAAAGATTACCGGCACTGGCATCAGGAAGGTGTGATGCGCCATCATATTATCGATCCCCGAACGGGATTGCCCGCAGAGACTGATGTGGTTTGTGCAACAGTTGTGGCGCCAAGCTTGGTGGAAGCTGAAATGGCAGCCAAGGCAATCTTTATCCTTGGCAGCCTTCAGGGCCTGGCCTGGTTGGAAAACCACACCGATTACGCGGGGTATCTGGTTCTTGATGATGGTAAAACGATATGCAATGATGAAATGGAAAAATATCTATGCAGAAAGTAATGTCAAATCAGGTTTCTGAGGATAATCTGGAGAATTTGCCAGAAATCCCTTTTAAAATCTTTAGCATGGTACTCTTCGCGTTAACTGTGGGGGTACTGTTTGCCGTGGTTGTGTTGCCCACCTGGTTGCCAGGGTTAACCCGATCCATGGTTGGGCAGGATGTGAAAGTGTACTGGTATATCTCCCGCGGGAGCGCAATTGTATCTTACTGCCTTTTATGGTTCTCGATGGCTTTTGGGTTAATCATGGCGAATAAAATGGCTCGTTTGTGGCCAGGCGCTCCAACAGCCTATGAACTGCATCAATTCATCAGCTTGTTAGGGTTAGCGACTGTAATTGTTCATGCGCTGGTTTTGTTGGGTGATCGTTATATGTCTTTCAACCTGGCTCAATTGATCATTCCTTTTTTTAGTTCTGATTACAAACCCTTGTTGATGGGGCTTGGGCAAATCGGGTTCTACCTCTGGGTGGTATTGGTCATTAGTTTTTATCTTCGTCGTAAAATCAGCACCCGAACCTGGCGTTTAATTCACTTTGCCAGTTTTATGACTTTTCTTTTTGCCCTGGTGCACGGGATCAGTATTGGCACGGATATCACCACGTCCTGGATGAAAAGCATATACTGGATCAGTGCAGGCAGCATCTTATTTTTAATCGTGTACCGAATCCTAAATGCCTTCGTGGGAATGGTGATGAAATTTAACCAAAACAACACGTGAGCAAACGCTGATTATCGACGTCGAAACCAGCCGGTGATTCCCAACAGCACCACAGCCCCGAACAATGCCACACCAAAACTTCGCCAGGACCAGACGTCTATAATGCTTTCCTGCCCGATCAGTTTCATAATAAAACCACCCAGCACTGCTCCAAGAATCCCGATGATAATATTGCCGATGCAGCCCATCCGGTTTCTTCTTCCCATGAGAATACTCGCGATCCAGCCTACAATCGCTCCAAAGAGGATCCAGATAAGGATATTGGTCATAGCCTTTCCTCCGAATTATTCAATTAATTCCTGTTCCTGATTATACCTTTTACAGGATCAGCATGGCGTCACCGAATGAGTAAAATCGATATCCAGATTGGATTGCGTCCCGATAGGCGTTCAGGATGAACTCGCGTCCTGCAAATGCGCTCACCAACATAAGTAAGGATGACCGTGGAAGGTGGAAATTTGTGATCATGGCATCCACTGTTCGAAACTTATAACCGGGCAGGATGAAAAGATCGGTAAAACCTGAAAATGGTGCAATCAACTGGCCCGGTGGAGAGTTTAACGCCGCACTTTCCAGAGTCCGTACACTGGTTGTACCCACTGCTACTATTCTCCCTCCCGATGAACGGGTGATCTGAATAGCAGCGGCAGCTTCAGGGGTCACCTCGCACCATTCTTTATGAATTTTGTGCTGCGTGGGATCATTCTCAGTCACCGGGGCAAAAGTATCCAGGCCAACATGCAGGGTAACTTCCGTGAA
>Ga0315273_10013896_pt1 | contig 10366 bp, 15 predicted proteins | sample YL17G02_0_MG_FD_205753 | JGI IMG/M metagenome (GOLD analysis project Ga0315273, IMG submission 205753) | Sediment microbial communities from Yellowstone Lake, YNP, Wyoming, USA - YL17G02_0 | ecosystem: Environmental > Aquatic > Freshwater > Lake > Sediment | place: USA: Wyoming | collected... | reverse complement strand
GCGTCGTGGGCAATGCTGTCGCCCGCGACCAACGAAGCGGCGGTCATGGAAATGCGATGGGTCAACGGCGCGGCTACCGCGTCGGTGATCGGTATCGGCCGCACGGCCAACACGCCGACCTTGACCTCTGGCGTCGCCTTCCTCGCAGAAGACGAGGGCCGACCGACCGGCTTGACACAATCCGCCGTGGCGTTCGGCACCGCGCCGACCGTCCCGACCCAGTTCTTCCGTCGCGCATCCATCGCGGCGGTCATCGGTTGTGGCATCATCTACACCTTCCCCCGCGGTATCGTTATGGCGGCTGGTGGCGCTGCCATCTGTGTATGGAACATCACGGCCAACTCGGCGGTGGTGGACATCGACGCAGTGGTGGACGAATAAATGTCGCACAAGCACGTGGACCCACCTTTCGGGGAAACGGTCGTCGCGTTCCTGGAGATCAAGCTCCGACGCGATGGTCTTATGAGCATCGGCGGGTCGATCACGGACGAGGCTGCAATCCTCTCCATGATCGACACCGCTCGTGCGACCCTTGTCGAGAACTTCAGGCGGCTGAAGAAGAAGGAGGACGCCATCATCGTCCCCGGCTACGACACCGCTCTCGTGGGAACCGACTACGAAAAGAAACTTCTCGATGCGACGGGGCAACTCGTCAAGGCACAAGAGGAAGCAGGTCATGGGCGGTAGTTTCCAAATCGGGCAAATGACGGCGCTTAGCGTCAACAGCGCGACGTGTCTGTATTTGATACAACATTCGCTCTACGAAGAAGATCAACGCTACCGGGCCGGTTTCAACTGGAACCGGCGCGATCCTGTGGGCAACATGCAGAGAAATCCGTGGTCGCATCTGTGGCCCCGGAGCGGCTCCATGTCCGGCGATGCTGGCACGACGCCCTATGGGCTTCTCGGTGATGACTATGGCAATGGCGGTCCGAACCAGTCATTTGAGCCGAATGGTGCGGGCGCAGGGTATGGTTGTGCCAATGTCAAGTTCTTCAAGGGGCTTTGCGTAGACAGCTTGGATGCCCCGATTGCGAACGCCATCGTCACCGCTTTCACGAAGCTCACCGACATCGAAGTCGGCCAGAACGTCACGGCTGCTGCAGATGGGTCTTACATCTTCGGCTGCAATACCCCTCCGCCTGGATGGCTCGCTACTGATCAGCACTATCTCGTCGCCTACAAGGCCGGCTCTCCTGACATCGCTGGAACCACAGTCAACACTCTGACGCCGACAAACATTGACGGGACTTAACCTCCCGTGGCCAACCAGCGCCGCATAAAGCTCCAGCAGGGGCATAGCACCGCAAAGAACATCATTCTGCGGCCGCTTCCGCTTGCGACGCTTCCGAACCAAACGCGTGCCGACGCGCAGCCGACGCTGACGAAGATCAGCTTGTTCCAAGGGCATGCGACCCCGAAGAACATCATCCTGCGTTTCGTCCCGATCTCGTCGCAGATCATTGGGGATGATGTCGGCTTCACCGGCCTTCCGTTTGTCGATTACGATACCTTCTACGCCCCGACTATTGCAGCCGTTGCCGCGCAGGACATTCAGCCTGGACTGTTCCGCGATCTTGCGCCCGACGGCGTCACCAATACGGCCTGGATCAACTTGTGGCCGGACGACGAGTGGAATGGTTGGCTAGGCGCGTCTGGCGGAAGTAATGCGGAGGACGTTGACCTCTTCTTCGCCCCGACCGTTTCGCCTGGGCTGGTCAATCTGCTGCCGTCGCTGTTTACCGACACCGACACCTTCTTCGTGCCGACCGTCCTCAGCACCTATGCCCTGACCGCCGCGCTCTTTGATGACACCGATGTCTTCTTCGCCCCGACGGTTCTTAGCATCAATGCATTGGTGCCGAGCCTCTTCGACGACACCGATGTATTCTTTGCGCCCGCCGTCAGCGCCGCTAACAACCTGCTGCCTGGGCTCTTCGATGATGCGGACACCTTCTTCGCTCCGACAGTTAGTGCCACCTACGATCTGACGCCGGCCCTCTTTGTCGACACCGATACTTTCTACGCACCGGATGTATCGCAGACTGAGGGACAGCCACTTAATCCGTCCCTCTTCACGGACACCGACACTTTCTTCGCTCCGACCGTAACTCCTGGCGCAGTCGATCTGCTGCCGGGGCTATTCACCGATACCGACACTTTCTACGCCCCAACGGTGACCCCCGGTGCCGTGGACTTGGCTCCTGGGCTCTTTACCGACACCGACAGCTTCTACGCTCCGACAGTTAGTGCCACCTACTCCTTAACTCCGTCCCTCTTCACGGACACCGACACTTTCTTCGCTCCGACAGTCAGTGCTACTTATGCCCTGACCCCGTCCCTCTTTACCGACACCGACAGCTTCTACGCTCCGACTGTCACACCAGGGGCAGTCAACCTCACTCCGTCCCTCTTCACGGACACCGACACTTTCTTCACTCCGACAGTTGGGCAAGAGCAGCTGCTCGTCCCGTCACTGTTTGTTGACACCGACACTTTCTTCACTCCAACAGTCCTTAGCACCTACGCCCTGACCCCATCGCTGGTTGTGGATGCTGAGGTCTTCTTCTCCCCTGCAATAACGTCGACTTATAACTTGGTTCCCTCGTTATTTGTTGACACCGACACTTTCTTCACTCCAGTCGTTTCACAGGCCCAAGAGCTCTTCGCCGGTCTATTCGTCGACACCGATACCTTCTTCACTCCATCGGTCGCGGCAACCTACGGCCTGGCTCCTGGGCTCTTCGTTGACACCGACACTTTCTATGCCTCGACTGTTAGTGCCACTTATGATCTGGCTCCGTCCCTCTTTGACGATACAGATATCTTTTATACGCACCACGCTCTGGCAATCCTGGGCAGCCCCCCACTCGAGCGAACAAGGTTCGTTGCAGCCCTGGCACAGACGCGAGTAGTTCCGGTGGATAAGTAAATGTCAAAAGTCAAGTTAGTCCCGGTGCTGAAGAACAAGTTGGTTGCCCTCCACGAGAATGGGAAGCTCATTAAACTCGCTGCGTTCGACCCGGATGAAAACGACAACCGCACCCTAGACTGGACGTCAAGGCTGGCGTTTGTTACCCCCGACGTCCTCGAGACGGTTCAGTCGAGTACCTGGACCTGGGTTTCTGATCTCCTTAACGACAACCTGCTGGGGTTCTTCCCTGCCTTCCTAACTCCTGGTGGTGTCATAACTTCGGTCTACCTGACAGGTGGCACGCTTGGGAACACCTACAAGTTATTGAACCACATAATTACCACAGGTGGCCGCACCCTAGAGCAGACGGTCTCCATAGCAATTCGATCAAAGTGAGGTGCCATGTTAAAGTTCCCGTTCAAAGATCCGGATGAAGTCGATGACTATAAGTTGGACTGGACGAGTCGGCTGGCTCAAGATGCGGACACCATCTTCGACTCCGCTTGGTCGATTGTCACGGATATGACCGGCGACCCGAGCCCCCTTTTGATTTTGACCAACAGTCACGACACCACAACTGCTACGGTGTGGCTAGCGGATGGTACCATCGGTAACACTTACCAGCTCCTCAACCATGTACACACAACCGGGGATCGGCAACTCGAGCAAAGTGTGAACATCAAGATCAAGGCTCGTTAGCGGGGGTCTAGGACCCCCTTTCGCCAGGGTGGCACCTGGGACCCCCGAAAACGCCCAAAATGGACCCCAAACCTCTTAAAACGGGGCACAAAACCAAGGAAACGGCCCCATGACCTTCGATCACGCCACGGCTGACGCGTTCAACTCGTTATTCGAGTTCTTCGGAACCTTCTTTATCCTCAAGTCGGTGCTCCGATTGCACAGAGACAAGATGGTGCGCGGCATCGCGTGGGAGCAGGTCGCGTTCTGGACCTTCTGGGGCTACTGCAATATCTACTACTACTGGGCGATGGAGTCTACGCTCAGTTGGTGGGCGGGCATGCTCGTGACGCTGGTCAATACTGTCTACGTGAGCATGCTGCTCTACTACACTGCCGAAGAGAAGCGGACAGTGGTAGAAGACGAGCAGGAGATTGGTAACGGCTTAGGTGAGCACCCCGATCTCATGCAACGCCAAACGCTTCTTAGAAAAGGCTCAGTTGGATTACTCCAAGTGAGATCTATAAAGGAGTGAGTTGCTATGGACACGATGACCCTCTTAGTACTACTCGTGGCTGGCATGCTTGCGTGGGTATTTTGGAAGTGGGCTACCAAGGAGTGAGAACTTCGCGGGCCTCGGGTTACGCGGAAGCGGACCGAGTGTCGGGAACCAACGGTCAGCGACGGGCCTAGGTTTTCCAATCGCGGAGGGCTGGCCTCCCAAGAGCGACGTCGAACATTCTCTTGGGAGGTCGGCTTTTTCAGTATGGTAGGGGAAAGCAAAGGATCTCTTTTATATGAGTACTAAGCATATAACATTTGCCGAAGCTAAAGAGGTCATCGATACAGTCAACCAGTGTATTGGTGAAGGCTTCCGGTTTGGAGATGGTCGACACCCCAGTGCGGTGCATGAAGCTGGAAGACGTCTTGGGTTTTCACGTACAAAAGTTTGGGCAAGGGTTCGCTCTGCAAGCGAAAACCATGGGTTAGAGCCTACAGCACCCACTCCTGACATTGCATACTCGCCAGAGCAGGATGCTCCGGCAAATCCAGTTGAGCAGTTGGTCAACAAAGTAAAGGCGGAGCTGCTCAGGAATCCGCGAACGCTGGCAGAGATTATTAGCAAGACCCATGCAGATACTGGGCAGGTTCTCGACGCCCTCGACGAACTAATTAGGATGGGCGTGCGGGTAAGTCGTGTAGGAGACCGATACGATATCCCAAAGGTAATGCCCGCAGCCTATATGAGCGGGCATAAGCTCGAGTTGGTGTCGGATAAGAATAATCAGTTCTTCTTTGGTGCCTTATCTGACAATCACTGTGGCTCTAAGTACGAACGCCGCGATGTCCTCGCGGACTTATACGATCGGTTCCAAGCCGCAGGTATCAAACATGTCTTCCACGCCGGGAACTGGATTGACGGCGCTTGCAACTTCAATCGGCATGACCTCCTGGCGCATGGCATCGAAGCCCAGTGTCAGCTTTTAGCTGAAACGTACCCGCAGCGTGAAGGCATTACCACCTACGCAGTTGCAGGGGACGACCATGAAGGTTGGTTCGCTGCACGCGAAGGCATTGACGTTGGTGCCTACTGCGAGAATGTAATGCGACAGTTCGGGCGCGAGGACTGGGTGAACCTCGGGTACATGGAAGCTTATATCCCGCTTATAAATGCGAACTCGCAGAAGCAAAGCATGATGACGCTGGTGCACCCGGGCGGCGGTTCGTCCTACGCAACAAGCTACGCCATCCAAAAGATTGTTGAGTCACTCGAGGGCGGGGAGAAGCCTGCGGTAGGCTTGTATGGTCATTACCATAAGCAGTGGGCCGGAAATATCCGCAACGTGTGGTGCCTCATTACTGCATGCTGTCAGGATCAAACCCCGTTCATGCGTAAGAAAAAACTCGAGGCTCACGTAGGTGGCGCCCTTGTGAAGCTCGAGCAGGATCCAGAGTCCGGTGCCATCATTGGTTTTAGCCCCGACATGAAGCGCTACTTTGCAACCGGGTTCTATGACCAACGGTGGAGCCACTCGGGCCCCATCAATCCAGTTGAGCGTCGTTTAGGCAGGTGAAAAGATGGCTACCCGGAAGCCTTTAGCGAAGAAGGGCAAGAAGGCTAAAGCTAAAATGACCCGCGCGGTCTCTCCGCGCCCGACTCCGACCGATGCCCTGCCCTGGTCATTTGTCGAGATCCAATGGCGGGACGCGACGAGTGAATCTAACTGGAAATCTCAGGACGACTTGCCGAACCTCTCCATGGTGCTTACCAGGGGGTGGTTAGTGCGCTCAACTAAGGTTTGTGTCACCATCGCCGCTTCCATTGCTTCAATCGACCACTCCGAGGGTGACCAGAAGAATCACAAAACCATAATCGACTGCGGCGAGATCATCACCATCCCACGCGGCTGCGTATGTTCAATCCTAGAGTTGAACACGGCTGCGAAGCCGAAGAAGAAGGTGGTGCTAAATTGATTATAGGTTTCTGTGGGAAGCTTCAGAGTGGCAAGTCGACCGTCGCTACTCATTTGGTCAAGGCGCATAACTTCATCCGGGTGCGCTTTGCAGGGCCACTTAAAGACATGGTCAAAGCCCTTGGCCTGACAGAGGAGGAATACGACGGCTCACGTAAAGAAGAGCCATGCGAACTCCTGGGTGGCAAAACTCCGCGGTGGGCCATGCAATCACTGGGGACCGAGTGGGGGCGCGACCTAATTGACCCCCAGCTGTGGGTTCGCGCGTGGCAGAAGCGGGTAGACTCTATTTGCCTACAAAACCCATCTGCATCCATCGTCACAGATGACGTTCGGTTCCCGAACGAGGCGGCAGCTATTCGCTTGGTGGGTGGGAGACTCATTTACATTGAGCGTAACCAAGATCTGCTGCAAGCGGACGGCACACTCCATCCCTCGGAGCGCTTTGCTTTCACACCTGACTCCGTGCTGCACAATTTTGGAACTATAGAGGACCTATTCAAAAAAGTCCGTCAGGAGCTCGGCCTTGTCAGTGCTTGACTTCACACCCAATGGTTGGATCCAGACGTACACGGGTCGCAAGTTTGTGGTCATGGACCCTGACCCGGAGTGCATCGTAATTGAAGACATTGCCCACTCTTTAGCGAACCAATGCAGGTACGCAGGGCATTGCCTCCAGTTCTACTCGGTGGCCGAGCATTGCTACCATCTTTGGGCGCTGGCCTCACCTGAGAATAAGCACGTCGCACTAATGCACGACGCGACTGAGGCTTACTTAGTTGACGTGCCGCGAACAGTGAAGGAGGCGCTTGGCGATTACCGACCCCTCGAGCACAAGTACGCCGAGATCATCGCCAAGCGGTTCAACCTTGAGTATCCGTGGCCTGAAGAGGTCCACGACTTAGACAACCGCATCCTTCTAGACGAGCGAGCGCAGAATATGCCCGCGTTCAGGAATGGCAAAGATAATTACTTACCTGCGGGTTATCAGTGGTGCAAGGCTGAGGAAGACGGCTGGCCTTTTCATAAGTCCCCACTCAATGTGCAGCTCCAGTTTTGGTCTCCTTGGGAGGCCGAAGAAAAGTTCCTTGAAGCGTTTTACGCGAGATAATCAATGACGCATGTTCAAGAATGTGCCTGCCGCGACGCAGCAGAGCGGCGGGACCCGACAGGTACTAGCTCAATTCGCAAAGGCTTCGACCGTGAGGCAATCAAGCGGTTCCGAAACCTGCGTGCACTTGTGCAGCGCGTGCTCATTGATATGGATGTGCTTGGCTTCAAGGGCACGAGCATGGACAATATGGGGTTCGTGCGACTCTACACAGGGGACGGCTCCGGGGGTGACGACAACTCTATAATTGACTTTACCCCATCTGGTGACAAGGCCAGAGCCTTCAATACCTGGCTTAAGCAGGGGGTTGAGGACGTAGTGCTTGGTTCTGTGGACTGGCATATCCCCTACATTGCCAAAGCGTATGAGCGCGGTGTGAACGATGCAGCGCGCCGCATGAGTGAAGGGATGGGGAAGACCGTCAATACGGACCTGAACCGCGCTATACACTGGCACACCCTGTCTCAAATCCAGGCCCGCACCCGCGATGAGTTTGTCAACGTCGCGGAAACTATGGGACAGAAGATCTCCCAGGTTCTTGCTCAGGGCTTGCTCGACAACTTAGATGCTACCACTCTCTGTCAACAGCTTCTGCACCGGGTGGACTCCATTGGCATTATGCGGGCGCGACTCGTCGTTAGTACTGAGATCATCTCGGCCTATAACGAGGCGGCGATCAACGCTTATGACGAGGGCGGGATTCGCCGCCTTGGAGTGCTTGCCGAATACGTGACCGGCAAGCCTCGTCAAGAAGCTAAGGATAAACTATTGCCCGACACCCCGCGCCCCGACTTTGGCCCCGGCATTTACAAGCGCGGTCCGAAGAAGGGTGAGCCAAAAAAGACTTCAAAATGGCCTGCCGGTCGTTGGCCTAAAGTGGCGTGGGTTACGGCTGGCGATGACTGGGTATGTGAGCAATGCGCCGCACTCGAGGATCAGATCTTCACGTTGGAGACTGCTCGAGGGATGCTTCCCCTGCACCCGAACTGCCGCTGTGCACTTTACCCCCTTGAAGAAATCGACGACGAGTCCGAGGCAGCGTAATGACAATCCTGGGCCCAGACGGCGAGCCGCTCCCCAACAAGAAGAACATCCTCGACCCCGACGACGTGGCGATGCGGATCAAGAAGCGCGAAACTCGTGAGTATGAGGACGCCTCCAAGGCACTGATCCGTTACGCGGCCTTTGGTATCAAGAAAAAGTGGCCCAAGAACCTTACTGATGATCTGCAAGATTGCGCGCTTTTACTGGCAGAGATTTATGTTGCCAAACGCGAGGGGATCATCAAAGGTGCTTGAACTCCTCGGACTTTACTATGCTATTGGGCTCTGGTTCCAATACTGGCTTCTTTGTCAGCCTGCATATGTAGCGGGGATCAAGGAGGCACAGCACCCCGATAGGTGGCAGCTAATCCACGCCTACTTAGCCTGTCTGGTCATGGCAACTATCTGGCCTAAGCACGTTTGGATATTGCTCAAAGCTAAACTCAAATGAAAGTGTGGCTGGTATTCTTGCTGTGGGGTCATCTCTGGACGACCCCCATGCCGTACGCCAAGCATGACGAGTGCGAAGCAGCTGGCAAGCATGCAATGCAGCTAACTCATAGGGAACACCCGCAAATGATCGCGGCGTATGCTTGCATCGAGGTGAAGTAATGCGCTTGTGGGTACTCGATGATATAGGAGGATGGGGCAAAGCCCTGGCCCTCGCAGCCAACCGCCCAGGATGGTCTGTGCAGCTCGGCGGGAAGCTCCCGTACGATCCATGCCATGCCTTCTTGCGGATCAATCAAGGTGGCGTGCGCATGGACCAAGAGAAAGCGCTGCTCCGCCAGCTCGTGAGCAAGGACTTCAAGACTATCCCGTCACTCGAGGACGGTGAGATGTACGAAAACAAGCTGGCCCAAACGATTGCGTATGGGGCTTTCATGCCCAGGACGCATGTTATTCGGGGGCCGGAGCTTGCTCATTCCTACGTGGGTAATCTCGGGTACCCCTTCTTGTCGAAGTCGAGTACCGGCTCCGCATCCTGCAACGTGCGACTAATAAAGGATGCCGCGAGTGCCAGACGTGAGATAGCTGAGGTCTTTGGTGATTATGGGATGAAAGCGCCACACCGACTTGGTGAGCAGCTGCAGCGCGACTACCTTATCTGGCAAGAGTTTCTACCTGGCAACGCCTATGACTATCGGGTGTGTAAGATTGGCAGACCACTGATGATTTTGCGACGTGGAAACCGCGATGATCTGCCCTTTGCATCGGGCAGCGGCAAGACGGAAGCCATTGTTGAATTGGACGCCGAGACAAAAGCCGTCTACGATGCAAGCGCCGAGTTCTTCCACCACACCGGCACGAACTGGTGTGGTATTGATTTGGTCAAAGATCTACAGGGCAAGTGGAAGGTCTTGGAGACGACCATAGGATGGTCGCAGAAAGCTTACGCCAACTGCACATTCTTCGGCCCGACAAAGCGCAAGGGGGCCGAGATATTCGACCTGACCTGCGATGAACTCGAAGCCGGAGTGTGGGGATGAGAACTACACTCCCTATTTACGACACCCCCGAACTCTTCGCTGAGTGGGAGAAGGCGCTTGCAGTCCTCGAGCGGATTGGTGAGCTTGGTGTAGTCCGGGCAATGGGTGTAGCAACTCGGCGGATGATCTTCCAAGTCTTGCGGGCAATGGAAGCGAAGGATGTCCTTGACATCGGCACCTGCTTCGGAACCAGCGCTTGCACCATGGCGCTTGCAGGGTGCAGCGTCGTCACTGTTGACATAAGGCCGATCAATGGTGCGGATGGGCAATGGCGCAGGTTTGGACGTCCACGCGACGCGCGAACACTTTGGACTAACGCTGGCGTTGTGGACCGTATTGAAGTTGTGCGTGCGCACTCGCACGAGTATCTAGCCGAGACGGATCAAACATTCGACTTCATCTCATTAGATGGGAACCATGGAGAGCGGCACGTCTACGACGAGATCAACCTGGCACTAGCGCGACTCCGCCCGCAAGGTCTGATCTTCATGGATGATGTTCAGACAGGAACCCTGCCAGCTGGCTGCACTCCCATCCATGGACCTAAGCTGGCGATCGAGCGGCACCTGGCGGAGGGGGCACCGTTTCGTTGCATCCCCTTTACGCAATCTATGTACGGGGACCCGACAGGGGTTGCGTTTCTTGTAGGGATTGAA
>Ga0315273_10013894_pt1 | contig 10367 bp, 8 predicted proteins | sample YL17G02_0_MG_FD_205753 | JGI IMG/M metagenome (GOLD analysis project Ga0315273, IMG submission 205753) | Sediment microbial communities from Yellowstone Lake, YNP, Wyoming, USA - YL17G02_0 | ecosystem: Environmental > Aquatic > Freshwater > Lake > Sediment | place: USA: Wyoming | collected... | reverse complement strand
TTCGACAAGTACGGGCTGCGGCCGCATTGCCGGCTCGGTGACGGTGTGGTGAGCGCGCGGTGGAACGACGCGACCTCGACGTGGACGCTCACCCTCGCGTCGGGCGACGTGGTCGAAGCCGACGTCGTCGTCAGTGCGATCGGCATGTTCGGTGAGCCGTCCTGGCCCGAGATCGACGGGCTCGGGAGCTTCAAGGGCGCGATGTGGCACTCGGCGCGCTGGAACGGGGATCATGACCTCCGCGGCGAGCGGGTCGCGGTGATCGGGAGCGCGGCGAGCGCGGTGCAGCTCGTGCCGGAGATCGTCAAGGTCGCGGGCCAGGTGCACCTCTTCCAGCGCAGCGCGAACTGGGTGCTGCCGAAGATCGACGCGCCCTACACATCCGAGCAGCTCGACGCGTTCCGCGCCGACCCGGCGCCGCTGCTCGCGTTCCGGGCCGAGGTCGAGCGCAACATGAACCAGGGCATGACGTTCTCGGACCCGGAGGTGCTCGCCGAGCTCGAGGCAGCCGGACTGGGCGCGATCGAGGTCGTACGCGATCCCGAGGTGCGGCGAAAGCTACGCCCGACCCACCCGTTCGGCTGCAAGCGCCCGCTCTTCTCGAACAAGTACTACCCCGCGTTCAACGAACCGCACCTGGAGCTCGTCACCGACCCGGTCGCCCGCGTCAGCGAGCGCGGCGTGGTCACCGGCGACGGGGCCGAACGCGCCGTCGACACGATCATCCTCGCCACGGGGTTCGCCACCACGAAGTACCTGTCGGCCATCGACGTGGTGGGCCGCGACGGACGTCGCATCGACGACGCGTGGAACGACGGCCCCCTCGCGTACCTCGGCATCACGACGTCGGGGTTCCCCAACCTGTTCATGCTCTACGGCCCGAACACGAACAACGGGTCGATCCTGACCATGATCGAGTACCAGGTCGAGCACGTCCTGGCCCATCTCCGCCGGCTGGCGGACGAGGGCATCTCGTGGGTCGATGTCAAGCCCGAGGCCATGGCGCGCTACAACGACGACGTCCAGCGGGCGGTGGCGGGCATCGGTGTGTGGCAGGCAGACTGCCATGGCTACTACCGGTCGCCGAGCGGTCGCATCGTCACGCAGTGGCCGTTTTCGATGACGGAGTACCAGGAGCGCACGGCGACCCTCGACCGCGCCGCCTTCGACGTGCACACATGAACAGGACGATGGCCGGCGATCCGGTCCCCGGGGAGCAGGACGTATGGAGCTGACCGAGACCCACCACTTCGACGTTCCCGCGGACGCGGTGATCGACGTGTTCGCCACCGAGGACGCCGTCCGCGCCCGCTACGAGGGCATGGGCCACCGCGAGGTGGAGGTCCAGCGCACCGAACGCGGCGACGGGACGCTCACGGTGGCCAGCAGGCGGGTGGTGGACGTGGACCTGCCCGGCTTCGCTCGGAGGGTGCTGCAGCCCACCAACACCATGATCCAGACCGACGTGTGGGCGAAGAGCGCCGACGGCTGGTCCGGCACCTTCGACGTGGAGGTGGCCGGGGCGCCGGTGCAACTGTCCGGGAAGATGCGCCTGGTCGAGGCCGGTGGCGGTGCCGACTACAGCGTCACGCTGTCCATGAGCGTGAAGGTGCCGCTGGTGGGCGGCAAGATCGCCGACTGGGTCGGGAAGAACGACGCCATGACGACCTTGAAGGCCGAGTTCGCCGCCACGGACGCCTGGCTCGTCGACCACCCGCCAGCTTGAGGCTCCGCGACAGGACTCGGGAGGACGCAGCCGATGGCGTGGCCCGGTGGGGCCATGCCGGAGCGAGCGCGTACATGTCGATCTGCGTGGCGGCGTCGCTCATCCGGAGGCCGGCATCCCGAAGGGTAGGCGACGACCTCAGGCGAGCGCGTCCATGATGTGGGGAACGGCTTCTTCGACCGTCAGCATCACCTTGGTGTCGTATTCGACCCACTGCGAGTAGTTGAGGAGGTTCCGGTACCCCTCCGCCGGGTCATCGGTCTCGACGATCACCACGCCGTGGCTGTTGTCGGCAGCGACGTAGTGCGCCTTCGTGCCGGCCGGGACGCCCACCGCGCCGAACACAGCCATCAGCTCGCTGAGCTTTGCCTTGCTGAGATACGGCTTCACCTTGTAGGTCGTAACGAGGATCATCAGATTCCCCCTCTGCGTGTCGGACCGGATGTCCGGACGTCTGGACCCTACGACAAGGCGCCGGTGGAGATCCCTTGGACGATCAGAAGCCGTCGGCGGCGACTCAGTCCGCGGTGAGCAGGTCATCAGGGGTGACCTCGGCCGTGCGGTCCTCGTAGTCGCTGGGCCCGCCGACGAACTGGAAGTACCCGCGCCGCTCGTCGTAGCGGATGCCCTGACCCACCTCGCTGGGGTACTTGTCGCCGGAGCCGGTGTCGAAGGGGCTCCCGGGCAAGGTGAGGCCGACGCTGACGTCATCGAGGTGGAGCGCCTCGATCATGACGGCGGGCCGGGTGAGCCGCTGGGCGCTCTCGAGGGTGTGGACGAGGAGGGCGCCCATGGTCCAGCCGTAGGCGCGGATGACGTCGTAGACGTCGTCGTCGGCGAGGTCGGAATACCGGTCCATGCCGGCGAGGTAGTCGTGCATGGCCTGGTCGTCCTGCCACTGGGGATCACGGGGGTCCTTCAGGAACGTCCCGCTGAGGATCCCGTCGGCGGCGCCGGGCTCGGCCAGGCCCATCAGCAGCGGGTTGGCGCAGGTGCCGGTGACGAAGATGGTCGGTTCCCAGGTCGTGGCCCGGATGGCGTTCAGCGCGTTGGGGCAGGCCAGGCCGGTGGTGCCGAGGATCACGGCGTCGGCGTCGGAGGCCGCCAGGGTGGTGATCTGGGAGGTCACGTCGGTGAGCGCCGGCTCGTAGGTCTCTTCGGCGACGACCTCCATGTCGGTGCCCGCGGTGGCCTCGTCGACGGTCTGGAGGTAGGCCTGGCCGAAGTCGTCGTTCTGGGTCAGCAGCGCCAGCCGGGCGTCGGGATCGTTCTGGCGGAGGTAGTCGATGTAGCCGAGCACCTCGACCGAGTACGCGGGGAAGGAACCGATCGTCCACGGGTGGTCGGGGTCACCCCACAGCGGCGAGCCTGTGGACACGTAGAGGTTGGGGATGCACTCCTCCTCCACGCTGTCCCACACGGCCAGCGTGTTGGCGGTGCCCACGATGTTGAACAGGGCGAACACCTCCTCTTCTTGGATGAGCTGCTGGACATTCGTCGCGGTCCGCCCCGGCTCGTAGGCGTCGTCGAGGACGACCAGTTCGATGCGGCGGCCGTCGAGCCCACCGTCGGCGTTGATCATGTCGAAGTACGCCCGATAGCCGTCGGCGATGCTGGCGAAGGCGGCATACGGGCCCGACTGCGGGAAGCTCGAGCCGATCCGGATGGTGTCAGCGTTCACGCCGTCGGTGAAACCGCCTCGGCACTCGTCGAGGTGCAGCTGCTCGGCCAGCCCCTCGTCCACCCCAGCGGCCTGCTGCTCACGAGCGCTGTCCTCGCGGCCGCCGCCGCACGCTGCGGCCAGAAGCGTTGCGGCGATCACGACCACCCATGTCCGATTCGTCCGCATGCTGAGCTCCGGTGCCGATCGACGGAATTGTCGGCGGTCTCTCGGGCCGGGGACAGGGCCGAAGGTCACCCGACTGCTCGTCGGAGGGCCGGCCCGAAGGCCCAGTCAGCTGGCGCTACCGACGAGGTCGGCGATCTGGCGACCTGCGGGCCGGCCGGGGATGCGGGTGACGTCGGCCCGCAGCGAGGAGTCGGCCGCCACCTGGTCCAGCAGGGCGGCCAGGGCCAGCCACACGAAGGCGAACAGCACCGTGGGCCGCAGCAGCTGCGCCGCCGGGAGGGGACCGTCCGCCATCGGCCTGTCGCAGGTGTTACCCGATGCCCCCGTCCGGCCCGACGTGGTCCCGGATACGGGCGACCAGGGCGTCCAGGCCCAGAGTGTGGGTGCCCCGCCAGTAGAGCCGACCACAGTCGGCGCAGATCTGGAACCGGTCGTGCTCCCGGCGGGCGCCCTCGGGAGCCGCCGCGGCCTCCTCGGTGGTGGCGGGGCGCAACCGGCCGTTGCAGCGCAGGCACCGGGTGTACGGGGCCAGCCGGTCGCCCAGGGCGAAGCGGTCGACCACCTGGAGCACCTGCTCGTCGGGGCCAGTGGCCCGGACCCAGGCGCCCTGGGTGAGGGCCGCCCGCTTGAGCAGGCCGACGTCGCGGGTGAGGACGATCCGGTCGGTGGCGACCGCCTGCTCGACGAGATCCGCATCGTCGACGTCGGACCGGTACCAGGTGTCGAAACCCAGCAGCCGCAGCCGGCGAGCCAGGGTCCCGAGGTGACCGTCGAGGGCGAAGCGGACCGGGTCGGGCCACGGTTCCGCCCGGGGGTGCACGTCGACCTGCTCGCCCCCGAAGAGGCGGTGCCCGAGGTCGGCGACCTCATCGTCCACCAGCACGAGGCCGACCTCCACGTGGGGCACGCCCAGGGACTCGATGGTGTCCTTGACCGTCGTGGCCTCCGGCAGGGCGGCCTCGCCGGTCGGCCCCCGGTCCCCGAGGAAGTCGGCCAGGTCGCCGTGGAAGTTGATCATCGCGGTGGATGGCCCGGACCCGGCGTCCATCGGGTCCTCCGCAAGGTCCGGCAGCCACAGGACGACGCCGAAGCGTCCCTCGCTGTCCGGGCGCTTCCAGCCGCCCCGGATCTGGGCCGGGCAGGTCGCCCGCCCCTCACGCCTCGTGGTCGCCTCGACCAGCGACCGCCAGCGCTCGGCGGCCCCGCTCGAGAGGTGACCCACCTCGTGGTCGCGGATGAGCACCCGGATGCGGCCGTGACGGGCGGCCGGTTCGGGCTCGAGGGCGGCCACGGTGTCGAGCCGGGCGCTGCGTTGTCGGCGGCCCCCCGCCAACCGCTCCAGGGCCGGCTGGTGGGAGGACTCGCCGACGACGTCGACCTCTACGGTCTGGTCGGTTGCGAGGGTGACACCGGGCAGATCGGGTGGGGGCACCGGATGGTGCTCGACCCGACCCACCGCCTGGCGGAGCCGCCCGAGGCCGCCCCCGGTGGCACAGCCGAAGCAATACCAGCGGCAGCCGTCGGCGTCGACGTGCAGGGAGGGGTGGTGGTCGTCGTGGAACGGGCAGAGGTATGTGCGGTCGCCCGGCTCGAGGCGGACACCGACCGAAGCCCACAGGCGGGTGAACTCCCGCTGGTCACCCTCACTGCGGGCGAGGGGCGCACCCACGCCCTGCCCCCGGTGGCCGTCGCCGGCGTGGTGACCGTGGGCGAGGCGGGGCAGCCAGGCCGGCAGGGGCGTGAGCGCCAGGTTGTCCGGCGCTCGCCCCGGCCGCCACCGGTAGCGATCGCCGGACACGTGTCGGCTGGGTGGCGCCACGACCAGGCCGCCGTCGCCCTTCAAGTCCAGGCCCTCGGTCACCGGGCCGGTGGGCACCGTGCCCCCGGGATGGGTGAGGTAGAGGTGCGACCCACCGCCGCCGGTCTGCACTTCGGGGGTTGGCGGCAGTGGCCCGTACTCGGCCTGCAGGCGGGCGAGCATGCCGTCGCCGCCGTGCCGGGGGTCAACGTCCAGGACCACCAGGCCCGACACCGCGCCGGTGACGATGCCGACGTTGGCATCGGGCCAGCGTCGCCACCACCCCCGCACCGTGACCTCGGCTGGTCGGGCCGACTGGTACCGCTCCCACCGGACCCGGGGGTGTTTGCCCGGGGAAGGGCAGTCCACCCGCCCGCAGGTGCACTGGCCGTCGATGACCGCGTGGAGCGGCACCACCGCCCAGCCCCGGCGGTGCGCCTCGAGGGCCGCCGTCTGCTCCACGCCGCGGAGCGTACGACGGCGCCGTACCCGGGATCGGGGCACCCGAACCGGTCCTGGGCTTGTAGATTGACGTCTGTCGATTGATGAAGGACCAGGAGGCTGACCATGAGCGACACGGTGCGGGAGCGGCATCAACCTGTCCGTGGACAAGCCGGCGGTGTTCGCCGGGATGTTCCGGGTGCTGCGCCCCGGCGGTCGGGTGGGGGTCAGCGACGTCGTGGCCGAGGCCCGGCTGAGCCCAGGCGAGCGGGCTGAGCTCGGCGACCACGCCGGTTGCATCGCCGGGGCCCAGTCGGTGAGCGAGTACGAGGCCGGCCTGGCCGCAGCGGGCTTCAGCGGTGTGTCGATCACCTTCACCCACGAGGTCGCCGACGGGATGCACGGCGCCATCGTGCGGGCGGTCAAGCTCGAGGCGTAGCCCGTCGGCCGCCCCTTGACCTTGAACCCAGGTCGGGACGAAACGCCCTGAAGGCCGCCGCGTGCGGGCCTCGATCACTCGGACCGTCCGGGTCTTCCGGTATTGCGTGATCGACGATGCGGGCGCGCCGGTCGTCGACGACACGTAGGGGCCACGGACGCCGACGTCGACGTTCCGCACCGGCCCGTAGCCCCCCGACTACGCCGAGGCGGCCGAGGACCTGTCTTCACGGTCAACGTCCGGTGAGCGATCGGACGGGCCCGAGCCGATCGGGACCTTTGGACCTGATCGCGCCCGCGTGGTGGCGCGAAGGTCGCAGGACGCCGAAGTTCGGCTCGAGAAATGGAGAGAACGATGAAGAGACTGCTCTATGTCCTGATCGGCGTCCTGCTGAGCGGTGCGCTGTTCGGTGGCGCGGCCTTGGCCACGGGTGACGACAAGGGTGCTGATGCGACCGCGGAGAGTGGCGCCGAAGCGACGGTCGCCGCTCAGGCTCCCTTCGCCCGCTTGGCCCTGCACATCAACGGCAACCCGGGTGGCTTCGCCATCCTTCGCGCGAAGGGCGTCATCTCGGTCAGCAATCCACAGCCGGGTGTGTTCTGCATCAGGCCGGTGGCCGCCATCGCGCCCAGCCGGGTGGTCCCCAACGTCTCGACCGAGTACTACAACACGGGCGGCTACGACACCTTCGCCGAGTGGAACTCCGGCCGGACCTCCTGCCCTGCGGGCCGCATCCAGGTGAACACCTTCGATGCCAGCTCCACAGCGGCATTCAACGACGTGGCCTTCACGGTGACGGTCAACTGAGGTAGCGGATCCTCCCGCCGGGCCTCCGGGTCCGGCGGGACGATCGCGTCCACGGCCCGGGTCCTCGTTGCCCCACGGGGGCCTTATGCCCCTGTTCGAACGGTGCCGGGAGGGGGATGCTCGGTTCACGTGAGGTGGGCATGGATGAGCGACCCCGGTGCGGGTGTTGCGCCGTCGTTGCGAGCGCGGGTTGCGGCACGGCGAGAGCAGATCAAGTCCGTCGTGGCGCGCCACAAGGGGATGTCCGTCGGGAGGGGCCGACGCTAGAGCACGGCGCCGGTCAACTCGCCGCTCGCCCACCGCAGGGCGTCGCCGAGGTCCTCGACATCGGGCACGACATCGGGGTCAACCGTGATGCCCACACCCAAGGTGTCCACATAGGACAGCACGCCGATCATGAGGGCCATGTTGCCGGTGCAGGTGATGAAGGGCACCAACTCGAGCATCGGGGCGCCCAGCAGGTAGAGGCGGTCCCGTGACCCGGGCAGGTCCGAGACGGCGAGGTTCACGAAGGGCTGATTGCGCAAGAGGACGGGCGCCAACCGGCCAAGCATCCAACCGGGTGTGAGCGTGGCGAGCGAGTACAGCAGGGGGCCGACGTCGACCTGGGCGGACGCCTTGCAGCGGACCAACTCGGCGTGGATCTGCGCCAGGCCTTCGGCCGGCGGCACCTCCGGCCCGGGCAGGCCGGCGACCATCTGTGAGAAGCGGTTCTCGATCTCGCCGCGAGGGTCGGTGCCGTGGGTCGACACGGGTATCAGCACCCGGGGTCGGGTCCCGGGCGGGTGCTCGCCCTTGTCGCGCAGGTAGCGATGGAGTGCCATCGTCGAGACCGTCAGAGCGACGTCGTTGAACGTCACACCGGCGGCCTTCTTCACCGCCAGGAGATCCTCCAACGGGAGTTGGAGCTGCAGGAATCCACGCCGGGCGCCGACCGGCCCGTTGATCGCCAAGCGTGGCGCGAGCTTCGCCGTGGACGTCGCAGCGCGACCGAGGGCGGCCAGGTCGGAGGCGAGCCGATCGGGCCGGGTCAAGGCACCCGCGGCGCCCAGCACCCCGCGCGTCAGCGTTCGGGCCTGGTCCACGAGCGCGTCGGCCAGCAGGCGGGCGCCGGATGGCGCCGGCTCGGGCCGCCACGCCGGTGGGTTGGTGGGTGCGGCGTCGGGCTCGAAGTCGAGGACCGCCAGGGCGAAGCCCAGCAGCGCCAGACCGTCGGCCATGACATGGCTCACCTTGGGGATGACGGCCACGCGGTCGCCTTCGAGGCCGTCGACGGTCCACATCTCCCACAGGGGATACCGGGGGTCGAGCGGCTCGGTGAGGAGCTCCGCGATGAAGGCATGCAGTTCCCGCTCCCCGCCCGGAGCCGGCAGCACCGCGGTGTGGGCATGGTTCTCGATGTCGAACTCCGTGTCGTCGACCCACAGCGGTCGGCTCTGGCCCCCGGGGACGAAGGCCAGACGCCGGCGGAAGCGGGGCACGAGGTGCAGGCGGCTCTCCAGATGGCGGCGGAGATCGTCGATGCGCAGGGAGCCGTCGGGGTTGGCGAGCGGGCGCCGCTCGAACAGGCAGACGGCGCCGATGAGCAGCGGCGCCTGTGGGTCTTGGGCGTACAACAGGGTGGCGTCCTGGGCCCGAAGGCGTTCAGCGGGCATCGTGGCTCATCCCGCTCGGCCGTTGGCGAGGGCCGAGGTGTCGCTCTGCTCGTCGCCGGACCAGACGTCGTCGAGGAAGGCGGCGATCACGTCGGTGAGGCGGTCGGGTCGCCGACGCAACTCCACAGGGGACCGGGCCGGTCCGGCCAGAGCCAGCCGGCACCGGTCACCGCCTGGATGCTGAGGGACTGACGGCGGTTGGCGACCTCCCTGCTCGTCCACGGCCTCATTGTCGACCGGCGGCCGCCGCCTGTCCTGGGTCTAAGGGCCCTTCCGCCCTCCCCAACCACGAATAGTGTCGCAGCGTGGCCACCTCGACCTTCGGAGGGCCGTCGACATCGGCGGGCGCCCTGGTCGGACGCCGTCTCGAGCTGAGTTGGCTGCGCACCCGCTTCGATCTCGCCCGGCACGGCTTCCCCCACCTCGTGCTCATCGAGGGTGAGCAGGGCATCGGCAAGACCCGGTTGGCGAACGAGGCCCTCGCCAATGCCCGACGGACGGGGGCAACGGTCTTGCGGGGCCGCTGCTATGAGCACCTCGACCTCGCGTACCTCCCGCTGCGCGAGTCGTTGTTCGCGGCGCTCGCACGCTCCCTCGCCGGGCATCCCGAACGTGAAGACGACCTGCGGCTCCTCTCCCAGGCGCGCGCCCGCTCCGAAGGCGACCTCGGAACGGGCCACTCCGCCGAAGCGATCGAGCGAGAGCGAACCCGGCAGCTCCTCGCCCTCACCGAGCTGGTGATCGAGTTCGCGGCGGACGCCCCGTGCGTGCTGTTCGTCGACGACCTCGACTGGGCCGACGCCGCTACCGTCGACCTGCTCCGCCACCTGTTCTTCCGTCTCGATGACGAGCAGGTTCCCCTGCTGGTGCTGGCGACGTCGCGCGCCGACCCGCGGGCAAGTGCCGCCGACGCCGTGGCCAAGCTCCGCAGTGAGCCGCGCACTGCGGTGGTGTCGCTCCATCCCCTCTCCGAGCTCGAGTCCACCGAACTCGCACGCGCGCTGCGCCCCGGCGCGCCGCTGGAACACGCACGCAACGTCGCGTCAGCCAGCGGCGGCAACCCGCTGCTCGTCGAAGCCCTCGGCCGCGAGGGGGTTACGACGGCCGTAGCGGGGACACCGGCCGTCCTCGGTGGTGGCCCCGGCCATCCCGTCACCGCCGCCATCGATGCGATAGTCCTCGCCTTGGGGGACGTCACCCGCACCGTCGTGAGCACAGCGGCCGTGCTCGTTGCGGAATGCACCCGGGAGCTGCTCGGCGAGGTGACCGGGCTCGACCGCGCCGCGCTCGACGGCGCGGTGCGGGAGGCGGTCGAAGCGGGAGTGCTCGTCGACGACGGCGCCACGATCGTGTTCAGTCACCCGCTCTACGGCCACACGGCATACACGCAGGCGTCGGTTCCCGCGCGCCGAGCGTTGCACGCGCGCGCCGCCACGACACTGCGCGAGCGGCGAGCGCGGGGAGAGCCGGTCGGTGTCCGCTCGATCGCGCATCATGTGATCGCCGCCGACGAAGGCATCGAGCCAGGCGGGCTCGAAGACTGCGTGCGCCGAGCCGGCGACGAAGCACTGGCGCTCGGCGCGTGGAGCGAAGCGGCACGGTGCTACGAGGCCCTGCTTGGCGCGAGAATGGGTCCGAGCGTCGCCGCCGAC
>Ga0315273_10013893_pt1 | contig 10367 bp, 12 predicted proteins | sample YL17G02_0_MG_FD_205753 | JGI IMG/M metagenome (GOLD analysis project Ga0315273, IMG submission 205753) | Sediment microbial communities from Yellowstone Lake, YNP, Wyoming, USA - YL17G02_0 | ecosystem: Environmental > Aquatic > Freshwater > Lake > Sediment | place: USA: Wyoming | collected... | reverse complement strand
TGATTTAAAATCTTTATGGCAGTAATTGCGCCATCTTTATCCATGCCCACCATGGTCTCAATAGTGCTGGAATAACCTTTACCCTGGGCCTTAAAAGCTGTGCCTAAAAATTTACCATCTTTATCATAAGCCTTATAATAAATGATATCGCTTCCTGAGTTTACCGGCTCAAAACGCTCAGCCATAGCCATCACATCTTTTAGGCTAGCCTCCTCTTCTACTTTTCCTTGAGCAAGAATGCGGGATTTAGTTAAGGAATTGATGAGGGCTAAGGAGGCGCTGGCCACAAAACAAATTAAGGCTAAGATAAAACCGTAACGCAGCATCTCTTTCATTGCTTCTCCAATTTTGCCCTTTTTATAGACTGAACCAACCTTCTATTCGCCGGGCAGACATAATTACACAGGCCGCATTCAATACAATCCGCAGCGCCATAAAGCTTGGTTTGCAACCAAAGCCCTTTTTCAGAAGCTAAATTAATTAAACAAGGCATCAGGCCTGCCGGGCATTCTCTTACGCAGGCACCGCAGCGAATACAAAACTCTTCCTCTCCCAGCTCAGCCTCATCTTGAGGGAATAAAATTATACCTGTAGTAGATTTTACCACCGGAACCATATCTGTATATTGGGCAATGCCCATCATCGGCCCTCCGAGAATAATCTTGGCTGGCTCTTCCTTTAAGGGGCCGCAAGAATTGATTAACTCTCTTATAGGCGTGCCAATACGCACCAATAAATTTTTGGGATTACTTAAACAACTACCTGTAACCGTAACCACGCGTTCATATAAAGGCTTACCTTTATAAACTGCTTCGTAAATGGCAAAGGCGGTGGCGACATTATGCACTACCACGCCAATATCAAAAGGAAGCTTAGCCGAAGGAACTTCTTTGCCTAAGATATTTCTGATTAGTTGTTTCTCTCCACCCTGGGGATAAGCCGATTTCAGAACTTTTAGCTCATAGCTCTTGCCTGCCTGCCGGCCAGGCAGGGCTCTTAGCTCGTCGCCAAAAACTTTAATCGCTTCAGGTTTATTATCTTCGATAGCAATATAAACTTTCTTAACCCCTAAACATTTTGCTATCAGATCCACGCCATGCAAAATCTCCTCTGTCTTCTCCAGCATCAGCCGATAATCGCTGGTCAAATAAGGTTCGCACTCTGCGCCGTTGATAATCAAGGCCTCTACCGGCTTGGGCGGATTAAGTTTGACGTGCGTAGGAAAACTCGCTCCTCCCATGCCTACAATACCCGCCTCAAAGACAATCTGCCTTATATTTTCCGAAGTTAATTTTCTGGCCTCCTCTACGCTCTTAGTTCTAAAATCTAAGCTCTGGTCTTTTCCGTCACTTTCAACCACTATTGCCTTGCATCTTCCCAGAAGCGGATGCGGCCAGTCCTGAATCGCGGCAACCTTTCCTGATATCGAAGCGTGTATCGGCGCATAAATTTGAGCCGCAGCAGCAGCAATCCGCTGGCCAACAAGCACAGCATCTCCTGCTTTTACCTCAGGGATACATACCTTACCTAAATGCTGGCTTAAGGGTATATAAACCTTGGCAGGCAAGGTTAACTTTTCTATTGCCTTATCTTCGGTTTGGAATTTATGCTCTTCTATTTTAATCATTATCTTAATATTTTAACGCAGATTCTCGCAAATCAAACGCAGATGGTCGCAGATAAATCTGCGTATATCTGCGTGCAATCCGCGCATATCTGCGTTATCTCTAATCTAACCATGGGATTTTACGATGGCATATAAGGTTAATAATCCCTAAAACAGTCAATAAACAACCTACGATAACCAGGATTAAACTGTGCGAAAATCTCTCTGCCAGCAAGCTACTTATAAACATAAATAATAAAAATCCTAAATGCATAACTATTTCTAAGGAACTGAAGATCTTACCCATCATGGCATTATCGCTTACATTATGAATAATAGTGTTGGAGGCAATCATAATCGGGGATATCAAAAAGCCTAAGAGAAAAGAAAGCATGGCTGCGATGAGAAAATCAGGATATTTTTCGAGGACCAGAGAAAAAACAACGAGCATTATACCACTTAAGACTAAGGAGGCAAATATTATTTTATAATGAGAAATCCGCTGGCCAAAACGACCGTAAATAAGTGAACCGAAGAATAAACCAATTCCTAAAAACATAATCAAAAGGCCTAAATCCTTGGTTGCCGAATGCAGGGTATTCTGCACAAAAACAATCAAGACTACATAAACCGCGCCCAATGCCGACCATAATATAAAGATGACCCAGGAAGCAAATCTGATATCCTTCTTTTTAATAAAATATAAAATCCCTTCTTTAATCTCCTGCAATACGGATTTTCTAATCACCTCCACTATCTCGCGGCTGACCTTCCTTAAATCCACTGAAGTGCTTGATCTTTTAGTAATAAGAAAGATAAGCGCTGCCGAGATTAAAAAACTTAAAGAATCCAAATAAAAGCCGCTTTTGGCGCCTATCCGCTCTACCAGAACGCCGCTTACGCCAAAGCCTAATATCGCGGCAATCATCCCCGTAATATGCACTAACGAGTTGGCCATTAATAAATCTTTTTTAGATACCAAGTCGGGGATTATGGATAATTTTGCCGGAACAAAAAACCTGCCGATGCAGAAAATAATAAAAACCATGAGGTAAGTCAGGCCTAGGCCTTTAGAGTAAAATAAAAACATCGGTATAACCAATACTAATAAGGTGCGTAAGAAATCGCTGGCATACATCGTGCGCCGCCTATCCCATCTATCCACATAGACTCCGGCAATAGGCCCGATTAAAAATACCGGGATAATGGTAAATGAGAGGATTTTAGCGATTTCTAAAGTTGATCCGGGAGTGCGGTGATAGACAAAGGCAATCAGGGCCATCTGGCCCAGCCTGTCCCCTAATTGGGAGATTATCTGGCCTAACCAGAGAAGAAAGAAATTACGGTTCTTTAAGACCTCGGTGAATTTAGACATAATATAGCCTTAAATAAAGCCGACGGGGGGACTTGAACCTCCGACCTAGTGTTTACGAAACACTTGCTCTGCCACTGAGCTACGTCGGCATAAATGAAGGCCTAATTTTAGTGAATGTTAGGCTAAATATTATAATATAATACCAGATTTGGGGTTGAGTTCAAGAAAAAAGCATCGTCAGTGCAAATAACCTTCGGTAAATTTGATGATTTGATTCATCATCTTTACTGCTTCTACCGGGTACTTGCCCATAGCGGTCTCTGCGGAAAGCATGACAAAATCCGAACCATCTATGACGGCATTGGCGACATCAGTAACCTCAGCCCGGCTAGGACGGCTGTGTTCAGTCATGCTCTCAAGCATTTGGGTGGCAGTGATGACGAATTTTTTGGCAAGATTGCACTTTCGGATGATTTGTTTTTGCACGATGGGGATTTCGTAGATGGGAATGGAAACCCCCATATCTCCGCGGGCAATCATAATCCCATCAGAGACCTCTAAAATCCGGTCAATATTCTTAATCCCCTGGCGGTTCTCAATCTTGGCGATTATCCGGCAGTCCGGCAAGCGGGGCTTAACTAAATCCCGAATCTGAAGTATATCGAATTTATCCCTGACAAAGGATTGGGCAATATAATCTACCTTATGTATTATTCCAAACTGAATATCCAGCCTATCTTTATCGGTTAAACCTTTAAACCTAAGCTGAACGTCAGGTATATTAACCCCCTTATTCTCCTTGAGAATCCCGGGTATAACTACCTCTGTCTTAAGATACTTCTTGGCCTTAGATATTACCTGTAGAGCAATATTTCCATCATCGATAAATATCAGGCTGCCCTGCTTGATATCGCTTAAAGGGCCTCGGTAATCAAAGGCTACAATATTGCCCTCGCCTAATATCTTTTGGCTAGTCAAGAGAATAATCTGTCTTTTTTTAAGCTCTAATGCCTTCTTATCCTTAAACCTGCCTATCCTGATGCGATAGCCTTCTAAATCCTGCAATATCCTGATGTGCCGCCTGTATTTATTATTTAACTGCCTAATCAAATTGATGCGCTGCCTGTGCTCGGTAAGACTTGCGTGAGAAAAATTAAGCCTGGCAACATCCATACCCGATGACATCATTTTCCTTAAGCAGGTCACACTATCGCTTGCCGGGCCGATTGTGCAGATTATTTTAGTCTTAACCATTGTATCTCCTTTTAAAATTATACCACTAATCTCAAAAAAGCAGAATAAAAAAATCGGTTGACAAAGCCAAAAAAGATGTTATAATTTTTTCGTAGTAAAGAAGTTAAGGAGAAAAAAATCTTGGAATTCGTCAAATAACCGTAGAGCAAAAAGAGAGAATAGTTGCTTTACGGTTTTTTTATTACAAGTGAGGGAGGTGAAAAAGTAACATATGGCAAGAGGTAAAATCAAGTGGTTCAGTAATCAAAAGGGTTATGGTTTTGTCACTTCTGATACCGGTAAGGACGTGTTTGTCCATTACAGCGCAATCAAAGGAGACGGCTATAAATCCTTAGAAGAAGGCCAGGAAGTCGAATTCGAAATCACCCAAGGCCCCAAAGGCGAACAAGCCACCAACGTAACCAAGGTATAAACTTAAGTAGATTAAGATAATAAAAAATCCCGCATCTAATCTCAAGGTGCGGGATTTTTTATTTAAATGCCTAATAGGGAGATTATCGACAATGGCACATTTTGGGCAAAAAAATTTACTTGAACTGTTTCTTTATTTTGAGACGGGTGATTTTTCCTTTAGCCTCTTAATCCTCCAGTTGGTAAATCTGAAAATTAAATAAACAAGATAAGATATGCCAAATAATGTTATAAAAATTAACCCCTCTCTCGCTATAGTTTTCTTTACTTTTGCGTCCACTAAACTATTCCTTAGATCCCGAATTAAACCCTGTTTATTTTCTTAATCCGGTTGGCTACAAATTATTTCCTGGGATAAGTCACTTACATATTTTCTTTTAGCTGACGACGCCTGGCCTCGCACGTCTCCTGCCTGCAAAGGAGGATTTACTTTTAACTCCACTTCTATACTTCTTAAACCCAAGACGCCGATAAAATGCGAAAAAAACTCCATGTCTCCATACCAATAGACCAAATCCTTATTATAATCATTTATCTTTAGGTTGTTTATCTTTCTGTATTTTATAGTTAAAGGGACAATTTTGCAGCCGGACTGCAATGGCGCGGCAAAAAAAGAAGATTTAAAAGGAATAGCTGCTTTACCATCGCTGGATGTGCCTTCAGGAAAAAGAATGACATTGACATTGTTATTTAACAAAAACGTGGCTTTCTCGAGTTCGTATTTGATGTTAAAGATATTGACCCTGTCAACAAATACTGTCTCGGAAAGTTGAATCATTATCCCCAGCAAAGGCCAATTCTTCAACTCGGTTTTTCCGATAAAAACGAACGGGAAAATACTGCCCGCAACTATACCGTCAATATAACTGAAGTGGTTAATTACAAAAAATATTCCTTTCCCCCGTAAATCTCCCGCCTCTTTGGACAATTTTACTCTTATCCCTAAAACCCAGGCCAAAATTTTATTAAAAATATGTAGCATATAAGAAATGCAATATGCCCGTTTTTTTCGAGAAAATATAAAAAAACACCTGGCTAAGGCAAGGACTGCGATAAAAACCAAAATCCCCAAAAATACCAGAACTGCCTTTAAAGCTATTCTCATAAGAATTTTCTTTTATAAAGCTCGTTCATCTTTGATGTATCAAGGAGCATGAAAAAATCAGCGGTATTGAATTCTTTATCCCAAACTGGTTCACCACAAACAAAGGCGCCCATCTTCAAGTAACCATAAACCAAGGAAGGTATAAATCTTAAAATTTCTTTCTCTTCGTCACTTTTAAGGTAATCATTATTTATAACGCAGGGGTATCCTTTGCCCTCCAGGGGATAGACCCTAAATTTAACGGGAGAGAAATGGCGTTTCTTAAAATATATAAGCACTTTGCCTATCTTCTCAGGAGCCGGATCATTGATGCTGGCACAACCAAAGGCATACTTTACCTTATTTTTTGCAATAAAAGAAATTATCTCTTTCCACATGAGGTTTATGATCGGGAATCTCCTATAAGATTCATCAACGCAAGCCCTGCCCATCTCAAGAATCTGGCCTTTGCAGTTCTTCTTTATGTTAGATAAATCAAACTCTCCTTCTGAATAGAAACCTAAGTTCTTACTCGCTACAGACCCTAAAAGCAGCCTGTATCCGCCTACCACTTTCCGGGTATTTTTATCTATAACCACAAGGTGCGTGCAGTATTTATCAAATTTATCCTTGTCTTTTCCGTTGCTGCCAAAAAATACTTTATGCCGCAATGACTGCGCTTCGGCCAAGAGTTTGCCATCGCGGGTAAGAAGTACCTCAAACCTATCCCTTAAGTCTATTTTCATTTCTTTAAATTATACCACTTCCATTCTAAAATTGTAAGCAATTTAGGGAGGATATAAACAAAAAGAAGGGGCTATAGCTCCTTCTTTCTTCATAATTTGCTGAGGAGAAGAATATAAATGCCGAGATCCTGCGCTTCACTGCAGGATCGGCACTTAAGTAAAATAATGGTGCCCTTCGTCTGAGGAATACCCAAAAGGCTATTTGTCAATTAACTTACTCACTCCAAGATTACTACAACAATAACCATAAGTCAACGAAATCTTAAGGCACCGCGCCTTGGCCGGCGCTCCCTTGCGCCCCTTGCACCGCTTCGGCCTGCGTAGGCGCAGGCCTGCGCTTGGCGGCCGCCTGGGGGCGGCCTTCGTGCTAATGCAATGCGTGTCCGGCTCGGCTTGGGGCTGGCGGCGGGCGGCGGCGCCGCCAGCCCCAGCGTCCTCGCTTCAAGTTCCGTTGACACTCAGAAACTATCTGTTTTTAAAATGGGCTCGTCCGCTATACCGCCTAAGACAAACAAAAAAACCGCCTTCTAACGGCGGTATGCCGAGCCTCTCGCAGATAAGGTTTGAGAGCCAGCAAAAAATTTTGCTTGGTGAAGAGATAGAAATACGATTTAATTAATCAATGGGGTTAAAAATTCTTGAATATTCTTTTTTAACTTCTGTTAGGCCCATATTGTGTAATTCATACCAATAAATATCTCTTCCGTTGTTGTGTTTAATAGCATAAGGGATATGTTTCCAGTCAATATAAAGAACATCTCCCATGATGCCAATCAATTTTCCATACTTTGCGAAGTCTTTATCTGAAATAGCAAGAAACAAATTATGTACTTCGCGTCCCAATCTTTCTACTTTCACTAAAGAATCCTCTGCGTTTTTTATGCTATATTCTGTATATGTGCCTGGCTTTGGCGGATTAACAACTGTGCTCTGAAAGTTTTTATATAAGTTTTTTACATAACTATCGGTCAGTGCCATTCTTGATAATTCTTTTATCTTTTTTGTGTTAACCCATTTCTCTAGATCAACTTTTCTATCTTCGCGTTCTGCATCAGCAAGGGTTTCAATAACTGCATCAAATTCTGGCCGGACCTCTCTTTTTTTTGAATATCGAGAGTTAGTATTTCTCTCTATTTCCTGCCCACCCTCAACAAAGGATTGTCCGTTCCATTTAAATATTTTGGTTCCCAAATCCTCTTCCTTATCAACAGTCTTATTATTCTCATCTTTATAATAGATTTTTTTAGTTTTTACAATTATATCTCTTTTACCGTTTTCTAGGTTTGGTTCTGTAAAATGAACTTCTGAAATTTCATCGCAATTATAATGCGAAGATGGTTCGAAACCGTAAGTACTATCAAGCGTCCTAATAGAAAATATCAATTCTAGTTCTGGATATTTATCTTTGAATACTCGCATATCTTCTAAATAATGATTTGAGCCCGCCCCATGTTTCGCTTCAATAATAATTTCTTCTGTTAAGTCTCCATCTAAATCCATATAGCGAATATTTTTATATTCTGTCCATGATGCATAAACAGGCATAATGAGGAAGAAGATGAGTGGTGATAAAAGAACTAGTAATGTTAACTGTTTTTTATTCATTTCTTCTTGTCCATAAAAGTGTAGATTAGGAGACTTTACTCATATTTATTATTTTTCTATTAACTTGTTCAATTTTTAATTCCATTAATGCCTGAGCGTAATATAATATGCCTGATGTCAAATAGCCTATAATACCATTATAAGTCTGACCTTTTTCGTAATAAGAATAGGAGTGCCCTTCTATCATTAACTTACCTAATCCAAGTGCTATAGTTGATAAATCCGTCATCTGCTCTTCAAACCTTTTTTCCTGCGAACTCCCCGTTTTAAACTTTATATCATTAGAAAGAATATAAATATGTCCTATTTCGTGAGATAAAATTCCCGCTATTATTTTGGGGGAATAGTTTTTGTTAATGTAGATAGTATATTGACGATTATTTAATTGGTATGCCGTCCCTGGTATATTATAATTCACAACAGTTGAAGTTGTAGATAGTGCTTTCGATACCTGCAAAGGATCGTGAGTAACTCTAACGGAAATATTATCTAAACCACAATGCCTTAATATTTCGTCTACTGCTTTTTGAGTATTATATTCACAATTATCATAAAATCTCTTGGAAGGCTTAAAGAAGAAATTTTTCGGATGATAAATTAGTCTTCTCTTAAACTCGGGAAAAACAAAAATATATTCTAAATTCTTCTTAATAGATTTCCTTGAAGCCCTATTTATCCAAATTGTCTGAAATAACAAATTAATCTTTTTGACTAATATCATTTTTTACCCAAGCGACTATTAATTGTTTTTTATTCATCTCTCACTTTTTTCTCAGATATATTAGTATCTAACTCTACCGAATCCTTTAGTTTTCGCTTTACAATATTCTCCTCTAGTGCCCCTGAGATATTAGCACATCTCCACGCCCCCTTAATTTTTGATGGCATTTGTGGAATTATATAAAGCAAACTTATTACTGCGAATATCCAGTATATGATGTTTTCTATTCTAGTATAACCAAAGGAAAAAACTTTAGTAAGTAGATAATACCCAAGACTTAAGAGGACCGAAAATAAAAGTACCTGTAGAATGGCGACGCCTAAACCTAATAAATTATTCTTACGGGCAACCTTACCTCTTACGATACCAATTATATCGATAATAGCATTTATAAAAGCTAACCAGGACTGGAGAAACAGTTGAGTGGATACTATACCCCATATAGGGGAAATAATTATAACTCCAATTAAGATATACAAATTCATATTTACCCCCAAGCGACTATTAATTGTTTTTTATTCATTTAGTCAACCCAGATATTCTCTTTAAGAAAAGCCTCAATTTGTTTTTCTATATCTCTAAGAGATTTTTCTAAATTGCTTATCTCTTCTCTCTCTGCTCCTTTTAACTTTGCATTCTCCAACTTTAGACGAATTATGTCTCTCTGCGTGAATAACCCATAACCTTCTAGTCGTAAAAGACTGTTGGGGATACCGATATAATTTCTATCCCAATGGGGGTCATACTTTCCCCCTTTTTCATATTCATCTAAAATAGTTTTTATAAATTCTAACCTATCTTTATAATTCTCGTAAGTAAAATCCTCTTCCTTAAGAAGAAGTTCAGGGGCTATGTCTTTGATTGTAGAATTCGGCTGCTCGGGATAAATAAAAGGAGTTATAAAGAACGGTATCAAAATTAGCAGGAATACTAATTGTTTTTTATTCATTTTTGACTGCGGTGTCGCTCTCTAATATTCCCAAGTCGTCCTTAAGATTTAATGTCTTTTGTGATTTATTGGATAGAGATTTGGGCTTTCTGCCAATTAATCTCCATTGTCCATTATTATACTGATAAATTTGCCCTGTTATCCTGTTAGCTTTAATCGGTTTGTTTGGATAAAAGTACCACTTGGGATAAACAAAATAAAATACAACTGCTCCTAAAATTAATAATAAACCTATTTGCAACAGATTCCTCCATTTCATATTCAATCCCTCCAATAAAAAAGGCAACTCATTTAGAGGGTCGCCTTATAAATTTAACTTATTTTATTAACCTCATAACTACCTCTTTGATACGTGAAGATATTATACCATTATTGCACCAAAATTTAATCTTTTTTAGGCTCATCTTGAGCGCGGAAGCCAATGATTCTTTTTTCTTTTACTGGCAGCGGCTCCAAAAGTTGTTTGATTGTCTGAAATACTATTGCAAATTGCTTATCATATTTCCTTTCCATTTCTTCTATCTTGCGCCTGAGGTCTGCATTGGTTAATAGCATTCGTTTTAGCTGAATAAAAGCGCGCATAATTTGGATATTTACCTGTACAGCTCTTTTACTATGTAAAACCCCTGAAAGCATAGCTACACCCTGTTCAGTAAAAGCATAAGGCAGCTTGCGA